>ERZ773216.665-NODE-665-length-47184-cov-23.803030_pt1 | contig 47184 bp, 31 predicted proteins | sample MGYA00511259_ERZ773216 | MGnify/ENA primary metagenome ERZ773216 (study PRJEB29015, sample SAMEA2737764) | human gut metagenome | biome: human gut; feature: human-associated habitat; material: faeces | place: China | collected 2012 ... | reverse complement strand
ATGCTTGAAAGTATAGTGTTTATGCGGATAATCAAAAATCAGATATAAAATTTATAATAATTTCTTTAATTATTTGAATTTTTTGTAACCACTCTTCTTTAACTTCTTAACATTGGCTTTAGTTATCTTCTTAGAAGCACCCTTAACTTTGATTGTCTTCTTGCATCCTTTGAATGCCTTCTTAGTAACCTTTGTTAATTTAGCCTTTACTTTCAAAGTAGATAACTTCTTGCAGTTAGCAAATGCGCCTGCAGGAATAGACTTAATGTTTTTGCTAAGAGAGATTGTCTTAGCATTAGCACCCTTGAACGCGTTCTTACCAATGCTTGTTACTTTGTAATTGTAGCCATTGATCTTAGCAGTAGCAGGTGAAGAAAGCTTAGATGCCTTCTTACCGGCCTTAGAGAGACCAACTAATGACAATGTACCAGCTTTCTTAGCTGTAGCGGCTTTTGTTACTTTATAAACAACCTTGCCGCTCTCAACCTTAGCACCTTTTTTAGGAGCCTTAGGTGCTTTTGTAGGTGCAGGTGTATTAGTAGGCTTATTAGTAGGACCAGGTGTCACATTTGGATTATCACTTGGCTGTACTGTAGGAGCTGGTGTGTTTGTAGGACTTGGAACATCCTCTGCTTCGCAGATCACAATTTTTGTAATCGTACGATTATGTCCACAAATATAAATCTCATCGCCCAAACCTGCAATATCAGCTGAAAATTCAGTGAATAAAACGCTTGTTGCATCAGCACCATCTACGCTGTTTCCGTCTTCATCCTTGAAACCAGACTGATCGCCAAACTGATTTCCTTCAGCTACCGTAAAATAGGTGCTATCAGCGGTACGTCCATACAAAGGAGCTGTTTTTTTCCAACTTGATTCTGTAATTCTGAAAGTAGTATCCTTGCTAGGATCACCGGTATATGCGCTGGTAATCAACTGCAATACTGGTTGTTTGTATTTTGAAGAATCATACTTTACAGTAATAACGCAAGCGTTGGAGCCATCTTCCTGAACAGTCAATCCATCTGATACAGTTGTGGTCTCTGTCTCAAACGTATCATCGCCGTATTGATAAATATTGGCAGTACCATTCCATGTCAATGTTTCACCATGGAGATTAGGATCAACGGTTGGTGTTGCAGTTGGTGCTGCAGTCGGTGCTGTGGTTGGTGCTGTGGTTGGTGCTGTGGTTGGTGCGTTTGTAGAAGTTGCATCTGGTAAAGAATGTGTAGCATCACCAATTGCATATGTGATTTCCAATTTGTTAAAAGCTTCATAGGTATAGTCGTCAGCGAAAATACCCGGGACATCACCCCAAGCATTACGAATTGTAATGCGACCGGTTGTCTTTTTGTCGTTTTCAGTACCGTAAACGATTTTAGACAGGTCAACATTTTCTAATTCTTTGCCATCGGCTTTGATAGAATAAATTTTAGCAATCTGTCCTTCAGCATATGTCAGGTTTGTATCAATTCCGATGAAATTACCAGAAAAGCAAGCTTTTTTGTCGCTATCGTATGTGATAGTTGAAAGTTCACCGAGATTGCCTGTGCCTTCAACATTAAAATCCCATTCAGCGACATCGGATTTAGAAACATCCATCTGCGCACTTAACTTTGCAGTAAAATCGCTTTCAACAGTAGGTGCATCTGGTAAAGAATGTGTAGCATCGCCAATTGCATATGTGATTTCCAATTTGTTAAAAGCTTCATAGGTATAGTCGTCAGCGAAAATACCCGGGACATCACCCCAAGCATTACGAATTGTAATGCGACCGGTTGTCTTTTTGTCGTTTTCAGTACCGTAAACGATTTTAGACAGGTCAACATTTTCTAATTCTTTGCCATCGGCTTTGATAGAATAAATTTTAGCAGTTTGACCCTCTACATAGGTTAAATCAGTGTCAATTCCAATAAAATTTCCTGAGAAGCAAGCTTTCTTATCACTATCGTATGTGACAGTGGAAAGTTCTCCAAGCTTACCTGTACCTTCAGCACTAAAATCCCATTCAGCGACATCAGATTTAGTAACATCCATTTGTGCACTTAATTTTGCAGTAAATGCAGTTGCATCGTCTGCGCTTGCTGGTGCAAAATTAACATTTGCTGTAAGTCCTAATGTCATTGCACCGGCAAGAACCCATGACAAAACTTTTTTTGTCTGTTTTCTCATTATTTCTCCTCCTCTTTTTATTATTGAGTCATCGTACATAATTGAAAAACGTATGTAAATTTTGAACTTAAGAGTTATGAAATAAAAAGTTGTAAAATGTCGAAATCACATTCCGAATTTTTCTAATTTCTTCATATTTTCCCGACACATATCTGAAGAAACATGAGTATATAAATCCATAGTGATCTGTATACTACTGTGTCCCAATAGTGTCTGCACTACTTTAGGCGGAATACCGACCTCAAAACATCTAGTCGCAAAACTATGCCGTAGTGTATGGGGATGAATGTGTTTAATATAATAGGAAGAAGATGATTTTAACGCTTGTTTATTTAGTTCATCAGTCATACGATCCAAAATAATTTGGATATCACGCCGTTGCATTGGACGACCAAGGCTGTTTACAAACACAAGGTTTTCAAAATCCTCAATAGGTGACCATTTGGCAGAGTTTTGTTTTAATTGTTTTATTTTGTCACATTGTTGCAAAAAGGCATTATGCACAGGCGTTGACATAGGGATACAGCGTTTGCTGTTAACTGTTTTCGGGGATTGAAACGAAAACGTATATTTTTGCAAATCTGTATTCCATAGGTAAAGTAACGTTTTTTCGATATAAATTGTTTTTTGTTTCAAATCAATATTGTCCCACGTCAAAGCAAGTAATTCGCCGACGCGTATTCCGGTTCCAAGCAACACAGTAATAGGCAAAGAACGATCGCGCCACTTTGGCTGTTGCATTAAATTAGCGAAAAGCTGTTGCTCTTCCGATGACAAAACACGTCTGTGTTTGTTTTGTAATGACTGAAGCTTGGTACCGCAACATGGATTTTTCACGATCAAATCATTTTGAACCGCGATTTCAAACATATTCGAGAGTATAGCATGGATGCAATGCTGGTACTTGGATGATAGTTCGAGCGAATTGTGCATTTGCTGGATATGCATTGTGCGAATTTCGCAAAGCGGCATATAACCTAAAAATTTTTTGATATGATTATTATAGATGCAGCAATAATTTTGGATTGTCGATGGTTTAACAACGCCGGTTTTATAATTCTGTATCCAAAAAGAATACCATTCGTTTAGCGTTAGGCTGCTTTTGGCTAAATTGCCATTTGTGTTATTAGAATTACATTTTTGCTTTGTCATAAAAAGCCTCACTTTCAAGTTTTTGAAAGGTATTATAACAAGATATAAATAAACTTATTCTTTCCGTTTTTTTGCCATAATGGAAATGCGAAACACGTATTCGTGGCAGGAAAGTTCTGAATAATGCTTGCATGGCAGGCTTGTCGTATTGTGAATATTTACGGTAAAAATCATCGATATAGACAGGATTAAGATATAATTTTGTGTATATTTAACAAAATCGGCAATAGATTTTCCGAAAAACAGGTAAAAATGATTGATTTTTTTACCGTATCGTGTTAGAATATATTTTGTAAATTTTTATGTATATAAATGAAAGGCTATGGTGTGTTTTGACTGAAATATGAGCTTTTGTTTCATGGCTCTTAAGTTCAAAACTTACGTACAGCATTTCAATTATGTACGATGACTCAATAATAAAAAGAGGAGGAGAAATAATGAGAAAACAGACAAAAAAAGTTTTGTCATGGATTCTTGCCGGAGCAATGGCGTTAAGTCTTATTCCTAGCGTCGGCCTTGTGTCTGAAAAAGCAGATGCTGCGGTATCTACTGTGGACAAGGTTGTATTTGATAAGGCAGTTGAATCTAAGTTAGTAGGCGGAGATTCTGGAGAAGCTCGTTTGTTAGTATTTAACAACTGGGGCAAGTATGATCCAAATGCACTTGAAGGAATCAGCATGAAAGATGCATCTATTACTTTTAATGTTGAAGGTGTAGCTGATGTGTTGGCGAAGACAGGTGCTAAGTCTATTAAAGCATTCCTTGGATTGAATTCAAGTGATTGGTCAGTGAATACTCTTGGTAACACTGCACCTGCAGATGGAGTAACAGAAATTGAGAAAGATGGAACCTATACAGTAACATATACTGGTTCCTCAACAATTACACTTGGAAATCAGATGGGTGTAATGTTTACTGACATCGACTCTGCTTTAGAGAAAGATGATGACAAGAATGTAACAGCAGGTTTGAAAGTTTCTGATACAAAGCTTCAGATTAAAGCTCCTGCTTTAATGAAAGATGTTACATCTTTCGATAAAGCGGTAGAATCTAAGTTAGTAGGCGGAGATTCCGGAGAAGCTCGTTTGTTAGTATTTAACAACTGGGGCAAGTATGACCCGAGTGAGCTTGAAGGTATTGATGTAAAGAATGCATCTATTACTTTCAAGGTTGCAGGTGTTGCTGATGTATTGGCAAAGACCGGTGCTAAGTCTATTAAAGCATTTCTTGGCTTAAATTCAAGTGACTGGTCTGTAAATACTCTTGGAAACACAGTTCCTGCAGACGGAGTAACAGAAATTGAGAAAGATGGAACTTATACTGTAACATATACTGGTTCTTCTACGGTTAAATTAGGAAACCAGATGGGTGTAATGTTCGCTGATATCGATTCTGCATTAGAGAAAGATGATGACAAGAATGTAACAGCTGGTTTAACAGTATCTGATGCATCTCTCAAAGTTGAGGTGGCAAAGGAAGTTAAGAGCGTTGCAAAATTCGATGGTGCTACAGAAAGCAAATTCGTAGGTGGCGACAGTGGAGAAGCAAGACTTCTTGTATTCAACAACTGGGGCAAGTTTGATCCAAATACAATGGAGGGTCAGACACTTAGAGACATCTCTATTTCTTTCAAGGCAGCAGGCGTTGCAGATGTATTAGCAAAGACAGGCGCTAAGTCTATCAAGGCATTCATCGGTGTGAACTCAAGTGACTGGTCTGTAAATACATTAGGTAACACAGTACCATCAGCTGGTGTTGTTGAAATCGAAAAAGACGGAACATATACAGTATCTTATACTGCAGCAGGAGAAATTACTCTTGGAAATCAGTTAGGTGTAATGTTCGCTGACATCGATTCTGCATTAGAGAAGGATGATGACAAGAACGTAACAGCTGGTTTAACAATTTCTGATGTAACTATGAAGACAACAGAATTGAAATTCACAGACGATACAGAAGGACCGGAAGTAACACCTACTCCAGAAGCAACAGAGGCTCCTAAGGCTTATGACGAGGCTCTTTGGGCTACAAAGGGTATCCATGCTTACATCGCATATCAGATGGATGGAACTTGGGATTATCGTAATGGTTACAAGCCAAATGATCTTGGAAAACAGGATACTTACGATTACATCAAAGCAAGCGGTGACGCTGCAAACTTTAAGGCTACTGACGTATTACTTACAAGAGATGGTGAGTATACAGTAGCTATTAGCGGTATCGATTTAACAGCAGCTACGAAGTACAACTTGTTGTCTATCGCAACAGATCTTTCTGCTAAGACAGAAGAAAACCCAGATGGTGCATATGCAGATGTTAAGTTATCTGTTACATCTATGAAGGTTGATGGTGCTGAAGTTGCTAAAGATCTGAGCCTTGTTCAGAAAGCAGATGAGTTGTATTACTACTATCCACTGATCAACAAGTGGAATGCTGATGATAAGGGACCTTTGTTTGACAAGACAGATGCTGAAGAGTTAGCAATTCCAGAGAACAGCATTGAGATTACATTTAAGGTTACAGGACTTAAGGCTGCATTGAATGACCTTAAGGAAGGTACTTATAAAGATCCTGAGACAGGTGAGAATGTAAAGAACGATACTATTACAAAGGACGATATTGATGCGTCTGAGGGTGTTCTTCCTACACCGAGTGAAAAGCCAACTGTTAAACCAACTGTTAAACCAAGCGAGAAGCCAAATGTAACATCTGCGCCACTGAAAGACAAACCTACTAAGGCGCCACAGGCTCCTAAGAAGGGAAAGAAGGTTGAGAGCGGCAAGGTTGTTTACAAGGTAACAAAGGCTGCTACAGCTAAGAAAGCTGGTACATTATCAATCGTTGGTCTTTCTAAGGCAGGTAAGAAGGCATCCAGCCTCTCTGCACCAGCTACAGCTAAGATCAATGGCTACAGCTACAAAGTAACAAGTATTGGCAAGAACGCATTCAAGGGCGCTAATGCTAAGACAATCTCTCTTGGCAAGAACATTAAGTCCATTCCTGCAGGAGCATTTGCTAACTGCAAGAAGTTATCTACTTTGAAGGTAAAAGCTAAATTAACAAAGGTTGCTAAGAAAGCATTCAAGGGATGCAAGAAGACAATCAAGGTTAAGGGCGCTTCTAAGAAAGTAACTAAGGCTAATGTTAAGAAGTTAAAGAAGAGCGGTTACAAGAAATTCAAATAATTAAAGAAATTAGCATTAAATTTTGATAATTATTGAGTCATTTAAAATATGGTGAAAACCGGAAAACAGTCGTGCCGAAAGGTGCGGCTGTTTTTTAATTATCGGAAATATTTTATCGAAAATTGCTGTTGTGTGGAGTAATGCTATCAAGAATTGCTTTAGCAATTCTTGCAAAGTAAAGCGCTGATATTGCCTTTCATAAAGTGGTTTTGAATTGCAGAAGCCTCTGCATCAAGAGGATTCTCTATTTTTGTAGGTAAAATAAGCCTTTTTTTCAAAGGAAAAAGGGCTGGAATTTTTAAAGAAAATTTTGTATAATAGTACATGATTTGGGGGACATCAGCATTTAAGTATGATATCCTGACCAGAATGTTCAAGAACGTGTCAATGTTTGACCAAAACATTGCAAAATGAAAAGGAGGAAAATATTCATGAGAAAACAGTCAAAGAGTTTACTCTCTATGATTCTCACAGCAGCTATGGTTGTTTCTTTAGGTGCTGGTGTGACTGGTGAGAAGTCTAAAGCTGCAGATGCAACTAAGATCGCACCAGAATTTACTGCATATCTTGTGCAGAATAACAGTAAGATTTTCAATGGAACAGGCAGAGTTGTAAAGGACAGCACAGGTGCTCTTAAGCAGGTTGATGATACTTACAAGCTTGCAACAGGCGAGACAGAAGAGGTTAATGGTGGTTTTGTAGCATCTTCAGGAGCCATCTCTACGACAGGCACATATACAGTATCTGCAGTAGCAGAGGATGACGCAGATGACCTTTTGACAGAGGCAAAATATCTTGGAATTGAGTTTGGTACTTTGGGTGCAAAGGATGTATCCGGCAAGAAGAATTATGTTGTACCTAGCACATTTTCTGTAAAGCCTAAGACGATCACAATCACTGGCGCTGACGGTAAAGTTAAGCAGACACTTGATTGGTCTAAGGCAAGCGTTTATAACGATGGTAATAAAGTAACAGGAAAGCTTCGTGCTGGTATTGTTAATAACTACTGCAGCACATCCGCAAGTAAGGCAGACGAGTTCCAGAAAGCAAATCCATTTATGACAAATGCTAATGGTACATGGACAAACGCAGGCGATCCGGTTGAGGTTGTCGCAGGTGATACATTCGCAGTTACATTTGAAGTATCTGCTGAGGCGCCTGTAGTAACACCTACTCCAAAGCCAACCGCTGCTCCTACAAAGGCACCGGCATTGAAGACATATGATGCATACCTTGGATTCCAGACGGATAACTACATCTTCCGTAACGCTTGGAATGACAGCACACTTGGTCTGAAGAGCAAGGATATTAAGTATAATTCTCAGGTATCACTTAGCACAGGTGATAAGTACAAAGCTTATCCTGCTAAGATTGCTAATGCTACAATGAAAGCAAATGGAACGAACTATACAGTATCTATCTCCGGTGTGAACTTTAAGACGATCAAGGGCGCTGAGAAAGATGCTAAGACAGCTAAGGGCTTCAACATGCTCTATGTTACAACTCAGATTCCTTTGACACAGAAGGGTGTAACTGCTGTTAATGCTACATTAAAGATTGATGGCAAGGTTGTTAAGAGTGGTTTCTCACTCCCTAACAAGCCAGACGCTGACGAGTATTATCAGTTCATGGTAGCTGACGGATATTCTGAGGATGATGGAATCAAGAATGTAGCTTATCCTAAGGGAAAAGATGCAAGTTCTGCATTGAGTACTTTGACAACACTTCCTACAAGCAGCATGGAGATTACATTCCAGCTCAAAGGTGCTAACTTCGAAGCAGCTAAGACAATTGGCTACAAGAAGGGTGCTAAGTTCGAGTCTGGCAACTTCAAATATCAGGTAACAAAGGTTGCAACAGCTACAAGCTCTAAGAAGACAAAGGGTGTTGTAACAGTAGTTGGCTTGTCCAAGAAGGGTAAGAAAGCTTCTAAACTTAGCGTAGGTACTAGTGTATCTAAGACTGTAAGCAAGGTTAAGGCTACTTACAAGATCAACAAGCTTGGCAAGAATGCATTCAAGGGTGCTAAGGCTAAGAAAGTTACTCTTGGTAAGACGATCAAGTCTATCCCGGCAGGTGCGTTCAAGAACTGCAAGAAGCTTTCTAAACTTACATTGAAAGCTAAAGTTTCTGTAAAGAAGGGCGCATTCAAGGGATGCAAGAAGACAATCAAAGTTACTGCTGCATCTAAGTCTAAGAAGGCAAAGAAAGCTCAGATTAAGAAACTTAAAAAGAGTGGATACAAGAAATTCAAATAATTTTCGATAGAAAATTAGAAGGAATTGAGTCAAACAAATTCTTGAACACAAAACATTGGTTTTAAGGGAGACCGTGATTCGATCATAGATCGGATCACGGTCTTTTTATGGAGTAGGAAAATGCTGTTATGCAGCGTGACATCACCAAGAATTGCTTTAGTAATTCTTGCATAGCAAAGCACTGGCTTTGCTCTTTTTTATGTCATGAGCGAACTTCTCACCGAAATTAGCATGAAATATCAAAATAATGTTATAAATTGCCCTAATAATTATAGACGAAACAAATGCATGCAAGTATAATAGAACTATCAAGTCGCAAGATATGCGCAAGCAGATGATCTCATCTTACTGATCTGACAGGTGAGGATAAAATCATCAAAATTAGAGAAAAGGTATTTTGAAAGGAGACGAAACATGAAAGTAGCAGACGGATTTTGGTTAAGCAAACAGGGTTACAATGTGAACTACGCTTCTCAAGCTTACAAGGTGGAGACAACAGAGAATTCCATCAAAGTATTAGCTACACCATATACGGTTTTGAATCGTGGTATGACATTGGGCGGACCAAACCTTGAGATTACATATTCTTCTACATCAGAGAATATCATCAAGGTACACATTGATCATTACAGAGGAGGATTGGACAACATTCCTCGTTATGAGTTGAACGAGGATACAGGATATACTCCTGAGATCACTCGCACAGAGGACAAGGTAACATTGAAGTCTGGCGATACTCGTGTAGAGATCAAGATCGCAGATGATTGGGAAGTACAGTATTACTACAAAGATAAGCTTTTGACAGGCGGTGCATGGAGATCTACATCCATCATCAACGAGAGCCAGTATACAGCAAATGCGCGCATGAACACACAGGAGGACGATCAGTTCTTCAACTACCCACAGGATCCTCACACAACATATTTGCGTGAGCAGTTAAAGACAGACATCGGTGAGTGCATTTATGGTTTCGGTGAGAAATTCACTCCATTCGTAAAGAATGGTCAGACAGTAGAGACATGGAACTGTGATGGTGGTACATGTTCTGATCAGAGTTACAAGACAGTACCTTTCTATATCTCATCTAAGAGCTATGGTGTATTGGTCAACAGCTCTGACAAAGTATCTTTCGAGGTAATGAGCGATACAGTTTCCAAGGTAACATTTACGGTACCGGGTGAAGAGTTAGAGTACTTCATTATCGGTGGTGAGAACTTAGAGCATGTATTAGAGAACTACACAACATTGACAGGTAAGCCTGCATTGCCACCGGCATATTCCTTCGGTCTGTGGTTGTCTACTTCTTTCACAACAAGCTATGATGAGAAGACAGTAAACAGCTTTATCGATGGTATGGCAGAGCGCAAGATCCCATTGCAGGTATTCCACTTTGACTGTTTCTGGATGAAGGGTTACGAGTGGTGTAACTTTGAGTGGGATGATGAGATGTTCCCGGATCCTGAGGGAATGTTAAAGAGACTACACGACAAGGGCTTAGAGATCTGTGTATGGATCAACTCATACATTGCACAGCAGTCCAAGTTGTTTGATATTGGTAAAGAAAAAGGCTATTTCATCAAGAATCTGGACGGAAGCGTATTCCAGTGTGATATGTGGCAGCCTGGTATGGCAATTGTCGATTTCACAAACCCAGAGGCTTGTGCTTGGTTCAAGGGTCTTTTGAAGAAGCTGTTTGACATGGGTGTTAATAACATCAAGACAGACTTTGGTGAGAGAATCCCTACTAAGGTAAAATATTACGATGGATCTGATCCGATCAAGATGCACAACTACTACACATACCTTTATAACAAGTGTGTATTTGAAGCATTAGAGGAGTATTATGGTAAGGACAAGGCTTGTCTCTTTGCTCGTAGTGCGACTGTTGGTGGACAGAAGTTCCCGGTACACTGGGGTGGTGACTGCTACGCAGAGTATTCTGCAATGTCAGAGACACTTCGTGGTGGACTTTCTCTCTGCTCATCTGGTTTCGGTTTCTTCTCCCATGATATGGGCGGATTCGAGGCTACAGCTCCTGCTGATGTATATAAGAGATGGTGTGCATTCGGTCTGTTGTCTACACACAGCCGTCTGCATGGATCTACTTCTTACCGTGTGCCTTGGGCTTATGATAAGGATGGCGATACAGAGGCATGTGATGTACTTCGTCACTACACTGTATTAAAGGGTAAGATGATGCCTTACCTTTGGGCACAGGCTAACAAGACTCATCAGGTTGGTGTACCAATGATGCGTTCTATGATCATTGCGTTTTCCAATGATACTGCTTGTAAGTATCTGGATCAGCAGTACATGCTCGGCGACAACTTGTGCATCGTTCCGGTTATGAACGAAGAAGGCGTTGCAGAGTTCTATGTACCGGATTGCGGAACATGGACAGACATCCAGAGTGGAGAGACATATGAAGGTGGTAAGTATTACACAAGAAAATGTGATTACTTCCAGACACCAATTCTTGCTCGTCCAAACAGCATTGTTACTTATGGTAACTTTGATGCAGAGGGCGCAATGAATGTATTGTATGATTATCTGCAGGATGCAGAGGCAGTAGTATATGGATTAGAAGATGGTAAGACTGCAACAGCAACTATTTACGATCAGGAATCCAACAAGCTTACTGATATCGCAGCAACAAGATATGGTGATAAGGTTACTGTTTCTTACACTGCAACAGACAAGAGCTTTAAGATTACTGTAGCAGGCAAGACTGTTGAGGCAGCAGCAGGTACAACAAGTGTTGACATTACTCTGTAATAACAAAAGAGCATATTAAAGTGTTTCCCCTTAAGCGGACAGGGCAAATATCCCGGTCTCGCTTAAGGGGTTTTTATTTTGCCAAAGAATGGAAAGAGCCGGTCTGGCAAGCTGTTTGACAAAGAATGGAAAGAGCCGGTCTGGCAAGTTGTGTGCTTAAGAATGGAAAGAGCCGGTCTGGCAAGCTGTTTGACAAAGAAATGAAACTACGGTATTCTGATGTTTAAAAGAAATGGAATTCTTTCTGTGCATGGAGATAATGGGATTGCCTTGCTTTTTGGCTGTCTTGGCGCAGAGTGATGAATAGTGATTAAAGTGAGGATGAGTATAAAGTATGTTTGATGGAAATGGAGTGACAGGGGCAGTTTTGGCGGTAGGTTATTATGCGTTGTTTCTGGGCAGTGGAATGTATATTGGCAGAAAACTTTTGTGCAAAGAACGATATAGTATTGTGATGCAGTATCTGGTGGGAAGTGTCGCCGGTGTCTTGGCATTACAATGGTTTCCTTTGCTTTTTGCCTTTGCGTTTGATTTTTCGATGACAGCACATGTATTGGCTCTGCTATTACAGATAGTTCTATGTGTGCTGGTTGGTTGGAGATGCCATTGTTCAGAATCTTCACTACAGCAGCATCCATATCGGAAGGTGAACGAATGGAAACGTTTGTTCCGGGAAAATCCGGTTTGGATCTTGATGGCAGTTACTTTTGTCTTTTTTTGCTATTGTCTGTATACACATACAATCGTAGGAAATGCTGATGGCAGTATGCACACGGGGCAGTCCACCTACGGCGATATGAATATGCATTTTAGCTTTATTACCAGTATTGCAAATCAGCAGACGTTTCCGCCGGAGTATTCTTTGCTGCCGGGGCATAAATTATCCTATCCGTTTCTGTGCGACAGTGTTAGTTCCAGTTTGTATCTGATGGGCGCAAGTCTCCGATTGGCGTACGTTTTGCCGATGCTCGGAGCAATCTTGCAGGTGTTTATGGGATTTTACTGCTTGATCAAATATTGGCTTGGCAGATCGGCGACAGCGTTAATCGCTTGGATCCTCTTCTTTTGGAATGGTGGACTTGGATTTGTGTATTTTGACAATGCAGAAAAGATACATAAAATCTTTGCGGAATTTTATATGACACCAACGAATTATTTGGATAAAAATCTGCGCTGGGTACAGGTTATGGTTGACATGCTGATCCCGCAGCGTGCGACATTATTTGGTTGGGCCATATTGTTTCCACTGTTGGCGTTTTTGTTCCGGGCGATAGCGGAGCGCAAAAAGAAATTGTTTGTTATGGCGGGCGTGGCGGCTGGTGCGCTTCCAATGATCCATACACATTCGTTTTTGGCGTTGGGGATGATCTGTGCGGTATGGCTGCTGTTGGATTTGACAGAAAATAGTCTTTTTGAATCAGAAAGAATTGCACTTGGGCGAAAAGCGTCAGCGAGCAGGGGATCTGGCCGAAGAAATGGCAAAGCGACATCTTCTGGACGTAGAAATAGCAAAGCGACATCTTCCGGCCGAAGAAATGGCAAAGCGATATCTTTTGCCCATAGAAATGGCAAAGCGACGTCTTCAGGACGTAGAAGTGTAAACGTGTCAGCGTCAACCAGAAATCGCATGGGAAGCTCAAGTGCTGATGCAACGGCAACGGTATCAGACAGCTGGATTCGATATGCTCTTTATATTGGACTGGCGTTCTTTAGCGTGATGCAGATGATCAACCGCTCGAATGAGTTTGCAGACAAACATGGATTAGCGATAATGATCATTGGGGTTGTGGTGTTTGTCCTGTTTTTGGGATACAAGTTGGTGCGTTATCTGCAAAATAGATTGTGGAAACGTTTGGCATTTACGTGGGGCATTTTTTTGATCTTAGTATTGATATTTGCACTTCCACAGTTATTTATGTGGACATTTTCACAGGCCTCCGGCGATAATTTTGTGCGCAGTCATTTCAATTGGTCCAATAATGGTGATCAGTATATCGTATTTTATCTTAAAAACCTGGGACTGCCATTTGTGCTGCTTTTGCTGTCCTCCTTTGTGGTCAGTGCGAGAAACCTAAAGATAGGTGCACCATATTTGTTGATTTGGTTTGTGGCTGAGCTTGCGGCTTTCCAGCCGAATGACTATGATAACAATAAATTGTTGTTTGTTGGAGCGGTCTTTATATGCGGAATCGCGGCAGATGCGTTAGTTCAGATTTATGAACGGTACGGCGCTGTGTATTGGCGCAGTGCTATCGGAAAGACTGGTGTAGTGCTTTTGGGTGCCTGCCTGTTATTTGTTAGTGCAATATCCGGCTTTTTGACGATGGGTCGTGAATGGGTATCTGATTATGAATTATATACCGCATCAGCGGTAAAAGCGTGTCGATATATTGAGGACGAAACTACGCCGTGGGATGTGATCTTGACATCAACGGCTCATAACAGTCCGGTCCCGGCGTTGACAGGACGCAGTATCGTGTGTGGTTCCTCTTCGTTTTTGTATTATCATGGTTTGAACTATCAGCAAAATGAACAGGACGTCGAAACGATGTATACGAGTCCGGCGAGTGCTAAGGAGTTGTTCCGGAAGTATGATGTCAATTATATTTATTTGAGCAATCAAGAGTATGGCACGTATAATGTTGACGTGAATGGATTGTATGAAGTGGCAGATGTAGTCTGGCAAAAAGATGATGTATCTGTATGGAAGGTGAAAGACGAGATATTTGAGTAACGAGTAGACGGTGATAAGGTAAGAGCTTTGCACGGTAAGTCACAGTTGGAAAGTGAAAAGCCGAGTAGCGAGTAGACGGTGATAAGGTAAGAGCTTTGCACGGTAAGTGACAGTTAGAAAGTGAAAAGCCGAGTAACGAGTAGACGGTGATAAAGCAGGAGCTTTGCACGGTAAGTGACAGTTAGAAAGTGAAAAATCCGGAAGCAGATAACGGTAGGAAGGTGAAAGATGAGGTTATTAAGAAACAAGTGGGATGAACTGAAATGCGGACGTATGAACTATTGGAAAGAAAGTGTCTTCGTTGCATTGCTGGCGGTAGTTGTGGTCGTGGGACTTGCTCTGCGTGTGACAGCTTCTCAGACAGATAAAGGAAAGTCCGCACAGAAAATAACGGCAAGTGGCGGGAAGCAGACCGGGACTGTTAAAAATGTCGGGGACAAAAACAGCACGGGAGATATGCCACAAACAGCAGGAAAATCTATCCAAACAGCAGGACAGAACAACGTGGTAAAACCGGAGGATGCAGTGTATACGTTTTTGCAGGGGCCGAAGTCTTGGGGTAAACGTTTGACTTGGTCCGGGAAATGGGCAGAGACTTATTATGACGGTGGCAAATTTGGTGCGTTCGGCTGTGGATTTTGTTGTATGGCCAATATCTATTCAACGCAGACAACCTATGAGGCTTCTCCGGTAGATATTTATAAGTATACCAAGAGGAATACGATTTACGGTGGTGGCGGTGCAGTTGCCTGGGAGTATATGGAAAGTGCTATGCAGAGTCTTGGCTTTGAGGTATCCCTGCGACGCAAACCGACATCGTATCGCCAATTTCAAAAGATGATCGCGTCCAATGACTCGGCGATTGTACTTGTCAGCAGCAGTAACTCAGCTTGCTATTGGAAAAATACACCGGGGCATTATGTTACCGTCTTTTTATATGACAAACAGAAAGATGCAGTATTTTTGGGAGATTCCGGTGATCCTAAGCATAATCGCCGGTGGGTTGCACTCAAAAAGATTTATCGCTCGCTGAAGACGGAGAGTGATTATCAGGTAATGACGGTGACAGGATATCAGGCATCCAAAGACTCGTGGAAACATAAGAAAGCGAGCGGGACTTGGATACGGCCGGAACAGAAGTAGAGAGCTGTTTTAGGATTTGTTCGTCAATGAGCGCGATGTCATGGTTAGCAAGTATCTATGCAGTCTGTGCAGTGGAATATCAAAAAGTGTGGACTTCTGCCGAGAAAACAGGTATAATGCTACAGGGATGAAACGTTGTCAGGCGTGTAGCTGCGTGGACGAGTAATCGCACAAGAAGAAAATTCGCTGTCTTTTCGGTGGATACCAGAGCAGGCAGCAGTAGAAATCGGAGGAAATTATGGGATTATTACAGGAATGGAGAGAGTACGCATATGGCGTAGAATTGAACTCCAAAGAGGGAAAAGCAATTTGGGATAAGTATTTCGAGCAGGAAAAAGCCATTTATCAGCAGTTACTTGCGGCTCCGGAGGAAGTGGTATCCGGTACTGTTCAGGAATTAGCAGATAAATATGGCATGGAATTGAATTATATGGTAGGTTTCTTAGATGGAATCAATGAAAGCTTGAAAGAACCGAACCCAATCGAGGAAATGGAAGCTGACACGGTTGTAAAATTGCCGATTGATTTGGAAAGCTTATATTATCATATGGTAGAAGCGGGTGCTGATTGGTTATATGAACTGCCGGAGTGGGATGAGCTGTTGACACCGGAGCGACGCAAGGAGCTTTATCGTGAGCAGAAAAAGTCCGGTACAATTGTTAAGGAGCGCAAGGTTGGGCGTAATGAGCCATGTCCATGCGGATCCGGGAAGAAATACAAATATTGCTGTGGCCGTGCAAAATAATAGTTTGCCGGCAATGATCGCAATACGTAAGTATTGCAAACGGTAATATAGGATAAGACAAAGGGGCTGTCGCACTAAGCAATTAGTGCGCAGCCCCTTTTTAATTGATAGGATTAGGGTGTTATGTAGCGTGATAAAAGCAAAACGCTGGTTTTGCTCTTTTTAGTGAAAGTAGTGTTCGAAAGAAGGAAGCACATCAAGGGTTTGAATACTATTGTTAGATCGTGCCGGAAGCACATCAAAAGCTTGAAGGCTATCGCTAGATCGTGCCTGTGACAACTAATGTGCTAACACCGGGTGTTGTAATTCAAGCCCCCGTTTCCGGATCCTGCGTAAAGGTGGCAGCAGGCACCGTGATCTGACCAGCGGCAGTGGCAAACAAACCGGTTGTTTCGTTGTACGTGTAATTAGTCGGCGCAGTCCATGCGGTTCCGTTGAAGGTTACGGTCAGACCGGATAAGATCGGATTGAACGTATCCGTGATCGTGGCACCTGTTGTGACGGTAGCAGGTGCACTTCCCATATTCTGGATTAGGAAAGTGTAAGTTAAAATGCCGTTTTCGGTAACAGGGACCGGGCTGACAGATTTGGTAATGTTAAGGATAGGCGTGCTTTCTGCAGCAATCGTTTCGGAAATCGTGATCGGTGTAATGCCGCCACCGGTAATTCTTGCGGTGTTTACAACATCAGAACCGGTTGCAAACGGCGCAAATTCATTTACGGCTGTTTCGTAAATAATTGTTGCATTGCCGTTTGCAGGAACGCTAATACCGGATACGGTCAGTGGCGGTCCGGCTTCAACTGTAGGAGCAGTCTGAAGCGTTCCATTGATATAATAATTTATGGTTCCCGGAATATAGGTAAGAGGTGTAACTGTACCGGTACCAAATGTGTAAGCACCAAGATCATCCGTTAAAGTAAGTCCGTTGAATGCTGTTGCACCGGAATTGACAATGCTGATAATATAGGTGACAGTGTCATTTTGTCCGTAAGTGGTTTTTACAGCGGTCTTGGTAGCAGATAAAACTTCCAAAATTTCACCAACTGCAACGTTGGAATTGGTCACAGCATTACCGTAGCGAAGCTGTGCCTGATTTGTAAAACGTGCCATAGTAACCTCCGTTCTGCCGCTTGTTGCAGCGGCATAATCGATAATTGTAAAAAGATGGTTTCATGTGTCTTACCTTACTGTATGAATAATCTTGCAAAATGTGTCAATCCCACGTATTATATAATTAAAACTTTTGCGCAGAAGAAGTATCATTATACAACGATAAAGCGGCAAGGCAATTACTATAGTTCTCTGTCGGCAGAAGCCGCTATATTGTGGCTGCAAAACACTTAGCATGCTTTGACATAATAAGCAATATGTGGTTGCGTGAGATAATGAGGTGTGGGAAGTTTCAGTAAATTATATGTCATAGAGAGGAGTGATTGTATGTGTACTGCAATATCGTATAAAGCAAAGGATTTCTATTTTGGAAGAACATTAGATTATGAGAGTTCATATGGTGAAGAAGTGGTTATCACGCCGCGGCATTATCAGTTTTCGTATGCACATATGGGAGAATGCACAACGCATTATGCCATGATAGGAATGGCACACGTCGCGGAGGAATATCCATTATATTATGAAGCAGTAAATGAAAAAGGTCTGGGAATGGCAGGATTGAATTTTGTTGGGAATGCCTGCTATGGAGAATATGAGGAAAATGCCAAAAATGTGGCGACATATGAGTTTATTCCGTGGGTATTGGGGGCTTGTGAGAGTGTGGAACAGGTGAGAGACTATCTGATCGGTCTTAATCTGATCGGGGAGACATTTGCCGGCAAATATCCCGCATCTTCCCTGCATTGGCTTATTGCGGATGAAAAGCAGTCGATCACCGTGGAGATGGTGGAAGAAGGTCTGCGTATTTATGACAACCCGGTTGGGGTACTTACCAACAATCCGCCTTTTGACAAGCAGATGTTTTTGCTGAACAATTATATGCAATTATCACCAAAACAGCCTGAAAATCATTTGGCACCCGGCGTTCTTGGCACCTACAGCCGAGGAATGGGAGCACTCGGTCTGCCGGGAGATCTATCGTCGACATCCCGTTTTGTCAGAGCGGCATTTACAAAGTTAAATGCGATCAGTGGTGAGACAGAGGAATCACAGGTGGGTCAATATTTTCACATAATGGAAACAATTTCGCAGCAAAAAGGATGCTGTGAGGTGAGGGATGGTGAATATGAGTATACCATCTATACGTCCTGCTGTAATGCATCTCAGGGAATCTTTTATTACACAACATATGAAAATCGTCAGATTACAGCAGTTCGTATGAGACCGGATATGTTAGAATGGGATCAACTGATTCGTTATCCGATGCAGCATCAGGAAAAGATTGCATATGAAAATTAAGCGGATCCAATTGTAGTATTTATTTGTGCAGGTTTACCAATTGACAGTCCTTTGGGTTGCTACGTATAATAAAATAAATAGTGGCAGACTCTCAGGAGTACTGCGGAGTAAGATGTTTGGCCGATGCAGAGGCAAGGATGTCTCATTGTAAGATTCCAGGGAAAGGAGAGATGCGGTATGGCGATGGATTTAAATGTATATAATTATCTCATGACCGGATATAACACGAAACCGGCAGCTTCGAAGTATGGTGCGCATAAGACATCAGAACTTCGTTCCATTGTGCGCGACATTGCGAAACGTACAAAGTCCTCACCAATCTATCTCGTAAAACTTTCTGATGACAAACAGGCATATGCCTTGAATGTGAAAGAGTCCTCCATTGCTTTGCATGATGCATTTGAGGATTTGATGACAGAAGATGAAAGTTCAGTCTTTGGTGGACGGAAGGCAGTCTCTTCGCAGACTGGGGATGTATCGGTGAATATTGATACGGAAGATTATGAGAAGCTGCCGTCACCGTTTTCGATGGAAGTGCACGGTTTAGCGAAGCAGCAGGTCAATGTGAGCAAAGAGTTTTATGATTCCAGCAGGAGCCTGGAAGAGGGATTGTACCGCTTTCGGATCCGAGTGAATGATGATTCCTATGATTTTCAATATAATATTAAGAAAGATGCCAGACACGGAGAGGTGATCGGTGGACTGGCGGATTTCATTACGAAAGCGAGAATAGGCATTCAGGCACAGCCGGTTTCGAGAGAAGCCGGTAAGATCGCAATGAGGATTTCAACGGATATGACAGGAAGCCCGGATGGGGAGCCGATATTATCGTTTGAAGATCGACCTGACGGACAGCATTCCGAGGGAATTACTTCATACTATGGGTTAAATCGGATTGTTCAGAATCCGGAAAATGCATCATTTGAGATCAATGGTGTGGAGAAACATTCCATGTCCAATCAATTTAAGCTTGCGGGAAGTTTACAGATACAGATGAAACGCATTTCGGAACAACCGGCACAGATCACATACACACCGGATAGTGATAAGATTATCAATGGTGTGAGAAACGTTTTGGATCATTATAACCAGATGATTGACAGCTCTTGGAATTATGCAGAGAAGAGCGGACATACACCGAAACTTGTGCGTGAAATGCAAAGTGTGTTGATGCCGTTCCAGTCAGATTTGGAATCCTGTGGTCTGACCTTTAATGATCAGGGATATTTGGAAATGGATGATTATTTGGCAGAACAGTCGGCTATGGACGGTTCCTTTCAAGAATTGTTTGGAGCAGGATCCCGATTGAGCAGCAGAATGCTTGCAAAGATGAATTATGTTAAGCTGGATCCTATGGAATATGTTGACAAAACATTAGTGAGCTATCCTAATACGAGCAAGCCGGCAGTGGGATATGCCTATACAACATCCCTCTACAGCGGTATGCTGTTTAACTATTATTGCTAGTATGGCGAGCTCATGGAGAAGTAGTGTGAAGAAAGCAGATTATATGATAGTAGGTATTGCGCTAATGCTTGCGTTGGTGAGTTTTGGCGTGTATCGGCTCTATTTTGCATCGACAGGAAGAGCAGCGATTGTGGAGATTACCGTTGATGGTAATGTATATAAGACACTTTCGCTGAAGGAAGATGCGACGGTGGATGTGCCGTCGGATGGGGGCCACACGAATACAGTGCAGATAAAAGATGGGAAAGTTTTCATGAAAAAGGCAGATTGTCCGGACAAGATCTGTGTACATCATAAAGGGATCCGGAGCAATGGAGAAACGATTATTTGTCTGCCGCATAAAGTAATAGTAACAATTCAATCTTCCGAAACAGGAGATCTGGATGGTGTTGCCCAATAGCACTTACAAGGACTTCGCAATTTTGCGAAGTCCTTTTTGTTTCTAACTCTAACTTCCCATACCGGAGGTTATTATCAAACCACATATTACTTATTATGTCAAAGAATACTAAGTATTTTGCAGCCGCTAGATAGTGAGTCCTGCCATCAAGAAACGATAGCAATTGCTTTGCCGCAATTAGTTTTCACAGTGATTTCTAGATTTTGTTGTCTCTGATGATTGATTTACATGCCCTTCGGAAACTCGAAGTCCCGGAAGCAAGGTATTCATCATTTTTGAAAGGGACTTTGCGCTCGTCGTTACTTATGTCTCGTATTTCAGAGACATTAAGTAACGTGACGTAGCGCATCGTAGCGAAAGCGTCCCGTCCAAAAATTGATGATACCTTGCTAAACCGGGACATCTCAGACAATCCTCTGGGCATGTATTCATCAGAGACTTAACAAAATAAGAAATCACGCGAAAACTCCGCGCTCTGCAGCAATTGCTATTGTTTTTTTGATGACAGGATAATTTACTTTGTTGGCTGCAAAATAGCTATTAGTTTTGTGACATAATAAGTAGTATGTGGTTGTCTGAGATAAGGCGGTATGGGAAGTTTGGTTTCTAAAATCTTTCTAAAGTTGAAGAACATTTGGTTGACAGTGAAAGAATGGGGTGTTATTATTTAACGCGCATAATAATTAACAATGTTAATGAATTGGAGGAGACTGGAGCATATGACAAAGTATCATGAGAAAATGTTCCGCATTATGAATCAGTTTCGTAAGCTGAATATTAGTGATATGCTGCCTGGAATCAGCCGAATGGAGTATCTTACGATGCTGATTGCAATGAAAGCAGAAGATGATCGTCGGATTTCCGTGTCGGAATTGATCAAGAGAGCGTGCGTGAAGCCCTCGGCGATATCGCGGACGCTGCGGGGACTGGAGCAGAAAGGATATGTGGAACGTGTTGTGAATCCGGAGGATCGTCGCAATACCTATGTTGTCATGACAGAGGAGGGCATTGCGATAATGCAGCAGGCGGAAAAGATCATGAAGGATTTTTCGGATGCTGTTGGCAAACGGGTTGACCAAGAAGAAGGAGAACGTCTTCTTTGCTATCTGAATGATGTTTATATTGCAGCACAGGAAGAAATTTCCTGTAGAAAATGGAAGAACAGAAAGGAAAACGACGATGAGTAAAATATTTAAAAACATGATTCCGTATTGGAAGATCGTGATCGCAATCATTGGTCTGTTAGTTGTGCAGGCATGGTGCGACCTATCTCTTCCATCGTACACGTCGGATATTATCGATGTGGGAATCCAAAATCATGGCGTCGAGCATGTGATGCCGGGGAAGATTCAGGAAGAGGAATTTCAGACTGCGCAGTTTATCATGACGGATCAGGAAAAGCGCATTTGGAATGATATTTATGTGAAGAAAGGCGACACAAAGGTGTTGAAAAATTTGTCGCAGGACAGATTAGAGGAGTTAGACGAACAGCTTGCGCTGCCGTTGATCATGAATTATCAAATGAGTGCCATGGAGGAGAAAACCTTCGAAAAAATGGTGGCGAGCCAGATGGCATCCGGAAGCAAAAATAACGGCAGCCAGAATGACGCAGCGAGTCAAGGCGGCAAAGATGTCGGCAGCCAGAATGGCAATAGTGCAAAAGTAGGACGATCATCAAAGAATCAGTCCGGACTTAGCGTAGATCAGATCGAGAAATTTATGGGTGTGAAACTGCATCGTTTCCGCCAAAAGAAAGAAGACTCTGATGGAAATTCCAAAATGGTACAATGTGTCGATGTGCGTCCGGTATTTATCGCTATGCAAAAAAACGGAATGCTCGACGAAAAGACGCTGTTTTCTACGAGAGACAGCATGAAAAACACGATCGACACAATGGGCAGTTCGTTGGTCAAGACAACAGGCATTGCCTATGCGATTGCCTGTGACAAAGCGGCAGGCGTCGATGTGGATAAAATACAAAAAACATACTTAGTATATGCCGGCCTGAAAATGGTTGGAATGGCATTGCTGATGGGAGTTGTTACCGTACTAGTTGGTTTCTTTGCCTCCAAAGTAGCTGCCGGAATTGGTATGACGCTGCGAGAAAATGTGTTCAAAAAAGTCGTTGGATTTTCCAATGCAGAAATGGATCGTTTCTCAACGGCTTCCCTTATTACGAGAAGTACGAATGATATTCAACAGATTCAAATGGTATCGGTAATGCTTCTTAGGATGGTTGCGTATGCGCCGATACTAGGCATTGGCGGTGTTCTGAAAGTGGTACAGACAGGTGCCGGAATGGGATGGATCATTGTTCTTGCGATCATCGTTATCATCGGCTATGTGCTGTTACTCATGTCGTCGGCCATGCCAAAATTTAAGTTGATGCAAAAATTAGTGGATCGAATCAATCTGGTCTCTCGAGAGATCCTTACAGGACTTTCCGTTATTCGCGCATTTGGTCGGGAGGACACAGAGGAAGAGCGTTTCGATGCAGCTAACAAAGACCTCACCAAAACGACGTTGTTTACGAATCGTGTGATGACGTTTATGATGCCGGGTATGATGATGATCATGAACGTTTTGACGGTTGGCATTGTTTGGTTTGGTGCCAAAAAGATTGATGCGGGAAGTATGCAGGTAGGGGCAATGACTGCTTTCATCACGTATGCGATGATGATCGTGATGTCATTCCTGATGCTGACAATGATGTCGATCATGCTGCCGCGTGCCGCTGTCGCAGCAGAGCGTATTGATGAGGTCATTCAGACAGAATCTTCAATTGTTGATATCGATGAGCCGGAAACACTTACAACGCATAACGGACGCATTGCTTTTGAACACGTATGTTTCCGTTATCCGGGCGCAACAGAGGATGTACTTCATGACATAGATTTTGTCGCAGAACCGGGCAAAACAACCGCAATTATCGGAAGCACCGGTTGTGGCAAATCGACATTAGTTAATCTGATCCCACGTTTGTATGACGTTACCGATGGAAAGATTACGTTAGATGGCAAAGATATTCGTCGAATCGCGATGTCGGATCTGCGTGAGGAGATTGGATATGTGCCTCAGAAAGGAATTCTATTTTCGGGAACCATTGCATCCAATTTGCGCTTTGGTAAAGGTGATGCCACCGAGGAAGAGATCGAACGTGCAGCGGATATAGCACAGGCAACAGAGTTTATTGATGCCAAGGAAGAACACTATGACAGTGCGATTGCACAGGGCGGTTCGAATGTTTCCGGCGGACAAAAACAGAGATTGGCAATTGCAAGAGCAATCGCTAAGAATCCGAAGATCTGTATTTTTGATGATAGTTTTTCGGCATTGGATCTCAAGACGGATGCTGCGCTTCGTGGGGCACTTAGCGAGAATGTAACAGATAGTACCATAATTATTGTAGCGCAGAGAATCAGTACGATTCTGCACGCAGAGCAGATTTTGGTATTGGATGAAGGACGAATTGTAGGGAAGGGAACACATGAAGAATTGCTGGAACACTGTGAGGTGTATCGACAGATTGCAGAATCTCAGTTGTCTGCCAGCGAACTTGGAATGGAAGAAAGCGAGGTGACAATGCATGAGTGAGAATCGAGAATTAAGACAAAGACCACAGCGGAGAGGCCCGATGGGACGCGGTATGCAGCCGGGCGAAAAGCCAAAAGATCTGAAGAAATCCGTCAAAAAGTTGATGCAGTACATTGCAAAATATAAGATCGGTATTTTTGTAGTGATGCTCTTTGCAGCGTTTTCTACTATATTTAATGTGGCAGGTCCTAAAATACTTGGTAAAGCAACGACAGCACTTTCGGAAGGGCTGATGAAAAAGATCCAAGGCACCGGAAGCATAGATTTTCATAAAATCGGATTGATCCTGCTCATCGTGCTGGCACTGTATTTGGCAAGTGCATTGTTTAGTTTTGTGCAGGGATGGATCATGACCGGGATCACCCAGAAAGTCTGTTACAGACTGCGCCGGGAAATTTCCGAAAAGATTAACCGCATGCCGATGAAGTATTTTGAGAGTCGTACTTACGGCGAGGTGCTGTCGCGCATTACAAATGATGTGGATACACTTGGACAGGGATTAAATCAAAGTATTACAACGATCATTACGTCTGTTGCAACGTTGATAGGTGTGCTGGTCATGATGTTGAGCATTTCACCGTTGATGACATTGATCGCCCTGGTCATACTGCCGATCTCGATGGGATTGATCGCATTGGTAACCAGAAAATCTCAAAAATATTTCCACGCACAGCAGGAATATCTGGGACATATTAATGGTCAGGTAGAAGAAGTATATGGTGGGCATTTGGTTGTCAAAGCATTTAACCACGAAAAAGAAACAATAGAGGAATTTGAACGCACAAACCGTATTTTGTATAATTCGGCATGGAAATCACAGTTTTTGTCAGGTATGATGCAGCCGATCATGATGTTTGTCGGCAATCTGGGCTATGCGTGCGTTGCATTGACCGGTGGACTGCTTGCTATCAAAAACGTGATCACCATTGGCGATATTCAGGCATTTATCCAATATGTCAAGAACTTTACGCAGCCGATTCAGCAGATTGCACAGGTTATCAATATGGTGCAGTCGATGTCTGCGGCATCGGAACGTGTATTTGAATTTTTGGAGGAAGAAGAGGAGATACAGCTTGCAGAGCAGCCGGCAGATATTTCTAAAGTAACCGGTGAGGTTACCTTTGACCACGTAGGATTTGGGTACAAGCCGGAGCAGCCGATTATTCATGATTTTAGTGCACATGTAGAACCGGGACAGAAGATTGCGATCGTTGGTCCGACCGGAGCCGGTAAGACGACGATGGTGAAATTACTAATGCGATTTTATGATGTAGATCGGGGAAGTATACGGCTGAATGACCGAGATATCCGCGATTTCAATCGTCGTGATCTGCGAGATGCGTTCGGAATGGTGCTGCAGGATACATGGCTGTTTAAGGGTACGATCATGGAAAATATTCGCTATGGCCGTTTGGATGCTACTGATGAAGAGGTCATTGCAGCGGCAAAAGCGGCGCGGGCACATCACTTCATTCAGACACTGCCGGGCGGATATCAGATGGAGCTCAACGAAGATGCAAGCAATGTGTCACAAGGACAAAAGCAGCTTCTCACGATTGCACGTGCAATCTTGGCGGATAATAAGATCCTTATTTTGGATGAGGCAACCTCTTCGGTTGATACGCGTACGGAGATCGAGATCCAAAAGGCGATGGACAATCTGATGAAGGGGCGCACAAGTTTTGTGATCGCGCATCGTTTATCAACAATTCGCAATGCAGATCTTATCTTAGTGATGAAAGATGGCGATATTATTGAGCAGGGTGACCATGATACCTTGTTAGCGGCGAATGGTTTTTATGCAAATCTGTATAACTCACAGTTTGAAGAGGCAGTATAAAAGCACAAGCGTCGGGGAGCATGCGTGTATATAGACAGAATAGGAGGATACGAGAAAGAAAAATCCCGTATCCTCCCTAAATTTCTGAATTTATGTAGAATTTTTCTTGACGGACAACCTGTTCTGTGCTATAGTAGATGGGCGATGTAACAGTCTTTTTTTTATGCCCAAAATTCGGGCGCCAATAATTTAATGGAGGTGAAAGCCGTGAGAGTAAAGATTACTTTGGAATGCACAGAGTGCAAACAGCGTAATTACGATACGACGAAGGAGAAGAGAAATCATCCGGATCGTATGGAAACGAAGAAGTATTGCAGATTCTGTAGAAGACACACATTACACAAAGAGACGAAATAATCGTTTCCCGCGTGAATGGAAAGGAATGAGGTTGAACGATGGCAAATTCTGAGAATAAAGAAGAAGTAATGCAGGACGAACCAAAAAAGACCGCAAAGACCGCCACGGCTTCTAAGAAAAAGAGCCGTCTGCAAGGACTGAAAGCAGAGTTTCGCAGAATTATCTGGCCGGATAAGGAAACGATCACAAAAGAGACTACAGCAGTTGTAGTTAGTACGGTTATTTTGGGTATTATCATTGCCCTGCTTGATTTGCTGATCAAGACAGGCCTTGACAAGGTTTTTCAGATAGGATAAGGTGATTGACTATGGCAGATGCAGAAGCGCGTTGGTATGTGGCTCATACCTATTCAGGCTATGAGAACAAGGTAAAAATGGATATCGAGAAGACCATTGAAAATCGTGGTTTGCAGGATCAGATTTTGGAAGTTTCCGTTCCGATGCTCAATGTAGTAAAGGAAAAGGATGACGAAGAGAAGATTACTCAGCAGAAGATGTTCCCTGCATACGTCTTGATCAAGATGATTATGAACGATGACACATGGTACGTGGTACGCAATACACGTGGTGTGACAGGGTTCGTAGGACCGGGATCCAAGCCGGTACCATTAACAGATGAAGAGATGGCAAGCATGGGATTGAAGGTGGATGCACCGAATGCACCATTCAGCATTGGCGATTCTGTGATTGTTAAGTCTGGTGTCTGGGAAGACACCACCGGAATTGTTCGTCAGATCGATCATCAGAACCGTATGGTTACGATCAATATCGATATGTTCGGACGTGAAACACCGGTTGAAATCAGCTTTAACGATGTTGAGGTTTTATAATGATTTCGTTTTGAAGGGATGAAGATATCATTCCGAGCTGGACGCCATATAGATGTGGCATCCGCAATGTTAGATAGTAACCGCGTAAGCGGTATTTTCACAGGAGGTAAGAGACAATGGCTAAGAAAGTCGAAGGATATATTAAATTACAGATTCCTGCTGCAAAGGCAACACCAGCACCACCGGTTGGTCCTGCACTTGGTCAGCACGGAGTAAACATTGTAGCATTTACAAAGGAGTTTAATGCAAGAACAGCTGGACAGGAAGGTATGTTGATTCCTGTAGTTATCACTGTATATCAGGATAAGAGCTTCAGCTTTATCACAAAGACTCCTCCAGCAGCAGTGCTGATCAAGAAGGCATGTGGTATTGAGCATGCATCAGGTGAGCCAAACAAGAATAAAGTTGCTACAATCTCTAAAGCAAAAATTCAGGAGATTGCAGAGACAAAGATGCCGGATCTGAACGCAGCTTCTCTTGAGGCAGCAATGAGCATGATCGCAGGAACAGCTCGCAGCATGGGTGTTACTGTAGAGGAATAATTAAGTGAACGCCGGAATTATCGCATAAAAAAGATTGTTGTTGATTGAACGATGTGGGAGGCGACACAAGGGATGTGTCATGGACCCGCCGTTACTACCACTAGGAGGTTATATAATATGAAAAGAGGAAAGAAATACGTTGAGGCTGCTAAGAAGATTGACAGAGCTGCACAGTACGAAGTTGCTGATGCTGTAAAGTTGATCAAAGAGACAGCTGTTGCAAAGTTTGATGAGACTGTAGAAGCACATATCAGATTAGGTGTAGACGGACGTCACGCAGATCAGCAGATCCGTGGTGCTGTTGTACTTCCTCACGGAACAGGTAAGACTGTTCGCGTGCTGGTATTTGCTAAGGGTGACAAGGTAGATGAGGCTCTTGCAGCTGGCGCTGATTACGCTGGTGGCGAGGAGTTGATCCCTAAGATCCAGAACGATGGATGGTTCGAGTTTGATGTAGTTGTAGCTACACCGGACATGATGGGCGTTGTTGGTCGTTTGGGTCGTGTACTCGGACCTAAGGGTCTGATGCCAAACCCTAAGGCTGGAACTGTAACGATGGACGTGACTAAGGCTGTTCAGGATATCAAGGCTGGTAAGATTGAGTATCGTTTGGATAAAGCTAATATCGTACATGTACCGGTAGGAAAGGTTTCCTTCTCTGAGGAGCAGTTGGTAGAGAACGTCGAGACATTGATGGGTGCTATCACAAAGGCTAAACCGGCAGCAGCTAAGGGTCAGTATTATAGAAGCGTATCCTTGTCCGCAACAATGGGACCAGGAGTAAAGCTTAACACTGCTAAATACGTATAATTTTTAACGGATTGTAATACGGTTTTAACCAATAAAAAGGCACTGCATAAATGGAAGTTTATGCGGTGCCTTTTGTGGTATCACATGGAATGAAAGAATCACATCCACGGTAATGCCAATATGCAGCGATTAAAGAATCACATCCACGGTATTGCCAATATGCAGCGATTAAAGAATCACATCCACGGTAATGCCAATATGTAGCGATTAAAGAATCACATCCACGGTATTGCCAATGAGAGAATTGGATGCAGAGCCGGAAGTATTTGCGGTACCTGTAGTAATGCCGGCGAGATCTGCAGTGTGAACACTGCCTGCGATTTCTGCAATGGCCGCTACAGAGGAAGTATCAGCAGCATTACTGGTACTATCCTGTTTTGTGCTCGCTTTGGCTTTTTTAGGCGGGATCACGATCTGACTTGCATGTCTTTTTATCTTTTTTGCAATGGAAGACATTTCTGTCAGGTAATCGCTGTCACTGCCAAATAATTGCTTGAACTTATAAGTTGCGGCCTGATTTACAGTGCCTTTCTTAACACTGAGTTTGCCGTTGGAACTGATCGAGATGCCAACGCTTTCTAAAGCGTCTTTTTGCTCTCTGGTCAAGTGCTTCATCCGTGAGATAAGACGTTTTGCCTGGCCGGAAGTCGAGTTGCCTGCACTTTCCAGTAAATTATTATAAGTATCTGCAAATAGTTTTGTAAATTTATAATTGGTGGAATCGCTGACCGTATTCATCGAATTGGAATCTTTATCTTCCATTACGGTTGGTTCACTCCACTCCAACTGACGCAATTGCTCAATGATCTTTTTCATAGCTGAGGAATCCGCCTTGGTAAGTTCACTATTCTGCATGGATGAACGACGCTCTGCTTTGCGTGCACCACGGTTTGAGGAGTATATCCCCCGCAAATAAAAGTCATACGAATAAGTTGTAGCGACCATAATATCTACATTCCTTTCCGAGTCCGCAGCTCTTTGCTGCCAGACTGTGTGTTCGTTAATGAGCCCGGAAAAACAAATGTCTGCTTCGCAGCTGCTTGTTTTTCTTTGGGACTTTGTATATTATATCGGCAAGGGAGACAGAAAACATAAGTATTGTTGATGTTTTGAATTTTTCATGGTAACATGAGGAGAATTAAGAGTAAGATAAGAGTAGAAAACGAGGTGAAACAACGGGAAACCGTTATGAGTTATGCAGGAAAGAATACGATATCATAAAATTAATTTGGAAGATAGAGAGCTTATGATGACCATGTATGCACAGGATCCACGAAGAACTTGTGAACATTGTTTTGCTAATAATTATTTGTGGCAAAGTGTATATCCGGCAGAAATGGCAGAATTTGATGGCTGCATCAGTGTGCGGTTTTATGATGGCGCCGATCTGTATTATGATTTTCCGTCCGGACCGGGAGATAAGAAACAGGCTTTGGAACGTATTTTGGAATGGACTAAAAGACAGGATGCATTGCGGTTTTACGGTTTGTTGCGGGATGAGGTTGAATTGTTAGAAAAATGGCATCCGGGGGAATTTATCATTACGCCGGAACGGGATATTTACGATTATATTTATGAGACAGAACGTTTGACGACGTTAGCAGGTAAAAAACTGCATGGAAAGCGTGGCCATATTCACCGTTTTGAGGAAAATCATGACTGGCGATATGAGTCGTTGGGACCGGATAATTGGCAGGCTTGTCTGCAGATGAATCAAATTTGGAAGCGCAAGCGTGCTGATAAATGGGATCCTGATATGGAAGAAGAATTTCAAGTTGTGAATCAGGCATTGCAGCATTATGACAAATTGGGAATGGTTGGAGGTGTGCTTTGGGCAGATAGAGAAGTTGTGGCCTTTACGATGGGAGAATCGCTTGGTGGAGATACGTTGGCGGTCCATTTTGAAAAAGCATTTCCAGAGATCCAAGGAGCATATCCGATGATCAACCAGCAGTTTGTAAAGCATGAATGCCAGCAGTACCGCTATATTAATCGAGAAGATGATGCCGGAGCAGAAGGGCTGCGCAAAGCAAAAATGTCTTATGTTCCTGATATTTTATTGGAAAAGTATATGGTAGTGCGTAAATAGCAGAATATTCGGTATAAGACGATATTGCAACACGGAACGTTTATTTAAAACTGCAAAATATCTGTTTATTGCAGACAGAATAAGCAATATGTGATGAAGTGACAATTTTCGTTGCTTGAAGTTTGAATGAAATTTTTTACAATTTTCTTACAATTTTAGTTGCAATTTGTAAGGAATGCTGATATACTATAGTCAGTCGTTAAGATAGCGACTAGATATACCCCTCAAACCCCTCTCCTCATCAGAGCATATCATGTGTTTTGGTGAGGAATTTTTTTTCAGAGGGAAATACATTCCGAAATAAGGAGGAAGCGTATGGATCGTGCAGATAAAAAAACGGTAGATGAAGTGAAGACTACAGATGTGGTGGAAGAACCAATGGTAGACGAAGTGAATACTACAGACGAGGTGGAAGAACCAATGGTAGACAAAGAGAAGATTACAGATGCGGTGGAAGAACCGGCGGCAGATGAAGCGAAGGCTACAGATGCGGTGGAAGAACCGGCGGTAGATGAAGTGGAGACTACAGATGCGGTGGAAGAACCGGCGGCAGATGAAGTGGAGACTACAGATGCGGTGGAAGAACCGGCAGCAGATGAAGTGGAGACTACAGATGCGGTGGAAGAACCGGCAGCAGATGAAGTGGAGACTACAGATGCGGTGGAAGAACCGGTAGCAGATGAAGTGGAGACTACAGATGCGGTGGATGAACCAGCGATAGATGAAGTGAAGACTGATAAACAGAAAAGAAAAGAAGAGAAGCGTTTAGCAAAACAGCGCAAGAAGAATGAGAAGAGGCAGGCGAAAGAAGCCGCCAAGATAGAGAAAGCTAAGAAAGCTGCAGACAAGGTGAAAGCAACAGCGGAAGAGTCTGCGGAGAAGGTGAAGAAGTCTGCGGAGAAATCTGCAGAAAAGGCAAAGGAGCTCGGAGAAAGAGCAAAGGAAGTCGCTGAGCAGGAGAAGACGAGAGCGCAGCAGGTTGGCTTTGTATCTTCATTGAAGTTTAGAGTGTCTATACTTGTAATTCTGGCAGTTGTGCTGACCGGTGCGATCATGCTGTTGATCGTAGTGCCTGAAGCAGAATCGGCAATTCAAGTTGAGACGGAGCATTACATGCACGATATGGTAACTGCGAACGGTATTTCTTTGGATCAATTTATTGCGGCAGGTAACCTGAACAATAAAATTTCTATGAAAAATACATTTGGTAATGTAGCTTTGCAGGGCGTTGATTCCAGTTATGCATATATTGTATCCGGAAGCGACGGCATGATGCTTTGCCACCCGGAAGGGGAAAAGGTTGGACAACCGGTAGAGAATGCAGTGATCAAAAAGGTCGTAGAAGATATTCAGATGGGATCCAGACCTGAGACAAGTGTTGTTGAGTATAAATATAAAGGAACAGCAAAGATGGCAGCATATTATGTCACCAAAAAAGAGCCGACGGTTCTTGTCATTACAGCGGATAAGGATGACATTTTAGCACCGATCAACCATATGATAAAGACCGGAACGGTAGCATTTGTTATTGTTGTTGTTATATTCGCATTTTTGGCAGCATTTATCACGGGCAGAATGACAAGACCGCTGATCATGATCTCAAAAATTGTGGAAAAGATGTCCAGAATGGACTTTACAGAAAACAAGGCTGCAGAACGTTTGCTAAAGCGAAAGGATGAAACCGGCATGATGAGCCGTTCAGTTGCATCGCTTCGTAAAGAAATGGTTCTGATGATACAGGACATTCAGGCACAAAGTAATAGTCTGTTCAATGCGTCTGAAAGCTTGGATAAAGATGCCGCCCATACAGCACGTGCGATCGAGCAGGTAGAAAGTGCTGTGGGTGATATCGCCAGTGGCGCGACAAATCAGGCTGATGAGACACAGAGTGCGACAGAAAATGTCATTACGATGGGCAATATGATCGAAGAAACGAATTCCGTTGCAGAAGCATTACATAAGAATTCAAAGCAGATGCAAGAGTCCAGTAATCAGGCAATGTCCATTTTGAAAGAGTTGATGGAAGTGAATGACCAGACCAAGCTTTCCATCGATGAGATTTATGAGCAGACCAATATTACGAATGCTTCCGCGCAGAAGATCAAGGCAGCGACAGATATTATCGCATCAATTGCAGAAGAGACCAATTTGTTGTCACTGAATGCATCTATTGAAGCAGCACGTGCCGGCGAGCAGGGACGTGGTTTCGCTGTGGTTGCTTCTCAGATTCAGAAGCTGGCAGAGCAGTCAAATGATTCAGCCAAACAGATTGATGATATTACAAATGTTTTGATACAAGACTCGACGCATGCCGTGGATACTATGCAGGGAGTACAACAGATCATGGCTGTTCAGAGCGATAAGATGCAGCAGACAGAGAAACGCTTTGCGGATGTCTACGAAGGTGTTGAGAAGGCGATCGGAGGTGTTGTTACGATTTCCGGACGAACAGAAAGCTTGGATGATTCCAGAAGTAAGGTCGTTGATGTCGTGCAGAATCTTTCTGCCATTGCTGAGCAGAATGCAGCCAGCAGTCAGGAGACATCTGCATCAGTTGTGGAGGTCAGCAACACATTGGCGAACATATCTGATAGTGCAGCAGGTTTGAAGGAGATCGCTTATCAGTTAGACCAGAGTGTAAAGAAGATTAAATTGTAATTTGAATTAGAATTTTAAGGAGACGCCCATGTTTGATTTGCAGGAAGAGTTAAAAAAACTGCCCGCCAAACCGGGCGTCTATTTAATGCACGACAAAAAAGATGCTATTATTTATGTGGGCAAAGCGGTTAGTTTGAAAAATCGTGTGCGACAGTATTTTCATGCGAGCAGAAAAGTATCGCCCAAGATTGAAAAAATGATTTCGCAGATTGATCATTTTGAGTATATCATTACGGATTCCGAGGTGGAGGCGCTGGTACTCGAAAACAACCTGATCAAGGAGCATCGTCCAAAGTATAATACGATGTTAAAAGATGATAAAACATATCCGTTTATCAAAGCAACCGTATATGAAGAGTATCCGCGGTTGATCTATTCGCGGGAGCAGAGGCGGGATAAATGTAAATATTTTGGCCCGTTTACCAGTGCAGGGTCTGCAAGAGATATGTTGGATCTGGTTCATAAAATCTATCAGATACGAACATGCAATCGTGTGCTGCCAAGAGATACCGGTAAAGAACGACCGTGCTTGAATTATCATATTAAGCAGTGTCAGGCACCATGTCAGGGATATGTGACTCCGGAACAGTATCAGCAAAATTTCAGCAAGGCACTGAAACTTTTGGAAGGAGATTTCTCAGAGGTTTTAGAAATGCTGGAAGCAAAGATGGCGAAAGCAGTCGAGGAACTTGCCTTTGAAGAAGCGGCTTCTTGCCGCGATCTGATCGCCAGTGTCAAAAAAGTTGCAGTGCATCAGAAAGTTACAGATTTTGGCGGGGTTGACCGCGATGTGATCGCTATGGCGCAGACTGATCTGGAAGCGGTCATTCAAGTGTTTTTTATTCGCGAGGGCAAATTGATCGGTCGGGATCATTATCATTTAAAAGGGATAGACGGTGATGCACCGGAAGAGTTAGTGCAGTCGTTTATCAAACAGTTTTATGCAGGAACACCTTTTATTCCGCGAGAACTCATGGTAGAATATGAATTAGAAGAAAAAGACCTGATCTCGGATTGGCTGTCGGAACGTCGTGGTGGAAAGGTATCTATTCTTGCACCCAAAAAGGGACAGAAAGAGCGTTTAGTCGAGCTGGCGCATAAGAATGCAGCGCTGGTTTTGACGCAAGATGCAGAAAAGCTGCGGAGAGAAGAAGAACGTACATTAGGGGCAATGCAGGAGATCGCAGATCTGTTAGGCATGTCTGAAGTAAAGCGGGTGGAATCATATGATATATCGAATATCAGTGGATTTCAGTCGGTTGGCTCTATGGTTGTTTTTGAAAACGGAAAGCCGAAGCGCAGCGATTACCGTAAGTTCCGCATTAAGACGGTGCAAGGCCCGGATGATTATGCCAGCATGGAAGAGGTGCTTGGAAGAAGATTTCGTCACGGTCTGGAGGAACGACAACAGATAGATCAAGGGGAAAAAGTAACGGGAGGCTTTACGGTGTTCCCGGATTTGATCATGATGGATGGCGGGAAAGGCCAAGTGAATGTTGCAGAGTCTGTTTTGAGGGAGCTGGGAATAGTGATACCGGTCTGCGGCATGGTGAAAGATGACAGGCATCGCACCCGTGGATTGTATTTTCAGGGGAGTGAGATACCGGTCAATACATGTAGTGAAGGATTTCATTTAATGACACGCATTCAAGATGAAGTGCATCGTTTTGCCATTGAGTATCACCGCTCTTTACGTAGTAAAGTGCAAGTCAGATCCATATTGGATGACATTGCGGGGATTGGGGCGAAGCGTCGCAAACAGTTGATGAAGCGGTTTGTTTCACTTGATGCGATCAAGGCAGCTTCCGTAGAGCAATTGGCTGAAGTTGAGTCCATGAATGAACAGGCAGCACAAAATGTATATGAGTTTTTTCATAAGAAAGACTCATAACAAAATAGATGATTTTCTGTCAGTTGACAGGGATTGTCAGCAAGCTGTATAGGAATTTGCAGCAATCTGTATAGGGATTGCCAGCAAGCTGTATAGAAATTTGCAGCAGGTTGGCAGGAATTTGCGGGATGCAGGGAATATGCACTATGGTTAGAAAGGTTGGTAGAATATGCAGAATGCAGAGTACAGTGTCGCATTGACACATTTAGTAGACAAATTAAAATTAGAAAACTGTACACCGAATGTACCTATTGAGGACGTGAAAGTGACGCAATCGGATGTTAATCGACCGGCTTTGCAATTGGCAGGGTTCTTTGACTATTTTGATTCTAACCGGATTCAGATTATTGGGCAGGTGGAATATACTTATATGGAGCAAAAAGGTGTAGAATACAGTGTTCAAATGTTAGAAGAGATTTTGTGTGGCAATGAGAAGTCACCCAAACCACCATGTATCGTTTTTTGCCGTAACCTTCCGGTGGATGACCGTCTGATCGAATTGGCAACGAAATATCAGGTGCCGATCTTACGTACCAAGCGTGCTACGAATGAATTTATGGCGGATCTGATCCAGTGCCTTAACTATAATATGGCACCGCGCTGTACGGTTCACGGCGTGCTGGTAGATATTTACGGAGAAGGCATTTTGATCATGGGAGAAAGCGGTATCGGTAAGTCGGAAGTCGCATTGGAGTTGATTCATAGAGGACACCGTCTTGTTTCGGATGATGTGGTAGAGATCAAACGAATCAATGAGAGCACATTGCTCGGCAGCGCACCGGACATTACGAGACATTTTATCGAATTGCGTGGTATCGGTATTATTGACGCAAAATCACTGTTTGGTGTAGAGAGCGTTAAGGATGATCAGAATATTGATCTGGTCATTAAGCTTGAGGAATTTAATAAAGAACAGGATTATGATCGTCTTGGCCTGGAGGAGCAGTATACGGAATTTCTTGGCAACAAGGTTGTGTGCCACTCTATTCCGATCCGCCCCGGTCGTAATATTGCGATCATCTGTGAGTCGGCAGCAGTTAACCACAGACAGAAAAAGATGGGTTATAACGCAGCTTGGGAGCTGTATAACCGAGTAACGAACAATCTAGCAGAAAAAAATAAATAAAGCGCAGATCTAATGCGTAGATAGGAGGGCTGTCATGATTTTTGTAAAAGCAGATGAATTAAAAAAAGGGATGCGTTTGGCAAAACCAATATACAACAAAAATGGAGTTATGTTGTACGAAAGAGATTCCAGACTGACAGAGCAGGGAATCATTAGTATTCAGAACTTTGGACTGATCGGTATTTATGTATTAGAGCCGGCGGAGCCGGTACCACCTATGTCAGCAGAAGATATTGAGTTTGAACGCTATCAGACGATGGCAGTATTTGCAATCAAAGAGATCTTGGATGCAGTCAGCAAACAGAAACCGTCTGCGAAGTTGAATACGTTTGTGACGCAGCTTGTTCAGAAGTATGGTTCTTTGGACCACAAGATAAATTTCATCCAAAATCTTCGCAGCGTGGAAGATTATGTGTATAAACATTCACTGAACACAGCGCTGCTCTGTGCGATGATGGCAAAGCGGATGAATTTGTCCGAGAAAAACCAGACAGATCTGGTGACAGCAGCAGTACTGCATGATATAGGTACCTTATTGATCCCGATCGGATTGCGACGCAAATCGCAGTTGGAATTGACAGAAGAAGATCTCAAAAAGATCAATACGTATTATGTGGCGGCTTATCAGATGTTTAGCAGAGATTATTCGCTTGATGCCGGTGTCAAGATGATATTGTCAGTAGCATTGCGAAGAATCTTTCATGTCGGCGGCAAAGATGATGAAATGGAAAAGAAGAAGATCCCGGAGGTTGAAATATTGCGTACAGCGTATATTTATGACCAGTTGACGGCAATGAACATACAAGAAGAGCCAACATCAGATGTGCAGGCGATTCGCTTTCTATTAGATGCCGGAAATGGATACGATCGTGTTGCGGTACAGGCGCTGATTCACAGTATTAATATTTTGGAACCGGGTGTATGTGTCGAGCTGACTAACGGTGATAAGGGATTAGTCATTATTCCTGGCATGTACAATGTGCTGCAGCCATATGTACTTTCATTTAGGGATAATCAGGTTTATAATCTGAGTACACCGCATGTCGCTGCACAATTGCAGATCAAAGACATTATGCGCACGATGGATAATCGTCATGTAATGGGAATGGATATGTTAAAGCAGTACAGTGGAGAGGCGGTACATATTGGGGAGTACCGTGATAATAAGACGTACTAGCAATAGCCGACACAACAAACAAATAGCAATATAAGAGCCGGGGGCAGCGAGAAAAAGGCAGTATCGCTGAACCCGGCTTAGGAGATTGTGCGATTGTAATAACAGACAGCATAGAAACGAGGTTAACAATGTATATTATAGTAGGATTAGGAAATCCGGAGCGTAAATATGCCGGAACACGACACAATATTGGATTTTCGGCGATTACGGCGATCAGCGATGCCTACAGCATTTCGATGGACATCAAGAAACACAAGGCGGTATGCGGTAAGGGAATGATCGCCGGGAATAAAGTGCTGTTGGCGATGCCGCAGACATATATGAATCTTAGCGGTGAGAGTGTACGCGAACTGGTGGATTTTTATAAGATCGATCCCGAGGAGGAATTGATCATCATTTATGATGATATCGCATTGGCTCCGGGAAAGCTTCGGGTACGTGCCAAAGGAAGTGCCGGTGGACATAATGGAATCAAGAATATCATTGCGCATTTGGGGACGCAGCAGTTTTCGCGGATCCGGATCGGCGTGGGAGAGAAACCGGCAGGCTGGGATCTGGCGGACTATGTGTTGGGGAGATTCCCGGCAGAGGAAGAGCCGACGATCCGTACTGCGCTGGAGCAGACGGTAAAGGCATGTGAGACTATTTTGACAGACAGCGTTGAAGCGGCGATGAATCAATTTAACGGAAAGTAAGAGGTTGGGGCAGTGATGGAAACATTATTGGCGCCTTTGGCGGAGATTACGGCGTACCGCAATGCCGAAGAGGCAATACAAAAGCAGCAATTCCCATTGCAGATATCGGGATGCATCGAATCACAAAAGTGCCAATGGATCTATGGACTTACCGGTGAGTCTCTGAAATGGAAAGTGATCATTGCGGCGAATGAGTTGAGGGCACGGGAAATCGCAGAAGACTATCGCATGTTTGACCGGGAAGTTATGTATTATCCGGCGAAAGATGTGATTTTTTTTAGTGCTGATGTACATGGTAATGCACTTAGCACACAGAGACTTAAAGTCAGAGAGGCATTACTGGATCGCAAAGGGGGAACCATTGTCACCTCGATCGATGCCGGCATGGAGTTCGTACTATCGCAAAAGATCTATGAGCAGGCGAAGCAGCAGGTAGCGGAAGGGGAGACATATGATCTTGAGACTCTTTGTAAAAATCTAGTCAATATGGGTTATGTGAGACAGGCACAGGTTGAGATGCCTGGAGATTTTTCTGTGCGCGGAGGAATTTTGGATGTATTTCCGGTAACGGAGGACTGCCCATATCGTATTGAGTTTTGGGATGATGAGATTGACACGATCCGTTCGTTTGACGTGGAGAGTCAGCGCTCAATTGAACGCATTGCAGAGTTTACCATCTTTCCGGCATCGGAATTAATTTTGACTACTGAGCAAATTGCCGATGGTTTTACAAAAATGGCGAAAGACGCAGCAAAGATCAGCACAAAATTAAAAAAGGCGAAGAAATTCGAAGAAGTGAATCGGTTAAATGACCATTTACAGGAAATAAAAAATGATTACGAACAATATCAGAGCCGTATTGGGTTGGAAGCCTACCTGCCCTATTTTCCGGTGGAAACATTGTCCTTTTTTGATATTATGCCAGAGGAGGAGACAATCTTTTTCTTAGATGAGCCATCCCGCTGTTATGAGAAAGCTCAGGCGGTGGAAACAGAGTTTCGTGACAGTATGGAAAGCAGATTGGAGAAAGGCTATCTTTTGCCAAAGCAGCCGGAGATCTTGCAGGGAATGGATCCTTTATTTGGATTGCTGCAGAACAAGCAGCTTGTTATTTTGTCTTTGCTGGATGGACTGCCAAAGCAGCTTGCGAGCAGGGCGCAGGTGAATGTACAGGTACAGCCGGTGGGGTCCTATAATAAGCATTTTGAACTACTTGTAGACGATATGCTTCGTTGGAGAAAGAATGGATACCGTGTACTGCTCCTTTGTGGATCTCGGACGCGTGCACAGCGTTTAAGTAAAGACTTGGGAGAATATGAAATTCCGGCATTTTATCATGAGAAGCCGGATATGCCGTTGGAAGCCGGACAGGTTATGGTATCGTATGGATTTATGCGTCATGGATTTGTTTATTCGATGACGAAGTTTGCTGTTGTGACGGAAGGTGATGTTTTTGGCACAAAGCAGAAACGGCGTAATGTCAAGAAGAAAAAATACGATGGAAAAGCGATACAGAGCTTTAATGAGTTAAGCGTTGGCGATTATGTGATCCATGAGAATCATGGAGTTGGTATTTACAAAGGTATCGAAAAGATTACAGTCGACCATGTGTCGAAGGACTATATTAAGATTGAGTATGGAGACGGCGGAAATCTATATGTTCCTGCATCGGGACTGGATCTGTTGCAGAAATACGCCGGGCGTGAGGCGAAGCAGCCGAAACTAAACCGCTTGTCATCGCCGGAATGGAAAAAGACCAAGACACGCGTGCGCAAGGCTGTGCAGGAAGTGGCAAAAGAATTGGTTTTGTTATATGCCAAGCGACAAGAACAAAAAGGATATGCTTATAGTCCGGATACTGTGTGGCAGCAGGAATTTGAGGAGGTTTTCCCATTTGAGGAGACCAAAGATCAGTTGACAGCCATTGCCGCCGTTAAAAAGGACATGGAAAGTGACAAGATCATGGATCGGCTGATCTGCGGGGATGTTGGCTATGGCAAAACAGAGATCGCATTGCGTGCGGCATTTAAGGCGGTAAATGATGGAAAGCAGGTAGCGATGCTTGTTCCAACTACGATCTTAGCGCAGCAGCATTACAACACATTGTGCGAACGACTCGGAGACTTTCCGGTCAAAGTTGAGATGTTATCACGTTTTCGTACTCCGGCACAGCAAAAAAAATCGATAGATCTATTGCGAAAGGGACAGGTTGATATTATTGTCGGCACACACCGTCTGCTGTCTAAGGACGTGGAATTTAAGAATTTGGGATTATTGATCGTTGATGAGGAACAGCGATTTGGTGTGACACACAAGGAAAAGATCAAGCAGATGAAAGGAAATGTTGATGTCCTTACGCTTAGTGCAACACCGATCCCACGAACGCTGCATATGAGTTTGACCGGCATTCGGGACATGAGCGTGTTAGAGGAGCCACCGGTAGATCGTCTGCCAATACAGACATTTGTGATGGAGCATAATGATGAGATCATTCGTGAGGCGATCAATCGCGAATTGGGAAGAGGCGGACAGGTGTATTATGTGTATAACCGCGTTGCCCGTATTGCAGAGGTGGCGGCAGAAGTAGCAAAAATGGTGCCGGATGCCAATGTTGTTTTTGCGCATGGGCAGATGAGTGAGCGAGAACTTGAAAAGATCATGATGGCATTTATCAGCGGCGAAATAGATGTTTTGGTAGCAACAACGATTATTGAGACCGGATTAGACATTTCGAATGTAAATACGATCATCATTGATCATGCCGATAAGATGGGGCTGTCACAGCTTTATCAGCTTCGCGGTCGTGTCGGAAGATCAAATCGTACAGCATACGCGTTTTTGATGTATCAGCGAGGACGTATGCTCAAAGAGGTGGCGGAGAAGAGACTGGCCGCTATCCGTGAATACACGGAACTGGGTTCCGGGATCAAAGTGGCGATGCGGGATCTGGAGATCCGCGGAGCCGGGAATCTGCTTGGTGAAGCGCAGTCCGGGCATATGGAAGCGGTTGGATATGATCTGTACTGTAAAATGCTTAATGAGGCGGTACTTACACTGAAAGGCGAACAGCCGGAAGAGGAACCGTTTGAGACTAGTTTGGAGCTGCAAGTGGATGCGTTTATTCCGGCAACTTATATTCGTAGTGAATTTCAAAAGCTGGATATGTACAAACGTATCGCCGGGATTGAAAATGCGGAAGAATATGCAGATATGCAGGAAGAAATGATCGATCGATTTGGAGAATTGCCTAATGCGGCTGAGAATTTATTGCGTGTGGCACTGCTTAAAGCGGAAGCACACCGTGCCGGAATCACACAAATTGTGCAAAAAACGAACCAAATTCGATTTTATCTGAAACCAAATGCAAAAATCTCTTCCGTAAACCTTGTAAAAATGGTAGAATCGTATGAGGGCGCTTTTAAGGTGGTGCAGGCGGCCAAAAAGGAAGAACAATCCTATTTTATTTACACGATGAAACCACAACCACAGCCGGCAGGCAAAAGTTATCGCAGCGGATACGGAAGGATCCCTGCTGCGGTGAAGGTACCGTCTGTTTCCAAAACAGTAAGTAAGCAGGAGACAGCAGAAAAATTATTCCAGACAGTGAATCAGTTGATCCGTGAGATCGGAAAAGTCGTGGAGTAACGGAAAGGCATGGTGACTATGATAAAGAAAAGTAAATGGATGGCAGTTGGTTTAAGCATATGCATTGCCGTGGCAGGAGTATGCACGGGCTGTGGCAATTCCAAGATTGGCACAAAAAAGGTAAAGCTTGCGGCAGGAACACCGGATAAGGATTCGATCGTTATGTCAGTGGGCAGTGACGGTGTAGAATATAGCGAGATGATGAACTATGCCTACCTATTAAAAAGACAGTATGAGGGCAATTTTGGAAGTGAGCTATGGAACTATTCGCTGGGCGGAAATAAAACAGTGGGTGCTCAGGCAAAGCAGGAAATCGTCAATATGGTAACACAGCTTAAAGTGATCGCGCAGGCAGCGGATCGTAATGAAGTTTCACTTACCAATGATGAGAAAGACGAGGCAATGCAAAAGGCAGAAAAGATCATGGAAAAGGTGTCTGACAGTGATAAAAAGAAATATTATTTATCCGTTCAGGGACTTAGTAAATTGTATGAAGAAAACGTGCTTGCCAATAAAATGTTTTATGTGGCTACTGACAAGGCAAACACCGATGTGTCAGATGAGGAAGCAAGGCAGGCTGCGATCCAGTATATCGAGATCATGACGAAAGGGATCGGAAGTTCCGGACAGAAGATTGATATGGATGAGAAAGCCAAGGCACAGGCTCTTAAGTGGGCAGAACAGCTGCAGCTTCGTGCAGTTAAGACGAAAGACTTTTTGACATTGGCCAAAGATAATACCGATGCAACAACGCAGGAACTGGTGGTTGGCAAAAGTTCCACCAAATTGGAGAAAGCGGCATTGGATGCGGCGTTAGCCCTCAAAAAGGGTGAAGTCAGCAGTGTTGTAGAGGGAACGCAGGGATATTATATTATATATTGCGTCAATGACAAGGAAGAGGATGCGACACAGGCTCGCAAGGAAGTTATCATTGCAAAACGCCAGAATCGCCTGTTCCAAAAGAAATATAACATCTGGCTCAATAAGTGCGATGTTAATATCAGTGAAGATTTTTGGGATTATTTCCAGTTGTAAGGGGAGGGAGAAAGTTTGAAAGCAGAGCATGTCAATCCATTTATCATATCTGTGTGCAAAGTGATGAAAGATATGTGTATGTTGGATTTAAAAATAGGGACACCATCTCTTAGACAACAGAGTTTCCCGGAAGAAAATTCTTTGATCCGTCTCGGGCTGGTAGGTCAGCTTTCGGGAGAAGTATTGCTTAATTTTGAACCACAGACAGCACTTGGGGTCGTATCTAAAATGATGATGATGCCGGTCAATGCCATTGATGCGATCGGACAGAGTGCAATTTCGGAATTAGGAAATATGGTGGCGGGCAATGCGGCGACGGTATTTGCAAATAATAATATTATGATTGATATTACACCACCGGATTATTGTGTTGGTGCAAGTTATGATGGTGCGGCAACGGAAATGTTTACAATTCCTTTTTCAACAGAAATTGGAGATATGACGATCGATGTGCGCATTGAACAGGAAGGATAAAAGATGGCAGGATATAAGAGATACCGCAAGGATTCCCCGGTTTCCTATGCATTAGGCATAACGCTGACATTTGAACTGTTACGCTTTCAGCCGGACAAGGTGACGAGGGTATATATTCACTCCGGCATGAAAGAGGGGGAAACATTAGACAAACTGCGTAGTTTGTGCAGGGATGCCGGTATAGAAATGGTTCAGACAGACAAAATATTTCATGTATTGTCTCAAAAAGAAAATTGTTACGTGATCGGAGAATTTACGAAATATGAAGGGCAACTGGAGAAAACAGCATCCCACATAGTTTTGGTAAATCCTTCTAATGCCGGCAATATGGGAACGATCATGCGGAGCGCCTTAGGATTTGGTTTGAATCAGATGGCGATCATACGTCCGGCAGTGGATGCCTTTGACCCCAAAGTGGTAAGAGCGTCCATGGGGGCGATTTTTTCGACAAACTTTGTTTACTTTGAGGATTTTGATGAATATCAGGCACAGTTTGGTGAACGGGAATTATATCCATTTATGTTGGACGCCAAGAAAAGTCTGCATGAGATCAGACCACAGGGGACGTTTTCTTTGCTTTTTGGCAACGAAGCGACCGGACTGCCGGATCGCTTTGCACAGATCGGGACAAGTGTGATCATTCCGCATTCCAATCGCATCGACAGTCTGAATCTGCCGATCGCGGCGAGTATTGCGATGTATGAGACAACGAAACAGCAATTTGAGAGTTGACAGGTTTGTTATAATGATAGTTAGAGGCAAATGCAAATGACGATAGAAAGGATTGATGAGACAATGGCAAAGATTGATATTATTTCAGGATTTTTAGGAGCAGGTAAAACGACGTTGATCAAAAAGCTGATCGCAGAAGCATTTGAAGGTGAGAAGTTAGTCTTGATCGAGAACGAGTTCGGTGAGATCGGTATCGATGGTGGATTTTTGAAAGAGGCAGGAATCCAGATTACAGAGATGAATTCCGGTTGCATTTGTTGTTCTTTGGTTGGTGACTTTGGAGAGGCACTCAAAGAGGTGCTTACAAAATATAGTCCGGATCGTGTTATTATTGAACCATCCGGAGTTGGCAAGTTGTCTGATGTGATCAAAGCAGTAAAAAATATTGGTGATGAAGTACAGATCAACAGTACGGCAACGGTTGTAGATGCATCGAAATGCAAGATGTATATGAAGAATTACGGTGAGTTCTACAACAACCAGATCGAATACGCAGGAACAGTAATCTTGAGCCGTACACAGAATGTGTCAGCCGACAAGCTGGATGCTTGTCTGAAGATGATTCGTGAGAAAAACGAGGAAGCATCTATTATTACAACACCATGGGATGATATTCAGGGTAAAAATATCGTAGAGGCTATGGAAAAAGTTAATTCCTTGGAAAAAGAGCTGTTAGAGGAGCATGAACATCATCATCACGATGGCGAGTGTGGATGTGGACATCATCATGATCACGACCATCACGACCACGAGCATGATCACGACGGTGAGTGTGGATGCGGACATCATCATGATCACGACCATCACGACCACGAGCATGATCACGACGGCGAGTGTGGATGCGGACATCATCATGATCACGACCATCATGATCACGAGCATGATCACGACGGTGAGTGTGGATGCGGACATCATCATGACCATCACCATCATCATGCAGATGATGTATTTACAAGCTGGGGCGTTGAGACAGCGCATAAGTTTACGGAGGAAGAACTTACAGAGATTTTGCACAAGTTAGCTGAGACGAAAGACTATGGTGACGTTTTACGTGCAAAGGGTATTGTAGCGGCAGCAGAAGGAGAGTGGTTCCACTTTGATCTGGTACCGGAAGAGACGGAAGTTCGCCGCGGAGCAGCCGACTTTACAGGACGTATTTGTGTTATCGGTGCTGACTTGAAGGAAGATGCGATCAAAGAATTATTCCACGTTGCGTAAAGAGGACTACGATTTACGGCTTCCATTTCAAATGGAAGCTAAACATAGAGTTGATGGAGGTTTTGAATGTTTGGTAAGAAGAAAGAGGAGATGATGGTATACGTCATTATGGGCTTTTTGGAAGCCGGTAAGACGAATCTGATCCGTGACCTTGTCGTGGATGATATGTTTGATGACAAGATCAAAACGATGATTTTGGCATGCGAAGAGGGCGAGTTAGAATATGAACCGGACGTGTTAGAGAAGGCCAACTGCGTTGTGGAATACATCGAAGACGAAGAAGCATTTAATGGAAAGATCATTCAGAAATTTTTGAAAAAACACCGTCCGGACCGCATCATCATTGAATACAACGGTATGTGGCCGACAAAGCATATTCCGGAATTGTATGATGATATGGAAGAAATTTGTTTTGATCGTGAAGTGATCTTTCAGACGATAGATGTAGTTAATGATGAAACATTTGCTTTATATATGAAAAATATGCCATCTATGATGGTAGATCAGTTCCGCGTGGCAGAAATGATCATCATTAACCGCTGTACTGTTGAGAAAACAAATAAGAACTCGATCCGTGGAAGCATAAAAGCGGTCAATCCGCGGGCACAGATCGTCTATGAATCCGCACAGGATGAGTTTTATGAGATGAAAGATCAGATGCCGTTTGATGTCAATGCAGATGTCATTGAAATTAGTGACGATGATTTTGGACTTTGGTATATTGACATGATCGACCATCCGGAAACATATCAGAATAAGACGTTGAAGGTAACAGGTTTGATCCAGAAGCCAAAGGGAATCCCGGCAGGCTTTGCAGTATTTGGACGTTTTGCGATGACCTGCTGTGCAGACGATGTACAGTATATGGGATTTCTGTGCAAAGCAGATGATTGGTCAGAGTTTAAGGCAAAGCAGTATGTTACCGTGACGGCCCGATTTGAATATAAATTCATGAAGGAATATGGCGAGGAAGGTCCTGTCTTTTATGCAGAGCAGGTGGAAGCGGCAGAAAAGCCAAAAGAGGAGCTTGTTTATTTCAATTAAGTGAGGCAGTAGTTTATAGAGGATCTGCATATACGCAAGTTGTAGCTTAACAGCTCGGATATGTCGAAAACTCTTAGGCACTGCGCATCCATATCTGATAGATGGAGCGGATCAGCACGACCGCAAATGGGCCGAGAAAGATGCCGCACACACCGTACAATGAAATACCGATGTAAATGGAAGCAAGGGTAAAAAAAGGAAGTGTATTTAAGTTACTTCCAATTAACCTTGCTTCTAATAATTCACGCGTAAATACTGTTAATAAATATGCAGTCAGCAGAACTGCGGCCGCGAAAAAAGAACCATGAAATAATTTTACAAGTCCCCATGGAATCAATATCATCCCACTCCCCAAAATAGGAAATGCATCAAAAATGGAAATAAACAGACCGATCACGATACAATATGGATTGCGGATGAGCAGAAAAGCAATTGTGCAAATAGCCCAATTACAGCCAATAATGATGAGCTGACTTCGCATATAGGCAAATCCGGTATTCCACATGGTATGCCCAAGCTCTGACAAAACCGAAAAATAACGATTTTTGTGGATCATGGTATGCAAATGATCATAGTCTTTGCACAAAACGATGAAACTGACGATAACGATCAGCAAAAATGCGCATACTCGCATCGAGCTTCCCATACATTGCAGCGCTATCCTGCCAATATTTTGATAGAGGTTTGTAAATGATGACGGATCCAGATTGTGAAACTGTTCCTTAGCAAATATTAGGCAACTACCTTTTTGCAGACCTAAATAATAATCCAAATGTCGCAAAATATTATGACAACAGGATTCTATGGATTTTGTATAAATTTGATGATAAATGGACAAATTTGTGAGAAGTAGTTTACATTGCTGAAATAAAAGCCATCCGATCAGCAAAAAAACACCCAAAAAGGCAAGAGAGATCAAGAGTAAGGTGCCATTTGCCGCCAGCCACTTTGGAAGATGACATTTTTTTTGTAAAAATAGGACGATAG
>ERZ773216.629-NODE-629-length-48571-cov-21.931157_pt1 | contig 48571 bp, 57 predicted proteins | sample MGYA00511259_ERZ773216 | MGnify/ENA primary metagenome ERZ773216 (study PRJEB29015, sample SAMEA2737764) | human gut metagenome | biome: human gut; feature: human-associated habitat; material: faeces | place: China | collected 2012 ... | reverse complement strand
GTTTTTATTATACTTTGATTGTTTTGTATGTGTCAAGTTTTATTATACAGGATTACTTGATTATGCTGATTTTTCCCTTGACAACATCCTCAGTCACAGTCATAGAGATTGGATTGTATTCAACTGAATAATTCTCAGCTTCTGCACCAACCGAGTATACAGTTTCGTCAAGCAGATAACCCTCTGATGGAGAAATCTCCTGAACCGTGTAATTTCCGCAGACATATTCCTTGGACTTGAAATATCCGTTTTCATCGGTTGTGTATTCGTCTTTCAAAACACTGTCTTTAAACACGCCGTAAACCGCTCCCGCAAGGCTTGCATTCCCCTGTGCAGAGCCATTTTCAGAATCCTTTTTTGTAACTTCCAAAGTGAATTTTTTAAGCACATTTTCAAACGTTACAGAGGTAGTTTCATCAGCCGTTAAAGTCACTGTCTGCTCGGCAGGAATAACATATTTCACTGGTACGTTTTTTTCAGAAATCGTGTAAACAATTTTCTGATTGTTACTGTCGTATACGGGGATATCGGAAAGAATTGCAACACCGTCAGAACCTGTTTTTATGCTGTAAGTCTTGCCGTTACCTGTGACAGTAAATTCTCTGCCGCCGTTATGATTATCCTCAGACTGCTTGTTGATCTTAATAGAACCTGTTTTAAGTTCGTTGTTGAATTTCACATTTATGGTCAGGTCAACGTCGCCGTCGGTAAGCTTGACATTCTTCGCCTTGGGAGCTTCATATCTCGTATCTACGTTGATTTCGGAAACAGTGTAAGTGATAGCCTTGCCTGTGGACATATCATAAACTTTCAGGTCGTCAAAGGTCGCAATGCCTTTTGCATTTGTTTTTGCAGTTTCAGAAAGAGATTTTCCATTGTATGAATAGGTGATTTTAAACTTTCTGCCGCTGATTATGCCATCCTCTGCTGACTTATTGATTTTGATTTTTCCCGTCTGGAAATCCTCCTTAACCTTGTTCACGCCCGCCTTGATTTTGTACACGGTTTTGTCCAGTGCGTAACCCGTAGGAGCCTTGATTTCCTTTGCGTAATAAGTCTTGTTTGGCAGCTTTACAGAGCCTTTTCCATTGCTGCCGATTTTGATTTCAGCAACCTTGTTTTTGCAGGATTTATCGCTGTAGATTCCATATACCGCTGTAGAATTGTCAACGCTTGATTTTCCCACAAGATCACCATTTGTATTATACTTATCTATCTCAAAAGTCACGTCGGTCTTTGTGATCCTGAACGCCGACATATTCATAGCAGTTGCAGTTTTACCGTCGGTCTTGTTGTTGATCACAACACCCTCCGAACCGTTGGACTCTATTCTCCAATGCCTGCCGCCTGCGCCTTTTCCGTCGCCGACTGTTTTGGAATTTATGAGGCTTTCGGATACACCGATAGATTTCAGATATGAAACAACATCGTTTTTTGAATCAAATTCACCCATGTAAATCCACGCATGATCTTCGCCATATGGATTCTGAGCCACCACTACAGAACCGGGAGTAATCGTCGAACCGTCGGAACACTCCCAATAAGGACGGTCTGTTGTCTTAATATTCTGCTTTTCAACATCGACTTTTGAAGTCACACCGTCATAAGTGATTGTGCAGTTGTCGTTTACCGACAGCCAGTGATCGGTATCAACGGGAACGGGGTTGTTCCAAGAAAATCCCGAAGTCTTGTATCCAAGCTGCGTCAGCGTATAGTACACAAGTCCCGAACAGTCGATACCGAGATTGTTTATCGTCTGTACCGACAGCGGAGTATACTGACCCTGATTGTATGCGTACCAATATCCCTTATTTCCGAAAGTATACGGAGAACCGAGAAGCGTTGCCGCCTTTGCGATCACCATATCTGCCGACGGAAACGCAGAGTTTTGAGTCGAGTTGCCTGCTGCATTTGCTGTAATAACTCCGCTCACAGATGAACCGAGCATAGAAAAAGCGCAGAGTCCTGCCATGAACCCTGCGCCAAGCTTTCTCAATATTTTTGATTTTGTTTTAAACATAAAGTACATTTCTCCTTTGATTTCACGCAAAGAAAAAGAGCCGAAATTTCTTCGGCTCTCTCACTTGCATATTTGTTACATATTATCAATAAGCCGATTCGCTTATCGAAATTTCAATTGTATTATCATTTTCATCAAATATTCGGGTTATTTCACCGTATTTATCTGATTTTAAAAATCTGCCGCCCTGTGTATCGAACACATACCATGTTCCTTCCACACATACTAAGTTTGCCATATGACCGTACCAGGCATCCGGTGAGAAAAACGCATACCGACATTCAAGTCCCACACCTTTACAAGCGTACATTGTTGCTGCTGAGAATACTTGACAATTTCCGCTGACGTTCCCTCTGATCCAATTGTAAACAGCTTCGGCTTTTCCATAATCAGAGCCGTTGTGCCCCAATCCTGCACCTATATTGTAATATTCATCGGTTGTTCTTCCGAGCGAATTTACATAATTCAAAACGCTTTGCAGGCTTGTTGTATCTTCAATTATATCTTCCGGCGGTTCAGTCTGCGGTTTTGGTGTAGTAGTCGGCGGATTTGTCACCGCAGGTTTTGCCGTTGTAACCGGAGGAGAAGGGTTGTTATTCTGAGGCTTATTGTCAGACGATTGGTTATTCTGCTGCGCACCGTTATTGCTCTGATTGTTATCGGACGGCGAATTATAGGTCTGCTGACTATTCTGCGCAGGCTGTACGTTATTTTCCTGACCGTTATTATTCTGCACGGAATTGTTTTGTCCCTGAATTGAGTTTCCCGAAGCACCTGACGAACCTGATTTCTTTGTAGTAGTTACAGTAATACCCGTCGGCTTTGAAGATGAGGATACCGTCTGCGAACTCTTTTTCGTAGTAGTTGTGGCTTCGCTTGTATCCTTTTCTTCTTTTGCCGATGAAGTTTCCGCAGTATCTTCGCCAGCCGTGCTTTCGGAAGCAATTGCAGTAGTAGTTTCCGATTTGGATTCTGTATCGTCTATCTGTCCGCAAGCCGTGAGCAGAAGACTGCATATAGCTAAGATCGTTATCGCTTTTTTCATAGTATCACCCCGATAAATTTGTTTCTTTCACTATATCACAGAGATACATCATAATCCAGTCTTTTCAAAGAAATTCTACCAAAGCAACAAAGTATACAGTATTCTTTTGTGAGATATTTCACATTGCTATCTCAGGTTCAGGTTCGTCCGCAGGCTCGTCGGACATTTCCTCGTCGGGAGTATTTTCAACCTCAATCTCTGTTGCCTGTATCTGCTGAAGTTTGACATCGTAAGCATTCAGAACAGCCTGATTAAGTGCATTTCTCGCTGCTTTTGTTATAGCGTGAAAAATGTCCGAATACTGCTTGTTGCCGTCACGGTCGGTATATGAAGTTGACGGCATATTTACAAATCTGCCTTTCTCGGTTTCCATTACTTTCAGTCCGTGAACAGCAAACATTCCGTCCATTGTAACACTGGCATACGCTTTTACCGATGAATCCTGTTTGTCAACAAATCTGTTGATTGTTGCTGTAATTTTCATTTGCATCACCTGATCCTTTCGTTTATGACATCGTAATTTCAGGTTCTTCCGTTTCCTCAAAGACCTCGCAAAGAGCCTCAATATCCGCCATCTCCATTTTCCCCAATGCAATAATAGGGTTCTTAAACGTCTTGGAATACTTTTCGATCTGCTCATCGGTAAGCGAACAGCTGTCCCATTCGCCGTATTCGTTCATATAATTGCCTGAAACAAAGAAAGTTCCATGTACAAGAACATTTCCCACAACACGATTAGGCTGTGAACCATTAAGTAGGAATTCATCGTTGCACCAAGCAATCGCAGTTTCTTTCGGCTCAAAATATATAGGTTCGATACACCCTCCGACTATTGCCTGCATATCGTGAATATCATCGCCGATTTCCTTTTCATACGGCGCTTTTTCAGGCTCAATAACAAGTATTTTCATTTACAAAACCTCCTCATCTTCATTGCAATAATCCCACAGTGGACACTCGTTACAGTCATCATACATTGAACATGTTCGCTCTATTTCTTCCTCCGAGATACCGCAGTCACGGCGTTCTGTTTCAGGAGCATTGCGCCATATCGTAAGCGTCACTCCGCTATCGTCACACTCCGTTTCTATGCTTACGGGATCGCCGTTTTCATCAAAAAGCCCCGAAAATACGGTAGTTCCGTTGGTCGTGAGTACCTGTGCAAAAATTATCTTTTTCATAAAATTATACCTCCAAAATTGTCTGTTTCATCGTCAAACAGCGAAAGCTGGCGTACCGCCTGTAATCTCTCGCTTGTATCGTAATTGGATATGAGCAGTTCTGCATACTGACAGCCGCCGTCGTATCTCTGCGCCAAATTATTTATCCTTGAAATTTCCTCAATGTGAATATTCGGTTTGTCCCAAAGTTCACGGATTTCGGGACAGTCATTGTAGGAAACAAGAAACTTGCCCTTGATATCCATAAGACTGTCACGCAGTCTGATGTGATCCTTGGCTTTAAATCCCACGTCTTTGTAATAGCTTTCGGTTGCAAAGTACGGTGGATCGCAATAAAAAAAGCTGACAGGGCGGTCGTACTGCCTTATCAGCTTTTCAAAATCCTTGTTCTCCACAATTACCTTTTGCAGCCGCCTTGCCGCCAAGTCTATCATCGGGAAATCCGACCATATTGAATGCGGCTGACTGCCGAAGCTGTCAAGTCCACTTGCGTAGCTGTAACGGATAAGCTGATAAAACTTCGCCGCCCTGTCAACATCACGAAATCTGCTGAACAGACCTCGCTTATGAAGACTAGCAATCCAGTCGAAATCTTCACGAGAATCGAGGACATAACGAAGCTTGTACTTCAGCTTATTCGGGTTATCCCTGACACAGCGATAAAGATTTGCAAGATTTCCGTTAAAATCGTTGTATACCTCAAAATCCATACCGGGCGGTTTATGGAATAAAACCCAGCCTGCACCTCCGAAAACCTCGATATATCGTTCATAGTAAGGCGGAAATCTTGCAAGTACTGCGTCACGCAATGCCTTTTTACCGCCTAACCATGACATAAAACTATTCATGTTTTTCCTTTCTGCCGTTTATACCAACAGCAGAAAAGTCGCTTTGCAAGCACCAGATTTTTATCTGCTGTTGGCAAAACGACCTTGTCCTAGCGCGGACGGCGCAATTTACGCTCAAATTTGATATGAACTATACTGCCTGCCCGCTGATTTTCATTTGTTGTATTTTCAGCCCTTGATTATTGGATCGACGTAGCTGAATATGATTCGTTTCTGTTCAAGGTAGCCGTTGGCTTTATTGACCTCGTTACACAGCTCCTTGTACTGCCGTTCCGAAAGTACGGGCTTTGTGGCTCTCAGCATTGCTGGAATACTGCCGAGGCAGAACTTGAAGTCAACTTTAGCTTTAATTCTGTTTGTGTGCATCACTTACCTCCTTGTCCAGACGTGCGATCTCTTTTTCCGCTGCCTTAAAAGCCGCAGCAAGACTGCCGACCGTCAATCCGATAACCCCTCCGATTATCATTCCTATGAATAAATACGTCATTACATCATCTCCATTCCTAAATCTTCGGTTTCTTCCTTAGGACTGCAATCTTCATTCTGTTTTTGTTCATTTTCTGAAACAAAACCGCCAAGTCTGTTTGGAACATAATCGGAAAGCCATGTACCGCCGAACTGCTCGTGAGTCTGCAATCTCCACATCGCAAGTTTACCGACATCAAGCTGAACGTCATCAAACGGAAACAGCAGACAAGTCAGATTTTCATTTTTAAAAGTATATGCTTTTTCAAATCGACTTTCGTTCTGCAATATTCCGCTTTCCGTCAGCATATCGTTTATGCCGTCAACCCATTCTTTAAGGTCGCCGCCGCAGCCTTGCAGGATAAGAGCCTCGCTGTTATTCATTTTTCTCAGATCGTGTAAAGTAACGCTTATTATCTCCATTATTGCAAAACCTCCTTCCCATAATATTTCTTCAGCAAATTTATGACGAACTGCTGCCCCCTGCCCGTAACAAACGTCTGCTGATAAGTCTTTGTCATAGTCGCAGTTTCAAACACCGACTCCTTTACGGAAAAATATCCGCGGTCGATAAAAGCCTGATACGGCAGATTGTTTGCCATAAGCACACCTTTTCCTTTCAGCCAGCCGTAAAGCTTGTTTCTGCCGACGGGGATATTTTCCGCTCTCGCAAGCTTTGCCATTGCGTTCATGTCGATAAGATTATCGGTATTTGACACCTGATTCGCAAACTCCACCAGCGGCTGATCGTGGCGGATACGTTCATTCAGCTTGTTGAAAATGGTCATTTGAAGTCGGAACAGGTCACGGTATGGCTCGTCGAGAAAGGGGAGATAGTTTTTGATGAACATATCCTCGTTGGAAACGTAGCCGCCGGTGCGTCTGATGGTGGGGAGGACTTCGGCGGTCACCCAACGCCTGAACTCTTTGGCTCTCGGCATTTTGCTTGAGAGAACTAAGCTGTAAAAGCCGCTTTCATTGATAATAGTGGTCTTGCTCTTGTAATTTGAACCACTGTCGGAAATCACGACGGTGGTTTTATCCTCGGTATCCACATGACGTGAAAGAGCGTCCCTTGTGTTGGAATACCCTAAAATCTCCGCCACATCTTTTCCTACAAGCCACGGTTCGCCGTCCTTAATGACTGTTCTCACTTTTCCGAATTCCTCATTTTCAAATATCTTGATCATATTATTCATTTGCATTCTCCTTGTCAATTTCTAAAATAAACCTTGCAAGAGCCTCGATAACATTCGTAGTCACGGCATTTCCTGCCTGCTTGTAAAGCTGTGCGTCTGACATTCCGGTTGCCGCCACCTTGTTGAACTGCTCGTCTGTAAACCCCTGCAAACGCCAGCATTCCAAAGGCATGAGCCTGCGGATATATCCGCAGTAGATCACCCCGTGTTTATCGGTGACAGTTATCGTAAACATCGGTTCGTTTGGGAGTTTAAATCTTCGCCCTTGCTGACGAACTTTCTCCTTTTCGGGAGTAAGCACCGCAATCGGATCGCTAATCACGATCACCCCCGACTTTTCTCCTTTATGGTGACCTATACCGCTGTCCTGCCTTGACGTTATGCACCTCGCAAGCTCTGTAACTTTCGGTTCGGGATTCATATCGATACACATAGCGTAATATCCCTGATTACAGCTTGTTGTCAGCGTGTGTGCTACATCGTGACCTACACGTCCTCGTCTTGAATTAATGTTAGGGTAGGCAAGATCAATACTGTCGCCGGGCAATGCTAACTGATAGCCCGACTTGGTTTTGACCTTGATCGGAAGTCCTATGATCTCGTAAAGTCCTGTCTTTCCTCCGAAACCTCCTGCCGTTCCCGTAAGCGTTATGCTCAGTCCGTCGGCGGAGTACACTCTGCAGCCCTCCCGTCCGGGTATGCGTTGTACAAGAGTTTTTGGATTTGCGTCCGTGAAAGACAATACTTTTCCGGAGCATTTTTCTCTAAGAAATCCGATAATATACACTCTTTTTCTGGATTGGGGTACACCGAAATCTGCGCTGTTAAGCACTTCCCATACGACATCGTACCCCAATTCGTCCAGCGAACCAAGGATGGTCGCAAACGTCCTGCCTGAGTCATGCGATAACAATCCGGGTACGTTCTCAAGCAGCAGATATTTAGGTTTTTTAACGGCAGCGATTCTGGCAATTTCAAAGAACAGAGTTCCTCTTGCGTCGTCAAATCCGCCCCTTTTTCCAGCGATTGAAAAGCTTTGGCAAGGGAAGCCTCCGCATATAAGGTCGAAATCGGGTAACTCGTTTGGGTTGATTTTTCTTGCGTCATCGTAATACACCTCGCCTTCCGTATCGTACATTGTTTCGTATGCTTTTTTAGCATATCGGTCAATCTCGCAGTACCCGACGCACTCAAAGCCTCCTGCTTTTTCAAGTCCTGAGCGGAATCCGCCGATGCCTGCAAAGATATCGAAATACTTTATCATTTATCACCGATCCTTTCTTGTTTGTGTAATAAAAAAACGGCTAAGTCTTTTTCAAAACTTAACCGTTACATTGACATTTCCATTTCTTCGGATTCTTCAAAACCCTCAGTTTTTGTGATTTCTTCAGATTTTTCCTGCTCATCCGCCATAGCCTGTTCCTGTTCGATTTTATGAAACTTATCCACATCGGGGATAACGCCAAGCGTTCTTCCGTTATCAAATTTACAGTGCAGAGTACCCGCATCGTCCACAAATTGAACTATGCCTTTAGTACCTGGTGGAATCGGACGGGGATCGTTATCCATACTGTCAAGGCATATCCGAGTTCCTTCGGGATATCTCTGTCTAAGCGTTTCTACTTTCTTTTCGTTGTAAATCATATTACACCTCACATCGTCATTCCCATATCGGGTTCTTCGGTCATGTCCTCGGTCTGACTGCTGTTCATTTTTTACTTGATCACCTCCAGTCGTTTTAGATTCCCTTTTTATAGTATTTTTGTTATCGAGCCTCCTTTGAAACAAAAAAAGGCCGCTTTGTCGTTTATCGCATTTCGTGATATTTGACAAAACAGCCTTCTAAACTTTGTGAATGTTTTTTTATAAAAAAACGGCAAGCTTAGAGCAAAATATACTCAAAGTCTGCCGTTATGTTCGATATTTTTTGTTGTGTAGGGTTCGACTCCCTTTTTTTCGTGAAAACTGGTGAGAAGCATCCACGGTTTTACATTAAAATTTTTTGTTTTCTAAATATCAAAAAAGCCCGTAAACACGGGCTTTTTAAGGTGAGTATCCATTTGGTATCACCAATATGGTTGCGGGAGCTGGATTTGAACCAACGACCTTCGGGTTATGAGAACTAGCAGGCAACAAACAGCATGAGTGAAGCCCCTCGCAAAAGTAACTATAAGCCCCGTGGAGAAGTGATAAGCAACGAGGGAAAACTACTCACGGAAGCAGTCACAAGCCCTCACATTGAGCGACAAGCGACACAAGGCAAGCTCCACAAGAGCAAAAATAAAAAAAACACGGAAAAAGAAAACAAAAACACAAACAAACAGCGGACAAAACCACAAAGAAAAAGCCCCGAGAAAAGCAACGCACATTCAAAGAAAAGAAAAAGAGCTGAGCGATATATCTGTGAAATCTATCATGCGAGCGGCTAGGGGGTGAATTTTTGGGGTGTTGGAAGTGTTGGAAATGTTGGGAGTGTTGGAAAATCTATGATTTTTCAACACTCTCAATGTTTTCAATGCTTTCAATGCTCCAAAAAGAGGGGAACGCCGCTCAAGAATCCCCCTTTATTGCGAACGCAGTTCGCACCAAACACAGCGCAGGGAGCGCACAAGTTCCACAAGGGAGAAACAGCACGGCAGGTGCGACAGCACAGTGCAGGGGGAGCGCACAAACTCCACAAGGGCGACACAGCACGGCAGGGGCGACAGCACAGCACAGGGGGAGCGCACAAACTCCACGAGGGCGACACAGCACGGCAGGTGCGACAGCACAGTGCAGGGGAGCGCACAAGCTCCACAAGGGTGAAACAGCACGGCAGGGGCGACAGCACAGTGCAGAAAAGCAGGAACGAGGGCGGCAGGCTCTCAGAAGTTGCGGCTTTGGCGGTCGTTGTTCTGAAAACCTATAATCAAGTTGTCATTGAGCGTTGCAAGGTATGCGTTGACCTGCTCCAGTTCCTTGCGCATTTCACGGGCTTCAAACCATGTGCCTATGATCGCTACAATGATTAGAATAAATACGATTAATCCTATTATAAACCAAACTGTAAATGTTGCTAATGCTGCTTCCATTACTTTTCCTCCTTGATTTTGATAACAGCCTTAGGGCTGTTATTTTGTGTTATGTTGTACTTGCTGTTGGTTTCGTCCTTATAACCTACACCCCGTTTGTCATTCGTCAAACCTGTGATGTAGTCTAAGCTTACTTTGTAATATCTCGCAAGTATAATTATCAGGTGTAAGGGTATCTCCCTTTTGCCCTTTTCGTACATACTGTATTGTTGCTGTGAAATTTGTAAAAGCTCTGCAATTTCTGATTGCTTGCACTCGTTGTCCTCTCGTAAATCTTTTAATCTTTGATAAATATACACAACATTCCTCCTCTTTGTTTGTTAATCTCTACAAATTATAACACACATTTGTTCAAATGTATTGACATACATTCAAAAGTATGTATAATATAATCATGGTACATACAAATGAATGTACACAACAAGTAAAGGTGAGCGGATAACCTCAACCGCAGAAAGGAAAAAACATGAGAGGAATACTTATAGGAGCAATCCACAAGAAAGGTACATTTACGGACGATAACGGAAAATCAATCGACTATGACAACTTGGTGCTTCAGGTGCAGAAGCCTATAGAAAATAAACTTGCGGACGATTCAAACTTCGTTCAGGGCGTGGGCTACACTATCGCCAATGACTGCAAGTGTGCTTGGAGCGAAAGAGGAAACGTGTTCGGCAAAGATGTGTCTATGAAAGATATCGGAGAACTTGTCGGAACGGAAATCCAGTATTTCTACAACGATAAGAAGAAGCTTGAAGCGGTCATTATCTAAGGGGGCTTGAACATGACAGTATACGCACTTTATTTTTGCTTGGTGGTGGCGCTTGCCCTGTTTTATTGCCTTACTCGTTGCTTTAAGGCAATTGATAAGAAAAATAAAGAAATTTCTAAACTGCAGTTCCGTGTTAAAGAACTGGAGCGACAGGCTCAGGGAATTGAGGTTGTGGGCGTTGAATGATGTCACTTCTTCACAGATTGATTTATCGTCTGTTTCTACCTCTGAGCAGACTGACGAATATAATATGTCGGCTGTTATCGAAAATCAGCACACTATAATCAATAATCAAAATATTACAATTTCATATTTAGGCACTATATGCTTTTTGATAACAATATCTATCGGTATTTATCTTGTCATCAAGTTTGGCAAGTGGATATATAGCTTAATTAATTAAGAAAGGAGAATGTGTTAATGAATCCTGTTTCTACAACTGCAGAAGGTGGCAATACTCTCGTAAATGTCGGTGAACTTATGACACAGTTCGCTAACTCTGCTATTCAGGGCGTTTCCGATTCTATTGTCGCTCTTATCCCTGTGATAACTCTGACAACTGTAATCGGCATTGCTATCAGAATGTTCAAAAAGTACGTAAAGGCGTAAGCCTTACAGCAACGAGGGCAGTTCATTCAGTGAACTGCCCTTTTATTATGTCAATTTTTAAGGGGGAATTATGATAAATAGAAAACTTAAAGCAACGCTGTCATTAGTGCTTGCCCTTATCGTGATGTATTCGGCTTGTGTTGTGCCTGCGTTTGCTCTTGATGATGTAAGCGGTGGTGGTTCGTCTAGTAACGTTATTCGTGTGAAACGATTTTCACAAATGATTGATTATGCAAAAAATAACAATATTGATATTGAAAATTCTCATTATATTATGACATATTCTGAGGATAGTTCACAGTATTATTGGTGGTATTACATTTTCTTTATTCCTGATGATATTTTGGTTAATGATACATTAATTCTTACACATGGTCGCTATTCATCATCTTTTACTAATTCTTTTATTAAGGCTCGTGTTTCTGACTATGGTAACTCTGACATAGATGATTTAGAATATCGTGCTAATGTTGATGTATCTTCTTTTTCTTTATATGTTGATGATGATGAACAATCACATTCTAATCTTAATCACATTTATGCTACAAATGTTAACATTACCAATAATGGAGATAAACTTGATGTATCAAGTCCATTTGCGAAACCATATAAAGCTTCTATTACTTATGATGATGATAGCAAAAACTTTTTGTTTAATTTTGAACCGAAAAATGACAATGATATATACAACGTAAACATTGCCGTATCGAATCAATCTGAATGGGATTATCCTAACTCTGACGGGTGGTATTATCTCCCTATGGACACTTCGGGAGATTTCACGAAAGAAAACCCTTTGCATGGCTCGATCCCTCTGAATGTTATGCGTGACGGCATTATGCGGTATAACAGTAACAAAGATATTGAAAATACGGGCAAGCTTTATTTCTTCTTGATAGCGGCTAAGGGCAAGGGTGATGAAGCGCTATATAAGGATAGATTTTGCGCCGCAAGTTATGAGTACAGTCTTGTTGATACTGTAGATAGTCACAAGAAAGAGCCGTTTGATGAAAAGAAAGATTATGAAAACTTTCCGTCTTTGTCTGATTATATAGATACTGATTTTCCTGATATAAGGGACTATGTGAACTTTGATATGTTTCAAGACTTGGACGGCATATCGGACTTTTTAAAGGCGGTTGTTGAATTTCTGTGGAACGCTTTCACGGGCTTCTTTCGTTGGCTGTGGGCGGCTTTGAAATTTATATTCTTCAACTTCTTAGGTATCTTTGAGTGGCTCGGCAAGTGTTTGTGGACTATCGTTAAAAATATCGGCATTGCACTGTATAATCTCGTGGTCGACTTGAAGAAGCTCGTGACCTATCTTTTTGTACCTAACTCAAAAGATTTGAATGTGGCTATAGAAAGCAAGTTTCCTGCTTATGCAAAGTTGAGAAAAGCTTTTCAGCAGGGTAAGCAATCATCATCAAATTCAGTTACGCTTACACTTTTCGGAAAGGACTTTGATTTTAATATGAACTCCGCTCCGAACGAGCTTAAGAGTGCGCTGTTCAATGCTTCAACTATAGCAATGTACGCTATCTGTATCTATGCGACAATTAAGGCTTTGTTCCGTTGCTTCGGAATACAGCTTCATGAATCAAGTGAAAGTGAGGGAGAATAATGATAACTGCGAAAATAGTAGAGCTGTTCTTTAGTCTGCCGTTCTTTAAGTCATTCTCAATAAGTGATGAAGCTTATTCGGCTCTTAGGGATATGATTTCTTTTCTGTATCAGCTTGACCAATTCTTAAATCTTGAATTGATGTTTGAGAGCATTTTCTTTGTTCTCGGACTTCTACTTGTATCTGCACTTGTGAACTTTGTAAGGGGGCTTTTATAATGTGGTCGGCATTTGCTAATATCAATTGGAAAGCTATGCTTATACCTCTCGCCTTGGGAAGCGTTGTGGTGGGCGTTATCGTGCTTCTTATGCTGTTTGGTACGCCTGTGCTTCATGCGTTCCCTCTATCGGTAAAGGACACTTTCAAGACTATTAGAAAGCGGCTTAAAGGTGAAGAAGTTCCGTTCAATATGTATGGGCTGTATCTCTATAACGGCTTAGGCGGTCGAGGTAAAACTATAAGCATGGTGAAACGTGCGCAAGAGGTCAAGAGTAGATTTCCAAAAGTGCTTATCTGTGCTAACTTTCATACTGAAGTGGCTGACAGATTTTTTGATTGTTGGGAAGATATCTTGAACGTTGAGAATATTGACGAAAACGGTGTTAATCAAGGCGTGCTGTTTCTGTTCGATGAAATGCACCTGACTCTTAATTCTCAATCATGGAAAGATGCTCCGGACGAGCTTCTCGAATATATCTCACTGCAACGGCATTTACACAAGTGTATATGGGGGTCGGCTCAGGAGTGGAAAAGGTGTACAAAAATAATTCGTGAGCAGGTCAATTATATCATAGATTGTAAGGCGTATTTTAATTCACGTCTTATCGTCAATAAGTGCTATACAAAAGAAAATTATCTCATTAATGGAGAGCAGGGCAGTGCAGGAACGAGAAAACGTCCGAAAGAATGGAAAGAAACATTTTGCGCCACTGATGAATTAAGGTCGCTTTATGACACGGAAGAAATCGTTAAGGGGCTGAAAATCGGGCGCACAAGTGAGCAAGAGAAAATAGCAAGCAGAATTTTAAAAGCTATGCAAGATTGATTCAGCCGCGTGCGCACGCTCCTGCGTGCGCCGTGGCGAACAGCTTGCAAGCTTAGAAATTTGCGGTTATATACTTGATAATAACCGCAAATTTCCGTCAAAAACTAAAATGGCGGTGGGAAAATGGCAAATTTTTATGATTTACCCCCTGAGGTCGTTTTAAAAAATACTAAAACAAAAATCTACGCTGACGGCTCTTCGACAACAACTTATTGCAACAATTACATATTCGTTGACAAAAACCTTGAAGAATATCAGCAAAATCAAGAAATATTACAGCTTAAACGAAAATGGGAGAAATTTGAGAAATCTCAGCAGGAAGAAGATACTCAAACAGATATGTTTGATATAATCAAAAAAACTGCAAAGGTTTCAAAAGAGGAAAGAGGGGAACGGACGGATATATTAAAGCGTGCAAAAGACAAGGTCTTTGATATAGCCTTTTCAAATGAGTGGGCGTATTTTCTCACTATTACTTTCAATGGTAGTGAATACGATTTTTCTAATGCTGATTTTGTTAAGAAAAAACTTAGGCGGTGGCTTGAAAATCAGGTCAAGCGGAAAGATATGAAATACTTGCTCATTCCTGAAAGGCATAAAAACGGCGGTATACATTGCCACGCTCTTATCAATGATTGCTTTGATATGGTCGATTCAGGCACAAGGCTTGTAACTGGATATAACAAGCCTGTTACATTAAAGACTATTGAGGAAAAGAACTTGCACGTTAGAAACGTTGTGTATAATATCCCTGAATGGAAATACGGCTTTTCCACGGCTATTCCTGTGGAAAATAATTCGGCGGCTCTTGCGTTCTATATCACAAAATATATTACAAAGGGCAATAATAAGATATTCGGCAAGTATTATTGGAGCAGTCGGAATTGTAATCGTGATCCTCAGATTATATACAGTAATACCGATTTTGATAGCGTTTCAAAGTCGGCTATCACAAAACCTTATACCTCTAATCAGTATAAATACAATACAAATGTAAATATTATTCCGAACTTTGAAGAGGTTTCATCTAGGTTTGATAATATTGCAGATTTCCTTGATTATATTTACTCTGACGAATACCGCAAGGAATATGATGATTATTTTGAAAGGAGTGAACTAAATGAATGATGAAATGCTTATTGCTTTTCAACGTTTTCTATCTGATACTTGCAGGATTAGTTATAATCATTATTTGTCATTGTCTGAAAATGTTCAGCAACAAATACTTGAAAGCTTTTATAATAACGATTGCAATTCTGATATTGTTAGGGCTTTACGTAATACTTCGCCTGCAACTGAATCAAAAAGTTTCCTTGAATATCTCCGCAAGCACAGGCTTTCAAGAGCCGTCTTTCATCAGCTTGATAACGTGACAAAGGTAAAAATCTATAACAACTATCATCAGGAAAGGACCTTGGCAAAATGATAATGAGCATTGAAAACATTGACACGGATAAAATTTTGTTCTGTGACTATATCATAGTATGGAATAATGAAACGTGTTACAGAAAATCTCCGTCAACTTATGATGGCTATGTAGGTATCATAACAAAATACCTTTACCCTTATTTCAAGAGCAAAGGACTTAGACTTGTTGATGTCAAGCCTATGCACATAGAGGGCTATCAAAGGCACATACTGCATGATACAAGGCTTTCTGTGAATACGCTCCGTAAACATCATGAAGTCATGCGTGCGTGTCTGAATTACGCATATAAGAACGATTTTATAAGCAAAAACCCTTACACGGCTTTTTCGCTTCCTAGAAAGGTGGAAAATGAAATGTCATATTATACAGAAGAACAGCTCTTGAAGCTCCTGCGTGTGGCTTATGGTACTCAGATAGAAAGCTTTGTGTATCTAGCTGTGTGGTTTGGACTTCGCAAGTCTGAGATACTCGGTTTGCGGTGGGAGAATGTTGACTTCCTCGGTCGTTGTCTTTATATCCGTGAAACAAGAACGAGGATAAAAGACTATAAGTCCGGACACTGGGTCGAAAGTCAAAACAAGAGAATGAAAACAGTAAAATCACGCCGTGAGTTTCCTCTAAGTGATGAACAACTTGACTACTTGCATAAGCTTTATAGCAGACAAGCTCCACTGTGCAAGGCAAGGAATTATGTGTGCGTGAACGCTGAGGGTGTACCGCTTCACTATGATTATGTACTGCACGCCTTTCAAGACTTGCTCCGCAAGAACGATTTACCTAAAATTCGCATACATGACCTTAGACACAGCAATGCAACGCTTATGCTTAACAGCGGTTTCAGTATGAAAGAGGTTTCGGAGTGGCTCGGTCACAGTACATACAAGCTTACGGCTGATACATATACTCATGTATCTGCTGAGAATAAGGCTCAGATGTCGAAAACGATAGGCTATAAGCTTTCACCTTATAAGGGTGATAACTTATGAGGGTAGCACTTACGGCTTATTCAGGGGTGTTTCTGCTTTATGTGAGCTATGTTCTTGAAATTATTATTGAGAATTTTGAAAGGAATGTTGAAAATGAAAGAGTTTAATTTTTGGTGCAAGGAAAATACTGATTTTGGTAAGTGCGATAATAAGAAATGCGGTTTTTTTGAGTGCGGCTGTTATGGTTACTGTGAGGAATGTGTTTATCATTTTACGGATTCAACTGTTTGTGAAAATTGTTCCGCCCCTCAATTTATGAGAGATTATTCAAAACAGCAGGAAAATGATTAATAAAAAAATGCAGGGGCTTAATGCTCCTGCATATCTTTTTCGAGTAGTTCAATTATAAGGGCGTTCAGGCTTTTGCCTTGCCGTTCTGCATGGGCTTTGTATTCTTCTCGTTTGCCCTTTGGCATTCGTAAAGATACTTGGTCATATGCTTTTGAAATATATTTGCTTGTGGCTTTCTTTTGTGCTTCGCTTACCATGTTATCACCTCTTTGCTCTATTATATCATATAATTATAATGCTATCAATATACAATTTCAACATATAATGCTAGCAAATTTCATTCAAAACGCCTATTGATATATTGCTAGCAATATGGTATGATGTATACAGACGAAGGGAAAGCGGATAACCCACAAACCGCAGAAAGGTTGATTAAAATGAGAGAAGTTGCAATTGTTTTTGATGAATATAATAATGAAATATTCTTTGGTGAAACTGTTGGCGAATGTCATAATTATTGTGCTACTCACAATATCACTGGTGAACACGGCGAATATATTGGCATAGGAGTTTTTTATGAAAACACAAGATATTTTGAACTCGAAGATTATGAGGGTATATAAAATATTAGAAAGGATCGATTTATATGGAAAAACTTGAAACTATTGATAATTATTATATTCTTGCTTTTGCGTATCGTGTTTATAATGCAAAATGGGTAAAGGAATGTCTTATTTTGGAAAATAACGCTAATGATGTTATTGCAAACGAAAGAGAAGAAATGCTAAGTAGGATATGCTTTCAGCTTATGTATGCAATGGATTCATATTATGAAAAAGGTTTGATTAATCTTACTGCTATATCCGAATATGATATTTATCAAGCCGCTTATAGTTATACCCTTGATTTACTCGAAAAAAATCAATCGAATTTAATTTGGTCTAAGTCTGCTCTTGAAAATTTTGCTTCTGAATTACATAAAAAATTATAGCGCTTGAAAATCTTTAGCACTATTCAACAAAAAAAGGCTGTCGCATGTGCAACAGCCTTTTCACTTTGGTTGCGGGAGCTGGATTTGAACCAACGACCTTCGGGTTATGAGCCCGACGAGCTACCGAACTGCTCCATCCCGCGATATTTTATTGTTTTTTACTGCTCTCTCCTGAGTGCTTATTTATTATATCACAAATGAATGTGAATGTCAATACCTTTTTTGCAATTTTTTTATTTTGACTGAAAACTCTTGACTATTGTATCCAAATCGGGTATAATATATACGATATCGGGGTGTGGCGCAGATTGGTAGCGCGCTACCTTGGGGTGGTAGAGGTCGCCTGTTCAAATCAGGTCACTCCGACCAAAAGCCCGAAGAGCGGTTGTTAAATTAATTATCTAATTGTATCTTATCGACCGCCTGTCGGCGTAAATCATCATAAGAGTGCAAATAAATGTTTGTGGTGTCAAGCTTTGTGTGACCGAGCAAGTCGGCAACTGTCTTAACGTCTGCTCCGTTAGCGGTCAGCAGACTTGCGAACGTGTGACGAAACTTGTGCGGCGTGAGGTGTGGTAAGCCGTCAGCATGGGTCTTTTTCCATTCCTCATTCTTGCGAATAAACATAGTGTTATATTCCTCGTGATAACGGCGAGGGCTGAGAAAATTCTTTGAACGTGGATTGCCAAAAACGAAATCACAGGTAACAGGCAGTGAAAGAAGAAGTTTATAAGCCGTTTCGTTAAGTTCAACATATCTAAACTTATGGTTTTTGGTATCGTCAACGAGCCTTGCACAGCCTTTTAAAACAACAACAGTTTGACAAACGAAGATACGGCGAGCCTTTAAATCAACGTTCTCCCAACGCAAGGCGAGTATTTCTTCACGGCGTAAACCTGTCAAGCACTCAAAACGGAACATCTTCATTATTGTGCTATCACCAGAAGTCAGAAACGCCGCTTGCTCTGCCGTAAATGATAGCTGTTGCACAGTTTCAGGGCGTTTTCTGCAACGTCTAAGCTCAAAAGCGGATAGGTCAATAGACGTGTAACGGCACGCATACGCATAGCGCATGATACGCTTAAGAACACTGCGGAGCTTTTTCACTCTGTCAATGCAATATGTATCATCACATTGCTTGATAAGATTGTTGAGGTCAGAAAGACCGATTTCTGAAAGTTCCTTGCCGTTAATCGGCTTGCAATTCTGCTCAATTACATAATCGGTTTGCTCAGGATAGCGGACAACGCCCTCTAAATAAGAGGGGCGAAAGTCCTTGTAATAAAATTCTTTAAATTTCATGGTAATAACTCCTTTTGCGTGGGTGTTATTTGGGTGTAGTCATTCCATGTATTGGCGTACATGGGCTTATAATGGCTACACTCTTTTTGTTGTAATAATGCGTGTGGTAGGCTTGAAAGCCTTTTTAAATGCACTGTAGCGGTGCTGTGCGTTGTATTCTTCAAGAAACGTTCTGAGGAGCGTATCACGCTCAGCAGGACAGCACAGATAAACAATCCTTTTATCCTCTCCTTTCTCCTTGCCTATCGTGCCACAGAGCCACAAATAGAAAAGGTTGATTTCTTCCTTGCAAATTTCTTTTTGCTTCATGGTGTACCTCCTGAATTATTTATACCATATTTTTACGGCGTTGTAAAATCGCCGTTTACTTACATTAAATATTTTTACTTTATTTTGTTTGGCTTGTTTTGCTTTTTCGGCTTTTGAGTTGAATTTTACGTTAGTTTTTCTTTATCGTGTCACTTATGCCACGGCTGACGCTGTGGCGGAACGGCAAGCGACCTTGTTCACTGCGTTCACAAGTTCCATTGCCTAAATTTTTAACCTCTTACAGTCGCTTTGCTCCTTTCAAAGTTTAAAAATTTTCCTCGTGACACTAACTTTGCGATTTATTTTCAACAAATTTTGACGTCAAGCCGTCCATAAGTGTGAACAATCCCATTTGTGAAACCTCGTGACGAACGTGTGAACACTGTTCACGGATAGCGTGACTATCACAATGCAGGTCAAAATCAACGTTGTATTTACAATAAAATGTACCGCTATTGTTCTCGGCGGTATATTTGAAACAATAAACTATATCATCAATACGCCTTGTAAGCTGTTCAAGCTTATCAATGCCGTCATTACGTTCAGCCGCCTTTTGATAAAGTTCTGTAGGCAGGAAAGGCGAAGTAATATATACTTCCGTCCATAACGTCATTTTATTACTATATCGTGCCGATACCTGAGAGCGGTACTTGTCAAGCAGGGTGAGCAAATAGCTGTATGAGATACGCCCTCGGAACTCGTCAAGTATTAATATAGGTTCTCCTTGGTAGCCGTCAAAAGGGTGGTCATAGTCGGTCACACGATAAATATTTACATCACCATGCTTTTCACATAGTTCAATGTATGTGTAAGATTTTCCGCACCCAGTACCGCCAAACAGCCAATGTACTTTCACATCACGTTCAGGCGGTGTGTTGTCCTTGCGGTACAAGTAAAATAATTCTTCTGTTGCCGTTTTTGACTTGATAGCCTGCGGATATTGCCTATATATATCGTTTGGAGTTTGTCCGCTATAAATCAAGTCACGGATATCAGACATTGAAATCAAATCGTTTCGCTTGCCTTGACAGCCTTTTATATCACCGACCTGCGATTTTGCTATTATCGTTTCGCCCTTTTCCTCGAACTTGCCGACCTTGTTTATATAATCCTCAACTTGCTTTTTGTTTCCTTTGGTTATCTCAATATGTACTTTAGGAAAAAGCTTTTTCAAGGCAGACAGCGGACGGAACGTCTTTTCACTTTCAAACACACAATGTAAGTGTTCAAGACCGAGGGCGGACACACAGAATAAAACCGCTCCTGTTCGCTTATCATCATCACCGACCCACTTATTAAGAACATCATCACATATCTGCTGTTCTGTCAATGAATGATACTCCGTAGGCTCTTGCTTTAATATAACCGCCTTGCCGTTCTCGTCTTTGATTATCTCACCCTCTTCATTGTGCTTATATGTAATATCGTAGCGAGGGTTATTTATAACGCAGAACGTTGATTTACAAGTGAACTCAGACAATTAATCACCACCTTTGTGACGAAGTTTGTAACAAAATCGGTCACAAGATTAACGGCGTATTTACGCTATTTTTAATACTTTGTGACGTGTGACGAAGTCGGGGGTAATACTATACCCCGACTTCATGAGAGTACAGAAGAACGCCGAGAGGGAAGCGAAAAAGGGGAATCTTGAACGGCGTTCCCCTCTTGTGAATCATTGAAATCATTGAAATGTTGAAAACCTGTAAGCTGTTGTTTCCAACATTCCAACAATTCCAACAATTCGCAATTCACCCCCAAGCCGTTCGCATGATAAATTTCACGGATAGAAAAATCAGAAATTATTCTGAGAAGTACGCTTAAGTTCCGTTTGGCGAATACGAATCATATAGTCAAAGTATTCGACATCAGTAACTAGACCGACAGATTTAAAAGCCGATAAAGTACCGAGAACTTCATAAAATGAAATACAATCATGAGCAAGAGAAGATATATCAGTGTTCATTTTATCATAAGCAATACTTTTCATTTGTTCAATAGTCATTTTCAACAATCCTTTCAAATTTGATTAATGGAGTGGGGCTGAAACAGTCAACCCCCTAGAACTGTTACTGATTTTTAAGTTTAACAATTTCGGAAGCAAGTTCATCAAGAATTTTACGAAGTTCGGGTAATCTTGATTTTGCAATGATGTCATCAGGATTTTTTTCAAGGAAATCCATTTCCTTCCCCCACTTGAGGAGATAATAAGAATAAGTTGCGTCGAGTATTTCGCAATCAGTTAATGTTTCAAATTTTTTCATTTTAATCAACCCTTTCTGCGGTTTGTGGGTTATCCGCTTTCCCTTTGTCTGTATTAAGTATACACTATATCTAGTCCTTATGCAATGGATATAGTGTAAAGTGTTTATTAAATAATTATTAACTGGATATAGTGTATATTGTGGTTGACAAATTACAATAGATATAGTATAATGTAGAAAAGGTGGTGAAGTAATGGCGGTATCAGAAGCAAAAAAGAAAGCTAATGCAAAATGGAACGCAGAAAATCTCGAAAAGATACAGTTTTATGCTCCAAAGGGGTTTAATCAGATGATTAATGACCGAGCAAAAGAGTTAGGTTTGTCAAAAGCGGGATATCTCAAAAAGGTTATCACTGATGAGATAAAATCAGCAGAGGACAGCCACATTATTATAAAGACACATACAGACGAGGGGTGAGAACATGGGTTTAATTGAAATGAGCGAAACAGCAGTTGCAACGGCTGTTGTGATAGCAATAGTTGCTATCATAATCAACATAATATTGTTTGTTGCGATTATCTGCACAGCAGGAAACACGGAAAAGACCTATAAAGAATTGCAGGAAACCAACAAGCGACTTGAAATGATGAACAAGAACTTGTTAGACACTAATATGATACTGATTAATAGATTTAGTCAGGGCAATAATTACAACAAAGACAACAACAACTCGCAGTGAGCCTCACGGCAACCACTGCGAGTTGTTTCATTACCAAGCATTTTTTCGCTTGCGAATAGATTTCTTCTGCTTTCGGTCAAGTGGCTGTGTGTTAGGATCTATGCCCTCACGATTGGCGAGTATTTCTTCATCGGACAAGTATTCCTTGTTGAGCATATTCGTGACAAGCTGAGAAGTGTCATATAGCTGTCTACGCTTGTTTGTCTGCAAGTAGGTGCGGTTATACATTTGAGCAGGCGTATACGCCTTGTTTTCACTGTATAGTTCGTATTCCTCTATATCGTAGGTATAGCCTGTTTGTATACGGCAAAATGGGTGTTTGAAATGCGTATGGCAAGCGGTCACGTCTGCGGTAATATCTCTAATTTGTTTGTCTAAGAGGTTAAATCTCTGCACTGTTGCATATATCATCATACGCCTTTTACGGCATTGGCAAAGGTGCTGAAATAGCGGTTTAGGAACGGCACATTTGCCGCCCGAAAAGTCACGGCTATTAAATATAGTGCCTATCTCATCAATAAGCACAAGCGTGTTTTTAGGGGCGTTGAGGATATCTTGTGCAGAGTTCAAGGGAAGTATCTCCGTATAATCGGGGAAATTTTTGATATTAATGTTTGTTAGTATGTGAAGCTGAGGATATTTGCGACAGAGTTCATAAGCTTCAGCGACCATAAGTGAAGTTTTTCCTGCACCAAATTTGCCGACAAAAAGATGTATACCCCAACCGTTGAATATTTGCGACCAATTAAAGTATAAAGCCGTAGCCTTGTCATAAGAAGTATAAGCCGCCAAGGACGGCAGACGAACGAAATAATCTAATAAAATCATAAGCTACCTCCGAGGGTTGAAGAAACGTATCATAGCATTATAAAGCATTTTCCAAAGCAGGAAAAGCATTAAACAGGCGAACACAAATTCAATGCACAGCACGCCGAATTGTTTCCACGTTTTGATAACGTCAATAGCGGCTAAGTCACAGCCAAGAAGTTTTAAAAGCTGATAGCAAGCGTTTTGAACATCATATAACACATTTACCACCCCTCTTTCTCAGGCTCTTGCTTGTCGATCTGTGGCGTGTTCTGTGGCTGTTCAGCCGATTGCTTTTTTAACTCCTGTTCCTCGTATAGTGCTTCTATAAGCCGTTTACGAGGGAGCGACAAGTCTTTATCAGATTTAAAGGCGTGCAAGTCCATAAAGAACGCCACCACGCCAAGAACTGCACTGATAGCAAGAATTACTATCAGTGACAGGACGAATAATTTTAATATTGCAACCATTTTAACAACTCCTTATGTATTGTGGAAAAGATATTTTAACAGAGCAACGGAGCAGGATATAACAAACAATCCTATAATCATTGCACCTACTGTGAAACTAAACTCACCGAAACGAATACGCAAACACATTAAGTGTTGAATTGAAACAAAAAGCGACTTCATAAGTGAGAACCAATTCATGATGCACCCCCTACTTCAAGACCCATTTAACAACGCAAATTGCTAACATGACAACAAAGAAAGAAATCAGGATAGTTAAGAACGTTGTAGGCAAAATACCGATACTTGCAGTTAAGAACTTGAAGAAATCGGACGAGCCGTCAAACACTGATTTAATGCTGTCAAGTCCGAAATCAACAGAACCGAAATTTTTATCAAGATTTTTTTGTTCCTCATACTTCTCGAAATCGTCAGGAGCAAGACCGCTTTCTCCGTTTTTATCCATATCATAATCATACATATAATCAGGAGTCAACTTCTTATCAAGGTAATCAGTAAACGGCTTGTTTGTATCCATTTCAGCACCATTCTTGAAGATTTTCGGCTTATATTCAGGATAATCTTTATAATTAAATGCCGTTGACGTTACACAATAGTAGTCAGGCATTACAACGTCTGTTCCCTCGCCTGTTTCGGGGTCAGCATTTACTGTTACAATCTGCTTTGTATTCAAAGAACCTTGATTGCACAAATAACCTTGATTGTCAAGGTCGAAGTAATCAGGGGTAGGAACTGAAAGAGAGGTCAAGCGACCATATACCACGATATAAAGCTTTGTATCGGCTGTGAACTGTGAACTATCAAGATTTTCAAGATTGATAGTAACATTCTTGACAGAGCCACCCTTGCCAATTATATAGCCAGCATTTATGCCCTCTGCCTTTATCCATTCCGAAGGCTCTTTGTTATCGTCCGTAACATCATCAACAACGCCGCTTGTAGTATACATATATTTGCCATAGTCCAATGAAGTATAAACAGCGTTTTTAACGCTTTCTTCATAAGACGACTTTTCAGGGGGGGAAGTAGTAATATAACATACAAATTCATATGTATAATCTTTAAGTTCATCATAGCTGTCACGGAGTTTTAAAAATTCGTCCGTTAGTGTGACACGGACGTTAAGACCATTGCTTTCAATTTCCTGTCCGTTGTTGCTTGCACCAGGAGCGACAAGAGTTCCCTTGCGGCTCATGCCCTCAGAGAGAGCAGGGGAATAATCGACAGTAAAGGGAACTGGTGGGGCGTTAGGGTCAACAGGGGTTACATCATCGCCGTTGTTAGTTATTTTAATATTAGATTTAAATATGTGATTAGAGTAAGAATGTGATTGTTCATCATCATCGACATAGAATTTATATCCAGAAATAGAAACATTATCATTAAAAGAAATATCCATTGAATCGGAATTGCCATAATCTGAAACACGACCACCAATAGAACTCGCATAGCCATATTTTTCAATTTTACCATGAGTAAGATTTAATGTATTGTCAACAAGAAAATCATCAGGAATAAAGAAAATGTAATACCACCAATAATATTGCGAACTATCCTCAAAATATGTCATAATATAATGAGAATGTTCAATATCAATATTGTTATTTTTTGCATAGTCAATCATTTGTGAAAATCGTTTCACACGATTAACGTTACTAGACAAGTCGCCACTACTAACATCAACAGCAAACGCAGGAACGGCAGACAATACACAGCATATCATACACAGCATAGCGGACAAAACAGCAGTGAACCGCCGTAGTTTAGATTTCATATTTTTTTCTCCTTTCTATAAATAAAAATGCGGAGCGGATTAACCGCCCCGCACAAGCGAGATATACGGCTTACTTATGTGTAAGCTTTCTGATAACGCCGATTGCAACACCGAGGAGTGATGCACCTACAAAGACCATGACAAGCGGATTGCTTGTCATAAGTGTCCACACCTGTGACACAAGGTCAGTGATAGTTGATACACCCGAAGTAATAGCAGATGTTTCACCTGCAAGAACTGAAATAGGCATATACTTTAATCTCCTTTCTACTTGATTATGTCAATACTCTCAACAACAAGCTTTTCAGCACCGCCGAAAGTACGAACGCCATAATTAATATTTACATGGCTATCAATGATAGCCGCAGAGTTAGGGAAAGTTTCCTGCAAGACCTTTGTTGAAACTTTAGCAATATGAGTTTCATATCCTGACACGCTCTCGTCCTTACTTTCCTTAAGGCAAAAAAGCGTGTAGTTTTCCCACTTTCTGCCCGTTTCCTTAATAACTCCACTGTTTTTCTTAAAACCTTTGACAATATACATCTTGTCATACCTCCAAAATCAATTAATAATTTGTTGTAGTTCTCTTGACTACAGTTATATTATATAACATTAGGTAAACGGCGTAAATACTTGTAATATTTCTTGTCAATGTATAATTTGTTAAAATACCGCACTAACAAACTAAACTTTTTGTAATATTTCTATGCACAATAAAACCGCCGATATTTAAACAAAATACGGCGGCTTATATCCTAAAATTTTCTATTTGTGTTTGGGGTGGTAGAGGTCGTCGGTTCAAATCCGGTCACTCCGACCAATATGTAAAAACGGCTTTCCGCTATTGTGGAGAGCCGTTTTTTAGTTGTCAAAATATTCTAACACAAAAAAAGCTCCGACAGCAAATCGGAGCTTTTGGTTTTATATTACATCTTCGCAAGCTTTGCAAATTCTGCTTTCAGTGCAGGATAGATCTCTGTGTAAAGCTTGTAGTATTTCTCATACTCAGGTACTCGCTCTGCTTCAGGCTGCTGTACCTTGTCGGTCTTTACTACTGCCTTACAAGCTTCCGGTACTGATGAGTAAATGCCTGCGCCTGTTGCTGCAAGAAGTGCTACGCCAAGGGCTGGACCTTCTTTCGATGAAGCTGTTTTTACAGGGCAGTTGTAAAGATCTGCGAGCATTGATCTCCACAGCGGTGAGCTTCCGCCGCCTCCGCATGCCATCATGTCGGACACGTTGATATCCATTTCTCTGAATACCTCAACGCAATCTCTCAGTGAGTATGATACGCCCTCCATTACTGCTCTCAGCATATCACGCTTTGTGTGCATTGCGGAAAGTCCGAAGAATACTCCTCTTGCGTCAGGGTCAAGATGCGGTGTTCTTTCGCCCATGAGATATGGCAGATAGAGAAGTCTGTTTGCACCAACAGGCACTTTCTCTGCTTCCTTATCCATGAGATAATATTCGTCAACACCCATGCACTTTGCTGTTTCTTTCTCTGCATTGCAGAAATTATCCCTGAACCATTTCAGCGAAAGTCCTGCACCCTGTGTAACACCCATAACGTGCCATGCGTTCGGCACTGCTGCACAGCAGGTGTGAACTCTGCCCTTTGGGTCGATAGAGATAGAAGAAGTGTGTGCAAATACGACGCCTGATGTTCCGATAGTTGTGAACGCCTTACCGTCCTCTGCAACGCCTGTTCCGATAGCCGCAGCGGCATTGTCGCCTGCTCCGCCTACTACTATAGTACCCTCTTTAAGTCCTGTAAGCTCAGCCATTTTCTTTGTGACCTTGCCTGTTACCTCGCATGACTCGTAAACCTTGCCCAGCATTGACATATCAATGCCAAGCGTATCGCAGACTTCCTTTGACCAGCAGCGGTTTGGCACATCAAGAAGCTGCATACCGCTTGCGTCGGAAACCTCTGTTGCATATTCGCCTGTGAGGATAAATCTCAGATAGTCCTTTGGCAGAAGAATGTGTCTGCACTTTTCATATATATCAGGCTCGTTGTTCTTTACCCAAAGGATTTTCGCAGCCGTCCAGCCTGTGAGGGCAGGGTTTGCTGTTATCTTGATGAGCTTTTCTCTGCCGAGCTTTTCGTTCATCTCTTCAACTTCTGCGGCAGTTCTCTGATCGCACCAGATTATGGACTTTCTAAGCACGTTGTTGTCCTTATCCAGCATAACAAGTCCGTGCATCTGACCTGAGATACCAACACCTGCAACGTCCTCTTTATTTACGCCGCTTTTGGTCATAACAGCCTTGATAGTGTTTATCATTGCGTTTGCCCAGTCAGCAGGGTCTTGCTCTGCATAGCCGTTTTTAGGCTGATACATTGGATATTCAATAGTTACAGAAGAAATAACAGTGCCCTTTTCGTCGAAAAGCACCGTCTTAGTGCCGCTTGTGCCGCAGTCTACGCCGATTACATAAGCCATAGTTTTTACTCCTTTATAATATGTATAGTATCATTTGTTTTTGCTAAAACGATTACATTAATTATACAATATTTTTCTCTGAAATGCAATACCCATAAAACGTTTTCGCAAAATTTATCTGCACATAAAAAAAGGACGGTGGGGCTACCGTCCTATAAGTTTGTTGAAAGACCTGGCGAACTTGTTGGCGGGACGTCGTGTCTGCGTTATTGGCAGGGTACGGTCTTATACCGCCATTTTAAGTCTAGTCTGCTTTCTCAAGCACAAAGAATGTGCTGTTGTTTTCGCTTTTCATTTCCTTTATAGCCCAGCCTGCCGCGATCAGACTGTTGAGCTTTTCAACTCGCTGAAATCTGTCCATATCCGGGGCTTTTCCATCATGGGCTTTGTCCTCATTTCTTGAAACATAAAATATCTTTTGCATATATATCCTCTTTCCCTGAGAGTGACAATTGTTCCCCGATTTTTATACAACTGTCGCATTTTATTGATTACATTATACTACACAAATATGTAGATTTCAAGGAATACCAAAAATTTTAACCTCTTTTTAACGCTTTAGTATTATTCTGATTTTTCATGCTTTTCAGTGCTTATTATATATAACGGCATAGGTAAGGTGAAAAAAATGCACGTTTTCAGGGCTGTTTTATGTACTGATATGTACAAAAACTTATGACGAGTGAGTATTTTTATATGACAGCCCTTGACTTTTTTTTATAAAAGGCATATAATATTATTATTAATTTATATATTTATAGTCTTTATAAATAATGAAACTAAGAAACTAATTTATATGGAGGGTTTAACAATGGGTAGAGTATATAACTTCAGCGCAGGTCCTGCTGTACTCCCTGAGGAAGTGCTTAAGGAAGCTGCCGATGAAATGCTCGATTATAAGGGCACAGGTATGAGCGTAATGGAGATGAGCCACCGTTCCAAGGCGTTCGATGACATCATCAAGGAAGCTGAAAAGGACATCAGAGATCTTATGGGTATCCCTGATAACTATAAGGTGCTGTTCCTTCAGGGCGGTGCTTCTCAGCAGTTCTCAGCCGTTCCTATGAACCTTATGAAGAACAAGAAAGCGGCTTACATAATCACAGGTCAGTGGGCTAAGAAGGCTTATCAGGAGGCTCAGAAATACGGCGAGGCTGTTGCTGTGGCTTCTTCTGCTGACAAGACTTTCTCTTATATCCCTGATTGTTCAGATCTGGATATTCCAGAGGACGCTGACTATGTTTATATCTGCGAAAACAATACTATCTATGGTACAAAGTACAAGACTCTGCCTAACACAAAGGGTCACACACTTGTTGCAGACGTTTCTTCCTGCTTCCTGTCTGAACCTGTTGACGTAACAAAGTACGGCGTTATTTACGGCGGCGTTCAGAAGAACGTTGGTCCTGCCGGCGTTGTTATTGCTATCATCAGAGAAGATCTTATCACTGATGACGTTCTCGAGGGAACACCTACAATGCTCAAGTGGAAAACTCAGGCTGACGCTGACTCTCTTTACAATACACCTCCTTGCTATGGCATCTACATCTGCGGCAAGGTATTCAAGTGGATAAAGAAAATGGGCGGTCTTGAGGCTATGAAGGCTCACAACGAGAAAAAGGCTAAAATACTCTATGATTATCTTGACCAGAGCAAGCTCTTCAAGGGCACTGTTGTTCCTGAGGACAGATCTCTTATGAACGTTCCATTCGTAACAGGCGACGCTGACCTTGACAAGAAGTTCGTTGCTGAGGCTACAGCAGCAGGCTTTGTAAACCTTAAGGGTCACAGAACTGTTGGCGGTATGAGAGCTTCTATCTACAACGCAATGCCTATCGAGGGCGTTGAAAAGCTTGTTGAGTTCATGAAGAAGTTCGAGGCTGAGAACGCATAAGCGTAACCTTATTATAAGAGAGGGTAATTTACAATGTATGAGATAAAGACATTAAATAAGATCGCTACCTGCGGTACTGATATCTTTGACAAGGCTAAGTACACAGTAAGCGACAATGCTGAAAATCCTACCGCTATAATGGTACGTTCAGCAAAGATGCACGATATGGAAATGCCTGAGAGCCTGCTTGCTATTGCAAGAGCAGGTGCTGGCGTAAACAATATTCCAGTTGAAAAATGCGCAGAGCAGGGAATCGTTGTATTCAACACACCTGGCGCAAACTCAAACGCTGTTAAGGAGCTTGCTATTTGTGCGCTGCTCCTTGCTTCAAGAAAGATAACAGAGGCTGCTGCATGGGCTGCTTCACTTAAGGGCACTCCTGACGCTCCTAAGACAGTTGAGGGCGGCAAGTCTAAGTTTGCAGGTCCTGAGATATTGGGCAAGACACTTGGTGTAATCGGTCTTGGTGCTATCGGCGGAAAGATCGCAAATGCTGCTGTTGCACTTGGCATGGACGTTATCGGCTATGACCCGTTCCTTTCAGTAAACGCAGCTATCCAGCTCGAGCCTGCTGTAAAGGTAACTGCTGATATCAACGATATCTACAAGAATAGCGATTATATCACTATCCACGTTCCTTATACACCTGACACAAAGAACACTATCGACGAAGCTCAGATAGCAATGATGAAGGACGGCGTTCGTCTTATCAACCTTGCAAGAGGCGAGCTTATCAACAGTGCGGCTGTTGTAAAGGCTATCAAGGACGGAAAGGTTGCAAAGTATGTAACAGACTTTGCAGATGATGTTGTTCTTGGCGAGGAGAATGTTATCGTTCTTCCACACCTTGGCGCTTCCACACCTGAGTCTGAGGACAACTGCGCAACAATGGCGGCACACGAGCTTATCGACTATATCGAGAAGGGAACTATCAAGAATTCTGTAAACTTCCCTAATGCAGAGCTTGCTAAAACAGGCGACCACCTTGTTTGCGTGCTTCACAAGAACGTTCCTGCACTTATCGCACAGATCACATCTGTTGTATCTGACAAGGGCGCAAATATCGAGAACCTTGTAAACAAGTCTAAGAAAGACTGGGCTTACACAATGCTCGATGTTACAGGCGACGTTGACGCTGACGCTTTCAAGTCTATCGAGGGCGTTGTTGGCGTAAGAGTTCTTTAATTGTTGATAAAAGAAATTTTATATGCAGCAATGAGGCTGCCCACGGACGAACTGCGTCTTGGGCAGCCTTTTTTGATACCAAAAAAGCTATAATTTAAGTGAAAAATGGAGGAATTTAAAATGGACAAAATTATAACAGCAATTTTATTTATCGGAATACCAATGGCACTGACTCAGCTTATTTACAGGATAATTGACCGCAAGGGTAACAAGACCGCAAAGCTTGCCGAGCGTTTTCCTGTGCTTGTGAAAAGAAAGTTTCTTGTGCAGATAGGCGGAGCAATGGCGTTCGTTATCGTGTTCGGGCTTATCTCGCTTCTGCTTGACCTGCCTATCAAGGTGTTTTTCATTGTGTGCGGAGTTGTAGTGGGCGTGATAAACGGAATGGCGGTCACGCTTATGTACAGAGATTGATCAGTTGCAACGTGGCAACTGATGCAAAAGAAAAGCTGTCAGCATTTTTTGCCGACAGCTTTTTATGTATGCTTATTTCTTTCTGAATACCACAAGCTTGCTGATGACATAGTTAAGTATCAGCACAACAACGTTTGCCACTATCTTTGTTACCCAATAGTTGAAGCTGAGAAGTGAGTAGCCGAGCCACATCATGAACATTTCTACGAGAAGAGTGAATATCCTGCCGCCGTAAAATGAAGCCGCTTCGGAGATTATCGCCTTTTTGCCCTCTGCTTCAGACTCGAAAACCCATATCCTGTTGGTTATGTATGCGAATGTTACTGCACATATCCATGATATGACGGTGCTTGTGGTGGAAACACCGCCCTTGCCTATGCCTGCCTGCTCCAAAAGCACTTTTGAGATGCCTGCGGTCACAAAGCTGACTGCGGTGGTGAGTACGCCGAAAAACAGATACAAAAGCATTTCCTTGTTTTTGACGTAAAAGGGTCTGAACCAGCCGAATATCTTCCAGTCCATTATTTTGTCGAAAATGTCCTTATCTTTCTTTGCCATTTTTGTTATCTCCTTTTGTGCATATGAATATTATGAACACAAAGAATATTATAACTCTTTTACATCGTTTTTTCAATAATACTGTTGCAATTGGTTAAAAAATATGTTATGATAACTATATGTAGTCAGTTTTCATGACTGCCTTTAGTGCTATTTTTATAACTAGGGCAGCAAATTTATACTCTGACCTGAAAGGATAATTTTATTTTATGAAAGTTGTTATCATCGCTGTGCTTCTTATGCTGTCTGCTATTTGTTCTGCAACGGAGACAGCGTTTTCTTCATGCAACAGGATAAGGCTTAAAAAACTTGCAGACGACGGAAACAAGTCTGCAAAGAAGGCAATGAACATATGCGATAATTTTGACAAGGCACTCACTGCTATACTTGTTGGAAACAATGTGGTGAACATTTCTTCATCTTCTATTGCAACGGTGCTTTTTACTGAGAAATTCGGCAAGGGAAGCGTGGGTCTGGCTACCGTAGTCATGACAGTGCTTGTGCTTATTTTTGGTGAGATCTTGCCTAAGAGCCTTGCAAAGGAAAATTCTGAGCGGTTTTCTATTCTTATGGCGGCTCCGCTTTCCGCATTCATGTTCATCATCACACCTATTACGGCTATCTTTATGGGCATAAAAAGCGGTGTTTCAAAGATTGTGGGCAACAAGAACAGCGAGCCGTCTGTTACTGAGGAAGAGCTTAAATATATCATAGACGAGATTCAGGACGAGGGCGTACTTGAAGAGCAGGAGTCGGAGCTTGTGCGTTCGGCACTTGATTTTGACGAAATAACCATAAGCGAGATACTTGTTCCGAGAGTAAATATCGAGGGCGTTGAGCTTCATGAGGATATGGAGAGCATAAAAAAACGCTTTGTGCAGACAAAGTTTTCAAGGCTTCCTGTGTATGACAAGGATATAGACCACATTGTGGGACTTATCCACCAGGCTGACTTTTTTGAAATGTATCTGAAGGGTAAAACGGACATAAGCCTTATAATGAACAAGCCACTTTACATAACTGAAAACCGCAAGATATCTGAGATCCTGAAGCAGATGCAGCGCAAAAAGGTGCATATGGCGGTGGTGCTTGACCAATATGGCGGCACGGAGGGTATTTGTACTCTTGAGGATATCATAGAGGAGCTTGTGGGCGAGATCTATGATGAAAGCGACGAGGAGGATACCTCCCTTGTGAAAATAAGCGACGGTGTTTACGAAGCGTCGGCGGAGCTTTCGGTATCGGATTTTCTTGACAGGATAGGACTGCCGGAGGACACTATCGAAACCGAAAGAACATCTCTCGGTGGCTGGATAATGGATATGCTTGACAGACTTCCTGAGCAGAATGAAGTTATAAGCTGTCCGCCTTTTGAGATGACAGTGAAAATGGAGGACGAGCAGAAAATAGACAGGATACGCTTCAAGATATCTGAGGAGGAGCTTGAAAGCAAGAAGGCGGAGGAAGAAAATGCCTAAGCAGATAAAGAAAGAGCAGATAAAAAAGTCAGAGCTTATATACAGAAAATGGTCTGTTGCAGGGCTTGCGGCAGCGGCTGTGTTCATGGGGTGTATGGCTGGGCTTATGAGCATGATAGTGAAAACCGAGGGGGCAAAAGTTCCAACGATAGTGCTTTTTGCGACGTTCATTATCTACACGGCAGTGTCGGTGGTATGTGCGGTGCTTGGAGTGAAAAGCTATGTAAAGGACGACTGCGGAGTGTGTCTTTTTCAGGGTATAGTGCATATTTACAGCGTTATAGCCTGCGTAATGAATGTGAGAATGGCATTTATAATACTGTTCTCGGCGTTAGGCTCGCAATCGGGGGTAGATACCCTTATAGGAAGCCAATCGCAGAACGAATTTATACAAAGTCAGTATGCAAGCTGGATATGTCTTGCTGTTGCTACTCTGTTCTCAGTGATACTTGGTATTTTGGCGGTAGTATGGCTTGTGAAAAATAAAAAGAACTGATAAATCGGCTTTGCGTAGGGGCGACCTTGGGTCGCCCGTTATTTCGTATGTTTCACAGCATACAGGTCTTAGAAAATCATATAGTAAGGAAGAAGAAAAATAATGTTTTTGCTTATACTTGTAGTTGTATGCTACACAATATGTTCCCTTAGTGACAAGTACGCTGTTTCAACGGCAAAATTCAACGGCGATGAGCTTGGATTCTTAATGGCAGCGGCAACGGCTGTTTTCATGGCTTGCTGTCTGCCTTTCCTCGACAGGACTATTACGCTTAGCTGGCAGTCATTTGCGGCGATAGGTCTGCTGTGCTTGTCGAAGATCCTTGAATTTAAGCTTTCGGCTATTATCCTTGATGAAATATCAGCCTTTGAGCTTAAGGCTTGGCTTGGTATCACCCTTTTCATGTCCTATGCAACGGATATTTTCCTTGGTGAAAAGCCGAGCATTTTCAAGTTCCTTTTTATCGTGCTTACTGTTGCAGGACTTGTTTTTATCGCAAAATCAGGCAGAACGGACAGCGGCAATATAAATTACCGCAGGATAGTTGTTCCTCTGGTGTTCTATCTTTTGGCAAGATACGGCTACGGCATAGTTGTAAGAGCGTCGGAGAATTACATATCCTCGACCATGGCGCTGTTCTTTGCGCTTATACTTATGGCTATCATACTTCTGCCAAGGGCGAAGCCTTTGGAGATATTCAAGAAAAATCAAAAGGGCGCATGGGTGGTCGTGCTTACAAAGATTCCGAATGTGGCAGGTCTGCTTGCGGAGAACGCTGTTATTGCTGTGAGCCTTGCGAGTGCGTCATTTATCCAGCCTATGATACTGTGTTCGCTGTTTGTTATAGCGCTCATAAGAAAAGAGCCTATCACAAAGCTGAGATTTATCGGCAGCGTTATTTGTATGGTGGGCATAATAGGATTTCAAATATGTTAAAAAAACGTCGGACGTTTTCAAATTCGTCCGACGTTTTGTTGTCTGAAAGTTTACAGAAATAAAGTGAGCGACCAGAGGTCGCCCCTACATTTTGATGTTATGTTTATCTTTCGGTATTGTACATTGCGGCAAACCAGTAATCTTCTTCAAGATAGCTTGTGACTTTCTTGCCCCATGTAATTTTTATTTTCACAAGACAGCCGTCAATATCCTCTTTTGGAAGCTCCAGCTTTTTGGACTCCTTGGCAAGCACCTTTCCGTCATAGCTGTAGACAGTGTAAAGCACGTCACCGAGTCTGTCCCCTGTGGCTTCTACGGACATAGGGGTTTTAAGGGTAACATTGCCGTCCTTATCTACATCTGCCTTTATATTAAATGACGGTACAGAGGAGAGCAGATCTTCAAAGCTCTTTTCAGCGGAAAGGCTCTCGCTCTTGCCATTGCAGTATCGTGTCTTTTCAGTGCCGGGAAGCTCATATTTGCTTCCGTCACAGGTCAGCACAACTGAACCTTTCTCCACCTTTGGGGTTATATTTATCACAAGGGCGCAAGCCAAAAAGATAACGGCGGTAAGCAGACCTACAAGTATTTTCCTTTTCATTATTATCACCAATGCTATTATATCACCTTTTGGAATAATAATCAAGGGCAGTGTTTGAAAATGAGATCAAGCAAATGAGTTGCAAATGTACAATAAAATATATAAAAAACTATTGACAAAATCAAAAATATAGGTTATAATAACCTCATAGTAAAAGAGAGTAGCTGGCGGAGAGATCCGTTTATGTTTGCGTCAGTACGTTCCGATGAGGGACCGCTGCATATCTAAACGGCGAGACTTTTATTGATTAAATTGCCACAGGCGCAGTTTACCCAATAAACGTCTTGCCGATTTTTTATGCGTTTATTTTTCTGAGCCTATGAGAAAAGGAGGCTTTGAAGGGTATATCGGCAGCGACTACAGGAAAAAATAAAAAGGGTGGTATTTTATGAAGCAGTATCAAAAAAAACTTGACCAGCTTTACACTGAGTTTTCATCAGGTGAAAATGGTCTTTCAACCGAGCAGGCAGTGAAAAACTGCGAAAAGTTCGGACGAAATGTTATCACGGAGGGCAAGAAAAAGTCCATTCCCGTGATTTTTTTAGAGCAGTATAAGGACTTTCTTGTGCTTATACTCATTATTGCTGCGATAGTTTCAGCTTTCATGAAAGACGTTGAGAGCTGTGCGGTAATTCTTGTTGTTATCACAATGAACGCTATTTTGGGTACAGTTCAGACCGTCAAGGCTGAAAAGTCACTGACGAACCTTAAAAAGCTTTCTGCACCGATGGCTAAGGCGCTTCGTAACGGTGAAAAGGTCATTATCCCATCTGAGGAGATCGCAGTGGGCGACATTCTTCTTATCGAAGCGGGCGACCAGATATGTGCAGACGGCAGGCTGATAGAATGTGCGTCTGTTCAGGTGAACGAGTCTGCGCTTACAGGCGAGAGCGTTAATATCGACAAGGATATGAGCGATATAGAGGGCGAAAAGCCTCTTGCTGAGCGTGCTAACATGGTTTATTCAGGCTCTTTTGTCACATACGGCAGAGGAAAAATGCTTGTCACTGAGGTTGGTATGGACACTGAGGTGGGCAAGATAGCCTCACTTATCCAAAACGCATCAGAGAGAAAAACGCCTCTCCAGAACACGCTTGACGAGTTCGGCAAAAAGCTTTCTATAGCTATCCTTATCGTTTGTGCAGTAGTGTTCGGACTTAGTGTGCTTCGTGGCGGCAAGCTTATGGATTCGTTCATGTTCGCTATCGCACTTGCTGTTGCGGCTATTCCTGAGGCTCTCAGCTCTATCGTTACTATTGTGCTTTCTTTTGGCACACAGAAAATGTCAAAGGAAAACGCTATCATAAGAAAGCTTCAGGCTGTTGAGGGCTTGGGCAGCGTTTCTGTAATATGTTCTGACAAGACCGGTACTCTTACTCAGAACAAGATGACAGTCAGAAAAATAATGGTAGACGGCAGGATAATCGACACTGACGCTGTTGATCTTGACGATGAAAAGGTCAAGACTATGACGAGAGCCATGATCCTTTGCAACGATTCAAGCTGTAAGGACGGCGTTGAGATAGGCGACCCTACAGAAACGGCTCTTATCAATTTTGGCACAAAGCTTGGCATTGACACTGACAAGGTGAGGGAAGATCTCCCTAGAATTTCTGAGATACCATTTGATTCGGACAGAAAGCTTATGTCAACTCTGCACGTTATCGACGGCGAGAAGGTGCTTTATGTAAAGGGTGCGGCTGACGTTCTCATAAACAGGATAACTTCAAGCGATGAGGAAAAGGCTGTTATAACTCAGCGTGTGGCAGAGCTTTCGGAAAAAGGTCTGCGTATACTTGCATTTGCAGAGAAAAAATTCGACAAAGATACCGTATGTCCAGAGGACGAGGACGGATTGGAGTTTGTCGGTCTTATTGCTATGATGGATCCTCCGAGAGAGGAATCAAAGGCGGCTGTTGCGGAATGCCGCAAGGCAGGCATAAAGCCAGTGATGATAACAGGCGACCATATCGTTACGGCTTCGGCTATTGCCCGTGAGATAGGTATTCTTGACGACAACTCAAAGGCTGTTGAGGGTCACGAGCTTGACGCTTATTCAGACGAAGAGCTTGTTGACTTTGTAAAGGACAAGGCTGTTTACGCTCGTGTTACACCTGAGCATAAAATAAGGATCGTAAAGGCTTGGCAGGCAAACGGCTGTATAGTTTCCATGACAGGCGACGGAGTTAATGACGCACCTGCGTTAAAACAGGCTGACGTAGGCGTTGCAATGGGTATCACAGGAACTGAGGTTTCAAAGGACGCTGCCTCAATGGTGCTTGCAGACGATAACTTTGCAACTATAGTCAAGGCCATAAGAAACGGCAGAAACATTTACGAGAACATTAAAAAGGCTATACTCTTCCTGCTTTCGGGCAACTTTGCGGCAATTCTTGTGGTGCTTTTCAACTCACTGCTTGGACTTCCTGTTCCGTTTGCGGCAATACATTTGCTGTTTATTAATCTGCTTACAGACTCGCTTCCTGCTATCGGTTTGGGTCTTGAACCTCACTCCGAAGAGGTCATGAAACGCAAGCCGAGAAATGCAAATGAATCTATACTCACACGTCCTTTCCTGGGCGAGATAGCATTGTATGGCGTAGTTATAGCGATAGCAGTAGCTTCGGCTTTCCTTATGGGAAACAAGACAAGCGCAGCTCTTGGTATGACGATGGCATTCGCAGTGCTTTGCTCTGCAAGATTGTTCCACGGCTTCTCCTGCAAGAAAAAAGGTTCTGTTATCTTCTCAAAGGACTTTTTCAACAACAAGTTCGGTCTTATGGCGTTCGGTCTTGGAATGGTATTTTTAAACTCCGTTCTGCTTGTTCCACCGCTTAAAGGACTTTTCAAGATAGCAGACATGACAGGTATGCAGTTTGCATGGATATACATTCTAAGCTTTGGCTCTATGCTCGTTATCCAGCTTATAAAGGCGATATTCTTTACAAAGTCTGAGAAGTAAGGCTGTAGAGTTATCTTATAAAAGTTTCAAGGCGGGCGACCTTAGGTCGCACCTACGCAATAAAAATAACCGCTCTTCGTGATGTCACGGGGAGCGGTTTTGTTTTATTAAGATGTGGCTATCTGTGCTGAAAAGCTTTGCTTCCATGCTTGTATGGATATATTGATTTTTTTGTAATATTCTCCATAGTCATCATACTCGCTTTGCGGGATAAAAAGGGGAAGCGCATATATCTTTGGCTTGGCATTATAAAATGAGGCAAAGGCGTTTATTTCCTTTTTTTCTACTTTGCTTTGCTCGTCCTGAGAGGGATAGATTATTCCGCAGGTGTCACCGCCTGTCAGGAAAAGATATGACAATAGCTGGTGGATATCAGCGTCTTTATTCCATTCCCAGAACTTGTATTTTGCGTCAAATACGTTTCTTTTGGAATCGGATTTGCCCTTTTCTATGTAGTCAGGATACCAATATTCTTTATTAGACCATTGCAGGCTTCCTTTGGAATTGTCGGTAAGCAAATGTTCATAGCTATATTCGTTCAACAGCTTGACAGCGATAAACTCCTCCCACAGCCATGAGATATCAATGAGTATGCCAAAGGTGTCTTCTTCTTTATCGTCAAACACGTTCTGACCTGATTCCTGCAATATCATCAATGCTAGCTTTCTTACGTCCTCGTATTTCTGATACATAGGGTGGGTTATCTCTCTTCTGCACTTCATGGAATCGGAATAGTTCACGTTCATTCGATATGAGGGCGTTGCATTTTCTATGGCGTCTATTATCTCGTTGAGGATAACGTTGTTGTTGAGATAGCCTTTCAAAATGTCGGGAAAATAGTCTTTGATATAGTCGAGAGTTTGGCGTATGAGGCATAGAATATCGTTGTCGTAGGAATACTCTCTTGTGGAATATGCGGTCTTTCCTAAAAAGGGATTGTTTATCTTTATGTGCCTGTTGATATCCATAACGCCCTTGAAGTCATACTCGTTGTATCTCTTTCGCACATACTCTTTGTATATTCCGTCTTCGTAGGCTTCCATAAGCTTCATAAGAAACAGAAGCACCATTATGGCAGTATAGTCGCTTTCTGATTCGCTGTTTACGTTTATATCAAAAACGTTTATGCCGCATACACTGCACAATAGATAGAGCAGGAAATACTGTTTATCGTTCTCGTCAAAGCGTGACCTTATCTCTATTCGGTAGTTAGCTTCACTTTCTTCTTCCTTGCTTCTGCAGGACAGCACGCCCACCCAATTGTAGGTGAAAAGCTTGTCATTGACTCGTGAAAATATCTCTTTGTTTTTGTTTCGGTTTTGAGAAGGTATGGTGATGATATTGCTGCCCTTTATCTGATTTAGGTCGCTGACCTGCTTGATATCCTCCCAATAGCTTTCGGGTATTTCCTTTTCATCAGATGATTCATCATCATAGACCAATGAATACGCTTTATCATAGCTTTGGTTATCTTTAAGACTGATCGTTATATGATTATCCATTTTGCTCCTCCGATCAAGCCTTAAAATTCTCACCTATTTTCGCTACTTCGCTTTCAGTTCTCTTGCCCTTTACATACTCATACAATATCTGAGAGAGGTGGTTATCCCACACTTCCTTCTTTGCCTCTTGGTAGCTATTTCCATTAAGATACAGCAGTATCTTTGCAAAATATGACGGACCGAGGTGATAATGTCTGTTAAGTTTAAGGGTGTTATCAATGGAATTATTGAGGTCTGTTATCTTTGATACATAATCATCATAATAATTGCCAAGCGCATTATCTACGCCCATTGCCTTTAAGACCTTATCCATTACGGCTTCTGCGGTGACTTCATGCCAAGCAAATCTTCTTCTTAAAGCAAAGTCAAAGACCTCTACGCTTCTGTCAATATCGTTCATTGTGCCTATGATATACACGTTGGAGGGGATAAAGAACTTATCGTTATCCTTATTTATATAGAATGTTTTGTCAGTTGCCAGCGCAGAATACTGCGTAGCTATCCTGCCTTTTTCTCCTCTGTAGTCTGCGTCCAAGCAGAACATGGTTTCACCAAGGACTTTTGATATTTCCGCTCTGTTTATCTCGTCAATGATAAAAAGGAAAGGAGGGAGGTCGGCTGGGTCGATGTTTTCTGTATCAAAGCCTTCCTCTTTTATCTTGTTTATCCAGAAGTCAACGATAGACTCGTCCTCGCCCTTGAGAAAATCTTTTATGGTGTCTTCCGTCACCTTTTTGCCTGAAGCCTGTATACGCTCTATTACGCCGGCCTTTCTGCAAAATGACTTGAAAGAGCCGTTTTTTAATGTGTAACCTATGCTTCCGCTTGCAAGGTTTGGTCTTATGCCCTCGATAAAGTCAGTGTAGTCATATGAGGGGTGGAACTGCACCATTTCCATTTGGATATTTTTATCGGCGTTTTGTCCCAACAGCTTGTCGGCAATCTCGTTTCTTGCGGAAAAGGTCTTTCCTGTGCCAGGTGCGCCGTTTAAAATGAGCTGTTTGTTTGCTTTTAACAGTGAATATGTATCTACCATAAGTGAAAAACCTCCGCCAGATGTGATTTGAGTGCCATCTATTAGAAATTCTGCTACTTGTCTCATTTTCTGTTTAGCGTCAGCTTCTCCGTCAATAAATATGATGTTATTATTGGCGTCCCTAAAGATAGCTTTTCCACTGCTGTCTTTAAAATTGACCCAATCACCCGTTCTAAAAACGTCCATTTCGGTATCTTTAGGTATTAACCTTAAGGCATCATTTATTTTTGTAACAAGGTTATTTCCCTTCCCGTCAACAAAATTACCAGCATTTCTTGACCACGTTGAAGGATTTTCATAGGTTTTTTTATTGGGGTCAGGATACAATATATGAAGAAAATTCAAGATATGTTTTTTGTCTTTTGTTGACTGTACCCCCTGCAAAACTATCGCCATGAAAAAATGGAAATTTCTTTGCCGATAACCCTTATCTGTTTCTGTTTGAAATTGCTTACTATTCAAGTATTTTATCTGTTGTATAAACGTTTCGTCACCATTTTCTAACAGTTTTTGCACATCTTCAAATGTGCTTCTCCATGTTATTTTTCCCATATCAGGTACTCCATTCTTCTATAATTTTACTACAATAATTTCATTATATCTTATCAGCAACGCTTTGTCAAGGCGGAGTAATCAGAAATAGAGGAATATCCACTGATCCATGGTGTCAAGATCAAGTTCTCTTACGTCTATGATCTTGCTGGTGCAGTCTGATATTATGGTCACGGTCTCGAGGCTTTCACATTCGCTGAATGCATATGAATTGATGTAATTTAATGAAGTCGGGATAGTTATGTTTTTAAGATTTTTGCAGTTATAAAATGCCATGAAGCCTATATCTGTTACGCCATATGGTATCTCAAGGTTTTTAAGACTTTTACATTCGCTGAAAGCATAACTGCCTATGCTTTTGACTGCGTCGGGAATGGTGATGTATTCAAGACTACTGCAGCCTGCGAAAGTATTATTGTATATATTATCTATTGAATCAGGCAGCTTTATGTGTCCAAGGCTTTCGCAATTGTTGAATGCGTGTTCGCCAATGTAATATAATGAATCAGGAAGAGTTATGCTTTTAAGACTTTTACATTCGCTGAAAGCATAATCGCCTATACTTTTGACCGCGTCGGGAATGGTGATGTTTTTAAGACTTCTACAACCCTCAAACGCACCATAGCATATCTCAGTTATCATCTCAGGCAGTTTTATGCGTTCAAGGCTTTCGCAGTTTTCAAATACGTACATGTCTATGAGCGTAACGCTATTTGGAATAGTTATGTCTTTAAGCTTTTTGCACCCGTCAAAGGCATATGAGTCAATGTTCTTTACTGAATCAGGTATTTTTATGCTTTTGAGGCTGGTGCAGTTCTCAAAAGCCCTTCCCCGTATAGATATTACCCCATCTGGTATATTTATACTTTCAAGACTGATGCAGTTACTAAACGCCTCAGAGCCGATAGCTGTCAATAAGCTTGGGAGAATTATGTTCTTTAGCTTGGTGCAACCCTTAAATGCGGCTTCGTCAATGCTTATTACAGAATCAGGTATAATTATACTTTCAAGCTCGGTGCAATTACAAAACGCTTCTTTGCTGATAGTTGTCAGTGAGCTTGGGAGAGTTATATTCTTTAGTTTGGTGCAACCTTTAAATGCGCCTTCGTCAATTATTGTTACAGAATCGGGTATGGTTATACTTTCAAGGTTGGTGCATTTTCCAAAAGCTTCTTCACCGATAGTTGTCAGCGAGCTTGGGAGAGTGATGCTTTCAATGCCGCAATCCTGAAATGCACAAAAGCCAATAGTAGTTACTGTGTCAGGTATGTCTACATTTTTTAGATTGTAGCATCCGTCAAAGATCAAAGAATGAATGATCGTTGCGTTTTTGGGAAGCTTTACACTTTCAAGTTCATAGCAATTTCTAAATAGACAGACGTAGCTTGTCGATTCGGGCATAGTCAGGTTTTCAAGGTTTATGGAACTCATTGATATATTCCTCCATTTTTCTTTATTTGACTATATTATAACACATCAACTGTCCGTTTGTCTGGACTGCAAATAAAAAAGCGGCCATATGCAAAACATGGTCGCTTTTCCAATATCTTTATTACTATATATCTTCGCTGTTCACCCAAACCCCGTCCTCTTTATGAAGTATCCTCTGATTTTCAGATCCTCTGAATTTCAGTGAGATGTTTTTCTTTTCAAGGACGAACTCGCCGTCAACGAGGTAGTCGATAAGGCTCAGCATTTCGTCTGTGTACTGTGTTCTGTATGGGGACTTTGAGCCTGCAAGCAGGTCAGTTTCAAGGGTACAGCCTGTGTAGCACCACACGTCCTTGTCGGGAAGCTCAGTTTTCACACGGTGGAGGAGTTTTGTCAGCTCAGGCTGGTTCTCAGGCTCCATAGGCTCGCCGCCAAGGAGCGTAAGTCCTTTTATATAGCCCTTTGAGAGGGCGTTAATTATCTCGTCTGCGGTGGTATCTGTGAAAGGCTTGCCGTAGTCAAAGTTCCAGGTGTCAGGCTGAAAACAGCCCTTGCAGTGGTGTCTGCAACCTGATACGAACAGCGTGACCCTCACTCCTGAGCCATTGGCGATATCGGTTTTCTTTATCTCACAATAATTCATTTTCCGCTCCTTTCATACATACAACGCAGGGCAATACGATTTTGTATTGCCCCGATAGTTATATGCTGTTTGCTGTTTTATGTCAATAATAATGTTCATTATTTTCGGATTTTGCAGTTTTGAGTTTTTGAGTTTTCCTTGCTATAATGTTCATTTTTTTTGACGAGTTTTGATTTTTAAACTTTTGAGTTTTAACGGCTATAATGTTCACTTTTTTTGGAAATCGCTCAAAGAAGTTTTTGGGTTTTGAATGTTTTTTCAAAAATTTTTGGGTTTTCAAAGAAATCACAAATGCAAAACTCTTTCCTTTATCTCTTGAGTCCTGCCCTGATTCCAGAACTGCGTGCCGATGTAACCACAGGTGCGCCTTGCAACGTTCAGAGTGTTCTGATCTCTGTTGCCGCAGTTCGGACACTCCCATACAAGCTTGCCGTCATCTTCTACTATCTTTATCTCACCATCAAAACCGCACTTCTGACAGTAGTCGCTCTTTGTGTTAAGCTCGGCATACATGATGTTGTCGTAAATATGCTGCATAACTGCAAGGACAGCCTCTATGTTGTTCTGCATATTCGGCACTTCCACATAGCTGATAGCTCCTCCTGGTGAGAGAGCCTGGAACTGTGACTCAAAGGTGAGCTTGTCAAATGCGTCGATGTTCTCGGTAACATGGATATGATAGCTGTTTGTGATGTAGTTTCTGTCTGTTACACCCTCGATAACACCGAAACGCTTCTGCAAACATCTTGCAAATTTGTATGTTGTGGACTCCAATGGCGTGCCGTAAAGGCTGAAATCTATGTTTGTTTCTGCTCTCCACTTTGCGCAGGCGTCATTAAGGTGCTGCATAACTTCAAGTGCAAAAGGCGTTGCTGAAGGGTCTGTGTGTGACTTGCCCGTCATGTATCTTACGCATTCGCAAAGACCTGCATAGCCAAGTGATATGGTGGAATATCCGCCGAACAGGAGCTTGTCGATTGTTTCGCCCTTTTTAAGCCTTGCCAATGCACCGTTCTGCCAAAGGATAGGCGCAACGTCTGACGGAGTGCCTTTAAGTCTTTCGTGACGGAGCATAAGCGCACGTCTGCAAAGCTCAAGTCTTTCATCAAATATCTTCCAGAATTTATCCATATCCTTATATGACGAGCAGGCAACGTCCACAAGGTTTATTGTAACAACGCCCTGATTGAATCTGCCGTAATATTTAGGCTTGCCGTTTTCGTCAAGATATGTTGTAAGGAAGCTTCTGCAGCCCATGCAAGGGTAGCACTGACCATTGCCGTTCTTGTCTACCTTAAGCTCCTTCATTTTCTTTTCGCTTATATAGTCAGGCACCATTCTCTTTGCGGTACACTTTGCAGCAAGCTTTGTAAGCTCCCAATATTTTGAGCCTTCTCTTATGTTGTCCTCTTCAAGGACATATATTAGCTTAGGGAACGCAGGTGTTATATAAACGCCCTTTTCGTTCTTTACGCCTTGGATACGCTGTCTGAGCATTTCCTCTATGATAGCCGCAAGGTCATCTCTTGTCTGCCCCTCCGGCACCTCGTCAAGGTACATGAAAACAGTAACGAAAGGAGCTTGACCATTGGTAGTCATAAGAGTGATGACCTGATACTGTATCATCTGAACGCCCTGAACTATCTCAGCCTTTACTCTCATTTCGGCTACCTTATTTATAGTATCCTCGTTGGCAGGGATATTAAGCTCTGCGAACTCCTTTTTTACCTCACGGCGGTATTTATCACGGGATATCTGAACGAACGGAGCAAGGTGGGAAAGTGTGATACTCTGTCCGCCATACTGTGAAGAAGCTATCTGAGCGATAGATTGTGTAGCGATATTGCAGGCTGTAGAGAAGCTGTGTGGCTTTTCTATCATGACCTCGCTTATGACGGTGCCGTTCTGGAGCATATCCTCAAGATTTACAAGACAGCAGTTGTGCATATGCTGAGCGAAATAATCGGCGTCGTGGAAATGTATCAGACCTTTTTCGTGAGCTTCAACTATATCGTCAGGAAGCAAAAATCTTCTTGTGATATCCTTGCTCACTTCACCTGCCATATAATCCCTCTGAACTGAATTGACAGTAGGGTTCTTATTGGAATTTTCCTGCTTGACTTCCTCGTTCTCGAAGTTAAGAAGAGAAAGTATCTGCTTGTCAGTAGTATTAGCCTGTCTGACGATAGAACGCTCATAGCGGTAGGTGATATAATGCTTTGCCACTGTATACTTGCCGTGGCGCATGATATCGGCTTCCACCCAGTCCTGAATAGTTTCAACGTCCATAGCCCTATTCATTTCAGAGCATTTGTCCTCTATATTCTGTGCTATCTCTCCTATTTCTCCCTCAGAGAGCCTATCCTTTTCCTCCACAGTGATATTAGCTTTCGCAACGGCATTTTCTATCTTTTCCTTATCGAACGTATTCTCAGCGCCGCTTCTTTTTATTATCTTCACCTATACTCTTCCTTTCATTCTATCCTGCTCAACCACTATATATTGTGGTTGACTTATTTTATCACAACATAATATTGAACATTTACTATTATACCACAATCAGAATATAAGTCAAGGGCATAGAATGATAAATAATCTACAAAAATTCCGGTTAAAAACAGAGCAGTTTGCCGAAAAAGTATTACAAATGATTACAAACCCTTGATTGACAAAAAGTGTGAAAAATAATGGCATTTAAAGGGTGGATAAAGGTGTGAAGCTACAAGAAATGATGTGAATGTTTTGTAAAATAAATGGTAAAATTCAATTAACTTGTTGACAAGGGTGCTTGCATATGATATAATATTAGAGTTGAATGCGCCAGTAGCTCAGCTGGATAGAGTGACTGGCTACGAACCAGTAGGTCGGGGGTTCGAGTCCCTTCTGGCGCACCAGCGTATTTACGCACTTTGCGAGCTTGCAGGGTGCGTTTTTTGTTGCCAAACTTTGCTGCCAACTTTGTAATGTAGGGCGAGTCCCTGTGCAAAACACGCTTTACTTAGTGTAAGGCGTGTTTTTTTATTTCTGTCATTGCCAAAGCACTGTTAATGTGGTATAATATGACCATTAGGAGGCATTAACTATGAACACAGAGAAAAAGAAAACCAAGGTAGACCTTGTGACGGGGTTTCTCGGAGCAGGGAAGACCACTTTTATAAAAAAATATGCCCGTTATCTTTTGGATAAGGGCTGTAAAATTGGCGTGTTGGAGAATGATTTCGGTGCAGTGAATGTGGATATGCTTCTTTTGCAGGAGCTTTTGGACGAGAATTGCGACCTTGAAATGGTCTCGGCGGCTGATAAGGATTGCCACAGGCGGCGTTTTAAGACTAAGCTTATCGCTATGGGTATGCGTGGTCTTGACAGGGTCATTGTGGAGCCGTCAGGTATCTATGAAGCTGACGAGTTCTTTGACGTGCTCAGAGAAGAACCTCTTGATAATTGGTATGAGATAGGAGGCGTTATAACTATTGCAGATGCCTGCCTTGATACCAACTTGTCGGAAGCTTCTGATTATCTTCTTGCTTCTCAGCTTTCGGAAGCAGGCATAGTTCTCATGAGCAGATGTCAGGAAGCCACAAAACAGGAGCTTGAGGATACTCTAAAACACCTTGAAGCCGTGCAGAAAAAGTTCCATTGCCACAGAATGACTAAGCCTGAGATAATAATGAAAGATTGGTCGGAGCTTACAGACGAGGATATGGAAAGGATAGCCAACAGCGGCTATGAGCCTGATTCCCACGAAAAGCTGTGGTTCGACCAAGATAAAGCTTATACCTCTTTGTATTTTATGAATATGAAGCTTCCTGACAATGCTATGGAAGATGCTGTGAGCAGGCTTATGAGCGACAGCAAGTGCGGAAGAATATTCCGTGTAAAAGGCTTTATGCAAAACGCTGAGGGCAAGTGGCTTGAGCTTAACGCCACCCACAAGAACATCACTGTTAAGCCTATAGAGCGAGGTCAGGCGGTGTTTATCGTCATTGGCGAGGGGCTTGACAATGAGCATATCGACGGCTATTTTGTGCCTGTATAGTGTCAAAATATTGTAAAATAAATGCGGAATGTATTGTATATGAGCTTGGATAGTGATATGATAATTGCAGGTTATAATTACACATTTTAAAGAGCGGTGCAAGTGTATCTCATGCTGCAATGTACGGTGTAAAATGCCCGTCACGGCGAGTGACTGTAGGGGAGCGGCGCAATTTCTGCTTTGCAGAAATACGACGTCCCGTTCGGAGAGCGACATGGTTTGTATAATCGCAAATTCATGCAGGCGAGCAAATGCGGGCGAACACTGTTCGCCCCTACAATACATTATGTGGACGTAAAAAGCCTTGCGTAGATAAATATAATCATAAACCAATAGGAGAAATCAATGACATACAAAGAGATAAGAAAAAACAAGGAAATAAAAGAATTTATAAAAAGGGCAGGGATAAATCTTACATCTCTGGGTTTTACAGACCATTCAGAGGTGCATACCACCCTTGTGGCAGACAGAGCCGCCGCAATACTTAAAGAGTTCGGCTATGACGAGCATACAATAGAGCTTGCAAAGATCGCAGGATATATGCACGATATCGGCAATGCTGTCAACCGTACCCACCATGCAGAGTATGGTGCAATACTTGCAAATGATATTCTCAAAGGTACTGATATGCCCTTAGAGGACAGGGTGACTATAGTTTCCTGCATTGGAAGCCATGACGAATCAACAGGGGGAGCGACAGATCCGGTGTCAGCCGCAGTGATAATAGGGGATAAAACAGACGTGCGAAGAAATCGAGTGTCAAATAAGGACAAGTCCTCTTTTGATATCCATGACAGGGTGAACTATGCGGTAACAGAAGCGAGCTTAAAGATAAATGCTGATAAAAAGGTCATATCCCTTAATTTGCAGATAGACGAAAGTATCTGCACCATGTATGACTATTTTGACATTTTCCTGCAGCGTATGCTTATGTGCAGAGGTGCGGCAGGTGTTCTGGGAGCAAAGTTCAAGCTTACAGCAAATGGAAGCAAAGTATTGTGATTTAACGCACAAACTATGTAGGGGAGCGGCGCAATTTCTGCTTTGCAGAAATATGACGTCCCGTCCCATTGACATTTCGTCTGAAATCGTATTTATGTTATCCGCACAATGTTGCTCTGCACAAATTCCGGATAATTCAAATCTTGTCGCTTCGAGCAGGCTATCGAGGGCGCCAGCCCCTACAATAATGTTGTGCGAATATTGAAAATTGTGCAAAAAAGGCGCTGTAAAAAAACGCGCAATAAAAAAAGACTGCAACCACCCTTAAAAGGG
>ERZ773216.620-NODE-620-length-48930-cov-7.089023_pt1 | contig 48930 bp, 47 predicted proteins | sample MGYA00511259_ERZ773216 | MGnify/ENA primary metagenome ERZ773216 (study PRJEB29015, sample SAMEA2737764) | human gut metagenome | biome: human gut; feature: human-associated habitat; material: faeces | place: China | collected 2012 ... | reverse complement strand
CCAAAAAACAAGGAGGATTGCTCTGCTTCATGTTTTCCCAGGCATCCTGCTTTAACTGCTCCTCACTGACTCCCAACCACCTCAGCCTGTCATAATTAATAATGGCACTTCCGGCCTTTTCTCCATCCACCAACACATGAAATCCATAAACCAGTGCCAGATCCTCTCGTATTTCATGAGGACAGCTTGCCAGAAAATCTATATTTTCCTGTGCGTTGCGGACATAGACGGTCAGACTCTTCTTTATCGTTTCATAATCCCATTCCCTGCTTGAAATGCCATCTATGCTTATCTCTGCTTCCTGGCACTTCTGATAATCCTGAGCAATTTTCTGCCACACATCCTCCAGTTTCTTTCCATCCTCAAGTTCCTGATAATAGGATTCCAGATATAAAAGCGGAACGGATGTATAGCTTTTAGTGCCTGGAAGGTATACTCCCTGCAATTTGATGTTGTTATTTTTTAACACCTCCATGATTTCCACTTTTCTTTCCTGAAAAGATTCCGGAAAAAATCGTTTTAAATTCTTTTTTGTTAATTTCAAAAATTCTTCATATGTCATTTTCTATTCTCCTTCACACCTCATTCTTATTAGTTTCCTCCATTTGATCATCAAGCACGTTCAACGCTTCCCTTACTGCATTTTCATTCCCTGTTCTGTGTTCTGCTGTGTCTGTATTGGAAAATCTTCATTACGGGTAATCATTCCGTAGGTTGTCTGCACACTTTCCAACAGCCCAAGCTGACGTTCCCCATATCCTTGAAAATCAAATGTAGCAAATGCTGGATCATCAATATTGAACTCCAATTCCCGAAACAGATACCTTGCATACGAAGCCATGGAATACATCTGTGGATCATAGGAATAACAATCCAGGTTTTCCGCAATCCGAAGAGCCTGTTCCAAGCTATCGCATTGCTCTAGTTCCAAAGCTGCCTTGAATTTGCAAAGCGTTCTATCATCAGGAAATTCCTGAAGCTGTCTTGCCAGTTCATTCAATGTCTCAATGTCATCTGTCTGCTTAACGGATAATCCATGCACTGTGCTGATGCTCTCCGTAATGATACAGTCATCAAAAGTTCTCTCGTTTAATCTGTTCAGCGCCCACTGAAACCCCAAATCTGTAGTTGGAAGTTCCAACCAGGTTCCCTGTTCTTCTGGATATTGAGATCCGACCAGGCGAAGAGAAAAAATCCCTCCGGCCACTCCGTCAATATCGGGAAGGTGAATTCCATCATAAATATCTTGATACGAAAGAGCATTCTCAAATACATAACCTTTTGAGGTAAATATGCCCATTTCCTCCTTACGCTGATCCATCCCCACTCTTTGCGGATCCAATAATTCTCTTATATCCACTTCAAGCATATGGATCCACTCTAATCTGTCTTCCTCTAGGTAGAATTCTCCCAGTTTCCTGTCATCTATAATGCCTCGGAGGAATTTAAAGCACTCCAGGTTATAACAAAGATTGAGTAACTCTTTTATCCCAACTGGAACATCTATATTTTCTTCCTGACGCATCTGAATGGCGGCTTCATAAGTTTCTATCTGACTGGAGTCCATATGAGTAACCAGACAAGCTAATACATTGACTTCTTCTAAGGTAACAGACGCTGCCTTTTCCAATATATTCTTAAGAAAAGATGGCCAGTTCCCCAGAAGTTCAATCCGGTAAGGCTCATTTTCATGAATAAAGGCTCTCATCTTTGCATCCTTCAAAAAAGCGGGTTCTGCTGGAAGCCTCAGCTTCGCCCCTTGATAACTCCGCTCTGGGAAATATGCTTCTGAATAAATGGCAACATCCAGGGCTGGTTTTAATGTATGTGCCGTCCCTTTCAAAACCTCTTCCGGACATACAAAGTAATCCAGTCCCTCATTTCCAAGAAAAACCATAAGTTCTCCATCTGGTACCAGGATCCTTGTCTCTTGCATTTCTCTGATAAAGCCTCCAGCAGCAATCATTCCCCATGTTTCTGCTAAACTCTGAACCTCCTCATGTGTCAGTTTATCCTGTGAGTCTGCCTGCAGTACACTCCATAATCTTCCCTCATAAGCTTCCAGATCCAGTGATAGGCTAACCGGCTTATGCAGCCTCTTTGCATTATTAAAGTATGTCATCAATTTCTGATTTCTTTTTCCCAACAATCCTACACCTTCCATATGGTCGCGTATAAAAGACGAATAGTTTTCCATCTCATAAGCGGTCAGATGAATACCTTCCTCTGTACTATTCAGAGAATATATCTCTCCTTCTATGGGGCTGAACAATCGAAGGGTATAAAATTCTCCATCATAATGCTCCAAAAACAATCCCTCCTTTCTGAACGGCTGGTTCCTGCTCTTCTCCTTTCAAACCTTCTTCTGTGGTCAGAAAGAATTCATCTCCACTGTTCCAAAAGCTGACATACAGTTCTCCCTCTGGAATTTTGATTCCCCGCTGTTCAAATCCTTCTCCCCACCCATCACTTTCCTGACCTTCCCAGTACTCCTTTACTGCTTCAATCTCCCTTTCAGAAAGCTGGTTATGACTTTCTACTTCCAGAACTCCCCATAGTTCCCCCCGCCAGACTTCCACGGTAGGCTTCATACTGTAAATTTTTTCTTCTAACTTTGGATCATCCAGATAGACCGCCAGCCCCCTATCTCCTTCTTCCTCAAGATTTTCCTCTGCAATCCGTTTCAGGATCTCCGTCTCATAGCTGCACAACTCAGCTGGAAATACCTCCTCTCCGTATTCCTCCAAATTTCCCCAGTCATCTTTTGTATACATGGTAGCTATCAAAGGACTGAAAAACCGAAGTACAGAACGCTCCGTTGTTTTTTCACTGATGCTGTCCGATTTTACTCCTGTCAATACTTCTTTCCTCCTCTCGTAAAACTCTGCTTCCATGCCTGCGAATCACACAGGCCGTCATAATCCATTCAAATACTCGGTCGCTCACCAACTCTGGATCTGTAAGTTCTGATAAACGAATATGACTGCTTCCCTGATACAGATCCCTTGCCATATGAAACAAAACGTAGCCATCCAAATCAACACCGTGGATATGAATTTTGGAAAAATGAATCCCCTCCTGGTCAATTGCCGCTAAAGCTCTGCTACACAAAAATCGATCTGCGGAAAGAAGATAGACCGCAGAACAGGTCGCTGCTTCTTCAATGGCTCTGTTACACTTCTCTCCCATAGCCAAAAACCGTTCTCTATGACCACTTTGAAAAAAGCACGGATTTCTTCTCCCTGTCAGACGGCACACGCGGCTTACAAAGGTGCTGACAGCCACTTCCTCTGCCAACACCTCCAGAAGCTCATAAAACGGGACACAATCGGTAACACGGCGTTCACACGGGCTTCTCTGATTTTCCAGACAACCAGAAAGGTGACTGATAACCATTCCGCTCCTTCTTGGACGAAATCCTGGTATATGCTGCATTTCCTTTTCCAGCCCAGCATAACGTGTATCACTCATAAATCGAATCATTGTCTCCTACCTCCTCAATATCTCAATTTCTTCTACCCTAATGTCATTCCTCCATATCCTTGTTCTTTTGATTCTAATAATGTTTCAACCGCCTCCTCCCTTGTACGAAACATTCTCCACGGTGAAACTCGATGATAAAGTCCAGTATGACTTCGTACTCCAAAATACCTCCCGTCATAACTCTCTACCGTATATTCGCAGGTACTTTTTTTTGTTTTGTTTGTGATCATCACACAGGTATCTCCCTTATTCCATCCATAAGGAAAGCCCGAATCTTCTTTTAGCTTTTTTTCATCCATTTTCTTCAATTACCACACTCCCCTTTTCTTTGAACTTTTTAACGCCAAAAAGCCAACCATGTTCTAGTAAATAAAACATGATTGGCTCATCTGCTTCTAAATATATAAATACCAGTTATCCCCTTAAATCTTTTTCTCCTTATGATTTATCCACAAGGTTGTCCAGACTTACCTTTTAAGATCACACCTAAAGCGACAATACGAGTACAGATTCCAGATGTTGGCTAATATTGGATAATCTTTTCGATACTTGAACTTTGTTCTATACCTTATATTTTGTCTGGTGCACCAGCAATGAATATCCTTCATCATCATCGAATCTCCCATACCTATACGCTCGCCTAATATATTAATCTTATACTCATCCATCTCTGTTTTCGCAAATAAATAGAACCATACATTATAATATCTGATTCTATACACCTTGCAATCATCACTGTACTTCATACACACTCCTGTTTATACTGTTTCTCTATTTCCACTATTTCCACTGTATCTACATAATATATAGCGTGAATTAGGGGGTAAATATTCCAACCAGGATCAGGACCACCTCGATCACACCGACTCCATCCTCGTCCGCCCAGAAGGCCCTAAACTCATCAGCAAGACCATTGGCAAATTTCTCTGCTGCTTCATGTTCTTTCCGGTTTTTCATCTGTTCCATATGCTTTCCTCCCTTGTCTTTCGCCGTCATTTGCCGGCAATCTCATTGTTTCTGCATCTGTTTTGTACTTACCCCATTGTCATCATAGCCGGAACCATAATAAAGATCATGACGATCAATAAAAGCAGAAACAGCGGCAGCAGAAGCTTGGTCCCGGCTTCCTCCCCCATTCTCCTGGCAAGATTTTTCCGCATTTCAAAAGCATCCTCCACCTCTGTACGCAAAAGCTCCCGCAGGTTTTTCGTTCCTGTTTTCCGGTTTTGTTCCAGAATACTGCTCAACTTTAAATAAGGCTGCAGACGGCATCTTCGGCCAAATTCCCGATATGCCGCACCCTCTGATGTTCCGTTTTCCATCTGGTAATAGGTCTGCCGCATTTCTTCATAGACCGGACGTTCCTTTCTGAAATCTGTGTTCTCATAATCATGTACCATACGGCCCCATGCATTGCGCACCGTCATGCCGGCACCTACAAGCACCTGCAGCTTGGAAACCATCTCTGCATAATCCAGAAGCAGCAGCTGTTCCCGCTTTTTCTCCCGTTCCTTCCGCTCTGAATCTTCGCGCAGAACAAAAAGCGCGGCCAGCAGGATTCCCAGAAACGGAATCACTCCATAATTTTGTTTTTCCGCCGACCGATAAGAAAGCGTTTTTCCCTGATATTCCACAGGGAGTTTCAGGTATGCTTCGTTTTTCTGCTCTTCATCCAGCCGGACAAGCTCTTCAGAAAATGTCCGCAGCAGCCGTTCTTCCTGGCTCCGGGATTTAGGCAGCAATGTGACCGGTATTTCAAAATCCGCCTGAAAATCACCGGTACGAAGCTCTGCCTGCAGCAAAACCTCCTGACGTTTCAGCACCTCGCCTTCAATTATACCTGAGGAAGATAATAGTTCCGGCTCCGAAGAATGCCAGCGGATCTGCACACCGCTTTCTCTCAGATAGAAAGGGAGTACCAGATTTTCTGTCACTGCGTCGAGACTTTCATTCTCTCCCAGTATCTGTTCCCCAAGCTGTTCCATAGCTCCATAAAAGACATCGTCCGCCTCTTCTTTTGTATACACTCGCGGGCTTATTTTTACGGTTACGGTCTGCTCTTCTTCTCCAAGACCGCTCACAATCAGCTCCTGCTCCTTCTGTGTTCCTCCGTAACCCTCCCGCTCCACCAGGCCGCCTGCCAGCTGCATGTCCTGCCCCGGCCCAAACCACCTCAGATATCCCCACAGGATCAGACTTACTCCCACGCATGCTGCAGCCGACAGCCGACTTTTTTTCTGTAATCCTCCCGCTTCAGATGATACTCTCTTCTTGTCCATTTCAGAATTTACATGTTTTCTCAATTTCATGCTCACACCTCTATATCCAGAATCCGCTCTGAGAGCCAGAACGCAGTCAGATACAAAATCAGGCACATCGTCATCAGCACCCGTCCCATTCCCGTGCAATACATCTGATCAAAAAATCCCGGTGAGCTTCCTTCCACATAAACAATGATAAAAAACGGAATCATATTCATGATCTTCTGCTCAAACTGACGTGACGTGGTCAGCGTGATGATTTCTTCCTTTACCTGCATCTTATCCCGGATCACTTCTGCCGTATGGCGCATGATACTTCCCAGATCACCTCCTGTCCGCTTTCCAATGCCGAGGACTTCAGCCAGGTTCTGCACATCTTCCAGGCCACTGCGCCCGGCAAACTCCGCAAGCACCTGCTCTACATTCCGGTTTGTGCGGATCTGCTGCACCATGCCGGAAAACTCCCGGACGATCAGTCCCTGCTCCCCATAGAGGAGCCGCAATTCCTCCAGGCTTACCGCCATGGCATTTTCCACGGCATAGCCTGCACTTAAAGAAGCCGCCAGAATGACCATTGCTTCCTTAAACTGCTGTGCCAGCATGCGTTTGCGCCGTTTTAAACGCTGTCTGCGTTCCCGCCATATGAGGATTCCGCAGCACAGCGGAAGCATAAATCCGAATGCCAGCATGCTTCGATAGAAAATATAGGCAAACAATGCACTCACTGCCGCGCCTTTTCCCAATGCCAACAGTACTTCCTGAAATGATAAATGATAGGTACCATAGTCAATTTGCTGCTTACAGGCTGTAACCGGCTGCGTGAAGCTTTTCCTGCCTTGCAAGCGTTCCGACTGCTGTGAGGCTGCCGCGGACGCCCTGCTTTGCGCCGCCCGGGCTCCTGTCCTCATCCGCATCTCCCCTTTCCTCAAACCGGTAAAGCGGATTTAACTGAATCTCGCCCTCCGCGTATCCGGTTACTTCCGTAATTTCCAGCACCCGCCGGCTTCTGTCCCTCAGCCTGCCGAGATGCACCAGAATATCGATTGCAGAGGCAATCTGCCCTCGCACCGCAGTCAGAGGAATATCTGCTGCCATGAGCGTCATGGTTTCCAGGCGCGACAGCATATCTCTTGCACTGTTTCCATGTCCGGTGGACAGGCCAAACTCTGAGGTATTCAGTGCCTGCAGCATATCCAGGCATTCCTTTCCGCGCACCTCCCCGACAATCAGATAATTAGGTCTCATACGAAGTGATGCACGGATCAGGTCACTGATCTCTACAGCGCCTTCTCCCTCTGCATTGGCTCCGCGGGTCTCCAGACGAACCAGATTGGGAATCTGGGTAATCTGCAATTCTGCGGAATCCTCTATGGTAATAACCCTCTCAGTTTCCGGAATATAGGCAGATAAGGCATTCAAAAATGTAGTCTTGCCGGATCCGGTCCCACCGCTGATAAAAATGTTATACCCGGACCGGACCAGCTTTTCCAGAAAATCAGCGGCTTCACGGGTCAGGGATCCATAACGGATCAGCCGGTCTATGGTAATTGGCTCCGGAAATTTTCGAATCGTCACAACCGGTCCATCCAAGGCAATTGGCGGAAGCACAATGTGCACACGCGAACCATCCTCCACCAGACGTGCATCCGCGATCGGCCTGCTCACATTTACAACACGGTTAATTTTGCTGACGATCTGCTGGATCATATCCTCCAGCTGCTCCACCTGTTCAAAGCTGCGATCCCAGCGTTCCAGCCTGCCGCTCCGTTCCACGAAAATATGATCCTTTCCGTTTACCATAATCTCCGTCACCTCCGGATCATCCACCAGTTCCTGCAGGATATCCAGTCGCCGGAAGCTGTCAAAAAGCCTGTTTTTCAAATCAATCCTCTGTCCCAGGGGCAGATACTGCTGCTCTGCCACTCCGGTAACGGCCTGTTCAATGCAGTCATACAGTTCGTCATCCCCAATCTGCTCAAAACCGCTCAGCGCCTCCCGCACCTCGCTGCGCAGCTCGTCCAGCAGTTTCTTTGCATGGACCGTTTCCTCCGTATTCTCCACCAGCTTCACCATCCCCTTCTCCCCATTTTTCGCTGCTGCACCTGTTTTGCAGCGCAGGCTTCGTTTTGGCCCAGGTACCGGCGTTATCTTAATTCCCGGACAAAATCTCCCAGATCACTCCATAAAAGCTGTTCCAGATAGCTTTCCCTGGCTGGAAGCGGCCCCGGTTCCGGGAGCTTTAAAAACCGCAGCTTTTCCCAGACTGCACTGCGTCCTGACCGGTTCAGATATGTTTTCCATTCTTCCAGCTTTGCCGTAGATACTACATCATCTTTTACCGGTACATAGACCACATCACAAATGCCAAGAAGTTCTTCTGAACCTCCGCAAAATCCTCCCACATCCAGGATCAGCTCTTCGTAAGTTCCATCCGCTGCGATCCGCTGCACTAGTCCGGAAAACACCTCCTGGCGGATTCCATTCTTATCCTCTGCATAAGTCACCGGAGGAATATAGTCCAGCTCCCCCCAGTTGTAGGTAACACTTCCCAGGCGTACTGAACTGTACTCGCGCTGGGTATAATAATAAAGCAGATCGGAAAGACCGCCTGTATACACGGTCCCTGTCAATGCAGAAAGACCGGAAAATTCTTCCAGTGTGATATAAAGCACCTTTTCCTCCCGGGCCAGTACCTGCCCCAGCGTCAGCGCAAAACTGGTTTTTCCGCACCGTCCGATTGGTGAATATACTCCTGTGATCCTGCTGCGTCTGCCTGCGGCTGTCATGAGTACCGGAATCTCCTGTGGCCGATACCAGGACATTACTTCCCTCAGAAGATCGTCCGATGCCTGATATTTATAAACCACGGCCTCGCCCTCTTCAGCCACCCCATTCTCACTAAGCCACACAACCTGCGCTGCCGGGATCCCGTCAAGCTGCTCCTTCTCTACTCCGCTGCCAGCCAGCAGCAGATCAATTTTCTCGCGCGCTGCAAACTCTTTTAGTTTTTCCAGACTGGTAAAAGCGACCACCTGGAACGGAACCTGACTTCTCTGATTCACGAACTCTGCCAGACGGTCTGCATACCGGGAGTCTGCATCGTAGACTGCCATAATCTTTTTCATCATCTTCCCCCTTTTCATCATTCCCATGTGTTCTCACGGTCAGCGCAAACAAGTGCGCAGACCTACTGAACAGTTACCCCAAAACCACACCAGGAAAGGAACAAATACCCCAGCACACCGGCCGCCAGGCAAACTGCAAACGGGATATGATGAACCGCCTGCGGCTGATCCAGGGAATCATATAGCTGAATGTTCCGGCTGGCAGTCACCATTTCTACATAGCGTTTCATATAATTAAACCGCTCTGCTGCCACACCGTAGCGTTTCATTCTCCACAGGCTCCATACGGCTCCTGTCAAAAACCCCAGCGCTATCGCGTAAAATCCCGGCAAAGGGCCAAGATAACCGCCAATCACAGCCATCAGCTTACCATCCCCTGCGCCCATAACACGAAAACGGAACAGGCACATTCCTGCTGCCAGAAATAATACTGCACCGAAAAAAAATGCAGAGCCTCTATGCAGCACACCGGCAACAGTCAGCAGCCAAAGCCAGTAATTCCTTACCTTTCCATATTTCAGATCCGTCCACGCACACACCATTACACCTGCGCATAATATCAGATGTTCTGTCCCATATTCTACGAGATACCACCACCTTTTCCGGCACATACCTGTCTCAAATACCAGGCTGCTGCCTGCTGTAAAATCCATCATGAAAATTCTGCCGAAACGGCTGAGATCATACATTGATATCCGGCAGGCGCTGCCATAGCTTAAGCGGCGCTGCCAGACTTCGCATCAGACCGATGCGTTGATTGTGGACTTATCATACCGGAGATCAGGATTTCCGTCAATATACACATCCTGCATAAAACGACAAAGTTCGACTGTATGATCCGGCTTCTAAGCCGGCACCTGCTCTCTCCAAATAATTGGACATCATCCTGTGAAGATGTTATACTGAAGCTATCGGAATCAAGAAAAGGAGTACCATCACCATGAATGAATTATATGAAGCCATTGAAGCAAAGATCAAAGCATCCGGATACCCGCGTGAAATCTCCGGTGAAGCCGTCTACAACGACATCTGCGATCAGATCGAAGGAAAAGAAAACGGAGATTATGTTGTTCTCTCCAAATTTGAAGAGGATGTGGTATTTGAATATCACATCACCATTTCCGACGAAGCATTTAATCTGGGTATCCTCACCATGCGCACCCCGGAAGGTATATTTGAAACCGACTTCGATGAGTAACTGCCGCTCTGCGTTCCACACCGTCTGGCCAAAGACCAGGCGGTATTTTTTTGCGCATCTTAGGACATTTTGACGAAAAACTTTGTTTTTTATCCATTTATTTTGGTTGACGTGAACAATCTGTCGTGATAGAATGAACTTAGTTCAATTTTTTAAACCAAAGGAGGTTTGTATGGCGGACTCCAAAGAACTACAGGAACTGTTTCACAGCTGTATGCCGCTGTTTATCGCCCTCGGAGATGAGGTCCGCTTAAACATCATCGAAGCATTGTGCATTGCCTCCCAGAACGGTCATGCGGAAGGGCTGAACGTCAACGAGATCACCCGGCAGACCAATCTGTCCAGACCGGCTATCTCACATCATTTAAAGATCATGAAAAGCTGCGGACTGGTAGAAGTTACCCAGTCCGGTACTTCCAATTACTACCGTCTCACCTTTATGGACTGCACAAGGCAGCTGATGAAACTGGGTTATCTGGTCGAAGATATCTTCAGCCAAGAACAAAAATAAGGTCACGTATATTTTTTCCATGTATTCCAGATACTACATTCCAAAAGGAGTGTAAAGCTATGAAAAACAACAGACCATTCTTCCCTGGCCGCCACCAGGCATCAGCCGGGGAAAACCTGAAACTGAAGGCAGAGATCCATCAGACCCAGCAAAAAATGGAATCCCTGTTAAACCAGTTCGATCAGGTGACAGAGCCACCGCTGATCGACTGCTGTATCTACGAGCTGAATGCAGTCTGGCTCCGCTATCAGTTTCTGCTCCGGCGCTTCAAGCTTCTGGAACGGCTGGATTTTTAAAAAATGAAACTATGTAATCAGGAGGACTTGATATTTATGGCATCATGGTATGACAAAGCAGTTTTTTATCACATTTACCCGCTGGGTATGCTGGGGGCGCCATTCGTCAACACCGAAGACGCCGCAGCCGACCGCTTTCCAGAACTGGACCAATGGGTTGCCCACATGGAAGCCACAGGCTGCACCGCCCTTTACATCGGACCGCTCTTTGAGTCCTCCTCCCATGGCTACGACACCCGGGATTACAGGCTTGTAGACCGCAGGCTTGGCACAAACGAAGGCTTCCGCCATTTCACGAGACTCTGCCATGAGGCAGGCATCAGGGTAGTCGTAGACGGAGTATTTAACCACACCGGCCGCGAGTTTTTCGCATTCCGGGATATTCAGAAGAACCGCGAAAGTTCCCGCTACTGCGGCTGGTACAAGGGCGTGAACTTTGGCTGGAACAGCCCTTACAACGATGGTTTCGGCTATGAAGCATGGCAGGGACATTTCGAGCTGCCCTGTCTGAATCTGCAGAATCCGGAGGTAAAGCAGTATCTGTTCGACGTCATCCGCTTCTGGATTTCCGAATTTGACATTGACGGCATCCGTTTAGACTGCGCCAATGTCATGGATTTCGGATTCATGCAGGAGATGCGCACCCAGACCGCTTCCATGAAGCCGGATTTCTGGCTCATGGGCGAGGTGATCCACGGGGAATACGGCCGATGGGTGAACGATGGCATGCTGCATTCCGTCACCAACTACGAATTACATAAGAGCCTGTACTCCGGGCTCAATGACCACAACTTCTTTGAGATTGCCCACAATGTGCGGAGACTGGAAGCCATTGGCACCAGGCTTTACACCTTCCTGGACAATCACGATGAAAACCGCATTGCCAGCAAGCTAAACAAAAAAGCACATCTGCCGCTGGCATGGACACTGCTCTTCACCCTTCCGGGCATTCCTTCCATCTATTATGGAGGCGAGTGGGGGCTGGAAGGCATGAGGACCCGCGAAAGCGATGCAGCCCTGCGTCCCTGCATCACCCTGAAAGAGGGCGAAGCAAAGCACAGTGATCTTACGGACCTGATCGCAAAGCTGGCCCGCATCCACACGGAAAATCCGGAGTTTCACGGCGGACGCTATCAGGAACTGCTGCTCACCAACCGGCAGTACGCCTTCGCCAGACATGCCCAGGGAAGTATCTGCATCACCGCAGCCAACAGTGATGACCAGGAAAGCCGCCTTTCTATCCCAGTCCCGCTGCATGCTTCCCAGGCAGAAAATCTGATGGACGGCTCCATCATTCCAGTTGAGAACGGAACATTAAATCTTACATTACCGGGCAACAGCAGTGTTGTCTTAAAGATCAGGGAGGATTGACCTTATGGCAGTCAGAGATAAGAAAAAGCAGACCGAGACCGGCTTTATCACCGCCGGTGACCGTTACCTGTTCGGAGAAGGTACCCACTATGAGATCTACAACAAACTCGGCGCCCACCCGAAAACCTTCGATGGCAAAGACGGCTATTATTTTGCGGTATGGGCTCCACACGCTGCATCTGTCAGCGTAGTAGGTGACTTTAATAACTGGGATCCCGATGCCTGCCCTATGCAGGTGTTGGAAACCTCCGGCATTTACGAGCGCTTTATTCCCGGCATCAAACCGGGCGAGCTTTATAAATTTGCCATCACTACCCAGACCGGCAAGGTCATTTTTAAGGCTGACCCGTTTGCCCAGTACGCCGAATACCGGCCTGGCACGGCATCCATTACTGCCTTCAACGACACGTTCCGCTGGACGGATGGCACCTGGGTACAGAAACGTGAAAACACCAACCCGCGCGAGGCGGCCATGAGCATCTATGAGGTACACCTGGGCTCCTGGAAAAAGAAAAACCGCCCGGAAAAGGACGGCTATTATACCTATAAGGAAGCTGCCGCCGAGCTGGCCGCCTACGTGAAGGAGATGGGCTACACCCATGTAGAACTGATGGGGATTGCAGAGCATCCGTACGATGGCTCCTGGGGTTATCAGGTAACCGGCTATTATGCTCCCACCTCCCGCTATGGCACCCCGGAGGAATTCAAATATTTTGTAAACTATATGCACAAAAAAGGCATCGGCGTCATCCTGGACTGGGTTCCGGCCCACTTCCCGCGGGATGCCCACGGCCTTGCTGATTTTGACGGACAGGCGCTCTTTGAGTACGCAGACCCGCGCAAGGGCGAACACCCGGACTGGGGTACCAAAGTCTTCGACTATGAGAAGCATGAGGTTTCCAACTTCCTCATTGCCAACGCTCTCTACTGGATCGAGCAGTTTCATGTAGATGGCCTGCGCGTGGATGCGGTAGCTTCCATGCTCTATCTCGACTACGGACGCAAGGATGGCGAGTGGGTGCCAAACCGGTACGGCGGCAACCAGAATCTGGAAGCCATTGAATTTTTCCGTCACTTAAACACGGTTGTGGTCCAGCGCGGCCACGGCGCCATGGTCATTGCCGAGGAATCCACTGCATGGCCGTTAGTCACACACGACCCGAAGGAGGGCGGGCTGGGCTTCACCTTTAAATGGAACATGGGCTGGATGCACGATTTCCTGGAGTATATGAAGCTGGACCCATACTTCCGCAAATTTAATCACCATAAGATGACCTTCGGTCTCACCTACTTTAACAGCGAGAACTTTATTCTGGTACTTTCCCATGATGAAGTGGTCCACTTAAAATGTTCCATGATCAACAAAATGCCCGGCCTCTTTGGTGATAAATTTGCCAATCTGAAAGCCGGCTACACCTTCATGCTGGGACATCCGGGCAAGAAGCTTCTGTTCATGGGACAGGATTTCGGCCAGCTTCACGAGTGGGATGAAAAGGTTAGTCTGGACTGGCACCTGACTGAGGAAGATCTGCATAAGGACCTGCAGAATTATGTGCGCGACCTGTTACATATTTATCAGAAATACCCGGCACTTTATGAATCCGATGATGACTGGGACGGTTTTTCCTGGATCAATGCCAACGACGGAGACCGCAGCATTTACAGCTTCGTGCGCTACGCGAAGAACCACAAAAAGAGTCTCCTGTTCGTATGTAACTTCACACCGGTAGCACGGCCGGATTACCGGGTCGGCGTTCCGAAACGCGGCAATTATACCGTAATCCTTGATAACGAGCACGGTTCTTACAAAACCGGAGAGAAGGCTCCGGTCTTAAAAGCAGTCAAATCCGAGTGCGACGGCCAGCCATATTCCGTATCCCTGCCGCTGCCAGCATACGGAACTGCAATCCTTCGCTTCTCATAACACCCAACAACCGGATACCGTCAGCAGCGGATACAAACAGGCCTCGCATTTCGTTAAAATATTATCACAAAGTTGGTGACATTCTTCCAGCTTTGTAGTAAAATAGGAACCGACCTATTGATGATCCGATTAGCAAACCTGACGGCAAGCATCAGTAACACAATTAAGGAAGGAGAGTTTCGTATGGCAAGAGCATTAATTTCCAAAAACGCGACCAAAAGTGTCTATCGCGATGGCGATAAAGCAGTAAAAGTTTTCTGCAAGGGTTTCCCGAAAGCAGAGGTTTTAAACGAAGCTTTGATCAGCGCACGAGTTGAGGCCATTGGCGGCATCAACATTCCGTCCGTTCAGGCAGTCTCTGTCGAAGAAGACGGCTGCTGGTCCATTACCAGAGACTACATCGAAGGAAAGACACTCACAGAGCTTATGAAGGAAAATCCGGATAAGCGCGATGAATATCTGAATCAGATGGTTGAACTGCAGCTGATGATTCATTCCAAGACCTGTCCATTACTGAACAAGTTAAAAGACAAAATGGCGCGGCAGATCTCTGAGATGGAAGAATTAGATCCTGTCAACCGTTACGATCTTCTTACCCGCCTTGACAGCACCCCAAAGCACATCAAACTGTGCCATGGAGATTTCCAGCCAGACAACATCATCGTGAAGGAAGACGGCACCATGTATGTAGTTGACTGGGTTCACGCAACCCAGGGCAATGCCAGCGCAGATGTAGCCAGAACCTATCTTCTGTTCTGTCTGTCCGATCAGGCAGCAGCAGACAAGTACATGGATCTGTTCTGCGAGAAAACCGGTACCGCCAAACGCTATGTACAGCAGTGGCTGCCTCTGGTAGCCGCAGCACAGCTCACGAAGAAACGTCCGGAAGAACAGGAACTGCTTCAAAGCTGGCTGAACGTATGTGATTATCAGTAGGTCAAAAGATAAGGGTCTTGCCGATTGCGGTAAGGCCCTTTTTGATATATACTAAGAGATGTGACGCTGCCGTACCGCACGTATGCGGCAGTCCGACGCAAGTACCATACGCATACCCGCCAAAGGAGGACAATCATGCAGACTATTTTAGTATGCGACGACGATAAAGAAATCGTTGATGCGATAGATATTTACCTGACCGGCGAAGGCTTTCACATCTTGAAAGCCTATGACGGTTACGATGCTTTGAAAATTTTAGAAACAGAACATGCTGACCTTATGATCATCGATGTCATGATGCCGGGCCTGGATGGCATACGCACCACGTTAAAGGTACGTGAGACCAGCAGTATCCCCATCATTATCCTCTCCGCGAAATCCGAAGATTCCGACAAGATCCTTGGCTTAAACATCGGTGCAGATGATTACCTGTCCAAACCATTTAACCCGCTGGAGCTGGTTGCCCGCGTAAAATCCCAGCTTCGCCGTTATACACAGCTCGGCAACTTAAACCAAAGCAGCAATGAAAACGTATACAAATGCGGCGGCCTTACCATCAACGATGATACCAAGGAAGTATTTGTGGATGACGAACCAATTAAACTGACTCCCATCGAATACAACATTCTGCTACTGCTCACCAAAAATGCCGGCAAGGTTTTCTCCATCGATGAGATCTACAAGCAGATCTGGAACGAGGAGGCCATTGGTGCCGACAACACGGTTGCCGTACATATCCGCCACATCCGCGAAAAGATTGAGATCAATCCGCGGGAGCCGCGCTACTTAAAGGTAGTCTGGGGCGTTGGCTACAAAATCGAAAAACAGTAGGAGCTGCCCATGAGACTGAAAGATTATTCCATGCGGATCAAAAAGAACATTGCTGTGTTTCTGCACATCCTGTTTTTGTTCATGGCTATTCTCTCCATCAGCGTTATGTACTTAAACACGAATATTGGTTCCGGCATGTCCTGGATCCTAGACCGCAAATATGATGATTCCGCAGCCTTTCGCCAGCAGTTCCAAGCGGATCTGGATCACGTTTTCAAATATGTTGCCTACCGCGACGTCTTTGAGACAGACGGCAATCTGGATCTCTCCAAAGAAATGTTTGCCGTCAGCCGCGACAACGGCCCGGAGATCACCTACACTCTGGAAGAGGTCCTGCGTTACGCCAAAAGCCAGGGATTTTACTTAAATGACCAGTTTGAGGTCGTCAATGATCTCTTTATCTATGATGATGCCTCCACAACAAAAGACCAGCTGGTATACTGGCGCGCCTACGATCCCAACGCCACCTTAAAGGAACCGGGCGATGCGTTCTCTTCCCTGCTGGATCTGTCCCGGGAGGTATTAAACTGCTTAAGTGAATATTACATTGTAAACTACCGTCTGCTGTCGAATCCGTCCAACTTCCGATTCCGGATCGATTATCTGGATGATGAGACTGTAGTCTCAGAGTATTCCAACGCAGGAGATTTGACCGATGCCCAGTTAAAGTCCCTGGGCCGTTATTGCTCTGTGGACAGCAGTTCCATTCTCATTGACAGCAATCTGGATGAACTTCCCAAAAATGTCATGGCCCAGTTGGAGCAGCTGAACGCAAATGACGCAGACCGGTACCACATGACGGTTGCCGTAGATACCCAATATGATGCAGACGATGTATACGCCCGGCAGGCCGCCGATTACCGCCATCTGCGCAGCCGCTTCGTTGAGGCCATGTTTAGCCTGACTATCGGCATCATTGGCTGCCTGGTGACACTGTACTACCTGATCCTGGTATCCGGTTACCGCACAGAAGACCGTACTAGTCCGTACCTGCATGGCTTTGACATGATCACCACCGAAAGCGGGATCCTGCTGACAGCAGTCAGCACCATGTTCATGCTATTTCTGGGAGAGAAGATTGGTTATCCGCTGATCCATCTTGTTGCCCGGACTGAAGACTGGGGCTTTGCCGAGCGGATGATGCGGGCCATGATCATCTACGGCTGCTGTATGACCGGCGCATTCAGCATGCTGCGGCGCTACAAGAGCCGCCAGCTGGGGACAAACAGTATGCTTCACCATTTCCTCAAAAATCTGAACCTGTATTTTGCAGACCATACCTACTCCCGGCGGCTCTTCTGCCTGTTTACTGCCTTTCTTGCAGCACAGGCCATCGGCATCAGCCTGATCGCTGTATGTGTCTGCTTACGGTCCCATATGTCCGCAAAGATTATCGGCATCATCACGCTCCTCCTGTTGGTCGGTCTGGATTACAAGACCTTTCACCGACTGTTCCTGCAGTCCCAGCAGGAAGACCAGATTGCAGATGCCATCACAAAAATTGCGGGCGGTGACACCAGCTATCAGATGAATCTGGCCGGTCTGGAGGGAAAGGAACTGAGAGTCGGCAACATGATCAACAGCATCGGAACCGGACTGGAGCGTGCCCTTCAGGAGCAGGTCAGGAGCGAACGCTTAAAAGCCGACCTGATCACAAACGTATCCCACGATATCAAGACCCCGCTCACTTCTATTATTAACTATGTAGACCTGCTGAAGAGGGAACAGATTCCGGGGGAACGCGCCCGGGAATACTTAAAAGTCCTGGATCAGAAATCCCAGCGTTTAAAAAATCTGACCGAAGACCTGGTGGAAGCCTCCAAGGCAAGCTCCGGAAATGTCAAGCTGGAGATGACCACTCTGGACATTGTAGAAATGATCTGGCAGACCAACGGCGAATTTGAAGAGAAATTTGCTACCCGAAGCCTGGAGTTGGTGTCCACACTGCCGGAAAGCAGCATTCTCATCGAGGCAGATGGGCGCCACCTCTGGCGTGTCCTCGAAAATGTCTACAACAACGCGTTCAAATACGCCATGGAACACACCCGGGTCTACACTGACCTGAAACTGAAAGACGACAAAGTTTACTTTACGATTAAAAACATATCCGCAAACCCGTTAAACGTACAGGGTGATGAACTTACTGAGCGATTTGTCCGCGGAGATGTCTCCCGCACCACCGAAGGAAGCGGCCTCGGCCTCTCCATTGCCCAGAGCCTCACAAAGCTCCAGGGTGGAACCTTCGAGATCTTAATTGATGGAGATCTGTTCAAGGTGCGCGTGGGATTTGGGATTAAAAAACCAGATCAGACGGCATGAGCTATCTGAGTTCAAAAAAGACGCAGGCCACATATTTTGTGACTTGCGTCTTTCTTGTATTTACGATTCTATATACTCTTACGCATTCTTTACCTGCGCGTTCTTCACTCCCTTCTTCTGAAACAGTTCCTTCCCGGATGTGTACACAATGATGATACCCAGTACCATTAACAGGATCGCAATGATCAGCTGTAAGCCTTCTACCATGAAGACTGCGGTACCTGCACCGAAAGCATGTACCAGGGCGATGGTTCTCTCAACCAGTGCGGTAAAGGTAACGCACAGCATGATGATGAGCGGTGGGAACAGGGTTTTGTTCTCTCTTCCGGTTACCTTTAAGAATACACACAGGGTGATGAGTACCAGAGCACTTAACAGCTGGTTTGCACTGCCGAACAGCGGCCAGATGTTGGAATAACCAATCTTGGTTAAGATAAAGCCACAGGCCAGGGTTACCACAGTGGAAAAGTACTTATTGCAAAGAAGCTTTCTCCAGCCCTCTGCATGCTCCATATCATCAGCAGAGAACAGTTCCTGGAAGGACATACGTCCGATACGTGCCACGGAATCCAGGCTGGTTAAAGCCAGGGCAGATACACACATGGTCATAAAGCACTGTGCTACATAAACCGGGATACCAAACATCTCTAGGAAGCCTGCAACACCTGCAGAGAAGATCTGGAACGGAGTTCCGGTTGCTGCGGTACCATCTGCTGCAGCTGCCGCACCGGCTACACATAATGCCAGAACAGCCAGCAGGCTCTCTAATACCATGGCGCCATAACCAACCTTCAGCATATCCTTCTCATTGGAAACCGTCTTGGAAGAGGTTCCGGAAGATACCAGGCTGTGGAATCCGGAAACCGCGCCGCACGCTACGGTTACAAACAGGATCGGGAACATATCGCCCATCTTGGCATTCTTAAATCCGGTGTAAGCCGGAAGGTTCATGGTCGGATGCGCAACCACCAGGCCAACAACAGCACCGATGATCATGCCTGCAAACATGAAGGTGGTCATGAAATCACGCGGCTGCATTAAGAGCCACATCGGCATAACAGCTGCCAGGAAGATGTAAGCAAAGGTCAGATAAGACCAGGTGTCTTTACCAGCTACAACCGGGAATGCCATACCGATTGCAAATGCTGCAACGGTGCATGCCAGTCCGGCCAGAGTCTCTTTCCAGCCGGTCAGATGAAGATGCTTCTGAATGACACCAAATACCATGGCAAATACAATGAACATCAGGGAGATGGAACCTGCCGCGCCGTTGGTCTGTGCCGCCGGGGAAAGGGAGGTCACACCATCTGCTACAGTGTAAGCATTGAACGTACCTGCAACCATATCAGCGAATGCTGCGATAACAATTAAAGTAAACAGCCAGCAGAACAGAAGGAACAGCTTCCGTCCGGTCCTGCCGATGTATTTCTCGATCAGAAGTCCCATGGACTTACCTTCATTCTTGACACTGGCATACAGTGCGCCGAAGTCGGTTACCGCACCGAAGAAGATGCCGCCAAGGATAACCCACAGAAGCACCGGAACCCATCCGAATGCAGCTGCCTGAATGGCACCGGTGACAGGGCCTGCGCCTGCGATGGAGGAAAACTGATGTGCGAAAACAGTCCAGCCGTCGGTCGGCACATAATCCTGTCCATCCTCTAAAGCAACTGCCGGGGTCTTGGCCTTCGGGTCGATCCCCCATTTCTTTGCCAGCCAGCGGCCGTAAAACGTGTATCCGCAGAACAGACACACAGCTGCAATTAATACTATAACAAGTGTATTCATAATGATCTCTCCTCTCAAAACCATAACGCGGAAAAAAGAAAAACCTCCGTCCTCCCGCAGAATTTTCCGCAGGAAGACGAAGGCATATATGCTAATCATAAAATACGCGCTCCGCGTTACCACTTCCCTTGCTGACATTCCATCAGCCTCTCTGACCATATCCTCCGTCTCTCAGTCCGGATGAATACGAGCCCTGTTAACGGTGGGTTTCCGTACTGTCTTACTGTCTGCTTTCACCTGGTATCACCAGCGTTACTTTTCGCATTTCAGACAATCTGCTTGCAGGGGATAACTCCTTTGCCGCGCTGCTTCCTCACACCGGCCGGAAGCTCTCTGAAAACGCATCTGACAAAAAAGCCTTGTCCTGTTCAACGCATTTGGATGTGAATCTTTGAATATCTGCCATTATAGTACCATTATTTCATTTGTCAATTATTTTTTCGAAAAGTTTTTGATTTGGTACAATTTGAAAGTTTTCACTCCCAATTTTCATCCAACAGAAAATCACGGATGTTTCGATGCTTAATTCCATTACGGCTCATATCAAATTCATCCATGGAAACCACATATTTGGGAAAATTATCCCGTACCGTATCATATACCCCAAACTCCCGCTGTATCGTTTCTTCCGATGCAAGCAAATAGGTCACCTGAATGTAGAGTTTCTCCCCTCGCTTATCACAGACAAAATCTATTTCCTTATCCTGATTTTTGCCGACCGTAACATGATATCCGCGGCGGAGCAGTTCCAGATATACAATGTTTTCAAGCGTCAGATTAATATCCTTTGCATTTCCTCCAAACACCGCTTCCCGGATTCCATGATCCGCAATATAATACTTTTCATTGGAAGCAAGAATCTGCTTGCCTTGCACTTTCTCACGCTTCACTTGATAAAACAGATAAGCATCACAGCAATACCGGATATAATTCAGAATCGTCTCCGGCGCAACCGTCCGCTGTTCACTCTTAAGAAACTTTGCAAGAGACGATGCCGAAAATGTATTTCCGACATTGGCCATTACATAGGCCATGATCCGCTCCAGTAAATCCACATCCCGGATTTTATTCCGCTTTACAATATCCTTCAGCTGCACAGAGTTAAACAAATCCTGCAAGTATTGTCTGGACGGCTCATCCGCATAACGAATGTTGGCCAGATATGGCATTCCTCCGTACAAAATATATTGCTGAAAGCTTTTCTGAACCGTTTCCTCCGGAAAAACAGAATGATAAAGTTCCAGAAATTCAGCAAATGAAAATGGATAAACAATAAATTCCACATAACGCCCAGCTAGATAAGTAGCCAGTTCTCCAGAAAGGAGTTTTGCGTTAGAACCTGTAATATAAATATCGCAATCCAACGCAACACGGAACGAATTGATACACTTTTCCCAGTCCTTTACTTCCTGAATCTCATCAAAAAACAGATAAATTTTTCCATCTATCCCGGCTGAACGGCTGCTGATCTCATCGTACAATGCTTTCGCAGTCTGCAGATGCGTATATCTCATATCCTCAAAATTAATAGAAATAAACTGAGATGAACTCACCCCGGAATCTATCAGCTCCTGTTTAATCAGTTCCAGCATTACCGACTTTCCGGAACGGCGGATACCTGTCATGACTTTAATTAGGTCCGTTCCGATAAACGGTCGTATGCGTTTCATATACATTTCGCGTTTCACCATAAATATTATGCCTCCTTTCCTGTCCCTGATAATAGTATAGCACATTTATAATTGATAAATTCATATAAAAATATGATTTTATAAGTTATAACTGATAAAATATCTAATTTTATTTATTTCATCAGTTATATCTTTCAAATGGTTGTATGCACAAAAAGCCGGAAAACCATCTCTGATTTTCCGGCTCAACTCCATTGCCTCAAATGATTCTGTTTTAGAAAATTCTCCATCCGCAGATAAAGTTATTTGCCCACCAGGAGCTTAAGGATCGATGAACGACTTTACCGTTACCGGAGGAGGCATCAATAACCGTTCCGCCGCCTGCCACGATTCCTACATGGCCGCTTACAACGATGATATCACCGGCACGCAGATTAGAGAAGCTGCTGATCCTGGTGTATCTTCCCGCGTTTCTCCATCCGGAAGAAGTCATGTAGCTCTGACGCACGCCAACCTGGTTTAAGCACCAGTACACGAAACCGGAACAGTCAAAGGAGTTCGGTCCCTTGGAGCCCCATACATACGGACAGCCAAGCTTGGAGCTTGCCACCGCCAGAAGCGCACTCGCGCCGCCGCTGGCACCACCGGTATTCGGAACAGCAGTGCTGCCGGAATTGCCCTTGCTTCCGCCATTTGAATTATTTTTTCTGTTGTTTTTGCTGTTGTTTTTACTGGTATTCGTCTTCGGCTGGGCCGGTGCTTTCTTCGCATCTCCGCCGGTCAGCTTTGCCATGGTCATGATACCGACTGTACCATCCGCACTCAGTCCATTCGTGCGCTGGAACAGCTTGACCGCATCCTCGGTCACCTCACCATAGTAACCGGTCACATTGGCAGATTTCAGATATCCCAGCTTACTGAGCAGGTTCTGTACCCGCTGGATGTTATCACCGCTGTCTCCAAGGGCCAGACCGTTCGGAACCGCGTCAGAACTGTTTAACGCCACACGGGTAGCCGGTCCCAGATAACCATCTACAATCTGGTCATTGCGGGACTGGAACTGTTTGACTGCAATGATCGTATCATTTCCGTAGCTGCCATCCGGCTCGGTGGTCATATATCCCAGCTCCTTCAAACGCTTCTGGGCTGCCAGAACCAGATCGCTCTTCTCTCCGTAAGCCAGCATATTTGCCTTCACATCCTCACTGTAGAGGAGGTTCATGGTTTTTCTTCCGACCTTACCATCCTGCTCCAGGCCGTTCACGCTCTGCATCTTCATAACCGCCGTTTCGGTATCATCTCCAAAGCTGCCTGTCACCTCGCTGTCGCTGGCCAGATAGCCAAGCTCATACAGACGGCTCTGGATACGGGTAATATCGGTACCCTCATCGCCCTTCTGGGCTGCATAATACTTGGCATCCGGGGAAAGGATCGCCTCCAGGGTATCCGGACCGATGATACCGTCCTGTGCCAGCTTGTTCTGGCGCTGATAGATCTTGACTGCACTCTGGGTCACTTCCCCGTAATAATCCGTCGGTTCATCGTTATCCATAAAGCCCAGATCCATCAGGCGCTGCTGCAGCTTTAAGACGATCGGGTGTTTTTCACCGATACGCAGATAATCCGGGATCGGCTCACTGTACTCTGCGTCCACGCCCTCAACAGACGGAAGCAGCGGACCGTCCGGCGACAGCGCCATAACGGTCTCATCTGCCGCGGTCTGCGGCAGAGTCTCCTCCATCAGGACCAGATTCTCCTCGGTGCTCTCACTCTCTGCCTGTTTTGCGGTCTGGGATGTACCGCAGCCCGCCAGCATGCTCATAGCCAGAAGCGCTGCACCAAAGCACTGTACTCTTCTTTTCCAGCTTCTATGTATATTTACAGTTGTCAAAATTCTGACCTCACTTCCTGTGTAAATGACAAAGGGGTTCCTCATTCCGAACCCCCCTGTTGACCTTATTTTCGCGACCGGCACCACTCAATTTCCTCGCCGTTCGCTATATTTTATCACAGTTCACAATTTCTGTGAAGCCTTAACCTGTTTTTGACCTTTTGATTACTTTCAGCCGCGTAAACTCCTCGCGGTCCTTCTCCTCCAGCGCATTCCCGATCGTTGTTACCAGATTCTGGTATGTCGGAATGGTAATGTTCTTCAATGCATTGGCCCGCTTCTGGGTCTTTCTGATGCTGGAGGCCAGACGGTAGGCCGAGTTTTCCACCATGGAAAGCTTTACCGTCAGCTCCTTCACCTTTTCAAAATGCATCCGGGCCTCATCCAGCGCCGGACTGGTGCTAAGAAAAGCGTAACCCGGTGTCAGAGGCACCGGCTCATGCTGCACCAGCGGAATCTCCGTTCCCATGATGCTGCGGGTCTTGATGCGGATCGTATCGTCCACCGGAATCGTCTCAGCAATATCCTGGATAAAACCGATTCCCAGCTCGATATTGGCTTTCTGTAAAGCCTTATAGGCCTCAGTAAAGGTCGTGTCGATCTCTGCCTGGATGTCCTTTGCCTGATCGATCAGCCCCATCAGCTCCCGCAGGAGGATGTTCCGCTTCTTGTCCATCAGCTCATAGCCCTGGCTGGCCAGCGCAAGGGAATTCTTCGCCAAAATAAGGTTTCCCTTTGTCGGGAAAGTATTCAGATTCATACGGATCCCTCCTTACTCTGCATCCACCAGCTCCCCGTTCTCATCCAGCTTTGTTGCCTTATAGTACTGCGCAAGAAGCTTCGTATCGATCCGGTCCAGTTCCTCCTTCGGAAGCAGGCCCAGAAGCTGCCAGCCAATATCCAGCGTGGTAATGATGTTCCGGTTATCATGCGGATCCTGGCCCACAAAACGATGCTCAAACTCCCGGCCAAATACCAGATATTTTTTATCCAGCGGTGACAGCTCATCCTCACCGATGACCGATGCCAGCGCTCTTGCATCTCCCACCTTTGCATAGCAGGAGAACAGCTGGTTTGCCACTGCCTGATGGTCAGCCCGGGTGTAGCCTTCACCGATGCCGTCCTTCATCAGACGGGACAGGCTCGGCAGTACGTTGATCGGCGGGTAGACTGACTGGCCGTTTAACTCCCGGTCCAGAACAATCTGCCCCTCGGTAATGTAACCGGTCAGGTCTGGGATCGGATGGGTGATATCATCGTTCGGCATCGTCAGGATCGGAATCTGGGTTACGGAGCCATTCACACCTCTTACAATGCCTGCACGCTCATAAAGCGCTGCCAGCTCACTGTACAGGTATCCCGGGAAGCCCTTTCGGGACGGGATCTCACCCTTGGAAGAGGATACCTCACGCATAGCCTCCGCAAAGGATGTCATATCCGTTAAAATGACCAGAATGTGCATGTTTTTCTCAAAGGCCAGATACTCAGCCAGCGTCAGCGCGCATTTCGGCGTGATCAGACGCTCCACCACCGGGTCATTGGCCAGATTCATGAACATGGCCACATGAGAGGAAACGCCGCTTTCCTCAAAGGTCCGGCGGAAAAACTCTGCCACATCGTGCTTCACGCCCATGGCAGCAAAGACAATTGCAAACTGCTCGTCAGAGTCATCCCCCAGAGATGCCTGCTGCACGATCTGCGCCGCCAGCTGATCATGCGGAAGTCCGTTTCCGGAAAAGATCGGCAGCTTCTGTCCCCTGATCAGGGTCATCAGACCGTCAATGGCAGAAATTCCGGTACGGATATAATTTCGCGGATATTCACGGGTCACCGGGTTTAAGGGCTTGCCATTTACATCCAGCATCCTCTCCGGCAGAATCTCTCCCAGTCCGTCGATCGGCTCACCGATTCCGTTCATGGTGCGGCCCAGCATCTCCGTTGACACGCCAAGCTCCATCGGATGACCCGTCAGGCGGGTGTGTACATTTTTTAAGCCCATACCCTCGGTACCCTCAAATACCTGGATCACAGCCTTGTCCTCATACACCTCAATAATGCGGCCCAGCTTGCGTTTATTTCCATCCACGGTCATTTCCACGATCTCATCGTAAGCTGCGCCGGAAACGCCCTCCAACACCACCATAGGGCCGTTGATCGCACTTAAACCCAAATATTCAATTGCCATTTCACAGCCCTCCTATGCGTTCCGCTCAATGACGCCCTCATAGAACGTATCAATCTTTATTTTATATTCGTCCAGCAATGCCAGGTTATCGTTTGGCACATCATACTTGATGGCGATAACCTGGTCAAAAATCGGATCCACCTTCAGCACCGACATCGGCATACCCATGGAAATCAGAGAGCGGGACTTGCGGTACAGATACAGAATGATCTCCATCATCTTAAACTGCTTCTCCATGGGAACGCAGGTATCATCCTTGTGGAACGCGTTCTGCTGCAGAAATCCAACACGGATCACCTTGGCAATCTCCAGGATCAGCTTCTGGTCATCCGGCAGCACATCACCGCCGATCAGCTTGACGATCTCCATCAGGCTGCTCTCCTGGGACAACAGATAAACAATCTGGTTTCGGTAATCCACGAACTTTTTATCTACATTTTCCGTATACCAGGAACCCAGGTCATTCAAATATTCCGAGTAGCTTGTCAGCCAGGAAATGGCCGGAAAATGTCTCGCATAAGCCAGATTCTTATCCAGTCCCCAGAAACAGCGAACAAAACGCTTCGTATTCTGTGTCACCGGTTCAGAGAAGTCGCCGCCCTGGGGCGATACCGCGCCGATGATGGTAACACTTCCCTCGGTACCGTTTAAGTTTTGCATCATGCCGGCCCGCTCATAAAAGGCCGACAGCTTGGAGGCCAGATAAGCCGGGAAGCCTTCCTCCGCCGGCATCTCCTCCAGACGTCCGGACAGCTCACGCAGCGCCTCCGCCCACCGGGAGGTGGAATCCGCCATGATAGCAACATGATAGCCCATGTCCCGGTAATACTCCGCCAGTGTCAGACCGGAATACAGGCTCGCCTCACGGGCTGCCACCGGCATATTGGAGGTATTGGCGATCAGCGTGGTGCGGTCCATCAGCGGATTGCCTGTTTTCGGATCGATCAGCTCGGAAAACTCCTCCAGAACCTGCGTCATCTCGTTTCCGCGCTCGCCGCAGCCGATATAAATGATGATGTTCGCGTCAGACCATTTTGCGATCTGGTGCTGAGTCATGGTCTTCCCGGTACCGAAACCGCCCGGGATTGCCGCCGTGCCGCCCTTGGCTAGCGGGAACAGTGTATCCAGAATGCGCTGACCGGTTATTAACGGCCTGGTAGCCGGGAAGCGCTTTGCCGTCGGTCTTGCCACACGGATGGGCCATTTCTGGGTCATGGTCAGTGTTTCTTCACTTCCATCCAGATGCTGGATCGTTACCAGCGGATCGCTGATCGTATACTCGCCATCCTCCACAACATCCAGCACATACCCCTCCTTGTCCGGCGGAACCATCACCTTATGCAGGATAGCCGGAGTCTCCGGCACCTCCGCAATGATAGTGCCACCGTAAACCCGGTCACCCTTCTTTACGGTCATGTGGGTCTGCCATTTCTTTTCCGTATCCAGGGCACTGACATTCACACCGCGGCTGATGTAGGCACCGCCGGTCTTTGCGATCTCGCTCAACGGCCGCTCGATACCATCAAAAATATTGGTCAGAATGCCAGGGGCCAGGGTAACGGATACCGGTGCTCCGGTTCCCGTCACAAGCTCGCCCGGCCGTATTCCGGCCGTCTCCTCATATACCTGGATGATGGTGTCCCCGGCCTTTAAGCCAATGACCTCACCCACCAGATTATCATGGCCTACATAGACCATCTCATTCATGGTAAAGCCCGGATCGCCTTTTACATGGACGATAGGGCCGTTAATCCCACGGATCACCCCCGTCTTAGACATGGCCGTTTCCTCCTTCTGTCAGGCTCAGGTCGAAGTGGAACTTCTCCCTGGCTTCCTCCAGCTTGGTCTGGAACGAATTATCAATAAGGATGTGGCGCGCAGGAATCACCGCGCGCGTGCCCCCGGTAAACGAATATTCACTGATGCGAAGCTCCGCATTCCCGTTGTGAAGGGCAAGACGGTTACATTTATCCTCATCCACCGGATCCAGGTAAATGATCACCTGGTCCGTTCCGGCAAATTCAACGGCATGCTGCACCTGACGCTCTAAAAGCTTCTGGTAATCCTGAGTTTCCAGGTAATTTGCCAGCATATCGCGAAGCTCCACAAACAGCTTATCCTTTAACTCTTCCTGTTTTCTGCCCAGAGTCCGGCGGATGTCGATCTGGCCCACTGCCAGCTGCTTGTTGATCTCGCGCTCGATCTTCTCTGTTTCCTGCGAAAGCTGCAGCTTCTCCCGCCTCCGGGTATCTGCCTTATGTTCCTCAAATGTCTTTTCCAGTGCAGTCATATATTCATCCAGCATCCGCCCGCTGCGGACTCTTGCATCCTCCATGCAGGTATCCAGAAAATGCTGTAATTTTTCCTCGGTGGTCAAGTTGGTCACCTTCCTTTACAATTTCAATCCGATTGCTTCATTTACATAGGCCGTGATAAAGTCCGGCTTGCGGCCGGTTCCATGACGATCCGGAATCTCCACAAAAAGCGGCTGCCGGTGATTTAACCTTACCTCATTCACCAGCTCCGGGAACTCCCGCCCGAATTTTTCCGTCAGCAGAACGATTCCGATGGTCTTGTCGGCCAGAACCTTATCAAGCTCCGCCTTCAGTTCCTCTTTCCCGTGCACCACCGCGCCTTCCACACCGGCCAGACGCATGCCGGTCCAGGTGTCGATGTTGTCACTGATGAGATACATCTTCATCGTTTACAGAGAACCAAGGATCATAAAGGAAATGATCAGTCCGTACAGGCAGACACCTTCGGCAAGACCTACGAAGATGAGGGATTTACCAAGGATGGAGCCGTCCTCACTGATGGCTCCCAGCGCTGCGGATGCTGCTGCGGATACGGCAATACCGCCGCCCAGGCAGCTCATTCCGGTGGAAAGTGCTGCTGCCAGATAGCCCCATCCGGCCGCACTGTTCACAGCCTTGGCGGTCTCCTCTGCCGCAAACGCATGACCGGTAAACATGAGTCCTGCTGCCACGCCGATGGTTGCCATAAACAGGAACACGTTTACGCCAATGGCTGTTTTATAACGTCCCTTTGTCTTCTCGCCTGCCGCAAATGCGCCAAACGGAACTGCAATGCTTAAAAGTAAGGCTGCTGCCAGTGTGATTTTTGCTAATACTGTCATGATCGGATTCTCCTTTTTATTTTAAAATCTGTCTTTTGCTGTCTATCATCCATTCTGCTTTCCATATGGCTTAAATTCCCGTCCGGTACCCCGGTAGAAACGGCTGAACAGCTCATAATACTCCAGACGGAGTACCTGAATACCCACGATCAGCCCTTCCATGCCGCACACAAACAGGTTGCCAAGCACTACTACCAGCCAGTTAGGCGTTCCCGCCTCAGCACCGGCCAGCATCAGTACCACTTCCATCATGGCCGCGTGGCTTACTGCGAAAGCTCCCACACGGACAAAGGAAAGCGTGTTGGAAAAATAGCTCAGGCATACTTCAAACAATTCAAACACACCCTGCACAAAGAACATGCCCTTTTCCTCCGGCATGATCTTCGCATGCTTCTCAGCCAGTGCCGTAAGCGGCTCCTTAAAGAAGATCACCAGAAGCGGGATTACAAACATAACCACTAAAACTGCGGTGGCCGGAAGCACATGACCGCTCATATACAGGATAATGGTCACAGCCAGCGCACCGTAAAATACGATGCCTGCAATGCCGTTGGTATCAAAAAATGCTTTTTCCGTGTCATGGCTTCTCAGACTGTTGATGACATTGAGCACCATAGTCATCAGAACGATTCCCATGCCCATGGCGATCGCCACGATAAATACCGTATTCAGGTTTCCTACAAAAGGAAGATTTGTCATGGCAGTCTTCGGACGCAGCCACAGCGGCTTGATGATATTCTCAAAACCGAATACGCTGCCGAAGAGGAAGCCAAATATCGTGGAAAAGAAGCCGCAGCAGGAAATAATGGCTGCCAGGTTCATCTTCTTTGCCCGGTATAGCAGGTAGCCGCCAAGCATCAGACACAGGCCCTGTCCCGCGTCACCAAACATGAAGCCGAACAAAAACGAGTATGTCAGGCCCAGAATGACGGTCGGATCGATCTCCTCATAGGATGGAAGCCCATACATGCGGATAAACATTTCAAAGGGCCTGAACAGCCCCGGATTTCTCAGCTTGGTCGGTGGTCTGCTGATAATATTGTCATGATCCTCCTCCACAAAGCAGAAGGTATCATGGTCTTCCTCCAGCTCCTTACGGAAGGCCTTTGCGTCTATCTCACTCATCCAGCCGCAGAGAATGTAGAAGGTGTGATCCTTATCCTTTGTGCAGGCCGCAAGCTTTCGCACATCAAAGTTTCCGGAGTAGGTCTCCAGCTTCCGGTATGCCGCTCGCAATTCCTCTGCGTGAGACTCCAGCGCGCTGCCGATTTTTTCATCCACATCCCGGATCTTTTCATAAAGCTCCGCAAGCTGGTGTTCCAGCTCATGGGTGGCCTCCACCGGTGTTCCTTCATATTCATCCGGAAGGAAAAACCGTTCAAAATGCAGGGACGCGTAGATTGCGTCAATCTTGTCGCTAAGCGGCTCCGGCACAAAGTACACCAGCCAGACGTAATCCGCATCCTCCTGGCACTTATGAACCACCGTATCAATGGTATCATACACATAATCCATAAACTTGTTGTAGTATTCATGGGTCATGCGGCCAAACCGGAATTTGATATACCTAAAATGCATGATATCCTTCAGGTCATAGTTCAGATCTGTGAAAGGAATCACCCGGTCCATGGATTCCTCAATGCCTTGCACCTGCGTTTCCAGCGCTTCCTTTTGGGTCCGGAGAGATTGGAGCTGCTCATCCAGGCTGTGGACGGTGTTCACAGCATTCTCCACGGAAAGTCCGGTGAGTCCGGAATCCTGCGCCTGTATCACCTGACCAGGTTCACGTCTTACCGTCCCCGTATCCCTGCCATGGCCATCCACTGCTTTGTTTCCTTTGATCTCCTCCATCAGCGCCGCTGCCGTCTGCAGCTCCGTCTTATATGGATTGATTTCCAGATACGGTCGCAGATTTGCCACCGTTTTCAGCTCCGACAGAGCGTTTTCCAGCTGGATCTCATACTTTGAGAGATACTGGTCCACCACCCGGTCAATATCATCCTTCGGACCTGTGATACTTAAAAACTTCATTTTCTCTATCACGGGTAACTCCTCCTGTCTGCAGAGGTTCGCGCTTTCTCTGCGCAGCCTCTGCCTTGGTTGCAATGCTCCCGCACTGCACAAACCTCCTGCTTACTGCTTTGCCAGCAGTCCCATAATCTCCGCCGCCGGAAGTCCGTACCGGATTCCCTCCAGCGCCGTGATGATCTTTCGCATCTCCAGTTCTTTCCGGTACAGATACGAATCCAGCACCGCCGGAGAATGCGGATAGCGGTGTCCTGTCTTTCCGTAAATCCGGTTTAACATCTGATTCGACAAAAGCTGGATGTCCGGCGTTCTTCCCGTCTGAAGCTCTTCCTGCCTGCCGTATGGTGTTTCCTTTAACACCTCATAGAACTTTGCTTCGTCCTCTGCCTCCACCAGCTGCCTCACCTTGTCCGCCCGCAGCCGGTAATGAACCGGTATCAGCAGTGCATAGATTTCAGCCGGAGACAGCCGGTAAAAGTTTCGCGCCCGGCAGATCCACTGGATATTCAGCAGATCCAGGCGGCTTCCAAAGCAGGCATCCAGAATTTTCCGTTCTTCTTTGCTTAAAATCTTGCTCCGTAATTTCCAGAGTGACCGAAAATAGAACAGATCCAGCTTCAGCTCACAGTCAAACAGGCCAGGCTGGCCGTTCTCCTGCATCTGCTTCAGCAGTTCTCCATATACCGTCCCCTCCAGTGCTTCGGTAAACTCCGAAAAATTCTTTGCCCTGCAAAGCAGCTCCAAATTCAGATCGGAATGCTTCTCAAAAAAATCCTGGAACATGGACAAGTCCGGCTGGCCTTCCCGGCCTCCCAGCACATGCCGCAGGAGCTTTTTTATTACTTCCACTTCATAATGCTTAAAATAGAGATCCAGGAACCGTCTCTGTTTCACGCCGGAAAAACGGTAAAGCCTGGTAAAATCACGGTATTCCGACTGCGTCAGGATCTGTTCCATGTACCCGCGGTGCAGCTTCGTATCATCCAGACCCTCAAAAACTTCTGCGTATGCCGGCTGCGCTTTCAGATAATCTGCCGCGCTCCGCACATCTTCCTGCTCCGCCAGCTCCTGAAACTGCTCCGGCTTCAGCAGGCGGCTCTCCATCGCCCGCACCTTTGTCGTAATCCCGCTGTAAGCCAAAAGCCCCATACGATCACTCCTTTATCAGTTCCTGAAACAGCTTTTTTACATAAGCTTCATGGTGAAGCTCATAATTTTTTTCCATCTGCGCAAGCTGCTTTTCTGCTTCCGCCTTCTGCCCGGACAATTCCAGGTTCATCCTGGTTTCCATCTCCCGTCGGAGACTCTGCAGCTTTTTTTCTGTCTCCTCATCTGCTGTCTGGTCAAACCGCCGGGTCTTTTCTTCCATCTCGGCAGCAAAGGCTTTCTTGCGCGCAGCGGCATCATCCATGACCGCTACCGCAGATTGTTCAATCTCCGATATCCTCTTGATAACGGTATCCATCCTGACCCTCCTATAAGAATAAAATTATACGTAACTGTTCAGTTCCTTCACAGTCACGAGCAAAAATCCATGAAAAATTGCCTGCGGCAATGGGATTTTTGCCTACCCGCCTATGTTTTCTTACGGTCAGCGCAGTAAATGCGCAGACCTACTGAACAGTTACAATTATACAAAATATAGGCTTTCTGCTAACATCATACTACTTTGTTAAAAAAATACCATAGTCAAAATGAAACAATAACAATTTTATAGCGATAGTTTTTAGGCATAATGACGAAATAACTTTTCACACATATAGAAATTTTAAAAGCTTACTTTCAGACGCAAAAACGGATGGGGCAGAATTTTGCGCCTTTACGCATATTCTGTCCCATCCGTTCTCGAAATTTTCTGCATCAGGTAATTTTATTCGGCAGTCAGATACTGGCTGGCCACATAGGCCTCCTGACCATTATAAAGAATAACCGCCCAGTCACTGTCGTAGGCACGTACATACTCTACGGTAACACCTGCATTCAACTGACCGATACGCTCAGAAGATGTACTCGGTTCCGGCCGCACATTCAGTACATCTGTGGTGCGGTAAACCGGACCGCTGCTTTCTGTCTCTTCCTGCGATGCCTCCGTAGCTTCCATGGTCTCCACAGCAGTAGGACCTTCCGTCTCTTTTGTTCTGCTTTCCGGCTTTGCAAGCTTCACCACCAGAAGCAGGAGCACAATACACAGCACCGGAACCAGCAGCTTCAACAGGGTATATAAGGAAAAGGAGGAACTCTGGCTTCCGGAACGTTTCCGGCTTCGCGCCGCCTGGGAGCTGCCGGCGCGGCCCGGTCCGTAGCTTTTACCGGCACGTTTTGTGCTGCTGTCCACGCGGTTTGTGCGTATTGCTTCGCTGCTTCCCCGTCCGGCACCGGTACGGTTCTGACTGCTGCCCTGTACTGCAGGCCTTGTAAGCGGCTTTCTTCCCTTTTTGGCATTGCGGTAATCATCCGCAAAGGTGTAAACCTCCTGAGAAAGCATATGATATGCCTGGTTCGCGCTGTAGGCGTTGGAATCCCCCTCATGGGCCGCCTTGTTGCCGATCATGCGGATCTTATGGTAATGCTCACAGGTGGTTTTGGATATCCACCGGTTTTCATAAAGCACATCGATCATGCCCTTTAGATCGCTTTCATCCATAATACCCGCCTGATCTGCCAGGTTCTTCACCATAAACTCCAGCGTCTGACGTGCTTTGACCATAGACGCATTATATTCTCTCTGAACAATCAGTCGTTCTGTATCCTTTACTCCCTGCTGGATCTTATCCCAGCTGCTGTTTCCATTCATTGCCATAAAGATCCTCCTTTGTACCCGGTTTTCTCCTACAATTATACTATATTCTCACGAATTGCGCACTCAAAAAAGCATCGTTTTTTCTATTGTAAGGAAACTGTAAGGTGATATCTGTTACTCTAGGCAAAATGGTATCCTTATGCTATAATATCTCCATTATGAAAAACTACATTGTATTTGACTTAGAATGGAATCAGAGCGCAAACGGAAAAGAGCGGTCCATTCCGCATTTTCCTTTCGAAATTATTGAAATCGGCGCGGTAAAGCTGAATGAAACCTTTCAGATGGTGGATGAATTTCATCGCCTGATCCGGCCTCAGGTGTACACCCAGATGCATCATGCTATCTCCGAAGTCACCCACATGGATATGAAGGAACTGCGAAACAGCGGAGAGCTTTTCCCGGATGCCGCAGCCGACTTCCTTTCCTGGTGCGGCGGGGATGCTGTATTTTGTACCTGGGGCAACATGGATCTCCTGGAATTACAGCGGAACATGGATTACTATCACATGGACAATCCCTTTCCGAAGCCGCTTTTTTATTATGATGTACAAAAGCTCTACGGCCTTTTCTGCCGTGAGAACGCAAGAATTTCCCTGGACTCTGCCGTGGAAGAGCAAAGTCTTCTGGAAAACCGGCCGTTTCACCGCGCCCTGGATGACGCTTACTACACCGGAAAGCTTCTCACCATGCTTGGCCACGAGCCCGGCCCGGATACCATCCTGCCATTTCTGTCCGTAGACTACTACCGGCTTCCTGCCGATAAAAAAGAAGAAATCCGCATGACATTTCCCGGATATTCCAAATATGTTTCCCGGATCTTTGACACCAAGGAAGATGCCATAGAGGACAAAGGCGTTACCGAGATGATGTGCTACCGCTGCGGCCGTATGCTCCGCAAAAAGGTCCGCTGGTTCACGCCAAACCAGAAAACCTACTTTGCCCTGGCGTGCTGCCCGGAACATGGCTACCTGAAAGGAAAAATCCGCATGAAAAAAGTGGAAGAGGAATCCGTCTTCGTAGTCAAAACTCTGAAGCTGACCGATGAAGAAGGTGCTCAGAACATTATCCAGCGAAAAGAGGATGTCCGCAAAAAACGCGCGGAACGCAACCGCATGAAGCGCAGACAGAAGCAGGCGCAGAAAAAAGCAGCCAGCACCTCCAGATGCACAAAAAAACTTCCGTGACCATTATTCATGATCACGGAAGTTTTTTTCGTCTAAAAATGATTTATGTCTCTTTGGCCGTTTCCGTTTGTTCGTCTGCTTCAAAGCCGAATCCGAACGCTTCTGCTGAAGCATCATGTCAAACTCAGACGTTGTCATACCAATGTCCTGCAGCCGCTGTCTGCGCCGCTCATACCGTTCTGAACGTTCTTCCTCTTCCCTCTTCTCAATCCGGTATTTCGCCGTAAGAAGTCCCGAACCAATGATAGCCGCCACCGCAGCAGCGCCCACAATGATCCAGAAAGCAGGCGGGATGTTTAAATGAATGCCCGGCCTGCGGGCTCCGGAAACCGGCTTCTTTTCCTCACTCCCGGAAGAAGCCAGCGGATCTGTCTCAGCCAGAGCCAGAGGATCCTGACTGAACGAAGATTCTTCCTCGATTCCTGCCTGAGAAACATCAGCTTCGTAATCCGTACTGCCTCCCTGCACAGAAGCATCAGCTCCGGATTCATTTAAAGCTGCGCCGCTTCTCGCAGCAGCCGCAGCTGTTTCCTCGTCTGCCACTTTATGAAGCAGATAGCTTGCGCCAATCTGACGATCATTGTACTGATAGAAAATACGGGCCACTGCCTCCGACGGTGCTGACTCAGGCAGCTCGTAGCTGATGGCAGACTGGGCATCCGAGATGTCCGCTGTTTTCGGCAGTGTCACATAGCAGTCCTTTTGCATATGCAGTACCGAAAGATCTGCTGCCGGAAGTCCGGCTATGGTCATGTCATTGGAAACCGACGAATAGGTACTATCCGCATCTGCAATGTTTACAGACTGAAAATTCGCAAAACCAAAATCCAGAAGTGCTTTCGTATCGGTATAATGTGTCTGATGGCCATTTAGGATCACAGCGATCAGCTTCATGCCGTTTTTCTCTGCACAGGTCACCAGAGTATTGCCTGCCAGCATGGTATAACCGGTCTTTCCGCCAATCACCCCCGCATAATACTGGGGCGTATTCTTCTTTAACATCCGGTGCCCCGGATACATCCGAAAGCCATCCGGGTTGTGCCGTGTTGGCGGCAGATCATAGTAGAGGCTGGAATCAATGGTGACAAAGGTCTCATTCTGAAAAGCTGCCTGAGCGATCAGGGCCATATCGTAAGCGGAAGTATAGTGCTGCGGATCATTCAGGCCGCTGGGATTGTTAAAATGACTCTCCTGACACCCAAGCTCCCTGGCCTTGGCATTCATCAGCACCGCAAAGTTCTGAATGGATCCTGCCGTGTGCTCCGCCAATGCATTGGCCACCTCATTTGCAGATTTTAACAGCATCGCATACAGGCAATCCCGGACCGTCATTTGATCCCCTACATCCATACCTGCGCTGCTGCTTCCCTGCTCTACGCTGTAAATGGCATCGTGGGAAAAGGTCACCACATCATCCAGATTGCAGTGTTCAATGACGATCAGCGCCGTCAGGATCTTGGTGATGCTTGCCGGATAGTAAACCGCATGCAGATTCTTCCCGTAAATCACAGCGCCGGAACGGGCATCCATCAAAACGGCGCCTTCTGCCTCCACCGACACATTAGACGGCCATTCCAGTGCCGCAAATGCCGGTGTGACCTGCATGCCTGTGATCAGTATCATACACAAAAGCAGGCTCAGAATTCGTTTCATATCTGTTTCTCCTGTTTTTTTCTATAATAATACAGGATAATGAAACAAATTGCAAATACTGTGAGAACCGATACACCGTAGGTCATGGCAATACGCGCAGCCGTATCCATAAAAAACGGCTCCGGAACAATGTTGATCAGAAGATCCGTGTCCGGATTCAGCATCCATAAGTCGTTGTTAAAGAAGATATGATGGAACATGATAAAATATTGATTGAAATCCGTGGAAATAATGCCCGCCAGCACTGCCAGCACCGCAAAAAACAAAGCGGATCCGATGCAGATCATCTTCGGCAGCACGCGTCGGATATCTGCTTTCAGAAGCAGAAGCAAGATCACACAGGCCACGATCAGTCCAAGGCTGATCCGGCGCAGAGCAAGTCCGCCCAAAAACAGTCCACGCACATCTTCCATATGGGCTATTTCCCGGTCATTGAAGAATTCTCTCGGCTGTCCATCCACAATTGTCGGTACATGAAGGTCTTCCCGGCTGCCCCGCAGATATGCCATCATCTCGTCGGTCACATCAAGCAGGTCATCCATTTCCATATGAACATCATTTAAAACACCGTATTTCGCATATTCTTTTTCATAGTAACCGGGTGTCCAATAGGTTACAGCTTCGATGGAAGTGATGAGCAGAATGATCATCAGTGCGAAGCCGCACAGGATGCCCAGAACGTTGTGCAGAAGCTTCATAAGCAAAAGATCCTTTCTGGAATTTACATGGCGCAAAGATTTATATAGCAAAAAACACCGACCCCACAGCTCTCCGTCTGCAAAATCAGTGCTTTCATAGTGCGCCTTCAGGGACTCGAACCCTGGACAAATAGATTAAGAGTCTACTGCTCTACCAACTGAGCTAAAGGCGCTTATTTAATTATTTCCGTTCCGCTTTTGTGTTGCTGTATCAGCGGCACGTTCATTATTCTATCCTATGTCCCATCAAAAGTCAACACTTTTTTTGATTTTTTTTGAAAATTTTTTTTGATTGACTTTTGATGGGCCGCAAAGCCTTATTTTATGCGGTTTTGCGTGAATTTCAGCTGCTACCTGATCAGTGCTTCCAGCTCTGCCTTACTCTGAACACCGATCCGTTTTTCCACTGCTTCTCCGTTCTTAAACAGAATCAGGGTCGGAATAGACATAACCTTGTATGCGCGGGCAAGCTCCGGTGCAAAGTCTACATTCAGCTTTCCAACGGTCACTTCGTCCTGCTCATTTGCCAGCGCCTCAACAGCCGGAGCCATCATCTTGCACGGACCGCACCAGTCTGCGTAGAAATCTACCAGTACCGGCTTTTCGGATTTTAATACTTCAGCTTCAAAATTCTCAGATGTAAATTTCTTTTCCATAGTTATGATCTCCTTTACTTCTTGCAGCGGTTCAGCTCCTTTTCCACTTCCTTAAAACACTTGTGCCACTTCAACAGCCGTCGGTTTAAGGCCTCCTTGTCACAGGTAGCACAGCGCAGGCACCGGACAATTTTTTCTTTCAGCATCATATACATCACCGTTTTGATTCCTTACGGCTAGTATATGCAGATACACCTGTTCTACTCAACGGAAGCGGACCTAACGGCTCGCAACCAGCTTGCAGATCGGATTGCCCATAGCAGAAAACTTGGTTTCATACTCAGTCATGACATTGCCCTCAGCCATATCACTGTGATGCAGGTCACGGGTGCTGGCTTCGATTGTCCACCCCGCCTCCGGAATAGCCTCCAGAGAGTAGGTAAACAGATCCTGATTATCCGTCTTAAATTCCACACGGCCGTCTTTTGCCAGTACCTGATCATACACCTTCATAAAATCCGGCGAGGTCAGACGGCGCTTTGCATGACGGTCCTTCGGCCACGGATCTGAGAAATTTAAGTAGATCTTCTCTACCTCACCTGGTGCAAAGATCTCTCCCAGCTCCTTCGCATCCACACACATGAAATATATATTGGGGATTTCAAGCTCTTCCCGCTTCTGAAGTGCCCGCAGCAGCACGCTGGAGTAACGCTCAATGCCGATGAAATTCGTCTCCGGATGTTTCAGGGCCAGCTCCATAATGAACTTTCCCTTTCCCATTCCGACCTCAATCTGGATCGGGTTTGTATTGCCAAACAGCTCGCAGAAATGACCGCGGTGCTCTTTCGGCTCCTGAATGACGAAAGGACTGGTCTCAATGGCTTCCTCTGCGCCCCGGATATGGCGTAATCTCATAGTTTTTTCCTCCGTTTGTCTGTTACTGATATACGACTGCTCCGTAGCTGTAACGGGACTGAACAGCTGCACTGCTCCCGGATTGTACAGGCAGTCATTTGCAGGTACCGCATCCCCGCGGCACCTGCATCCATTCTATCATCGTGCCAGACAGTTTGCAAGAAGAAGCCGCCAGCCGGACTGAGCAAAAAGTTTCGTTAGAACGCCTGATCCAGGAGCTTTCCGTCAACCGAGATGGTCACAACCTGCCACGGAATGAATTTTCCACTGTTCTGGAGCGCACGAATGGCAGCGTTCTGCAGTCCGCCGCAGCACGGAACCTCCATGCGGACGATGGTCACACTCTGGATCTCGTTGCTCTTAATAATCTCGGTAAGCTTTTCGCTGTAATCCACATCGTCCAGCTTCGGGCAGCCGATCAGGGCCACCTTGCCCTTCAGAAATTCCTGATGGAAGTTTGCGTAAGCGTAAGCGGTACAGTCTGCGGCAATGAGCAGGCGTGCATTGTTAAAGTACGGCGCGCGGACCGGAGCCAGCTTGATCTGTACCGGCCAGTTCGTGAGCTGAGACTGTAGGTGGAACGGAGCTGCCGGCGTCTCGTTCTGTACTGCGTCAGTCTCTCCTTCATGAACGATCTGGCGGGCACGGCTTCCCGGACAGCCGGTGAAGGCCGGAGCGGCCTCTGCCTGATGAGCGTTGCCGTGACCTGCGGCCTGCTCCTGCTTTCTGCGCTCCATATGCGCCCTTACAGCCTCCTCATCATAAGCCGCAGCCTCACGCTCCACAAAGGTGATGGCTCCGGTCGGGCAGGTCGGCAGACAATCGCCCAGTCCGTCGCAGTAATCATCCCGCAGAAGCTGCGCTTTTCCATCCACAATACCGATAGCTCCCTCATGGCAGGCATTGGCGCAGATGCCGCAGCCGTTGCATTTCTCCTGATCAATATGAATCACTCTTCGAACCATAAAACTCTTCCTCCTGATAAAAACGAAATATGTGAATGTTCTTTTTGTTGTTTCTTGATTGTACAGGCAGATTATACTATAATGACTTTGATAAATATGTTGTTTTGACAACGTTTTAAGAAAGGCAGAGCTATGGATTATCAGTTTCTCTCCCGGACAGCGCTGTTTCAGGGCAGTGAACCGGAACAGGTAAAAGAAATGATGAAGTGCTTTTACGCAAGGGAAAGGCATTACCGCAAGGGCGAGATTGTTTTATATATGGGAGATCTGGTAAAGGATCTGGGGCTTGTGCTGTCAGGCGGCGTGACCATTGAGCGGGATGACCTGCTGGGAAACCGCAGCATTTTCGGCCATGCCGGTCCGGGACAGATTTTCGCGGAAACCTACGCCTGTGTCCCCGGGGAACCGCTTATGGTAAATGTGGTGGCAGACGAGGATACTAACATTCTGTTTCTGGATATCGGGCGGGTGCTGACTACCTGCCGGAACACCTGTACCCACCACAGCATGCTGATCCAGAACCTGCTGCTGGCATCGGCCCGCAAAAACCTCGGTCTTTCCGAGCGAATCATGCACACATCGCCAAAATCCATCCGCGGACGGCTGATTTCCTTCTTTTCGGCCCAGGCGGCCAGACAGGGGAGCCGGAGCTTTTCTATCCCCTTTAACCGGCAGCAGCTGGCAGACTATCTGGAAGTAGACCGAAGCGCACTGTCAGCGGAACTTGGAAAAATGAAAAAAGAGGGGCTGCTGGATTTCTGGAAAAACCAGTTTGTATTGAAAACGAAGGAGTAGAAAATGACAAAGAAATTATATTATGAAGACAGCCATCAGGACAGTTGTCACGCAACGGTCCTGTCCTGTACATGGAATGAGAAAAAACAGTGCTATGAAGTAGTTCTGAACCAGACCGTATTCTTCCCGGAGGGCGGCGGCCAGTACGCTGATACCGGAAGCCTGGGCGGCGTAAACGTGTTGGATGTGCAGGAGAAGGACGATATCATCATCCATTACACCGACGCAGAACTTCCGCCGGGCACAGAGGTGGACGGTACCATCAACTATAAGGAGCGTTTCTCCAAAATGCAGCAGCACACGGGAGAGCACATCGTTTCCGGTATCGTACATCGTACCTTCGGATATGACAATGTAGGCTTCCATCTGGGGCAGGAACTGGTGACCATGGATTTTAACGGCACCTTCACACCAGAGCAGCTTCAGCAGATAGAATATGAAGCCAATGAAGCAGTGGTCAGAAATCTTCCGATCGTAGTCATCTACCCGTCCAGGGAAGAGCTGGATCAGCTGGACTACCGCAGCAAAAAGGAACTGACTGGCCAGGTGCGTATCGTGAAAATTCCCGGCTACGATGTCTGCGCCTGCTGTGCACCGCACGTAAAGCTGACCGGCGAGGTTGGTATCATCCGCCTGATCGATGCCGTGAAATACAAAGGTGGTACCCGCATAACCATGGTATGCGGCTTCCGCGCCCTGAAGGACTACCGCATGAAAGAAGACAATGTACGTGAAATCTCCCGCCTGCTCTCCGCCAAGCCGGAGGACAGCGCCCAGGCTGTACACCGTCTTCAGGATGAAGCCCATATGTGGAAAGACAAACTGGTCCGCTCCCAGACCCGGGCCATGGAGCAGATTCTGGATAACCTGCCGGATGATGTGGAAAACTATTTTATTTTTGAAGAAGATGTGGATAAGAACGTGGCCCGCCGCTTCGCAGATGAGGGAAAAGGCAAATGCCATGGCATCTGTGGAATCTTCCTGGGAAATGATACCGATGGATACCGTTACATTCTCGGCAGTGAATCCATAGATTTAAAGGCATTTTCAAAGACCTTCCACGAGGCTCTGGGCGGAAAAGGCGGCGGCAAGCCGGAGATGATCCAGGGAACCGTAAGTGGGTCGGAAGAAATGATCCGAAGCTATATGGAATCTGTCTGAGTCAGTAAAATTAACCCGGAGGACTTTATGAACAGTCTGGAAATACAGTATTTTCTCACCATTGTTAAATACGGCAGCTTTACGGAGGCTGCTCAGACTCTTTCTGTCAGCCAGCCCGCCATCAGCAAGCAGATTCGCCAGCTGGAGGCAGAGCTTGGCTGCAGCCTCTTCGCACGCTCCGGCCGTACGCTCTCTCTGACTGAGGCAGGACAGGCTTATTATGCCTACTTTCAGCAGTGCCGCTTTCAGCTCGATCTCCTGAAAAACAAGCTGGAAGAACAGAAAAAAGACGGAAAACCTACCATCCGGATTGCGTATCCGGCGGATGTAGATCCAGCGTATTTTCGTGATAAAATCCAGTCTGCAGCTGCCGCCCTGGAAACACCGGTCCGGCTGGAATTTTCCTGTTACCCGGAGGGCGAACTGACTGACCTGCTGACCGCCGGAAAAGCTGACCTGATTCTGACCGGCACCCCACCGGATACAACAGCCAGGAGATTTTCCGGCGATTCCAGCTCACAAGCTGTCTCTTTCCAGCCGCAGTCCGTGCTCCCATTTGCCGAAGTTCCCCAAGTTCTTCTCTACGCAGCTTCCCACCCCGAAGCTTCCGGCATTTCCGACTTCCGAAACGATGCCTTCCTCTTTTCGGAAGCCGATGCTGCCCTGCAAAGCAGCCGGAACCTTTACCGATATTTCCAGAGCTTCGGTTTTGCACCAAAAATCCGTTTTGCAGCCAATTTATCCACAATTCTGGACCTGGCCGCACAGGATGAGGGGGTATATCTTACCCATGCCTGGTGCCGCGGATGTAAGAACCCGGATTACCGGATGCTGAAGCTGCCGTCCGAAAAGAAATTTTTTCTGTTTTATACACAAAACTCACTAAAACAAATGCCTGCGGAATTGCTCCACAAGCTCCGGGCTCTGTAAGTGTTTGTTGACAAACTCTCCTCTTTTCAGTATAATCCCAGTGGGTGAGTACCTACCGGCAGTTAGGCTAAATGTCTAGCTGCTTTTTTTATACCCCAAAAACAAAAACAGAAGATAGGACTCAACCAGAATGTAAATAAGAACAAACGGAGAAGAACATGGGAGGATTATTCAACAAAACAAGGGAAATGCTGCAGGATGGGCCTTTCCTGAAAAAAGCACTTATGATTGCATGCCCTGTAGCATTGCAGGGAATGTTAAACACCATTGTAAATATGGTGGACACCCTTATGATCGGAGGCTTGGGATCTACAGCGATCGCTGCTGTCGGTCTCGCAAACAAGGTATTTTTCGTATTTTCTCTGCTGGTATTCGGAATTGTCAGTGGCGGCGGCATTTTAGCTGCCCAATTTTGGGGGAACGGTGATGTCAAACATATCCGGAAGGTCCTCGGGCTTTCTATACTGCTGGCACTGACCGGTGCTCTGTTTTTTGTAATTCCGAGCCTGATCAATCCGAAAATGGTCATGAGAATTTTTACAACCAGCGAAAGCAGCATCGCACTGGGAGCACAATATCTGCGGATCGCAGCCATTGCCTATCCATTCCTTGCTCTTACTAATGTATATGTGGCAATGCTTCGTGCCACCAATATCGTCATGTTTCCGCTGATCTGCAGCTGTATCGCCATCGGTCTTAATATCTGCTTAAACTATGTGCTGATCTTTGGAAAACTCGGAGCCCCGGCTATGGGTGTTGCCGGTGCGGCCTGCGCAACTCTGATCGCAAGATGCATTGAACTGATTCTGGTTCTTGGTTATGTATATGGAAAGAAGCTTGCTTTAGCCTGCGGTCCAAGGGGCATGTTTGGCTGGTCCAAATCCTTTGTCTTCCGTTTTGTGGAGACCTCTGCCCCGGTCATTGCCAACGAATTTATGTGGGGACTGGGAACGACCATGTACTCTCTGGCCTACGGACGTATGGGTGATGACGCAGTTGCTGCCATTACCATAGCCACTACCATACAGGATATTGCAGTTGTCCTCTTTCAGGGCCTGAGCGCTGCGACAGCCGTAATTCTTGGACATGAACTGGGCGCCGGACACATAAAACAGGCTGAAAAATATGCCACTCAGTTTTTTATCCTGCAGTTTCTGGTCACTGTGGCAGCTGATATCCTGCTGGTCTTAGGCCGCTGGAAGATCATCGGAATCTACAATATCACGCCACAGGTTGCTCAGGATGTAAACCGGTGCCTGCTGGTCTTTGCGCTCTACATGCCTGCGAAAATGTTTAACTATGTCAACGTTGTGGGTGTGCTCAGAAGCGGCGGTGATACAAAGATGTGTCTGTTTTTAGATACCAGCGGCGTATGGTTTCTCGGCGTTCCGCTTGCATTTTTAGGTGCATTCCTGTGGAATCTGCCGATCTACGGCGTATATGCCCTGGTTCTGACCGAAGAAATTTATAAGGCCATTCTCGGTTACCTGCGTTATCGCCAGAAAAAATGGCTGAAAAATCTGGCAGTTCAGGTCTGAATGACTTTCTGACACCAAAAATCCCCTCATTCCAATGAGACAGCCTCTAAGAATGAAGGGGATTTTTTAATGTTCAAATTCTTGATATGCTGATCACAGATGTGAAGAACTCAGCACTGCGATATTGATTCTCTTTCTACCATGCGATTTGCAGAATGATCTGCAGCGCGTAGCATACAAAGGCCAAAAGCACCGTCGGCACAATGAATTTCAGTCCCTTTACAAACTCATCACACCGATGATGCAGCTTCACCAGATTTCCATTCACGATTTCCCGGTACAGTGCAATGAGACGCTGTCTTGCTGCTTCTTCCTCCATCTCCTCCAGATGCTCTTTCTGCATGATTTCCGGGTCCATCCGGGCAATCTGCTCCGGCTGCAGAAGCCGCATGAAGAATACCAGCACGTAAGCATAAGCGCCCATGACCGCAATGCAGCTTAAAATATACAGTACTGACACAAAAAGCTGCAGCCTGTCCTGTGGTTTCACAAGCTGGGAAATCCCATTAAACAGACCAATGATAAACACAAACAGAAAACCACAGAACGTAATGGTAATATAGACCTTGTTATCCAGCTTGTTACTGCGGTCAAACTGGTTTTTGTATTCCGTCATCAGACTGGTAAGCTCCAGCTGACTGCCTGTATTCTTATCTTTTTTCATAAAATCAACAACCTCTTTCATCTGCCGGTCATACTAAAACCGGTTGCCGCACTTCGGACAAAATTCAAAATCCTCTGCTGTCTCATATCCGCAGTGGCTGCAGCGCCGATAAGCATGACCACGGCTTCCCTGATTCACCAGAGTCAGATGCTGCGGCAAAATCTCCACCTGGTCCCCGCGCGCGATCGCCTTTCCAATTTCCGGATCCAGCTCATACAAGGTATTGCAGCAGCTCATCTGGACATAATAATGCCGGTTCCATTTAAAACATGGAATAAAAAACAGCGATAGTACCGTATATGTCATAAAGACCTGATACCGCCCATACTTTCCGCACAGACCGCAGATGACCGTCTGCGTAAAATCAAGCTGTTTTCTTCCGTCCGTAATTCCCATCATAAAAAACATAAGATCACACTTTCTATTCTCGTCATGATGTAGTTATTATAGCTGTTTCCTTTCCATAAATGCAATCTTATTTTCGGTATTTTATCGTATGTACATTTTTGCCGGTCTGTTTTATAATACATCAGGTTTCATCAGCAATTACATAATTATTCCAAAATGATACATATAAGGAGACTCTTATGCAAAAAAATGAGATAAAAGATCTGACCGTCGGATCTCCGATGAAGCTGATTTTAAGCTTTGCGATTCCGATGCTGTTTGGATTTCTATTTCAGCAGTTTTACAACATGGTGGATACCATCATCGTCGGCAAATGCCTGGGGGTATCTGCCCTGGCAGCGGTTGGCTCAACAGGCTCCATCAACTTTATGATCATCGGCTTCTGCACCGGCGCATGCAGCGGCTTTGCCATTCCGGTCGCGCAGAAATTTGGAGCCGGAGACTATATGGGAATGCGCAAGTTCGTAGCAAACGCCGGATGGCTCTCCGCCGTATTCGCAGCAGTTATGGCCACCATCGTCGGCTTCCTCTGCATGGATATTTTACAGTGGATGAACACGCCGGAGGATATCATCCAGGGGGCTTATGATTATATTTTTATTATTTTTCTTGGAATTCCGGTTACATATCTTTATAATATGCTTGCAGGTATCATCCGAAGTCTGGGCGACAGCAAAACTCCAGTCTATTTTCTTTTGCTGTCTTCCCTCATGAACATTGCGCTGGATTTCTTCACCATTCTGGTACTGGGCATGGGAGTCAGCGGCCCGGCACTGGCCACCGTCATCTCCCAGGGAATCTCTGCGGTGCTCTGTCTGATCTACATGATCCGCCATTATCCGATTCTTCATATGAAACAGGACGAATGGAAACCGGACGGAAGAATGCTCCGGACCCTCTGTGGCATGGGAATCCCCATGGGACTCCAGTATTCCATCACCGCGATCGGAAGCGTTGTACTGCAGACTGCGGTAAACTCGCTTGGCTCCATGGCCGTGGCAGCTGTCTCAACCGGAAGCAAGGTCAGCATGTTCTTCTGCTGCCCCTTTGACGCACTTGGCGGCACCATGGCAACCTATGCCGGCCAGAATGTCGGCGCAAAAAAATTAGACCGTATCCGGGACGGATTAAAAGCAGCAAGCATGATCGGTATTGCATATTCCCTGATCGCCTTTGTGATCCTGTTCTTCGGCGGCAAATACATTGCGCTTCTCTTTATGGACGCAGACCAGACAGAGATCATTGGCCGGGTAGCCATGTTCCTGATCGGAAACAGCATGTTCTATATCCCGTTAACCTTCGTTAATGTCGTCCGCTTCACCATTCAGGGAATGGGCTTTTCCACCTTTGCGATCCTGGCCGGAGTCTGCGAGATGGCAGCAAGATCCCTGGTGGGGTTCTGTCTGGTTCCGGTATTCGGATTTCTTCCGGCGTGCTTTGCAAGTCCGCTCGCATGGATCTTTGCGGATGCCTTCCTGCTTCCGGCATTCTTCCACTGTATGAAAAAACTGAGAAAACTATTCGGAGAAACTGCATAACAAAAGATATGGAGGGGTTTTAAATGTCAACACTGATCAAACGCTACTTTTTCTTTATCCTGGGACTCATCATCAACTCTTTTGGCGTTGCATTCATTACCAAAAGCGCTCTTGGTACATCCCAGATCTCCAGCATTCCTTATGTGCTGAGCCTGAAATTTACAAATCTGTCCTTTGGACAGACCACCTTTATATTTAACATGCTGTTCATCCTCATTCAGCTTCTGATCCTGAAAAAGGACTTTCGTCCCATTCAGTTTCTGCAGATTGCAGCCAATATCCTGTTCAGTTCCTTTATTGATGTCAGCATGACGCTCTTAACCGGCCTGAATCCACAGACCATTCCGCTGCGCACCTTAAGCCTGCTTGTTGGCTGCGCGATCCTCGCCGTAGGCATCAGCGTTGAAGTTGCTCCGGATGTCATCAAAGTTCCGGGCGAAGGCATCGTCCACGCCATGGCCAGAGTATCCGGCATGGAATTCGGCAAAGTCAAGATCCGGTTCGATGTGTCCCTGATCGTCATGGCCACGCTCCTGTCTTTCCTTTTCTTCCACAAATTAAACGGAATCGGACTGGGAACCATTATCTCTGCCGTACTGGTCGGACCTATGATCTCTTTCGTGAACCGGTATCTTCCGGGAATCGGGAAGATACGCGCACTGGCGGACCGCCATTAGTCTGAGAAGATGTTCCAGAAGTAAATTCAGGGGGCTGTGAAAAAAGCATAGCTCAGGAAAAAGTTAGGGTAGATGGACCTGCACCAACTTTTGCGATATACAAGACAAGACGGTAGAAAAATTTCAGAGAAAGAAAAAGCTGCGCAACAACCTTTGTCGGCCGTCGCGCAGCGACTTAGTTCAATTGGAATTTATATCGCAATCATTTTTCTTTAATTCAAGAATATTCTTCTCGATCTGCTGTATAACCACCCTGAAATCATCATCCGTTTTTCCTGTCGGATCTTCAAGTTTCCAGTTGTCATCAAACACTCTGCCGATAAACGGGCAACCTACATCACAACCCATGGAGATGGAAATGTCTGGCTCTGGGATGCTTGATATCAGCTTAGAATACTGCTTTTTCTCCATGTCGATGCCGTAAAGCTCCTTCATGAGCCGGACGGCATCCTGATTGATCTGGGGCTTGGTTTCCGTTCCGGCGGAATAGAACGCAAACTCGTTCCCACGCAGATGCTTTCCCAATGCCTCTGCGATCTGGCTACGGCAGGAGTTGTGCACGCAGATAAAGGCGACCTTCGGCTTTTTCATTTTCTTACCTTCCTCAAAATGGCGATGACCTCATCCTTTTTCAGCACCTTGCCGTAGGATACCACCTGACCGTCTACCACCAGAACAGGCGTGGTCATCACACCGTAAGCGGCGATCTTTTCATAATCCTTCACATGGTCAATGGTGGTATCCATACCAAGCTCACGGAGTGCCTCCACTGTTGCAGCTTCCAAGGCATTGCACTTGGCGCACCCGCCGCCGAGAATTTTGATACCTGCTTCCTTCTTTTCGCTCTCCGCCGACTGCATTGCTTCCGGTGTGCAGCTGCCGCCGCAGCAGCAGGTTTGTGTTTCTTCTTTTTTCTTTCCGAATCCAAAAATTGACATGATTATTGTCCTCCTAAATTATAAGATAAGTCCCTGAAACAGATTAAACAGATAGCCTACAAGAATGATTCCGGCGGTGCAGACCGCAATGAAAAAACCCAGCAACTTCGGCTTGACTGCCTTGCGTAGCATAATCATGGACGGTAGAGAAAGCGTTGTCACGCCCATCATGAAGCTGAGTACCGTGCCGAGCTGCGCACCCTTGGCAAGCAGTGCTTCCGCAAAGGGGATGGTTCCGAAAATGTCGGCGTACATAGGAACACCAATCACCGTTGCCAGAATTACCCCGACCGGATTGCTGCTCCCCAGCACAGATACCACCCAGCTTTCCGGAATCCAGTTGTGAATGACCGCTCCAATGCCTACGCCGATGAGAATGTATGGAAATACCTTCTTGAAGGTTTCTGCCACCTGATCCTTTGCATAGGTGAGGCGTTCCTTCTGTGTCAGCGTCGGAGAGTCAATATCTAAGGCAGAAGCGGTATTCCTGTTCATACGCATCCATATCAACGAAGCCCCACTTCACGCATAACCTTCTTCGTACACCAACCAA
>ERZ773216.611-NODE-611-length-49487-cov-3.488287_pt1 | contig 49487 bp, 33 predicted proteins | sample MGYA00511259_ERZ773216 | MGnify/ENA primary metagenome ERZ773216 (study PRJEB29015, sample SAMEA2737764) | human gut metagenome | biome: human gut; feature: human-associated habitat; material: faeces | place: China | collected 2012 ... | reverse complement strand
GGACTGGTTCATGCGGGACATGACAACGAAGGAGTTGATCATCATGGCCGATCCGAATCGTCCCCGTCATTACGAGGAGGAGTTCAAGAGGCAGATCGTGCAGTCGTAACGGGAACGGCAAGCCGTCGTCGCAGATCAGGGCGGAGTACGGCATCCCGCGTTCCACGCTGCGGCGTTGGGTGCAGGGGGATACGTAACAGCGGCTCCACGAAAGCGGCCGACAACCGCACTCCCGAGGAGAACGAGCTGATCGAATTGCGGAAACGCGACAGGCAGCTGGAGATGGAGGTCGATGTTTCAGAACAAGCGGCGCCGGTATTCGCACGAAAGCAGGCGTGATACGGTCCGACGCCGGCCGCTGCCCGGTATCGGCGCAGCGCAGGATCCTGGGCGTTGCCAAGTCGACCTGCCACTGGATGCTCGAACACCCCGAGGCCGAACGCGCCGACCCTTACGAGAAGGATGTGGAGCGCGTGTGGAGGGACAGCGGCAAGGTGTACGGGGCCAGGAAGATCAGGCACGCCCTGGAACATGAGGGCGTGACGCTGTCCCGCCGCCGCGTCAACCGGATCATGAAGGGGAACGGCATGGCCGGCTCCTGTTCCAAGGCCGCCTATAGGCCACGCCCGGCCAGGCCGGACGACGACCCGGCTCCCGACATCCTCGCCCGCGAGTTCAATGGCTATGCGCCGCGCACCCATCTGGCCTCCGACCCGGCCTACGTGAGGGTCGGCAGTTCGTGGGCGTACGTCTGCCTGCCCGGCGACCTGGCCAGCCGGCAGATCGCCGGCCATTCGGTCGGCGTCGGGCACGACGCCGATCTCGTGTTGGCCGCGTTCGCCGCGCTGCGCTTCCCGCTGGATGAGATCGAGGTGTTCCACACGGATCGCGGCGGCGGGTTCGCCGGGGAACGCGTCGAACGCGTGCTCGACGTGTTCGGCGTCACGCGTTCCCTTTCCAGGCCGGGCAACCCGTACGACAGCGCGGTGGTCGAATCCACCAACCGGCTCGTCAAGAAGGAGCTCATCCACAGGAACGTCTACACGAACGTGGAGCAACTGCGCTCGGACGTCAACCGGTACGTGTGGTGGTACAACCACCAACGGCTCCACTCGACCCTCGGGTACCTGAGCCCCGTGGAGTTCACACAACAAGGAAAAACCCTCTAGAAACAGTCCAACACACCGTTGCCAATCCAATATACGTAAGGGAACAGTCTGTTGAATTCTCTTGATGGGCATAAAGGCTTACGACAAAACCAATCGAATTCACATCGTTTTCGAAGCAGCTCTATCGACCTCGTTGTTTGTTCTGATAGATTCCCAAAGATTGGTAGAGGGGTTATATTGCTTAATAACATGAGCAGGGTTACCTACCGCAATTGAATATGGAGGAATAGATTTAGTGACGACGGATCCCGCCCCGATAATTGACTTTTCTCCGATTTCAACGCCGCCTAAGATAATCACGTTATTCCCAATCCATGCACCTCGGCCAATATGGATTCCCTGGGTGAGTTCAAGGTCGTTGTCCAGATAGGAATCTGGCAGCGGAGACATACCGTGGTTGTAATCAATCATGACAATGTCAGAAGCAAGCAGTGTGTCATCTTCAATGATGATTTCTGAGGTACATTGCAAAGTGAGATTTCTAGTCACATGTACTCGTTCTCCAATGCGAATTTCAGGTTCACGATCGAAGGGCTTACCGTGCGAAGCATCCCAGCAATAAAGACGACAATTATCACCAAGGACTACGGAACCAGCACAGTGAATATATTGAGATAGTCGCAGATCCAGGTTTTTGCCGGCACGCATCCCTTTGTTCCGCGAAAGGAACTTCACGGATTCACACCATCTGTAGTATCTGTCTCGAATGCGGCCTAGTCCAAACATGGTGACTCCTTCGTAATCCAAACTTCATGAGCGCTCTCGACTCTGAAAACAACATAATCAGAGAGGAAGACGTAGCGGTTCGATTTATAGTCGATGTCTAATGTGACCTAATTGTCGCCTATGAAGGTAAATACCAAATGAGATAGTTTGAACTACACTGAAAGCATACCCTCCTTCTAGGGCAAGTTTCTACAAAAGAACGGTTCAAGACATATGACAACGAAGATTCTGGTAACAGGCGGCGCAGGTTTTATTGGTAGCGAGATCGTAAAACAACTGAGCGCTCATGATGAATACGAAATTCGCGTTCTAGATGCATTGACCAAACAAATTCATGGCAACAATCCTGAAAAGTCATATCTTTTCCAATCCATAAAAGATTGTTGTGATTTCATCCGTGGAGACGTGCGTGATTTCACAACAGTCCAGAAAGCCCTGGAAGGGGTAGATGTTGTTTTGCATCTTGCGGCAGAAACCGGTACCGGGCAATCCATGTACATGATCAACCAGTACAGCGAGGTCAATGTCATGGGTTTGTCAAATATTTTTCAAGCACTATCGCTCAAGGGGAAAAGCAACACTATACGCAAAGTCATCCTGTCGTCATCGCGTTCTGTGTATGGCGAAGGCAAGTATCAATGCCCAAACTGTGGCGTAGTCTACCCCCGTGGACGCAAAACAAAAGATATGATGCAAGGCGATTTCACTATGCATTGCGACAAGTGCAATACTGTCTTGACCTTAATTCCCACCACCGAAGACAGTAAAACCACCCCAAATTCTCTTTATGCGTTCACCAAACTTTCACAAGAGATGATGATTCAGACAATGTGCCCTGCGATGGATATTGATTACACCATCTTCCGTTTCCAAAATGTGTACGGAGCAGGCCAATCATTGAAGAATCCTTACACTGGCATTCTTTCCATCTTCTCCTCATTGCTTTTGGACAATAAAGACATCAATATCTTTGAAGACGGCAAGGAAAGCCGCGACTTCATCCACGTAAAGGATGTTGCTTCCGCGGTTATCAAATCTATCAATACGGCCGTATCGAACGGAGAAATCATCAACCTAGGCAGCGGAATCGGAACAAGTGTCATCGAAATAGCTGAGACAGTGAAACGAATCTATGGCAGTACCAGTAATCTGAACGTTACCGGTGATTTCCGTATCGGAGACATCGCACATAATGTCGCTGATACCCAAAAGGCACGAAAGCTGCTTGATTTCACTCCGTCGATTTCCCTGCAGGAAGGTTTGACCGAGTTTTGCAAATGGGTGCTGGGACAAGAGACCGACAACAGTCGTTACGAACAATCCCTTACAGAGATGGAACGTTCAGGAATGTTTATTCGAAAGTAAGCATCTAGAACCTTGGCCGAAGCATAATGCTATATTGCTTCGGCCAGTTCCAAGAACAATCTCATTAAAAATATTCCCATCATCTTAGATGGCCAAGTACGAAAGCTTTTTTCTCATCAGTAGCCATCTTTTTAGTATGCATAAAATCATCATCATGTTTAGCCGCATATTCACCAATGGACTCGATCACCCTACCCGGCACACCCACTACGATGGAATTTGCAGGAATATCATGTGTAACAATAGTGCCGCATCCGATGATGCAATTATCTCCGATTGTTACCCCCGGCATAATAATGGCATTAAAACCAATATGCACGTTATTGCCGATTCGAATTTTCCCAAAGAGATCGATATCGGATAGCTCAGAATACTTATGACGCAATACCCACACGCCACCGTCATGAGTCACAAATCTAACACCAGATGTAATCCTGACATTATCGCCGATCTCAATCAACCACGGTTCACTTCCAAAATCCCAGCCATTGAGAATCTCGAAGCCCCCCCCCAGCTTTAAACCCAGCTTTCGGTAATGAGCAGCATTTTTCTCAGCATTACGGAAATGATTCATTAATTTCTCAAACAATGCGGTTCCTTTCTATATCAGACAGATATTTTGCTCTTTTTGTAGAGGAAGAAGGAGACAATCATCAGGACAAATGCTGCTATATAACGAATAATCGTGAAGTGATATAGAGGAATCGCAATGGCGGAAAGCACAATTACCAGCCATTGTATACCGATAATGGCTTTGTCATCATATACGGTTTCCTTGGTTCCCGTGATAGTGAAGTGCAGTTTTTTGGACACACGCATTTGCACATACGACAAGAATACGAATGCAGTCAACATCGAATAGGCCGCTGCCTGATATCCAAATAGAGGAATCAGCACTGCATTCAGTACAATATTCAGTACCGCACCACAAATAGAGGCAATCATTATGTATGAAGATTTTTTGTGATACAACAACACGTTTGCATACATATTGGAAATAGCGTTCTGGAAAATGGCTGCAGAAATTGGCGGCATGATGTAAATCGCTGCCATATATTCGTCAGTTGCGATTATCTTGACCACCTCAGGAGCTAGGAAAGTCATCAATACGCATACCGCAGCATAGATGAGCAGCAGAATCGAAGCGAGGCTCCGAACTCTTTTCTTGCCTTCGGAATCATTAATATTCCGATAGAGGAATGGGACAAACGAAGAATTAATTGCCGACCATACGATTGCGGAAATGGTACTCACCGAGGAAAGTGTGCCATAAATGCCCACAGCGGAATTATCAACGAACCAACCAATCATCACGCGACCGGAATTATTCAGAATCTGCGTGGCGAACTGATTCGCAATAAGAGGCACACTCAGAGCAAGTGAGAATTTCCAATACCGCATGGAAATGAACTTGCGCCCTCGCACCATAATGTATACCCATAGCACAAGAGCAACAGCATATAGCACGGCATAATTCGCGAACAATCGTCCTTCGGCCGCTTTTCCGCTTCCTCGCATATACAATACAGCGACAGTGGAAAGTGCTGATGCCACAATTGCGGAGCCAATCGTCACCAGTGTTGCTGCCTTGTACTTATACTCGTAACGCTGTCTTGCCAGCCAGAACTCCGTAGCCGGCAGCAATAGGAAACCAACTAGCATCAGCAGCAACAGCGATTTGTCTAGGCCAAGTATGCGACTCCAAAAATTGGGAGCAACGGAATATACGGCAAAGAATACGATTGATGTGAACGTCGTGAGCGTCAGCACTGAAGATTCGTACCTATCGCGCTCATGCTCATATTCCTTCAACGCGACCATATATCCGCCGTAAGTCAACGAGAGCGTCGCCACGACCGTCAGTATCGACTGCCAAGAATTGTACAGATTGACTGTGCCCATCTCAGAAGTTGACATGATTCGGGTAAAAATTGGCACAGTAACAAAGGCCAAACCTTTAGAAAACAGCGATGCGAATGTGTATGCTACCGCCGATTTCATACCTTCGGATGGCCGCTTATTCCAAAAATGTTTTTTGATGTGTTTTGCCATTATGCGTCTGCACCATCATTGTTGGAAACGATTGATCCATGAGCCGACGGAATAGTAGTGTCTTGTCTCTTGAGAATATGGGTGAAACTCGGAACGCAGGAACACGGTAAGCTCTTCTTCATCAGGGTTCTGCAAATCAATGACCAGAATATTATTGGGATCATAAAAATTCGCTGACAATAGAGCCATGTTAGTCGAAACGAGTTTCTTGTTGAGGAAAATGGATTCCATCACGCGCATAGAGAATCCGTTCTGACCTTGCTGCGTGATATCCAAAATCGCCTTGCTTTGCGAAACCATATCGAGATAATCCGCATAATTAACATATGAGTGCCTAATGGTGAATGGCAAATCTTCATGCTGATTACCGTTTTCAACAATTACGAATTCCGGTTTCATGCCAGCATCGGAGATAATTTGATGCAAAGCAAGCATTTTTGCCTTGCGATCCTTGAGAAAACCAAGAAACAGGATATCTGACGTCAGAGCACGCTCCGGGAGACGCAAGTTCTCGTCATACATGATGGTGTTGAAGCGGAATCCATATTGCTTGCAGTCATTTTCGTCATACGAATAATATGAGAAACCATACTTCCTGCACGCTGCAAGATGGCCAAGGACAACCTGCTTGTCGCGAACAATATTCCAGGAATATAGATAACATTTCGCGTCAGGATTTTTATGTCTATTAATGTTGCGCAATAACGCCGGATCCAGCCATACCGTAAGATCAAAAACAATGATCTTGGAAAACGACTGCAAATCCTTGTACCAATCAGTATAGAACAGCGAGCTGGCAGCAAGCCTCAGCTTCCTCATTGCTTTCCAAACCATTTCGGACGCGCCATGAACTTCGCGGAACACAGGAAAAACCACCACATCAGGAAGTTGCATACTATTGAAATAATAGAAGCTGCCGCTGGGAACAAGTAGCAGAGTCCGTTCCATTACATCACCTCTTTAGCATTCATCAGATTGGAAACCATTAGCGAACGGCGAGGATTATGTGTAGCAATCGCATGTCCAACGACACTGGACTGCTTATGTGTGAAATAGGAGCTGAGATAAATCGGGAACATCATGAGACCCGGATAGAACAAATACGTCTCGCTAACCGTGGAATTGATAAACATAAAAGCAAATACGGCAATAAGTATTTTCTTTGGTTCCCGTCGAATCATTGGATAGAAAATCATAATCATCATCGCCAGCCAGAAAATCACTCCATACACTGCGGCATAGGTCGCAATGCTAGCGGCAACTGCAGCTGGGTCAAATGAGTCTCGTATCGCATAGAATGCGTCATAACCGATACCGAACGGGTCCATGGAAAGAGCCTTCAAACTAGCCATCACTGTAATCCAACGATATTGTCCCGTGCTATCCTCTAAATTGATACCAGCGCCAATGTCTCCACCAAATAGTTTGTTCAGCACTTGAACATAAAGGAGACTCTCTTCCCCGCGAAGCCAGTAGTCAGTGATCAGCACCGCCGTGATGGCGACCACTAGCACTGCAATCTTTTGCTTCAGCATACGTATGTCTCGCTCTCTGACACGCATAAAGAAGAAGCACAACAAAATGACCATCATAGAAAGATAACCGGTCGTCGACTGGCAAGTAATCAGTGTGAGCAAGACGATGACGGTCGCCGTACGATATTGCTTCTCGTTACCAAAATATAATTTCTTTTTCCAAAATAACAGGACGAATAAAGCAGCATTGAGTACAATCTGATACACGCCAGGCTCAGTGTAGAAACCACAATTACGGGTTGCGTGTATTTCAAGATACGAGTAAAGCCAGAGTCCTTTTCCATGAAGCACAGTGGCCCATTGACCCGTTCCCAAGTTCTGCGTCCAGAATGATGTTGCAGGCCATGCATTCACCAGCGAAGGGTTAATGCAAAACGCCGCCCAAAATAGCACACTGATGATGCCAAAGAAACAAACAATTCTTATGAATCGGGTAAGAAACATTCTCCGATCAATAGTCATTGCGATATAGGTGACAACCAGCATCGCTGCGTTGGAAAGAAAAGTTAGGGGCCCCACACCTCCTGTTTTCAATCGGATGACAATCGTTGCCAATGCAAGCAAAAGGCAAAACGACAGCACATAAACATTCCTATATTTGGCGCTCAACAACGCAAGCAGGGCATATATAGCAATAATCACGCCATACACCAATGTGGTATTCAGATAGCGTGACATCGCGCAGCTGCCCGGAATCAGTAACATAAGGTACAGCCACGCGTACTGGAATGTTTTGGTCTTCGTTATGCGAATCATTAAAACCTCTGGAAAAACTAATTTCGACGCAAATTGCCGTTGAGCAATTTTCCATAATAAGTTTCGACACCATTGATTTCGATGGGAAACTCTTGCTTCCATGTCAATTTGAACAATGATGAATCGGCGATTAATGACTCATAATGACGCTCATTATACCCATTACGGCACATAATTTGGATATCCGCCTTAGCAATAAGCGTTTCCACTGCAGCCGGCCATGAAGTCAATTTCGCTATTTCCGCCGTAGATCGTATTTCCTCACCAATGCGGTGAAGATAGCGTCTAATGCTATTGTGAGCTCCCATTTCATTCCCTGCTTTTTTGCAATACCACGTCACTGACTTTTATGATTGATATATCCCTCGGTGGCATGATCCTTATGCTTGATAATGCAAGGATTGCCAATAACTACCGAGTGACTTGGCACGTCGCGATTCACAAAGGCCCCAGGAGCAATCATTACGTCGTTCCCGACCTTCACTCCTCCCACTATTGACGCATTGATTCCAATCCAAATGTCATCACCAAGCGTTGGATCACCTTTTCTCTTTCCACGATTCTCCTGGCCAATAACAACCCCTCGATGGATATTGACATTCCGCCCAATAACGGCTTGAGGATTGATGGTGATGCAATAAGGATGTCCGATATACAGGCCACCACCGATAACCGTTTGATGGCTTAACTCGATGAAATTCCTCTGACGGCACCAGCGAAACAGCAGTCGATACACCAACTGCATAGGCTTGAACCTGCACTCTTGGCAACAACGAAATAACCGCTGGAATCTAGGCATTTTCTCAACGGCGTATCGATACTTATCCTGCTCGAGCAAAGTACCCATTGTCATCCTCAGTCCTTTGCGAAAAAATGGAAAATCAATGTTCTGTATCGAGGATTCGGGTAATCTTCGAAGCATCGCCCCACACGGCTTTGGAATCATAGGGCCGATCAGGGAATGCATCATATTTCAATTTGATGGAGAACCCATTCTCGGCAATAAACCGTTCCACCCTATCAGCAAGTTTTTCGGGCTTACCAGAACAGATATTGATAATCCCCAACACTTCATCCTGATTCACCGCCGCGGCAACTTGATGACAGAAATCGGGATAATCTAGAAAATCATACTGGTTCTGACCTGTGGTGAACGGGAACTCTTTCTTGCCTTCGATCTCCGCCGCAACTATTTTTGAGAAAATGGAGCTGCCATATTGTGTATCGCTGACGATATAATATCCACGAAGCCACTGGAACTTTACTTTGTTCTGCAACGCTATGGTCTGCAATGCGTTACGGAGCGCATCCTTGGCGATTCCATACATGCTCATCGGCCAGCATGGGGTGTGAGCGTTGATGCTGCCTTCATGGAATCCGATTTCATGCATCGATCCCATGCATGCCACTTGCTGGATTCCGGATTCGCACAGTTTTTTCAGGAATGCAACATGCTTAGGCAAATCCTCAAAGTGCGCATTCGAATTGTGTACAAAACCATCGCGCCAAGCCAGATGTAACACCACATCGGGCTCGCCGAAGTACGTATAGGGATCTTCGATCGAGAAGATGTCTCCGGGCACGCAATGAGCCGCAGAATTCACATGGTCACAGGCGAAGTCTGTGGCGATTACCTCGTTTCCACGCTTAAGCAACTCATCAACCACACCGCGCCCTAAATATCCATTAGCACCGGTAACCAAAATCTTCATGATTTTCTCCTTGATATTCTTGATGTCTTATTTCTCTTTAATGGCCGAAAGCCACTGCTTCGAAATAGAGTCAACCGACAAACGTTCACGCAACCGCACGCCAGCTTTGCTAAAGCGTTCCTGCACACCGGTATCGCCTGCAATACTGCACATAGCCGTAACCATGCGCTCCTTGTTCCGAACCGGAACAAGATATCCATTTACGCCATTGTCAATGACCATGCGGGCCCCACCGATTGGGCAGTCCGTAGCAATCGTCGGAATTCCCAACGCAATAGCTTCAATCATTGAATTCGAGAGTCCCTCAAAATCCGAGGAAATAACAAATATGGCGGCATCGAGAATGCAGGCATGAACATCCTTCCGGAAGCCGCAGAAATGAACGCTATCGCCAACCCCTCGGGAAACTGCATAACGCTTTAGATCATTTTCCAGTGCGCCTTCGCCGTAAATCTCGAAGGTATAGTCGCGGAACCGTGTGCGGAATTCTGCAAACGCATCAATGGCGAGCGGCAAATTCTTCTGATCATTCAAACGACAAACGGTAACCACTCGCTTGGATCGTTCACCTTCATAGCGTGGCAGCATGCTATCATTGAGAGGATTAAGAATCACACGGTACTTACCAGCTGCATATTTGGGGTAATACTCAAGTGCATCCTGTGTTTGGAATACCACGCAGTCCGCAAGAGCGTATAGCCACGGATGAATAGCCGCAACCAGCCGACGCTTTCCAAAAGCACGGTGTGGATCATTACGTTGGGAGATAATTATGCGGTTCCGCATACCAATTCCCGCTATTAGAGTGAACAAATTTTGATTATCCATGAAGGAAATAAATACCGTATTCGGCATCGCTCTCATCTTCGCCCGAATAGCTTTAATCTGATCAAGGAAATTCGGGTTGCTTTCCGCGCAGGATGTATCGACATGGACGCGCTTGTCCAAAGCATACGCGGTATGAGTGCTGTTAGTTAAGAACAACGTCACATCACATCCACTACGAGCGAATTCGCCAGAGAGAATAGAGACCACTCGTTCGGCACCGCCACCGTCCATAGTTGGCATAACGAAACATATACTCTCACCCATATCGATACGTCCTTGCTTATATTGGTATATGTGCTGTTTAGTCCCTGCGGAACAGGTCACGGGTGTAGACCTTGTCCTTTACGTCATCGAGGCAAGAGTCATAACGGTTCGCGACAATGGAGTGCGAGCGCTTCTTGAACTCATCAAGGTCGTTGACCACTTCGGAGCCAAAGAAGGTAGAGCCGTTTTCGAGCGTGGGTTCATAGATGATAACCGTCGCACCCTTGGCCTTGATGCGCTTCATCACACCCTGAATGGAGCTCTGGCGGAAGTTGTCGGAGTTGGACTTCATGGTCAAGCGATACACACCAACCACGGTCTCATGTTCCTTGCTGGCATCCCATTCGCTGTTGGGGCCATAGGCACCAGCAAGCTCGAGTACGCGGTCGGCGATGAAGTCTTTACGGGTGGTGTTCGAATCCACGATCGCCTGGATGAGGTTCTCCGGCACGTCCTGGTAGTTGGCGAGCAGCTGCTTCGTGTCCTTCGGCAGGCAGTAGCCGCCGTAACCGAAGCTCGGGTTGTTGTAATGCGTGCCGATGCGCGGGTCGAGGCACACGCCGTCGATGATCTCGCGCGTGTTCAGGCCCTTCGACTCGGCGTAGGTGTCGAGCTCGTTGAAGTAGGAGACGCGCAGTGCCAGATACGTGTTGGCGAACAGCTTCACGGCCTCGGCCTCGGTGAAGCCCATGAGCAGCGTGTGGATGTTCTCCTCGATGGCCCCCTGCTGCAGCAGCTTGGCGAACGTCTCGGCCGCCTCGACGAGATGCCGGTCCTCCGGGTCGGTGCCGACCATGATGCGGCTCGGGTACAGGTTGTCGTACAGTGCCTTGGATTCGCGCAGGAACTCCGGGCTGAAGATGATGTTCCTGGAACCGGTCTTCTCACGAATCGACTTGGTGTAACCGACCGGGATGGTGGACTTGATAACCATGATCGCGCCCGGATTCACCTTCATCACCAGGTTGATGACGGCCTCCACCGCAGAGGTGTCGAAAAAGTTCTTCGTGCTGTCGTAGTTGGTGGGAGTCGCGATGATCACGAAATCGGCGTCGCTGTATGCGCTTTCACCATCCAGCGTGGCAGTGAGGTCCAACTCCTTCTCCGCAAAGTACTTCTCGATGTAATCGTCCTGGATCGGGGACTTACGGGCGTTGATCATGTCGACCTTCGCAGGAACAATATCCACCGCGGTAACCTGATGATGCTGCGCCAAAAGCGTAGCCAAGCTCAAGCCAACGTAACCGGTACCAGCAACGGCAATCTTCAATGAATCAAAATCCTTCATCTCTTTTTTCATCCCTTCTTGATAAAATGTGTTATGAACTACGTGAATGACTGGAATAGTGAATCGAATGCCCTATTTATCAGAGTCATCGAGGTAGAAGGTCTTGTACCACTCGGCAAATCGACGCAAGCCTTCACACAGCGGAGTTGAAGGTTTATAGCCAAAATCGCGTTCTAAGGCCGCAGTATCCGCATACGTGACCGGCACATCGCCTGGTTGCATGGGAACCAGCTCTTTATGAGATTCGAAGTCGTAATCTGCAGGAAGCACTTTGGCTCGTAGAAGCTCCTCCTGCAGAATAGTGACGAATTCGAGCAGGTTTTCCGGATGCCCGTTACCGATGTTGTACACCGCATAAGGCGGAACCGGCAGACCATCTTCTCCTGTCTGCTTCGAAGGCGCACCTTGCATCACGCGCAGGATGCCCTCAACAATGTCATCAACATAGGTAAAGTCACGTCGGCAATTGCCATAGTTGAAAATCTTGATTGTTTCTCCTGCACGAAGCTTATTGGTGAAACCAAAATACGCCATATCAGGGCGTCCGGCAGGTCCATACACGGTAAAGAAACGCAGGCCTGTAGAAGGAATGTCATACAGCTTTGAGTAGGCATGTGCCAACAGCTCATCAGACTTTTTCGTAGCAGCGTATAGGCTCACTGGATTATCTACCTTGTCATCCGTGGAATATGGAACCTTCTTATTGGACCCATATACGGAGGAGCTAGATGCATACACAAGATGATCCACCGGATGATGGCGGCAAGCCTCAAGAATGTTATAAAAACCAATCAGATTCGACTGAATATAAGCATCAGGATGCGTGATGGAATATCGCACGCCAGCTTGAGCGGCAAGATTCACCACAACGGTAGGGCGGTATTGCTCGAATACATCATTTACTGCGTCTTTATCTGCCAAATCAGCTTTGATGAAAGTGAACCCTTCATAATGAGAGAGCTGGTTAAGGCGATATTCCTTAAGACGCACATCGTAATAATCATTTACATTATCGAAACCGATAACATGAATCCCTTCAATAGAATCAAGCAGTTGCTTTGCAAGATTCGAGCCGATGAATCCCGCAGCGCCAGTGACCAGTACAGCGGCATTATGCAAATCAATTGTGTTCTTCATTTCTCCTCCTCGACATCCCTTTGCTGGGTTGGAATCTGCAAACAGCGCATGTATAGTTCCCCAAGAGAACGGATATAAAGGCTTTGTTGAGCTCTGCGATTGATATAGTCGCCGCATTCCTGTTGCATGACTGCATATTCATCACCATTGAGTGCTGACGCTTGCAATAGATGGTTTGCCAAATCATCTAACTGCCCGGATTCAAACCTGAATCCGGTTTTCCCTTCCACCACAAGCTCGGGAATTCCTCCGATATTCGCGCCGATTATTGGAGTCTGCGCTGCCAGGGATTCCAAACCTGAATAAGGCATGTTCTCCCGCCATTCGGAGCACAGCACGCTGAAGCGAGCATTGCCAACCTCGCGCTGAAGATCCTCTCCGGTCTTGTAGCCAAGGAGTTTGATACGGCGTTCAGCTTCAGGGCCGGCTGATTTGATGAGATTTTCGATAGCCTGGCGCTCAGGACCATCGCCGACGATATGCAAGGTCCAATTGGCTGGGAGGAGTTTGCTGCCTGCAACCCCACTATTCATCAAGCCTGCAGCCCGCAGGAACGCCCTCACCAATGTAAGGATGCCTTTTTCTTTGGAAAGTCGACCAAAGAACAAGAAATACGGCTCAACGGTATTGAACTTATTCGTGTTGGCTACCTTATGCGCCATGTCCATTTGGCTGGTGGTCAGGAAGTTCTGCATGGCCACGGTTCTGCCGGCATATCCACCCTCATCCAGCTTGTGCTTCATGAATTCACTGGGGGCGATGATTTTGTCGATCTTGTCGTAGGAATGATGGTTCTTCAGGAATTCCGCTTCAAGGAACGCCAGACCACTCTTCGCTTTCGATCCTTTCACACAAGTTTTCTTCACCGCATGGAAGAAGTGACAGTCAAGGCAATCGTCGCAAACCTTGCCGGAACCGTCCACCATCGTGTAAGCCGGGCACAGCAGAATATAGTCGTGCGCTGTATACACCACCGGAACACGGTGCTTCTTCAAATAAGGCGCATCCAGAATCGACAAAGTGAGCTGGCGATGCACATTATTTATATGAATAATGTCTGGCTGGAATTCTTCGAGCAGCGCCTCAAACTTGCGCTTCGCTTCGAAGGAATACACCAACGTCGCCGCTTCCTTCACTTTTTTGAACGCGGAAATCTTGCCGACGTAGTCCTTTTCGGATACGAAATACTTGCTCCAATAACTCGGCTCATTGTTTGGGTGCTGCATGGCGAAGAACGCAACCTCATGGCCGAGTGCTTTCAATCCCTCCGCAAGCGCGAAGAAATATGTTTCAGCACCGCCTTTGCGGTAGAAATATTTGTTGACCAGTAAAATCCTCATTTATCTGCTCCTCGGTAGAGCTTGAGGGTCGCTTGAACAACCTTGTCCCAGCTATAGCGGCCAGTGATATAGCCGGCCGCGCCGGTCTTGATTTTTCGTACCTTACCCACGTCTACGAGCAACTCACCGAGTTTGTCGGCCAAATCGTTCACATCGCCATGTCGGAACGTGACTCCATGCATCATTCCGGACTCATCACACAGCACATCAGCACATTCAGCGATATTGGAGGTCAGGCAGCAGCAGCCGTAAGCCAATGCCTCCAATAGGCTCATTGGCATACCTTCCAAATCACTGGGCAATACATATATGTATGCGTTGCTATACAGTTCTTCGAGTTCACGTCCTTCAATAAACCCGGTCAGAATAATGCGCTGATCTCCGGTAGCGGCCTGCTTAATCGACTCGTAGTATTCGGCGGAATCCGATGCGCCGCCCGCGATCACGAGCTTCTTGTCAGTGTCTAATCGCTTGAACGCTTCGATGAGGTAATGCACGCCCTTTTCCGGTACGATGCGTCCCAAGAACAGAATGTAGGAATCCTTCTCCAGACTCCACTTGTCAGCAATCACGTCAGGAGAAACGGATTCTACCGGCGCAATGCCGTTGGGAATGAAACGTGTCTCCCGCCCGTATGTGTCTTTGAAATACTGCTGCACACCACGGCTCAGCACGATTACCTCGTCCGCACATTTCGCGGCAGTGCGTTCACCAAGCTTCAGATACATGGAGGCGAACCTGCCCCACTTCGCACGCTGCCAATCCAGACCGTGAATCGTGGCGACCGTACGGATGCCGGCCCAATGCGCCAGACGCAACGGCACACATGGTCCCTCCGCATGGTAGTGGATCACATCCGGACGGGCCTTGATCGCCTTCAACGTGGCGAAGAAAGAGGACGTGAGGGCGGCCAGTCCCTTGGCGTCGATGGTCGTGACGGGAATGACCTTCACTCCCCGGTACATATACGGCTTGTCGCTGGTGCTCGACTGGTTGTCGAACTCCTCGCCGGCCACGTTGTGGCCTTTGCGGTTGTACACCACGACCTGCTCCCCGCGTGCAACCATACGTGTAGCCAGTTCGTCCACAACAATCTCAATGCCACCTTCGCGAGACGGAATGCGTTTGTGGCCGATGAACGCGATCCTCATGGCCTCAGTCCTTCTTCGTTTTCTCGCTCTTTTTGTGCTGGATTTGGCGCTTCTTGCCGTTGTCGTCGGACTCGTCGCCGTAGTAGTAATAGCCACCCTTCTGGGGCTTCTCCGTCTCGCCGTAATTCATGGCCAAGCCCACGGGATCGATGCTCAGTGTGCTCAGTTCGTGCCCGGTCTGCCGGAGCAGTTTCTTTTCCGTCACTCCCAAGCCGGCCACCAGCAGCAGTTCTGGCCCTTCCTTGGCGAATACGGCGGCATCATTGGCCACCTGCATGGGGGCGGTATCGATAATCACATAGTCATAGGCTCCGGAAACCTGCTCAACCAGTGCCTTCATAGCGCGGGAATTCAGCAGAATGCTGGGGTTCATGGTTTGTTTTCCAGCAGGAAGCACGTGGAAGTTCGGCTTCCAGTAGCGTTGAATCGCATCATGCGACGATACACGGTTGGTAATCAGATGGGTCAAGCCCACTGCACCCTCAATGCCTAGGGCCTTGCTCACCGAGGGGTTGCGCACATCGGCGTCGATCAGCAGTACCTTGCTGCCGTTTTCGGCGAATGCAGTCGCCAGGTTCACGCTCAGCGTGGTCTTGCCTTCGGACGGGCCGGTGGAAGTCACCACAATTACATTGGATAACGGCTCATCGGGCAGCACGAACATCACATTGGTGCGCAGGCGTCGAATCTCTTCTGCCTCGCGGGAGGCCGGGCGGGAGATAATCACCGGCGACGTACCGGCATAAGCCTCATTGCGGCTCAGCGACCCCAGTACGGGAGCATCGATAACAGCGGTAACATCAGAATCGCGGCGAACACGGGTGTCCAGCAAATCCTTGATAAAGGCAACCACGATGCCGAGAATGACACCGACCGCAAGACCTGCCGCCAAATTGAGCTTGACGTTAGGTGAACTGGGGGAAGCCGGAGCGTACGCCTGCTGCACCACAGTTAGGTTGACGGGAGAGATGATCTTATCGCCCTCATCGCTGTAAATCGTGGAAGTAACCTGTTTTCTCAGGTTTTCGGCAACCGAATTGGCAATGCTGGACGCCTGCTTCGGGTCTGGATCATTAACCGAAATATCCACCAGCATGGTGCCATCCGGGTTGGAAGCGGTAACGCCCTCAGCCAATTCCTTTACCGTGGTGTCAAGACCCAAATCATCAATAACCGGCTGCAATACAGACTCGGTTTTTACCAACTGCGGATACGTTTGAATCTGGCTATTGATGTAATTGGCGCCAGAGCTCAGCTCGCTTGCATTGCTGGATGCGCCCGACGCAGCCGCTGAACTGCGATAAGTGGCCAAGAGTTCGGAAGTTGCGGTGTATTGCGGAGTGCGGGTAAAGGTGTACGCGCAGATTGCCACCATCACAATGACCAGCGTGACCACTGCGGTAATCACATGCTTTCTTACCGCATTGAATAAATCGAGAATGGTGACTCCATTACCGTCCTGCACCTGTTCAGCTTCATCCACAGCTATGCTCCGTTCTTCCTTATTCACGGTTCCACCTTAATGTATAGGGGTTACCCCTTTAATCAACCAAGGGGGTCTGTCTCAAAATCATTTCATTTTCATCGGCCGCGGGACTGGCCAGCACATGCACCGTGGTCTCGAAACTTTCCCCCGGCCGCAATGTCACGGTTTTCACACCCACCGTCAGTCCATCGTGCACAGCGAACTGATCGAAATCCTGGGTCCAATCCACAATGCGCCCTTCATCGGGGGCGTAGACGTACAGCACCGTTTCGATCTCCCCCGTACGGGGGTTGCCGTTATGGTCATAGCCGCGCAACAGATCCGGAGCGGCATTCACCTCGGCGGCATCGGCCGTATTCGTCAGTTTGATGTGAACGGTGTATTGCTTGGCGCCACTGGGATAGGTTTTGTCATATGTACTGGTCACTTCACGCTTCAGGTACCAGTCCATCTTGCCCATAGTGGCATCGTTGAAGTACACACCCGTAACCGAAGCCGGTTTCGACTGCAATTCGCCGGCGATGGTCGTACCCAAGATACGCCGCTGCTCATCCTCATGAGCACTCCATACATACAGATGGCCGTCGGATACGGACTCCTGGAACGTTTGCACCAGCTGCTGATTCTTGCCGTCCACATTCTTGAGCACATGCGTGAAGATCTCACTGGCCGCCATCGTGAAGAAGTCGGTTTGCTCCGCCTGCGTATCGGTATCAAAATAAATCTGGTTCAGAATCCGCTGCTCGGCATTGTCGCCGCTCATCACCGTGCCATCGGAGAGCGTCACGGGGCCGGCAACCTTCAATAACCGCTGCAGGAACACCGGGTCCACGCTGATGACGCCATCCACATCGTCATGACCGGCTCGATGCCAGATCTGACTCGCGATATCAGCGACGCGGGGGAAATCGGGAGTGAAATTGATGTCCGGGTAGTCCGTGGCCATCTTGGTGGAGAAGAGATTGCGTTCTTCCGCCGTCAGTACGCTCGCGGCTTCATCCTGGCTGAACAGACCATTCCGAGGCGGATCGCCGAACGTGCTCATGCTGATTTTGCCTGTATCGACGGTGAGCGTGGCCCACGCAGTTGGAATGCCTCCCGTGGCACGCAGCTCAGCATTGTTCTGTGCCAGCACCAGGTAGGTTCGCGGGCCTCTGCCGCTACCACCTCCATCACTGCTATCCAAGTCGAACATCTTGGGCAGCACATCCGTCAGCCGACTGGCCGTATCCGTCAGGCTGGCAAGCTCCTTGAACTTGCTACGCCCCTGCTGCACCGCCTCGGTAATCTGCGGAATATGCGTATCACCAATCTTGCCCATGTCTACGCTGGCATCCGCCACTACTCCATTGGCGGCGGCAAGATCCTGAGTCACGCTGGCCATATCCCCCAGCTGAATCGTGCCGTCTTTGATACCGATGCTGTTGAAATCCAAGGCCTGTGCCGCCTTGGCAAGCTTCGGCAATGCGTTGTTCGACACGTCTTCCAAAATGTGCACCATGTCTCGCGCGGCCTTCACGTCAGAACCGTAATAGGGCACCAATGTGGCCAGTTTCCATACCGGCTGCTTGGTCTGCGCATACGTAGCGTCGATATGCTGGGAGAATGCTTCAATGCTGGCTTGCGCTTTGTCGGTGTCGCCGGCTTGAACTTGTGATTGGATGCGGCTTGCGGCCTGAATCGCTGCTTCCACTTCATTTTTCGCTTTGAGCGCGGAAAGGCCGAGCCACGCCGCGAGCGCTGCAATAATCAACAGCAGTGCGCCGATTACAATCAGCACCATCCGAATGCGCTTTTTGCGCTTGATCCGCCTGATATGTTCATGGCTCATACGCCGGCGGTGCTTACGCCGTTCCGCCGCTCGGACGTCTTCAGCAAGTACCTCGGGGTCAACATACGGCTGTATCACTTGGCGATCATCCGCGTTTTTCGACCGCTCGGAGGGTGCCGGCGGCTGAGGTATTTCTGGTATGTTCGAATCAGTCATAGATATATCGACTTATCTTTCTGTAATCACGTTCAAGGGCGGTGTGGCAAGGGCGCGGCAAAACTGTGACAGCGAAACGGGAAGGAATCAGTACGCTCCCTTATGGCTCAGCACTGCACCCACCGTGCGGAACAGCAGCACGATGTCTCCCATAATCGACCAGTTCTGCACGTAAGCCACATCAAGGGCCTCGCTTTCCTCGGCGGACAGATCGGAGCGGCCGGACACTTGCCACGGACCGGTGATGCCGGGCTTGACCAGCATGCGGGTGGCGTACAGACGGTTGTAACGGGCATATTCCTCAGGCAGCGGCGGGCGCGGCCCCACTACGGACATATCGCCCATCCATACGTTGAGGAACTGAGGCAACTCGTCAATGGAGAAGCGGCGAATGAAGTGCCCCACCTTGGTGATGCGTGGATCGTTCTTCATCTTGAAGATGAAGCGGTCGGTCTGACCGGTTTCTTTTGCGAGCTCCTTCTTGAGCGCGTCGGCGTTCACTACCATCGAGCGGAACTTGTACATCTGGAACGGCTTGCCGCGCAGGCCCATACGGGGCTGCTTGTAGAACACCGGTCCGCCGTCCGTGACTTTGATGGCGATCGCCACCGGAATGGTGATAATCAGCGAACAGATAATCGCCAGTGAAGAAATCACCAAATCAAACAAGCGTTTGGTCAAACGACGGGCTGGCGTGTATTGCGCAAGACGCTGCGTGATAACCGTGGTGCCTTGGATGGATCGAACCTGAATCTCATGGTTAGAAGTGTCAGCGGCGGAAGCCAGCATGGCAATCTCCAGACCGAACGATTCCATGCGCACGGAGAAGATATCGTAATTATCCGAATAGCGACGCAGCTCGTCAGCCACCATAACGGTCTGCGCGTTCATGTCAATAATCTGTTCAGCAAGATTATGATCGCTGTACTCGAGTACGGGCAGCTGGCAGCCCCCGTTCTTTTGCATCTCCTCACGGAGTGTCTCATGGTCGGTGCTCTGTTCAATCAATCCGGTATCGGGATTGAGATGAATCGGGCATACTGCCACCGGGCGGTAGTTGAGTTGCCGACGCTGACCGAGGAATTGTAGCGTACGACCAATGCCGTGCGGGGAACCGATGATCACCGTGCCATAAGCGTAGGCGCCCTTGCGACGACTACGCGTAATGAATGCACGGCTGGCAATGCGTTCCACCATGGTGAGCAACCATCCGGCAATCACCACCAAGCAGAGCGACGTGAGGGTCAGACCCAGATTGAAGAAGTAGTTGAACGCGCACTGCACCACCCAGCACACGACCATGCCTTTGACCAGCAGCACGTTGAGCTGGTAACCGTCACCCATAACATGGCGGTGATAAATGCCGGCAACATAGAGCGACCACACCCAGAAGCAGGCCATAATAATAAGGTAAACGGTGGAGTCAATCGTGAAATTGAATCTGCTCGAATAGAGCGGCGTTGCCTCATGGCGCAGATTGAGCACCGTAGCTCCGGCGATGATGTACATGGCGGCGTCGATAAGCATGAGGGCGAGATTGACGAAGAATCGCCAGTACAGCACGTGGCTGAGCTGCTTTTGGCGGATATCACTGAGCTGAGCGGTGGTTCGGTCACCGCTATTGGCCTGTCTGCTGCGTGTAGACGGCTGACCGTTACTGCTCAGAGATGACATCTCAAACACCAATTCTTCCTTTTCAACCGTATACCTCAGGTCTCGCGGCTCTCACTTCTCTGGATTCCCCTGTGTACGGGTGTATACGGGGTTACCCCTTCAACATGGTACAGACATCACACCCCTAACCGCTAGGGGGGGGGGTGTGTTGGAAAACCACATAGCGAACGTGATCGGATAGTAACTACGTTCATTTTGACGTCTCGAATAACGGGACTAATTTGCTCTGCAACCGGGCGGCCAGTCATCTCGGCATTGCATCTCGACGGACTACCCCACGGACTACCCCTGGGTGTAGCGTGTTGGGGTTGCTTTGAGAGACCGCCTGATGCGTTGTTGCGGTCGATCAGCGAGAGTGGAGTATGCACGTGAGTGGAATGAACGGAGCTCAGGGAATCAAGAATCATCGCGGCGAACTGCAGCGGGTGCTGAGCCGCGAGGAATCATATGTAGACGGCAAACTCAGCCGGGCGGCGTTCATCTCCATCGCGATATTGACCTTCATCACCTTCGTGGGCAACTTCACGCAGTTGCAGCTGAGTTCCGCGCTGCCGATTATCGTTTCCGAATTCCACATCTCCGTAACCACCGGGCAGTGGCTCACCTCCGTGTTCCAGCTGGTCATGGGCGTCATGGTGCCGCTGACCGCGTTCCTGACCCGTCGTTTCTCCACCCGCCAGATTGTAATCTGCTCGATGGCGGTGTTCACGGTCGGCTCCCTGCTGGCATGGTTGGGGCCAAACTTCGTATGGGTGCTGGTCGGGCGCGTGCTCGAAGCTGCCGGCACAGGCGTGATGTGGCCGGTGCTGCAGATCACGGTGTTTTCCATCTACCCGCTGTCCCGACGCGGCTTTGCTATGGGCACCGTGGGCATGGCCATGAGCGTGGCTCCGGCAATCGGCCCCACCTTGGGCGGCTGGCAGACCGACGCCAACGGCTGGCGTTCCATCTTCCTGACCATGACCGTGATTGGCGTGGTCTCGCTGGTGGCGGCCATGTTCGGACTACATAATTTCGGCTCGCATGACCCGTCTGCCCGCGCGGACTTTTTCTCGGTGAGCCTGTCGGTGATTGGCTTTGGCGGGCTGATGTTCGGCTTCACCAATTCGGAGGCCTACGGGTTCGCCGCACCGGTAACGTGGGGACCCATGGCAGTGGGCCTGATTGGCATTGTCTGGTTCGTGCTGCGTAACCTGCGCGCCGGCAAGCGGTATCGCGAGGCCGTAGCCAAGGACAAGTCGGCACTCCCCCAGCCGCCGCTGCTGGACTTGGAAGTGCTGAAGAACCGTTCGTTCACCGTCGGCACCATTACCGCGTCGCTGGCATTTTTCGCCTTCAGTTCGATTCTGGTCATCATGCCGCTCTACATCCAGACCGACCGTGGGTATTCTGCCACGATGAGTGGTCTGATCATGTTGCCGGGCGCTATCGGTCAGTGCATCTCCCAGTTCTTCGGCGGCCGTGCGATGGATCGATTCGGCGCACGACCCGTGGCTTTGTTCGGTTCGATTGTGTTGACCCTTGGTACCTTGGGCATGTCGCTGGTGGCGATGGATACGTGGATCTGGTGGGTATCGATCTGCCAGTTCATCCGTCAGATCGGCATGGGTTTCCTGCTGATGCCGATTACCACGTGGTCCCTGAATTGCCTGAACGGGCCGAGCGAAGTGTCCGCCGGATCATCGGTGACGAATACCGCGCGTCAGATTGCGGGCGCTGTGGGCGCACCCGTGTTGGTGATTCTGATGGAAACGTTTGCCGCTTTGCATAAGCAGGGCGGCGCCTCCGCCGTCGCCGCTTCGATTTTTGGCATTCAATGGGCGCTGCGCATCTCCGCAATGATCTGTCTGGCAATGGTGTTGATGGTGTTCTTCGGCGTCAAGGGCGACGGTGCCGGTCGCACGCGAGACATTATTTCCTTGCGCGCGCTGCGCGAACGGCGTGCGCGGCGTATGGCTGCGAACTGACGGCAGATCCAACCATTCTCAACATAATAAGAAGCCCCGGTTTCCAACACCGGGGCTTCTTATTATGTTGTGCTATCGCAGGATTTCAGCTGGAGTCTATTACGCCCTGCCCATCAGCGTCAGGACAATCAGCAGCACGTTGAGCGCCACAATCAGCGCCACGACGATCATGAAAATCACGTGCTTGACGGTTCCATCAGCCCACTTGCCCATGAGTTCCTTGTCATGCGTGTATCGCATCAGCGGAATCACGGCGAACGGGATGCCGATGGAAAGCACCACCTGGCCGATGACCAGCGCCTGAGTCGGGTCCTTGGCGAACCACAGCACAATCAGTGCCGGCACCAGCGTGACCACGCGGCAGGCCCACATCGGGGCGTTGACGTGCAGCAGACCGTGCATGATTTCCGAGCCGGCGTACGTGCCAACCGATGTGGAGCTCAGCGACGAAGCCAGCAGGCCGATGGAGAAGATCGTGCCGATCACCGGGCCAAGCACCTGCGTGATCGCCCGCTGTGCGCCGTCGATGGAGTCCGTGCCAGACATGCCATGCAGCGAGTTGGCGGCGAGCACCAGCATCGCCAGATTCACGGTGCCGGCCAGCAACAGCGCCCAGGCCACATCGATTTTCGAGCCTCTCAGCTGCGTTTTGATTGACGGCTTTTCGCCGCCTGCGTAATGGTCGTTCACCAGCGTGGAGTGCAGGTAGATGGCGTGCGGCATCACGGTGGCGCCCAGAATCGAGGCGGCCATCAACACCGAGTCGGCGCCTTGGAAGCGTGGAATCATGCCTTTGACCACTTCGCCGGGGTTCGGCGGGGCTACGAACAGGCCTGCGATGAAGCCGAATGTGATAATCAGCAGCATCACGATGATGATGCGCTCGAATGTGGTCTGTGTCTTGCCGCCTTGGAACCACAGCATCACCGTGGAGATTACGCCAATCGCCAAACCGCCGATGAACAGTGGAAATCCGAACAGCAGGTTCAGGGCGATGGCGCCGCCGATCACCTCGGCCAGATCGGTGGCGATGGCGATGACCTCGGCCTGCATAAAGAACATGAAGCGGCCGGCATCGCTCATACGTTCACCCAGCAGTTCCGGCAGGGATTTGTTGGTCACGATGCCGAGTTTTGCGGACTGATACTGGATGAGCACGCTCATGGCGTTGGCGAGCACCAGCACCCACACCAACAGGTAGCCGTATCGCGCGCCGGAGGTGATGTTGGCCGCCACGTTGCCAGGATCGACGTAGGCCACGGCCGCCACGAACGCGGGGCCGAGGATGCTGGCCAGCGCATGGTCATGCGGCTTTTTCTTGCCGTTTGCCACGGTTCCAGCTCCGGCTCCGACTCCGGCAAGCTGGCGTTCCTTCTCGATTTCCGGTGTTTCCTGTTCGATGTCTGCCACGGCGTTCGTCATAGTGGTTGCCGCAATGGCATCTGCTGCGGTGTGTGTTACTGCCATATCGTTTGTACCAGTTCCCTTCATACCGCGCACAGTTATAGCGCAGGCCTGTTTCCCGAGTCAACAGACGGACAATCTGCGGACGATTGATGGATGACCGGCGGACTGGCAGCTGGCATTTCCCGCCATCTCGCTCATGAAATGTGAAAAACCGCCGAAAACTCGCTCATGAAATGTGCCAGACGGTAGAAAACTCGCTCATGAAAGTGTAAAATCATTGATATAGCAGTAATTCGGAAAGGGGCTCCTCATGTATCTCAAACGCAAAGCCGATGCCTATCTCAATGCATGGAAATCCGACCCGAATCGCTCCCCGCTAATCATCAAGGGCCCTCGTCAAGTAGGCAAGACAGAGACTATCGATTACTTTGCCGCACACAACTACCGTTCGGTAGTGGAAATCAACTTCGTTGAGGAACCGAAATATCGTGCAATCACTGCGGACGGTTATGGCGCGAATACCATCGTCCGCAATATTTCCCTGATCGACCCAGCTAAAAAGTTCATTCCGGGCGATACGCTCATCTTTTTCGACGAAATCCAGGCCCATCCTGATATCGTCACTGCACTGAAGTTCTTTAAAATCGACGGCAAATATGATGTGATTTGCAGCGGTTCAATGCTGGGCATCAGCTATAAGCAAATCGAAAGCAATAGCGTGGGATATAAGACCGACTACGAAATGCGATCGTTGGACTTCGAGGAATTTCTGTGGGCTCGCGGATACGATGAGGCCGTCATCGAAAGCATGTTCACCCACCTGTGTGATGCTACGCCATTCTCTGAAGTGGAAATGAACGTCTTCTCCACGGCATTTATGGATTACTGCGTGCTTGGCGGCATGCCTGCGGTTGTCGCCTCCCATATACGCACTGGCACGTTCGAGGGAACACTGCAATTGCAGCGCCAGCTTATTTTGGACTACCAGGAGGATATCCGCAAATACGCGCAAGGACTCGATCAGGCACGAATTCTCAACGTGTTCAACCATATTCCCGTGCAACTCGCCAAGGAAAACAAGAAGTTCCAAATCAGCAAGGTTGCCAGCGGAGCGCGTTTCAAAGACTATCGAGGATGCGTGGAATGGCTTGAAACCTCGGGAATGGTGAATATCTGCCGATGTATGTCCTATCCTGAACTGCCGTTGAAAGGCAATTATGACGAAAACAAGTTCAAGATATATTTCGGCGATACCGGTCTGTTCGTAGCGATGCTTGACGACGAGGCCAGTGATGATCTGCGGGCCAATCGTAATCTTGGTGTCTATAAGGGTGCTATGTACGAGAGCATCGTCTCTGAAGCGCTACGGAAATCCGGCTATGACCTGTACTACTACAAAAAAGAGGATTCCACACTGGAACAGGATTTCTTCGTCCGCACGCGCGAATGGCTGGTGCCGGTGGAGGTGAAATCGAAAAAAGGCACCGCCAAATCCATGCGGACGCTAATCGCTTCGGATTCTTATCCGGAAATTCAGTTCGGCGTGAAACTATCCGCCGGCAATATCGGTAGTAGCGAACACGTGTTCACCGCACCATACTTCACCACATTTTTGCTCCGACGGCTCCTGCGCGCTTATGACGAGGGGCAGGCACCTATGCTCAACAATCCTGAGCGGTAGCCCCTATTCGTCTGCGGGCACGGCCTGGCCCGGGCAGGTGTGGAGGACGGCGAGCATGGCGTCCTTTTCTTGGGAGGTGACGGTGAGCTGGTACTTGTCTTTGACGCCAATCTGGCGGGCCACGTAGTCGCAACGGTAGTCGGCGTTGGTGGGTAGCCAGTAGGCGGCGGAAGCCGACCCCTTCTCCTGATTGGCCGGGCCGTCGACGGCCAGCAGGTTGTAGGGGTCATTGCCGAATTCATGGCGTTTGGCAGTGGACCAGTCGCGCGCACCGGATTGCCAAGCGTTTTCAAGGGCCACCACATGGTCGATCTGCACTTTGGCGCTGGTGGCGCGGCCACGTACAAAATGGATGGTCTGAGCGGTGTACGGATCGGCCAGTGTGCCGGACTCGACCACACAGGAACCGGCGTATTTGTAGGTGATGTCCGTGAGATCACGGGCGAGCACGTCGTCGCGTACGTCGCAGCCATTGCCGTCGACGTCGGTGGTGCGGAAACCGAAGGAATCGCGGTCGTAGCCGGAGGAGCTTTGGTTGTCGTCTACGGCGAGCGCGTTCAAAGTGTCGGCGGCTGAACCGGTGGCAGTGTAGCCACCTGTGATTTTGGCCGCGTCGGAGCTGACCTGCGGCAGTAGCAGGCCGATGGTCACGCCGATTGCTGCGGCGAGAACGATGAGAATCAGCACGCGCTCCAGCGGACCAGAAGCGTTGAAACGACGGCGGAAGTGGGCGTTACGACGTGCCATCAATCACGCATAGGTGAAGGTGAGGGGGTCGTGGCCGGCGCGGGTGGGGCCGTCGAGGGCGTCGATGGCAGCGTGTTCATCGGCGGTCAGGGCGAAGCCGAACAGGTTGAGATTCTCCTTCTGGCGGTCAGCATGCACGGACTTGGGGATGATGATCGTGCCGTTTTCGATGTGCCAACGCAGAATCACCTGGGCCGGGCTGACCTCATGGGCGGCGGCGATCTTCTCGATGGTGCCGTCGCCGGCGTTGAGGTCGGCGCCACGCGCCATCGGCGAGTAGGCCTCCACGGCGATGCCGTGCTCCTTGCAGAACGCCACCACTTCGCGCTGCTGCCACGTGGGGTGCAGCTCAATCTGATTGACGGCCGGCCATGCGCCGGTCTCCTCGTGCAGACGCTTCAGATCGGCGGGCATGAAGTTGCATACGCCGAGCGTGCGTGCCATGCCTTCGTCGCGCAGCTTGACGAACGCCTTCCAGGTGTCGGTGCTGCGCCAGTCGAACGGCGTGGGCCAATGGATCATGTACATGTCCACGTAATCGAGCTGGAGGAGTTTCAGCGAGTTGTCGAAAGCTTTGAGCGCGGAATCGTAGCCCTGCTGGGAGTCGCGCAGCTTGGTGGTGACCCACAGGGTCTCGCGCTTGGTGCCCTTGTTGTATCCGGAAGCGGCGAGCGCGCGGCCCACGCCGGCCTCGTTGTTGTAGCCGGCCGCACCATCGATATGGCGGTAGCCGGCTTCCAACGCGGATTCGACGACGGGGACCACGCCCTCGTCGTCGATACGTAGCACGCCGAGACCGACTTGCGGAATGGAATGACCGTCTTTCAAGGCGATGTCCGGCACGTTGGCGGGGTTGATGTGTCCGTTGGTCATGATGTGCGATGCTCCTTTATTGCTGCGACTACACGCCACTGTACACGGTTATGTGGGTGATGTGCGGCCGGTGTGCAGGGAGCGTGCGGGTAAACGGCATGATTATGACTGGCCTTCCATGTGGGAAAGCCGGTCATAATCATGACAACATCACGCTCTACTCCTGCGACCGGGGCCTCGTCCCATTGTTCCCGGACGCGAATTTGCCTCCAACCACAATGATGCCCAGCGCCATTGCGGAGCCCCTCTTCCCCTCCTCTGGGCACAAATTTGTCCCGGTGAAAACGTCAATCGATTGACGTTTTCACCGGGACAGAAATCGTTGTCCCGGTACGCAATTTCGGCCCATTTTTGAGAACCGGGACAAACCAATTTTCAAAGTCCACATACCCCGACAAGCAGAATCGGCGGAATACCGTCAATCCCGAGATCGACATGTTGTCCCGGTTCGCACATAAAACGATTGACGCTCGTATCGGGGCAACGAGAATTGTCCCGGTACGCGAAAAACGCCCGTTTTTTCAAACCAGGACAATGATTTCTGTCCCGGTATTAACATCAATCGATTGATGCGCAAACCGGGACAGAATCGCATCGCTACGCCGAGACAGCCGCATCTGGCAGACGACAGCCGACAGCCAGCAACTGGCAACCGCATCATAATGCCGAGTCAGTCCTTATCAGGAGCGCTTACGACGCAAAGCAAACGAGACCCCGCCGGCTGCACCGAGAACGACGACCGCAAGACCCACGGCAGTCACCGCGCTACCGGTCTTGCTCAGCACGCCAGTAGCCTTGTTGCCATTCGCACCGTTGGTCTTATCGCCATCGCCATCGTTGTCGCCGATATTGTTCACGGCCTCGGCGACCATGCGAATCTCATCGGCCTGGCCTTGCGGGCTGATGTCGTATTTCTTGAGGTTATCGGCGGTTACTTTACTGGGTACTGTGTTGGAATCGTCGTCGCCATCATCCAAGGTGTATGCCCACGACGTTTCCGCCATGGAACACCGGCAACAACGTGCTCGCGTGGCATGGCGTGTACTGGCGACAGTCACCACGGCGACCCCGCCATGGAACGTGGCACAACCATGCGGGGGACGCTCTATGTGCATTCAGTCATGCTGCCGATGCTCTTTAACTTGCATATCCACGGGGGCGGCACGAGGCAATTCGGCCGCCTTTACCCGTACATCCATGGGGCGGCGAAAATCCCATGGGGCGGTAACTTGCCCATGGGGCGGTCGGTAAAATTTTACCTTCCGCAGAATAAAGCCATTTTCAGCCACCGCCCCATGAGGAATTCACCGCCCCATGGGCCAATCACCACCCCATGAAACAGCTCATTCGCACAGCAACACTATTTGCCGAGCAACACCCGCTTGGCGAGTTCGGGACCGTATTCCGCCAATGCGGAATCTTCCGACGCGATGCTGGCGTGGCCACCATTATGCTCACCATTGTCACCAACACCAACACCAACACCAACACCATCGTCGTTACCACCACCATCGCCAGCCGTCGCAAGATTCTCAGTGAGCTTGGCGACCAGACGCGCATGGGCCTTTTCGTCGATCTTCACGAAAATCGCGAACACAATCAGGCCAAGCACAATGCACACCAGCGGAATCATGAAGGCGAAGGTCTTGAAGATGGTGATGTCCTTGGCCGTCATGTCGGCGGCGGTGGCGGAACCGATCATGCCGGCGGCCACGGCCACGAAGCCGACGAAGCCGTTGGAGAATGCGCCGGCGATCTTGTCGAGCATCGGACGCACGGACAGCGTCACGGCTTCGTTGCGTTTGCCTGTTTTCAGCTGGCCGTATTCAATGGAGTCCTCAAGGCACACGATCACGGTCATCTGAATCTGGGTCTGCGGCAGGTAGAACAGCACTAGTGCCACCAGCAGCAGCGGTATATTCGTGGAGGCGACAATCAGCAGCAGGTAGGCCACGACCATCACGGACATGCCGATGAGGAACAGATAACGGCGGGGCACCCACCTAGTGATGACCGGGAACAGTACCGACATAATCAGACCGCACGCAATAGGGATGACGCCGGTGACCGGGAAAAGGTCCATGCGACCAATCACGTATTTGAACAGGTAGACCATCACGCCACCGGTGGCCACGTTGGCGACGGCGTAGAACACATAAGACAAAGCGGTCCACATGAGCTGGTCGTTGTGAATCAGGGCGCGGAACGCTTCAATCGGGTTACCGTTCTCCTGGGCCTTGGTGCGCAGCGTGCTCTGTTTTTCCTTGACACCGAACACTACACTCAGAGCCGTGAGAGCGCCGAGCAGGGCCACGATGATGATGAACGCGGTCCAACCATTCTGGTTCTGCTGGCCGGCATCGAAGCTGAAGAAGGTGACGATGGGCATCACGGCGATAGTCAGACCGTTGTACCCGAGCGATCCGGTGAAGGTGCCGGCTGCGGTGTAGATGCCGCGCTGATGGGAGTCGGAAGAGATGGAGGGGATCATTCCCCAGTAGGAGATATCGCGCAGGGAGTAGAACACATCGAGCACCACGAACACCACCACGAACAGGACGATGAACAGCGTGGTGTTGACGTTGACCAAGCCGAACAGGCCAGTGTAGACCATGACGATCAGCACGGCGGACACCAGACCGCCGATGAGCTGCCAAGGGCGGAATCGCCCGAGTTTGGTGGTGGTGTTATCCACCAGGTTGCCCAGCAGCGGGTCCACGAAGATTTCCGCGATACGAATGATCACGATCAGCGAGGTGATGATGCCGATGAGCTTGCCCGCCACGGCCTTGTCCACTCCGGAGAACAGCGAGTTGGTCACATAGACCACGAAGTAGGTGCTTAGCGCGTTGTAGAACGCCGACTGGCCGAAGTTGCCGAGCGCGTAGGCCACAAGTCGCGCGGGAGCAATGGCCTCTTTCTCATCATGATGGGATTGCGTAGACGATTCAGTTGATGCCGTCATCAGATACATTCCTCCAGATTCCATGTACGCATATCAGCGATGTTGCGGCAATTCACACATCGCGCGTGCAATACACCGGTAAACCAAAAAATAATATACACCAGATCGTAGAGAAAACACACATAAAGTTGCTACTTAAGCACAGAAATTAACAAAAAGTCACTAAACGATTGAACGGCGTCTCTTATCGTGGGGGGGGGGAGATGCACGAACTCGGAGCGGAGTGAACGGCTACCTCCGATGACACATGGGGCCACTCAAACGAGTGACAATTACGAGTTACGACGGGAGATGACAATGTTCCGCAAGGCTCCCCTCAGTCACCTTCGGTGACAGCTCCCCCCAGGGAGGGGAGCCAGATTAGCGTCAGCGTGTGGAGGCGCGGGCGATGACTTGGGATTCGGTGGTGAGCAGTTCGGGTTTGGTGATGCTGCCATCGATGCGTCCGAGGATGCGATTCACTGCCGTGGGAGCTGTCCAGTCAAGGCGGGAATCCATGGTGGTCAGCGGAATCTGCAGGTAGGGGGCTTCCTCGTTGTTGTCGAAGCCGATGACCTGCACCTGCGCGGGCACCTCATAACCAGCGGTGCGCAGAGCGGTCAATGCGCCGATGGCCAACTGATCGTTCAGTGCGATCACACCGTCGAATGGCACGCCGGAATCAATCAGTCGCTGAGTCACGCGAGCGCCAGCGCCGATGGTCCAATCCTGATCGGTGTTGCCAATCAGATGAGGATCCAGCTCAAGCCCACGGCGGCGCGTTTCTTCAATGACGCCACGCAAACGCAGTTGTGCGTTGCCTTCCACAGCCTGCAACAAAGCGGCCGCGTTATAGTCGTCTCGTGCGCCCACTACAGCGAGGCGAGAAGAACCTCGATCGTATAGGTAGCCTGCCGCTGTTGCTGCGGCGGCAACATCGTCCGGAGTCACGTGGTCGGCAACACCCCATGTGGTTCGGGCACCGACAATAACCAGCGGGAAATCGACCTTCAGGTCTTCGGGCGAAATATCCTCCACCTCGCTCATGGAGAGAATCATGCCGTCTGACACGGTGGAGTTGAAGTTCTTGAGCAGGTCACGCGCTCCTTTGGCCGAGCCCTCTGCATACGTGGTGACGTATACGGAGTAGTCGCGCTGACGGGCGGCCTCGATGGTGCGGTTGGCCAACTCGGCCAGATATGGCGGAATCAGCGAAGGCACGGCAAGGGTGATGAAACCGGTGTGATCGCGGTTGAGGTTACGGGCGGCCACGTTGACTCGGTAGCCGAGGTCCTTAATGACTGTTTCAACCTTTGCACGGGTTTCATCGGTCATACGCCCGGAGCCATTGATCACGTTCGACGCAGTTTTGAGCGATACACCGGCGGCCTGAGCGACATCGCGTAGCGTCACTCGACGCTTGGCTGTTTTCTCGTCGCTCATGCCACACTCCTCTATCCGGACAACATTGCCATTCTAGCGCGGTTTAGCAGGACGTTTTAGCGATAAGAATGGCGTTGCGGTTCAGCGTATATCCAACGGCGTCAGTCTCGCAACGGTGGGCGATGATGGGATCACCTTCCACACCGTTGACGGCAACGGGCTGCTTCGAACGGTTCAGATAGAAATCGAAGCGGATGGTACCGTCTGAGGATTGGCGGATGGTGTGCAGGATGCGGGGGTCATGAGTCGTGGCTGCTGCGGTCGTAGTTGCGGCGTTGATCTCTCCCCCACCCGGCCTTTGGTCGGGAGCCCTTTCGTCGGAGGGGGCTGTTGTGTTGAGTTCCTTGAGCAAGTGGGTGATGTCGTGGCGGCCAAGATCGCAGCCCACGTAGATGGCGGCGCCTTGGCCGTGGGGGTGACTGGTGATGGCGGGGACGCCGTCGAGCTCCCAGTCAGCAGCGGCTGTACCCACGTACGTGGCAAGCACGCGAGTGTCTGGAGCGACCGAGGTCACGTCATTCTGCCACAGACGTGTCGTGAGTCCATTCGACAAACCGATTTCGGCCGGTTCGTCTTCGGCTTCTTCTCCGAGGATGTTGAATTCTTCGGAGCGGATGCCGAGCATGTCGCGCAGAAGTCCATTGCCGGCGCCGGGGTATCCGCCGAGACCGATGTGGAAGTGTTCGTCGATCAGGCCGGTGGCATAGCCGACGATGACCGTACCGCCGTTTTCGGCAAAGTCCGCGATGCGACGGGTATCCTCGTCGGACAGGGCGATCACGGTGGGCAGCACGATAGTCTGGTAGCCGCTCCAATCGTAGGCGAGCGGGACCACGTCCGCGCGCGCTCCGGCATCGAGATATCCGCGATACCAGTCGCGTACGTCATGCCAGTGATTGAGTTTCATGCTGGGCAGGGTCTCGGAGCGAGTGGCCCATTCGGATTCCGCACTAAACAGAATCGCCGTGTCCGCGCGCTTCAGTTCCGTGTCTTGCACACCCGCGTCGGACAGCGTCTTCAGCGCGGCGCCGAGTTCGCACACTCCTCGAAACAGTTTCGTATCGGAGCCCGCGTGGGGCACCATCGCGGAGTGGAACGCCTCGGCACCCGATGCGGATTGTCTCCATTGGAAGAAGTTGATGGCGTCGGCACCCATGGCCACGTGGGCCAAGGAGTCGCGCATGAGCTCGCCGGCGCGCTTGCGCATGTTAAGCGGCTTCCATTGGACGGCGGAGGTGGAGTGCTCCATCACGTACCACGGCTTGCCGAGCGCGAGCGAGTCCATGAGCGCGTCCGAGCAGGCGAGTTCGTCCAGATGGGATTCGCCCTCATGGAAGTAGTGATCGTTGGACACGAAGTCCACTTCGTTTGCCCATTGCGCGTAGTCCATGGTGCATTGGTCGGTGGAGACCATGAAGTTCGTGGTGAACGGCTTGCCGGGGCAGATTTCTTCGATGGCGTCGCGTTCGGCCTTGTAGAAGTCGAGCAGCATGTCGTTGCCGAACCGCTCGTAATCCAACTGCTGGGGCGGGTTGACCATGCTGTCGCCGCCCATGTGGCGAGGCAGCAACACCTCGTCGAAGCTGTTCACGTGCTGGGACCAGAAGGCCGTGCCCCACGCTTCGTTCAACGCGTCGACGGTCCCGTATTTGGCCTCGCACCACGTGCGGAACGCGGCCAAGGCGTTGTCGGAGTAGTCGTAGCGGTTGTTCCAGCCGTATTCGTTGCCCATGTGCCAGGCCGTCACGTATGGATTGTCCTTGTAGTGTTCGGCAAGTTTGCGGCACAGGCGCAGCGCGTATTCCTTGAGCACCGGGCTTGTGGGCTGCCACGACTGGCGTGAGCCCGCATTGACCACATGGCCGTACCGATCGATTGGCAGCACCTCAGGATGACGCTCGTACAGCCACAACGGGGCCGTGGCAGTGGCCGATGCCAGGTCCACGGCGATGCCCGCCGCGCCGAGCTTGTCGATCACGTGGTCAAGCCACTCGAACGTGAACTCGCCCTCGCGCGGTTCGATCTTGTCCCAGCTGAAGATGGCGAGGGCCACGGTGTTGACGCCGGCTTGGACCATCAGGCGGATGTCCTCGTCCAGTGTCTCCTCGGACCACTGGTCCGGATTGTAGTCGCCGCCGAACGCGATGCCACGACCGGATTCAGTCAGCAGGGACGGCCACCTGAACGTTCTACGAGTAGTCATATCAATCAAGTCCTTTATTGTACCGGCTCATGGCCGATGCTATGTTGCTGGCGGCGGCCGTTGCTGCGATGACCTTCTTGGTGTTGCGCATGTTATCTCCTCCTGAGCCGTTGGGATTGGTCGTGGCTTCGGGACTTTGGACTTACCTTGGGCCTGGGTTCCTCGCCTGCGATATGCTCCGCTGACGGTCTTTTTTGGGGTGTTTTCTTTGGTACACCCGTGTACCAATATCTATGATGATACACCCGTGTACCAATTTGTCAAAATCAAGCGACACGCCTGATTTCCCGCCAAAACTCGCCACCTCGGGCACACAGAAGAATCTTCAGCCTCCGACATCCACAATTCCGAGAGCGTTCACATTCGTGGATGTCCAGCGCCAGACGGAGCCAGTTCGGCTAGTATGAATAGGCACCACCATAGCTGTATTGAGAGGAAGAGCACATGGCGGGACTGTTTCGGACTGCTTCCAAGCAGCCCAATCCTTTAGGAACAGCCATACGCACCCGCGGATCAGGAAAATATACATTCGGACTGGCTTTGAGTGCGGGTCTTGCCGGATTACTGTACGGCTACGACACCGTCTCCATCTCCGGTGCCATCGAATTCCTGCGCGCCAGATACGGGCTCAGTACTCTCATGGAGGGCCTCGTCGTTTCCTCCATCATGCTCGGTGCCGTCATCGGAGCGGCCACCGCCGGATTCCTTTCCGACCGATTCGGCAGGAAACGTATCCTTATTATCGGCGGCGCGTTCTTCCTCGTTGCGGCTGTATGGAGTGCGCTGACGATAGGTCCCATAGCGCTTATCGTGGCGCGCGTGGCCGGCGGCTACGGCATCGGCCTGACCGCCGCGCTGGCCGTCACATACATCACCGAATCGGCTCCGGCCAACATCCGTGGTCTGCTCGCCTTCTCTTATCAGCTGCTTGCGGTTTGCGGTATCTTCCTGACCAACGTCATCAACTACATCATCGCCTCCCACGGATCAAACGACTGGGATATCGCCACTGGATGGCGCTGGATGCTGGGATTAGGCGCGATTCCGGCCGCCACCTTCCTGCTGGCTATGCGGAGGGCACCGGAAAGCCCACGATTCCTCATTCAGATAGGCAGAACCGATGAAGGTTTCGCGGTGCTCGAGCACATCCTCGGCACCGAACGCGCACGCCTGCGCACCGATGACATCCAAGCCTCGGTCAAACTGGAAACCGAGATGTCGCACGAATTCCATGATTTGTTCCGTCCAGGCCTGCGACGGGCACTCGTCATCGGCATCTTTCTCGCCGTGTTCAACCAGTTCATCGGCATGAACGCCATTTCCTACTATGGGCCGGTGATGTTCTCGGATCTCGGGTTCGCCGGGGACACTCAGTTCCTCGCGGCCGCCAGCGTAGGCGGCATGGAGCTGGTGGCCACCGTGGTAGGCATGTACCTGATCGACACGTTCGGCCGTAAACGTCTTATGGAAATAGGCACCGGCATGATGTGCGTGTTCGCGCTATGCATTTCGGGCTCGTATTTCATGGGCAATTCGCTGCTGACGCTTATATTCGTCATGGCGTTCACCATATCGTTCGCCTTTTCGATGGGACCGATTCCCTGGATTGTGATTCCCGAGCTCTTCCCCACGTATCTGCGCGGTCGCGCCACCGGATTGTGTGTGATGTGTCTGCTGTTCGCCAACTGGATCATCGCACAATTCACGCCGATGATGATCGATGGATTGGGCGGCGGCATATCGTTCGCGATTTTCGCGGTTCTGGATCTGATTTGCCTGTTCGGCATCGTGGCGTTGGTGCCGGAGACAATGGGACGCACGCTGGAGGAAATCGAGCATCTATGGCAGCCGAAAACCGATTTGGCCTACGCAAAATACGCGCTGAGCACGGCTGATGCGAATATCCGCCACGCGGAAGCCACGCTGCGTCGTATTGAAAACGAACGTCAGCAGGCATTGGGCATTATGGATGCGGCTGAGCGGGCTCGCGCTGCGGCACAGCAGAAGATTTTCGCCATAGAGACCGCCAAAAGGGTCGAGGCAGAACGGCTGGAGGCGCAGCGCGCTGCCGAGGAAGCCGCCAAGGCAGCGGCGAATATGGCTGCAGAAGAAGACACGGCAGCGACCGTCTCGGAAGTTACGACGGATGAGAACGTGCCGTCGCTTATGCGGCGTACGAGGGGCGCTGTTCTGGTTGGTAAGTCATCCAGTAGACGGCACGACGGTGAGTATACGGACGGCTCTGCGAACGGCCCTGCGGATGGCTCTGTGGATGGCTCCGTGACTGACTCTGCGGATGGTGCGATGCTGGACGGCGCGGCGGCCGAGGCAGCGGCCAGCGCAGCAGTCGCGGCCTTGGCCGATTCACTGCCCGACGATCCATTCACGCTGGCGAATCGGCCGACTACGCGCAGTGGTGCGGATGATACAGATAGCGTTGATGCCGCAGATGCCGTTGATTCCGCGAATGACGCGAATCGAAACCGCAAGCAGACAAATGCCGTGCAGCCGGCACATATGGCCTCTATTGAGCACGCGCACAGTGCCGATACGCCTCGCGGAGTGTTGTTGCCCAGTGCCGACGAGGATTCCTACAGCGAGCATTCCTTCGCCGAGACGGATGACGACCGCGAGGCTCAGGCCATCGACGCGGCCCTCGACTCTCTGGATGCCCTTATCAGAGGCTGATATATAAGGAAATCCTGTATTGCAGAGTATTGCGGCCTGTGACTGTGCGACTTTACAGATTCAGCACCGCATCGGCAACGCGCATGGCGGATTCACGGTGAGAGACCAGCACCACAGCCACGTCTTGCCCCTTATCCGCATTCTGCTCGCTCTTGGACAGCTCATGAATGGAACGCAGAATGATGGCTTCATTCAAGGCATCCAGACGACTGGTCGGCTCGTCGAAGAGCACCAAGTCGGCATTGCGCAGGAATACACGGGCCAAGCCGATGCGCTGGCGTTCGCCTTCAGACAGTCGGTCGCCCAGCTCGCCCACCTGGGTGTCGAGCCCATCCGGCAGGGAATCGATCAGGTCGAGCACGGATGCCTTGGCGAGGGCTTCGCGGAGTCGGGCGTCAAGAACACCGGCCGCTCCCCCATTGCGAATCTCCGATTCAGGCAAGGCGATAAGCAGATTCTCTCGAATCGTGCCGTCGAACAGGTGGGTCTCCTGACTCATCATGGCCTGAATACGGCGGCGGGCATGCACATCGATTTGCGGTAGCGGCGTGCCGGACAGCGTCACTTGGCCGCGCTGCGGATCCCAATAGCGCATCAGCAGCTTCAGCATAGTGGACTTGCCCCGGCCGGACGGGCCTTGGATACCGAGGATGCCGTGCTGCGGCACATCGAGCGAGAAGTCGGCGAGAATCGCCTCGCTCCCCTCCCCCGGGTACGCGAAGGTGACGCGGTCAAGGCGCATGCCCTCATAATCCGAGTTCGCAGTGCCAGTTTCCACCACGGCCGGCGCTTCGTCCATCAGGCCGAACAGACGACGGGCGGAGGCGAAGGTCTGGGTGAGGTTCGCGGGCAGGGCGGCGAGCGCCAGCGTCGGCCCGAACGAGCTGGCGAGCAGCGCGAAGGCGGCGACCAGCGCCGGGATATCGTAGAGGTTCACGCCGGCAAGATTGATGGCGATGCCGGCAGCCGCCGAGGTAAGCAATGCAACCAGCAATCCGCCGACACCGGCGAACCGGCCGTTGACACGGCTGAGTTTGGCATGGTCACGCCATAGCGCGCGCGTGCGGTCTTCGATGGCCTGCGCACGATCTTCACCCCGACCGAATCGGATGATCTCGTCGAGACCGCGCATGTCGTCGAGCATCACGTTGTCGAGTTCGCCGGCCGCGCCACGGATGGCGGGGCCCAGATTGCGCACGCCGGTGGCGAAGAAGCGCGGCACAATGATGCCGATGATCAGATGGGAGACGATCAGCGCCAACGCCATCCAGGGGCTCAGCATGGCCGCCACGATGGCGTAGACGATGGTGGTGGTCACGGCTATGGCCACGGGGCTGATGGTATGCGCGAAGAAGATTTCGAGCAGTTCCACGTCGGTGGTGAGCATGGCGATGAGGTCGCCCTTGCCCTTGCCGGCGAGCTTGGCCGGAGCGAGGCGGCGAAGGGCGGCGAAAGCCTTGGAGCGGAAGAGCGCGAGCAGGTGGAAGGCCACGTTGTGGTTCAGATATTGCTCAACGTAGCGCGTCAGGCCGCGCAACACCGCGCAAACAATCATGGCGGTGATTGCACCGGCCGCACTCATGCCCCACACGGGGTTGCCGGCGAGCGCGAATCCGGCGATGATGCCGAACACCGGTAGGAAGGTTGCGGCAAGGTGACCGATGGTGCCGGCCGTGGAAGCCGCGACCATAAGCCCGGCCAGTGGCTTGGCCTCCCCGAGTAGTCGCTTGATGACCTGGAACGTGCTCATCTCGGCCGGAGCTGCAGCCGGAGCTGCGCCCACAGCCGCCCCGCTCCCGCTGGCGGAAGCTGTCAGCGAAGCTGGCTGAGGGTGGTCAGCCCCAAAGTTCTCGATATCCGCCTGAGTAGTGAACAACTTGGCGTACACGCCGCCGGCCGCCATGAGTTCGGCATGCGTGCCGGTTTCCACCGACTTGCCGTGTTCGAGCACCACCACTTGGTCGGCGTGCTCGGCGTTGGCCATGCGATGGGTGATCATGATCACCGTCTTGCTGCGGGATTGCACCAGTTCGCGGATGGTCGCGAGAATCAGTTCCTCGGATTCCACATCCACACTGCTGGTGGCCTCGTCGAATACGAATACCGGCGAATCATGCAGAAGCGCACGGGCGATGGCGATACGCTGGCGCTGGCCACCGGACAGGTTGGCGGCGTCGGGCTCAATCGTCATGTCAAGGCCGTCCGGCTGCGAACGCACGAAGTCGGCGATACGGGCCTGTTCGAGCGCGTCCCAGAGACGGGAATCCACGGCGTCGGACGCGGCTTCACCGTTCTGGCCGTCATCGGGCAAAGCCATCAGAAGGTTCTCACGCAGAGTACCGGCAAACAGATGGCTACTGGCACCGATCAGGGTGATGGTTCGGGCGAGCGTCTCTCCGGACAGGTCGGATACCTTGACGCCGTTCAGCGTAAGCGAGCCTTGGTATCCGGTCAGCGTACCGGCAAGCAGCGCGGCAGCCGTGGATTTGCCGGAACCGGAGATGCCGACGATGGCGGTGAGTTGACCGGGGTAGGCAGTGAAGGTGAGGTCGGTGAGCGCAGGTGCCGGCGCGGAATTCGTTTGTTGAACGGCGGCACCGGAATCGGCGCTGTCATAGGAATAGCCGACGTGGTCGAAGCTGACGGTGATTCCGCCATCGGCCTTGGTACCGGCCTTGGTACCGGCATCAGTCCCGGCATCGGTACCAGCGGTGGCCGGCAGCGTGGCAGTGCCGTGGGCGGGCTCGGGGGTGTCCAGCAGGGCGAAGATGCGCTTGGTGGAGGTCATGCCGTTCATCGCCACGTGGAAGTAGGAGCCGAGCTGGCGCATGGGGATGAAGAATTCAGCGGACAGCAGCACGATCAGCAACAGTCCGGCGAGGGTGAGCGGGAAGCCCGCACCGAACGGCATCAGGTATTGCAGGCCGTAGGCCAGGTAGGCGAACGCACCGGGCAGGTGGGCGGCGAGCATAATCGGAGACCAGCCGGCGGCGCTGGCTCCTGCGGCGGCCGCGGCGGTATGCGCATACTGCCATAGAGCCACACCAATGCCGGCCGCCGCACCGCCGTAGGCCACGATATCCATGGCGGTCAGCGAGCGCAGCTGGATCTGCAGCACGCGCATGGTCATGACGCGGAAGCCTTCGGCCTTCTTGTCCATTTCGGCGGCGGCACGGTCGTCGGCGTCGAAGTTCTTCAGGGTTTCGAGGCCTTGCAGGTTGTCGAGGAATGCGGCACCCATGTCGGTGTATCGGCCCCAGTATTTTTTGAAGGCGCGGGCGGCGGTCATGGATACGATGCCGGTGACAATAATAATGAGCGGCGCGCAGACGAGCATGGTCACGGCGGCCGGCATGTTGATCGGCGCAATCACGGCGAACAGGGTGATCGGCGCAAGAATCGCATAGAAGAGCTGCGGCAGGAACAGTTCGAAGAAGCTTTGAATCTGCTCGACGCCTTCGCCGGCGGACTGGACCACATCCGAGGTCTTGACGCGCGACCTGTAGGACGGGCCGAGGGCCACCATTTTGCGGTACAGCTTGGAACGCAAAGCGAGCTTGACCCGTTCGGCGGCTTCGGTGCCGAGGCGTGTGGCGTGTGTGGTGGCCAGGTAGCGAACCAGCATGCAGACGATCGCCAAGGCCACGTAAACCATGAGGTCGCCGGCCATCGGGGCGACGGTGGTGCCCGGAACGCCGAACAGATTGGCGGGGCACTCGGAGGCCGAGGCGGCGTTACAGGAGAAAGTGTGTGGGTCGGCTGCGGCGAGCAGTCCTTGCAGCAGCATGACCAGCGAAAGCATGAAGCCGATATTGGCAAGCAGCCCAACCCACATCAGAGCCACTTTGCCGGCTATGAGCTTGCCGAGACCTGGTGCCAATTGGAACAGTCGTTTGTCGAACATGGTTCGCTTCCCCTTGCCGTGTTGTTGCGGTGTTGGTTGCCGTGGTACTGCAGTAGGTCTCGTCATGCATCAGTCGCGGGTGCCACCAATCGCATACCTGCACATACCGATGGCGTGCACTGCGCAATCCTATTTACCTTAGGCGAAAGCGCACATACACGCCAGACCTTCAGCTGAGACGACTGTCACGCTGAGCTTCGTTCCCAAATAAGAAGCCACAGACTCCCCAATGCCGACGCCGCCGATGATGCTGGAGCTGATGACCGGACCCTGCAGGGCCGGGCTCAGCACGTACTTGTCCTGCAGGAAGTCGATGGCTCCCGAAATGGACACGGTCATAACCGTAGAGCAAACCGGTTAGACACGGCGTTGTATACAATCCACAAAACCAGACAGACAACTTCTCCATTGCCCACAACGCGCGCAACCTTACGCCAGCGTAATCTAACTCGTCAGAATGGCTCGGGTTGTCAACTTGCCATCATGTTTGTAAGGAATAAACGGCCGTATGCTTACCGAATACACCACGCCCGGCGAATCCATCGAGATCCGCGATGACCAAACTATCTATTCACTGCTCACCGATCGCCTTGCCCGCACCGGCGCGGACACGGTAATCGCCGCCAAGAAAATCGGCCCCGGCCGCTGGCAGAACGTCACCACCGGCGAATTCCACGAGCGCGTGGTCTCGGCCGCCAAGGGCCTGATCGCGCTCGGCATCGCCAAGGGCGACGCGGTGACCATCTTCTCCTCCACCCGTCTCGAATGGGGCATTCTCGATTTCGCACTGGCCGCAGTGGGTGCGGTAAGCGTGCCGATCTACGACACCGACTCCGCCCCGCAAGCCCAGCGCATCATGAACGATTCGGCGGTCAAGCTGGCCTTTGCCGACAACCGCGAGCGCTTTGACCGGCTCGACTCGGTCAAGGACCACTGCCCTGCCTTGAAGCAGATTCTCATGATCGAGGGCAACGCGTTGGGCGCGCTCGAAGGTCTGGGCGTGGCTGTTTCGGACGAGGAACTGAACGAGCGCGTGGCCACCGTGCGCGCCGACGATCTGGCCACCATCGTCTACACTTCGGGCTCCACCGGCAACCCGAAGGGTGCCGAACTGACCCACAAGAACTTCGTGTCCATCACCATCTCCGCCTCGCAGGCGTTGCATGAAGTGGTGCTTGACGACCATCCGCGCCTGCTGCTCTTCCTGCCGCTGGCCCACTGCTTCGCGCGATTCATCCAGTACGCCTCCATCGCCTCCGATGACGGCGTGGTCGGTTATCTGCCGGACACCAAAACCCTGCTGCCGGACCTGCGTTCGTTTGAACCGACCTACCTGCTGGGCGTGCCGCGCGTGTTCGAGAAGGTATACAACGCCGCCTCGCACAAGGCCGGTGCCGGCTGGAAGGGCCGCCTGTTTGTCAAGGCCGCCGAGGCCGCGCGCGTCTGGAGCCGCAAGGAGCAGGCCGGCGAGCAGCACACGTTTGCCGAAATCGCCGAGCGCGCCAAGTACGAAACGCTCGTCTACCGCACGGTGCGCGGTGCTCTGGGCCCGAAGATCAAGTACGTGGCCTGCGGCGGCGCACCACTGTCGCTCGATCTGGCGCATTTCTACAACGGCATCGGACTGCCGATGATTCAGGGTTATGGCATGACCGAAACCGCCGCCCCGTTCGCCGCCACGCGCGTGACCGACAATGTGATCGGCACCGTAGGCCAGCCCGCGCCCGGCTCCTCGATTCGCATTTCCGACGAAGGCGAACTGCAGGTCAAGGGCCCGAACGTGTTCCGCGGCTACCACAATCTGCCGGAGAAGACGGCCGAGGCGTTCACCGCCGACGGCTGGCTCAGGACCGGCGACTTGGCCGAGATCGATGATGAGGGCCACATCGTCATCACCGGCCGCATCAAGGACATTATTATTACTGCCGGCGGCAAGAACGTCTCCCCCATTCCGCTGGAGGAAGAGATCGCCAAGTGCCTGATCGTGGAGCACTGCGTGGTGGTGGGCGACCAGCGCCCGTTCATCGGCGCGTTGGTGACGCTCGATCCGGAGTCGCTGGCATTGTGGCTGCCCGCGCACGGCCTGTCCACGGAGACGCCGGTCGACCGGCTCGCCACGAACGCCGCGGTGCGCGAGGAGATTCAGCAGTACGTGGACAAGGCGAATGCGACGGTCTCGCGCGCCGAATCCGTACGCAAGTTCGCCGTGCTGGACACGCAGTTCACGCAGGAGAACAAGTGCCTGACACCGTCGCTGAAAGTGGTGCGCCCGGCCGTCAATCGCGTGTTCGCCGATGTGATCGACAACGAGATCTACAACGGCAAGCGGTGAGACGCGCGGTTCGTAATCCGACACAAAAAAAGGGCCTTTTGAACCGCACCCCGATTGTTGGACTGGAGTAATCCAGATTCGATGATCGGAGGTGCGGTTTCTCATGTCCAGGGATCGCAGGCGTCATTATGACGATGATTCCATGCGGGTCGTCGCCGGGGTGCCGCCCGGCCCAGGTGGGTCATGCCCGGGTCAGTTTCTTGCTCCTGAGACGCAGCACGACATCGGCGGAGTTGGCGACGCGCTTGGAATGCGTCACCACGATCACGCATTTGCCGAGCTGATGGGCGGCGTGCTGCAGCAGATGAATCACCTCGTCGGTCATCTCCGGGTCGAGGCTGCCCGTCGGCTCGTCCGCGAGGATCGCGCGGCCCGGGGCGACCAGCGCGCGGCCGACCGCCACCCGTTGACGCTGGCCGCCCGACAGGTGCATGATGTTGCGCTTGGATTCCTCACGGCTCAAACCCAGTTCCTCGAGGATCTTCATATCGGCCTTGGCGCTGACCAGCCGCAGGTTCTCTTCGGGGGTGAGGTAGTCGATCAGGTTATGGTCCTGGAACACCAGGGACACGTGCTCCCGGCGGTGCTTCGCATAGCCCGATGCGGCGATGTCCTCCCCTTCGAAGCGGACCACTCCCCGGGAGGGGGCGTCCAGGCCGGCCAGCAGCGACAGCAGCGTGCTCTTGCCGGCGCCGGACGGGCCGGTGATCGCATACATCTTCCCGGATTCGAAATCCGCGCTGACATCCGAAAGAACACGGATCTTCGCCGCGCCGTAGGCGTAATCGACATGGTCCAGTTGCAGACAGTTAGACATGATTGGTGACTCCTAACGCATAGAGGAAAGAATGGATTTCGGGGATTTGGACAGCACGGCGGCGCATGACACGGCAAGAGCCACGGCGATGACCGCGCATCCGAGCAGCAGGATGAGCATCGTCTGCTCAGGCGGCAAGGCCTCCACGTGCAACGATTCCAACGGCGCGACGCCCGAATCGCGCAACAGTCGGGAAGACACGTATCCCGACAGCATGGCGCCGGTGCCCAGCGAACACAGGGCGGCGACCGCCGCCATGAGTCCGGTTTCGATGGCGAGTTGTGCGACGATCCGCATCTTGTCGATGCCGAGGGCCAGAAGCGTGCCTATCTCATGGATGCGTGAGCGAATCCAGAAGACCAGCGCCATCGCCAGCACCAGTACGTCCGCGAGGCAGACGGACAGCAGCACCATGCGCACCAGATTACGCACCGTCTGCACGGATTGCAGGACGCCGGAGAGCCGGGCCGAATCGTCGGTGACGTCGTACTTGCCGCCGGCCATGGTCTTGGCCCGTCCAATAGCCGCGGACAGGTCCTGCGGATTATCCGACAGGCATCGGATCATGTCGATCCGGTCGTTTCCGGTCAGAGCGGAAGCTACTCGCCTACCCGAATAGATGAGGTTCTCGGAAGTGTCCGAGGGCAGGGGGCTTTGGGCCTGCACGTTGCCGGAGAAGATCCCGGCCACACGCACCGTGGCGTTGCGCCCCTCCTGCCGGAGACGGAATGTCGAGCCGACCGATAGGCCGTTCTGCATCGCGAAGTCGCGGTGGACCAGCACATTGTCGCCGTCGCCCGAGATATGGCGGCCCTGCTCCAGGCGGTACAGGCCGCTCTGGAATTCCTCGGACAATGAGGAATCGGTGGTGCCCAGCACGCTGACCTGCATGGCCAGATCGGAGTCCAATCGGGGGCCCTGCCGGGGCATGACCGGGCGCGCGCCATCCACCTGCGCCAAGGTCTTCGTCGCATAGGCGGTCTTCGTCACACCGGGGATACGCGAGAACCGGCTCGCCTCCTCGGCGCTAATGGGATTCTCGCCGGCGCTGACGGTAAACCCTATGCCCATGCCCGCGCCGATGCCGTCGGACATGGTACGCAGGGCCGTCGAGACTCCGACCTGCGCCACCAGGCTCGTGAAGACCATCAGCATCAGCAGACCGATGATGCCGCTACGTACCGGCTTGCGTACGATCGCCAACGTGGCACGCTTCCACACATTCATGCTCATCATCGAATCTCCGACAGGTCTCGCGGCGATTTGCGCAGCATCGGCATGCACGCCACCGCGACGCACACCAGCATCACCGCCAACAATCCGAGCGCCACGTACAGCATGGCGGTCCCGTCGACCGACACCGTGAGCGAATCCAGGGTGCGCACCGACATGCTGGATTCAAGATCGCCGCCGACCTGCCCCATGCTGCTCAGCTCCTTCGCCGCGGAGGCGTTCACGGAATGGAGCGCCGTGGCGCCGAGCCATTGGGCCATTCCCTGCGCGCACAGCCAGCCGAGGGCGAGGGACGGCAGACCGATCAGCACCATCTCGGTGAGGTATTGGGCGACCAGGGAGGGCTTGCCGACGCCAAGGGACACCAGTATGCCCATCTCTTGACGGCGGTCGTTCATCCACAGCAGCAGCATGAGACTGAGCACGAGCACGGCCGAGACGGTCACGCCGATCAGGGCGCCGCGCATCATGGAGCGCACGCCGCGGGCGGCATGCAGCATGCTCGATGAATACTGGTCGTTGCGCGTGATCTGATAGTTGTTCCAATCCACCGGGAGTTTCTTCGCGGCATCCATGGTCTTCTCCACGTCAACGCCCTTGGACAGCACGAAGGTGGCGTCCTGGTATATTTCCTTGCCGTCCTTGTACTTGTACAGGTCGCGTGTGGTATCCAGATCGGTGTAGATGGTGTTGGCGGTGAGTTCCGCTCGGCTGGATACCTTTCTGGCGCTGTCGCCCTTGAATATGCCCACGATGGTGGTCTTGACGGTCGCCGTCGAATGTGATTCGTTGTCGGCGTCATAGGCGTTGGCCTTGAGCGTGAGCGTGTCTCCGACTTTGAGCCCGTTGGCTTTGGCGAGATCCTCATGGATCATCGACGTGTACTTGTCGGAGGCCTTCAGATGTCGTCCTTCGGCCATGCCGAGCGTGCGCGACGTGAACACGTTGAGTTTCGACGAATCATTCGTGCCCATGACGTTGGCGGCGTTGCCAAACTGCTGCTCCTGGGTCGCATCGTAATCATCGCCGCCGGGGACCTTCGCCACATTCGCCCCCACGAGATCGGCGGTGGCGTTCTGACGGACCATATACGAATCGACCCCGGGCAGTTGGGCGATCCTGCGCACGTCGGCGGGGCGCACCATGCCGCCTCCGCGAGGCGTGAGCATGCTGCCCTGCATGTTGCTGGACAGCACAAATCCACCGACCGCTTCCTTCTCGATTCGTCCGGCGGCCTGTTGAGCTGCCCGAGAAACCGCGATCGTGGATAGCATGCTCGCCGTTATGATGGTCAGTATTATAAGGAGCACTATGGTTCGCACTCGTTTTCTGAGCACATAGCGCACCGACCGTGCAACGAACGTCATCAATACCTCCTGTGGGACTTGGGCTTTTCGCCCAAAATGCGAAACATGCCGCGTTTCGCCGATTAGTTAGCCGCGACGATACATGATGCACCTCAAGATACGGGAGATATACGCCTTGAGCGAAAAACGGAACAGCGGCGAATGTCGGTTATTCTGGATTTTGGTCCATCTCGGGCCGCGTCGATGCGTCGGCCCGCGAGAAATCAGGCTCGCGCCTCACCTTCGAGGCGGCGAACACAAGAAGCGGCAGAGCGGCGAACGCATAGTTCTCGCATTGGATGTACAGGTATGCGACTAGGACGAGCCAGCAGATGACGGTCTTGTGCCAGACGCCGGATTCGCCCGAACCCGCGCCGGCAACGCCACCACCACTATTACCCCCGGCAACGTCGGCGACACAAACACCGTGCGCCAGCTCGTCGGACGATGCGCCATCCGCACCGCCACGGCATACCGTCCTCCCGCGCGTCATGCAGACCATCGAGGCTCCGACCAGCATGGCCAGCCCGATCAGCCCGTATTCGGCGATGACGCTGGTATACGCGCACATCGTCCACACCGTGTCCGCGTTCACGCCGGCCGCGAATCCCGTGGCCGCGCCGCCGTTCATGCCAAGACCGTCCAGCAGCCGTCCGGCTTTGGCCGCGCCGGCCCACACCGCATTGATGATGTTGCCCGCGCCATAACCGGTGAGCAGCGTCCACGGATGGGTGAGCAATCCGCATATCGGATCGAGGCTTTGGTAGATCCGCGCGAAGAACGAGCCGTCTCCCTCGGCCCCGTTTTCCGCGATGGCGGAGAGTCTGGAATCCGCCAGCACACCCAGCAGGCCCAGTGCAAATGCGCCGAGAATCTGCAGCATGCCCCGGACGCGGCGTGCGCCGTCATGCCAATCGGTGCGCGCCACAAGGGCGATCAGCAACGCCACGACGGAATCGATGACGATTCTGGTGCCGGCTTGCATGAGCACCGCGCCGACGGCATACGTGACGATGAGGTCACGCAGCCGTTTGGCGTAGATGCGGTCGCGCCCGCGCATGAGCCACATGAGCGGAAGCAGTATGCCGAACAGGTGCATGCCGATATAGCTGGGCTCGGCGAACAGGAACTGCGGACGGCCGCCGCCCCACACCGAGTTGTCGCTGATGTATTGCCGGTACATGAGGTGCGAGAAATAGTCGGTCAACGGTTTGGCGTGCAGACGGATGGACAGCCATTGCACGACGCCCACTCCGAAGGAAACCCAGTATGATGCGATGAGAATCCGCAATGGCGTACGCCACGGAATGCGTTTGATGTCGAACGCAAGGGCGATCGCACCCAAAGTGGCGAGCACGCCCAATAATCCGGTGATGCTCATGAACGCGGCGTTGAGGTGGATGCCGAACTTCAGCCATCCCGGGATGGACAGGATTATGCAGGCCACCGGTAGGAGGAACATTGGCAGGTACCGGTTGGCCACGATGCGCAGTTGACGCCAATTGCATAGGCAGTACACGGCGAACAGCGCCGGACTGATTGGCGACCAGAACGGCGCGTACAGGCCAAGCGTGGTGCCGTCCACCGGAAGAAAAGCAATGGCCAGCAACAGCCAAATGACGTTGCGTTCCTGCGATGTCAGAAATCGCAGGAACGACCGGTATTGCGGTCGGCCATGATGGTTGCCCGCGTCGATGGTGTCGTTGCGTACGCATGCCTGGTTCATGTGATTCTCCCTCCCCGTCAACCTTACTCGTTCATCATGATGCGCGGACGGGGCATGCTTTCCCCGCTGAAAGTGCAATGGCCCGAACATTGACAAGGTCGCACCGAATGCCCCCCATCATTGGCACATTGTGCGATCTCGTCGCGGCTGGCTGACGAAATAATGTTGGCCGACCGGTTACATTGGTTCGGTACAGTGGCGGCATTATTGGCCACTGAATCAAGCGATTTGCGGCAGAACGACGAAAACAACACTTGGGCGAAAAGAGGCAGGCATGACTACGAATCGACCGCTCATTGCGGTGACTCCGCTGATGGATTACGGGCGCGATAGTCTGTGGATGCTGCCCGGATATATGGAGGCGATAATGCGGGCCGGCGGTACGCCCGTCATGTTGCCGCTGACCGATGACACCGACATTCTTGCGCAATGCGCCGAACGGTTTGACGCGTTTCTGTTTACGGGCGGGCCGGATGTGGGACCGATGGTTGGTGCAGCGGCCTCCGCCACCGGCCGTAGCGAGGTGCTCTCTCCTGAGCGCGACCGAATGGAATCGATTCTGCTGCCAGCTGTAATGGCTTGGGACAAGCCGATTCTGGGCATCTGCCGTGGCATTCAGTTCATCAACGCAGCGCTGCGCGGCACGTTGTGGCAGGATCTGCCAAGCCAGCATCCGAGCGATATCGAACACCATATGAATCCGCCGTACGATGCGTTCGGACATAACGTTTCCTTGGTGCCCGGCACTCCCCTGGCTTCATTGTTCGCAGGGCAGACTGAGATTGCGGTGAATAGCTATCACCATCAGGCGGTTCGTGAGCCTGCTGCTGGACTCGAGGTCATGGCCGTCGCGCCCGACGGCGTGATCGAGGCCCTGTACCGGCCGGCAAGCCACTTCCTGTGGGCCGTGCAGTGGCATCCCGAGTTTCTCTACAAGGTAGATCCACGCTCGCAGGCGATTTTTGATGCGTTTGTGGGGAGTTGCCGATAACAGCAAAAGGGGCTGCTCCGGTTTCCCGGAACAGCCCCTTTTCAGCGGTAGCAGTCAGCAGACTGATTTAGTCATCAGTGCTGGCTTGCCAGCGCTGATTGGCGCGTGCGGAGACCGCCGTCCGAAGCCGAAGGCGCACTGAAGTACGTCGAGTGCTGAGGAAAAGCGGTATACGCTCCGTAGATTAGTTTTCGTCGGCGTCCGGGTCGTAGTCGACGCCAGTCTCGGCGCGCTGCTCGTCGGAAATCGGGGCCGGAGCACCGGTCAGCGGGTCGCGGCCGCCGCCGGCCTTCGGGAAGGCGATGACGTCGCGGATGGAGTCTGCACCGGCCAGGATGGACACGGTGCGGTCCCAACCGAGGGCCAGACCCGCGTGAGGCGGAGCGCCGTACTTGAATGCCTCAAGCAGGAAGCCGAACTTCTCGTCGGCCTCTTCCTTGGTGATGCCCAGCACATCGAGCACACGGGCTTGGATGTCGTCGCGGTGGATACGTACGGAACCGCCGCCCATCTCCTCACCGTTGCAGACGATGTCGTAGGAGTCGGACATGGCGTGCTCGGGATCCTTGTCGAACTTGTCGATCCAATCCTTGGAAGGCATGGTGAACGGGTGGTGCATGGAGGTCCACTTGGAGTGGCCGACAGCCACATCGTCATCATCCGGATCGTCGGTGGGCTTGAACAGCGGGAAGTCCACAACCCAAGTGAAAGCGAA
>ERZ773216.603-NODE-603-length-49757-cov-5.384451_pt1 | contig 49757 bp, 66 predicted proteins | sample MGYA00511259_ERZ773216 | MGnify/ENA primary metagenome ERZ773216 (study PRJEB29015, sample SAMEA2737764) | human gut metagenome | biome: human gut; feature: human-associated habitat; material: faeces | place: China | collected 2012 ... | reverse complement strand
CTTCCAAGGGGTGCCAATAACAGGACTCGTCATGTGTACTCCTGTACTCCTGCACTGTGTTGTGCGATTGTTTATTTTCATTCGGTCCTGAATCTCGCAAAACCTTGCGGTTCCGCGGAACGATTCATTCCCAATCACTTGAGCATATTACGAGCGAGGTGCGACTTTTTGCTGTTTTTTTGCGACTGTGTGCGCAAGTGTGTCGTTTCTGTTAGAAAATGAGAACTTTTATCGGGAGATTTGTGAATACTTCATATGGTATCAAAAAGATTGATAAACGGCTCAATATCAACGATATTGAGCTACCTTCGCACCTTTTTCACGTTCGTTTTGCAATACTTGCATGCGGCGTGTTGAACCATGCGTAGTAAGCAATTGTGAGGTTTGTTCACTTTCTGTTCACAGCGTTTCCAATGTCTGCTCGCGTCGCCACAATAGAACAGTTAGTATTGTTGCTTCTTCATACCTCATATCAAAAGGGAGAGTGTTATGGCTGCAGGTCCTGTGCTCGTTGTTGATTTCGGAGCCCAGTACGCCCAGCTGATCGCACGTCGCGTGCGTGAAGCCAATGTTTATTCGGAGCTTGTGCCGCATTCCATGCCGGTCGACGAGATGCTGGCCAAGGATCCGCAGGCCATCATCCTTTCCGGTGGTCCGGCTTCGGTGTTCGAACCGGGCGCGCCGCGTGTGGACAAGAAACTGTTCGAGGCCGGCGTTCCCGTACTGGGCATCTGCTACGGCTTCCAGGCCATGGCCTATGCCTTGGGCGCGAATGTCGACAAGGCCGCCCTTGGCGAATATGGCAAGACCGAGACCTTCATCGACAAGTCGGAAGGCCTGCTCGAAGGCTCCCCCGCCGATCAGAACACGTGGATGAGCCATGGCGTGGCCGTCAAGACCGCGCCGGAGGGCTTTGAAGTGCTGGCGCATACCGAGGGCGCGCCCGTTGCCGCCATGCAGGACGAATCCCGCAAACTGTACGGCGTGCAATGGCATCCTGAAGTCAAGCACACCCCGATGGGCCAGCAGCTCATCGAGACCTTCCTGCACAAGTGCGCAGGGCTCGGCAACAACTGGGATGCCTCCAGCATCATCGAGGATCAGGTCGCGAAGATCCGCGAGAAGGTCGGCGACGCACAGGTGATTTGCGGCCTGTCCGGCGGCGTTGATTCCGCCGTGGCCGCCGCTCTGGTACACAAGGCCATCGGCGACCAGCTCACCTGCGTGTTCGTGGACCACGGTCTGCTGCGCAAGGGCGAGGCCGAGCAGGTCAAGCATGATTTCGTCGAGGCGACCGGCATCAAGCTCATCGCCGTGGACGCCTCCGAAGACTTCCTCACCGCCCTGAAGGGTGTGAGCGAGCCGGAGAAGAAGCGCAAGATCATCGGCGAAAAGTTCATTCGCACGTTCGAGAAGGCTCAGCGCCAGGTCATCGAAGAGGCGGGTGCTTCCGGCAAGGAAGTCAAGTTCCTCGTTCAGGGCACCCTCTACCCGGATGTTGTGGAATCCGGCGGTGGCGACGGCGCAGCCAACATCAAGTCGCACCACAATGTGGGTGGCCTGCCGGACGACATCAAGTTCCAGCTCGTCGAGCCACTGCGTACCTTGTTCAAGGATGAGGTTCGTGCCATCGGTACCGAGCTTGGATTGCCGGACGAAATCGTCTGGCGTCAGCCGTTCCCTGGCCCGGGCCTCGGCATCCGCATCATCGGCGAGATCACCAAGGAGCGTCTGGATCTGCTTCGCGAGGCCGACGCCATCGCTCGCGAGGAGCTTTCCAAGGCTGGTCTTGACCGCGATATCTGGCAGTGCCCGGTCGTGCTCCTTGCCGATGTGCATTCCGTGGGCGTGCAAGGCGACGAGCGTACCTACGGTTCGCCGATCGTGCTTCGTCCGGTTTCCTCCGAAGACGCCATGACCGCAGACTGGTCCCGCATTCCGTACGATGTGCTTGCCACGATTTCGACGCGTATCACCAATGAATGCCGTCAGATCAACCGTGTGGTGCTCGACTGCACCTCCAAGCCGCCGGCAACCATCGAATGGGAGTGATTCCAAGCTGATTCGTTACTGAACGCAAAATCACAATCAATATGATGAAGCCTCCGGAAGTGCGAAACTTCCGGAGGCTTCATCATGCCTTCCGTCTTCTAGGCACGAGCCAAATCGCACCTCGCAAGGTATCGGACGCCTCGTCGCTGCTCACTTCTGAAATTGCACAGAGGAAGGACGTTTCTTTACCGTTTTCAATATCTTTGGATAATCGGAATATGACAGAGTATTCCGAAACGACTATTGCTAGGCCAGCATGTTGGTCCACATGTTTGCGAAATCAGGAAGCGTTTTCGCAGTGGTGGCGATGTTCTTGATTAGAATGCCGTTGATTTTCAGCCCCAGCATCGCGGCGAACGTCGCCATGCGATGGTCCGCATAGGTTTCCATTTCAGCCGGCCTGAGATTCGCTGCCGGCACCGGCGCGATCTCCAGCCCGTCGGGAAGCTCTCGGGCCTCTCCCCCGACTCTGGTGATCTCGTTGACCAATGCTTCCAAGCGGTTCGTCTCATGGCCACGCAGATGACCGATGCCCAGCATGCGCGTCGGAGTATCGGCGAAGACCAGGATCGCGGCCAATGATGGCGCGATCTCACCTGCCGCCGTCAGGTCGAAATCACCTAGGCCGCTGACATGGCCGTCGCCGGTCACTTCGCAGTACCGGACGCCGTCAATCACCGGAAAGCTGATTTCGGCTCCCATACGTTTCAAATATCCCGGAAGCAGGCCTCCGGGTTGCGTGGTGGATTCCGGCCAATGGGGCACGCGCACGGCTCCTCCGGCGATGAGCGCTGCGCCAAGGAACGGGGCGGCATTCGACAGGTCAGGTTCTACCGTCACCGTTTTGGGCAACTGCACGGCTCCCGGCTGCACGGTCCACACGCGGGCGTGTTCGTCGGCGTTGGCGCGCACGCCGGAACCTTGCAGATCGGCCACGGTCATGCGAATATGCGGTAAACTCGGTGTCTTCTCCCCCGTGTGATGCAGTTCCAAACCGCCTGGCACTCGAGAGCCGATGAGCAATAGTCCTGAAATGAACTGCGAGGATCCCGAAGAATCAATGCTGACTACGCTCGGCTCGGCGCGCTGGCTCACCGTTTGAGGTGGAGTGATTGTAAATGGCAGGCGCCCTTCCTCGCCGTGGTATTCGATACATGCCCCCAACTGTTCAAGACCGTCCAACACGGGCTTCATCGGACGCGCGTACGCCTGCTCGTCACCGTCGAAATCCACAGGACCATCCGCGAACATGGCAAGACCGGGCACAAAGCGCATCACTGTTCCCGCAAGACCGCAGAACACCTTCGTACCACCGTGGAACCGGCCGTCGGACGGCGGCGCCACCGTAACCGTGGTGTCGACCTGCTCATCGATTTCGCAGCGCACTCCCAACGCGCGCAATGCGTCCATCATCAGCTCGGTGTCGCGCGAGCGCAACAGACCGACCAATCGCACAGGACGATGCCCGAGAGCCGCAAGAATGAGATATCGGTTCGACAGGGATTTGCTGCCCGGCACCACAACGGTGGCGTCAAGCGACTTGCTGGCAAACGGCGCCGGCCAAAGATTCTCTTGAGATGCGTTCATAGGGCTTATCGTATCCAAAACCCGTGGAAAACAACGTTTCAATCTCGCCATACAGCACCCGTATCTTGCTCGAACTCGACAATCAAATACCATCCATACCATTTCCGTTTGAAAACCCAGACGGACAGAACTATGCGAATATCACAAAATGCCACGAGGAATTCCCGCGATCGTCGTGTTTGTACCGGAAACCGGGGAAAGGATTTTTCAAACCGTCTGAAACACCTTTGTTTCCAACGATTTTCGTCGGGCTGACAGGATTTGAACCTGCGACATTCTGCTATATTCGGGCATGGCATGACTGAGCGTAGCCGGGTGTGAGCATTGTCAAGAACGTTGAAATTCCAACGTTCTTAACAATACGATACGCAGTGGTTCGCTTTGTTGAAATTAACTGTTCGCAACTGTCATCGTGTCGATATCGTGTCGATGTGGTCGAACCGCGCAGCCTTCCATCGGAAAATGAAAAAGGCCCCTCCCCCAGCATAGAAGCTGAGAGAGGGGCGAGTGCGAGTCTCACGTCAGAAAATTAATCACTGGCCGTCCTCGTCGGCCTTGACAGACGTGAGCTGGCTCACGCCGATGAGCGCGCCGACGAACAAACCGATCGCGTTGATGGTCGTAACGAGTTCGCCGCAGTGCGGCAGTCCCCATTGCGGGCCGACCGCTCCGACGAGCCATGCGACGGCCGGCAAAGCGATCAACGCGAGCCACTTGAGTATGTCGTATACCCTGCCCGGCAGCAGGTAATCGGATTGCGGGCTATTGGATTCATCCATTTTTCACCTCCTTAAACATTGCGGCAACCGTCTCCACAACGCTTAAAGTCGTGGAGACGGGAGTTTCAGCGCAGGTACTGTCCGGGATAGATAACGTATGGGCTGCGGATGCCATTGCGTGCGGCAGCCGACTGCCAGCCGGAGCCGTAGATGCTCCAAAGGCTTTCGCCGGAACGGACCACATGGCCTCCGACCCCGCTCGAAGCGGTGGACACGGACGCGCCGCCATAGATGACGATCTGTCCCGGATAAATCCTGTTGACGTCACCGCTCGGCACACGCCAGGCGGACACCGGCTTCAGGCCGGTGCGTTCGGCTATGGCGCACATGGTGTCGCCGGAACGGACCACGACGCTACGCGAACCCGTGGCGGCCGTTCCGCCGGAACCTCCGCCGAGGCGACTGTTGACGATCTGCATGACCGCCGCGTAATTGCCACCCAACGCCTGCCTGCGGGCCGGATCATTGCCGAAATCGCCGCGGATGGTGCGCGTGGCCAAAGCGTTCAGGTCGACCGCCGGAGCGGTCGTGGGCTGAGGTTTCGGCTTGACGCTCGGCAGATCCGCCGCGCCCTTGTCGTCAGGGTTCGCGTACTTGCGCCATGCCGCGCGGTCGCCGCGGAACTTGTTCAGGTCGAGACGTCCGGACCAGCCGCTGAGACTGCCGTTGGACGTGTACTGCCTCATCACCTCGCCGCGCGCTCCGATGTTCCACGGGGCGGTCTGGTAGCCGGTGACCATGTTCGTGGCGTACTGTGCGATCCAGATGCCACAGTTCAGCTCCGTCTCCATGCCGGCGACCTGCCAGTAGCCGGAGTCCATCGTGTAGATGATGGGGTTCACGCCTGTCAGACGCTTGACCTCGCGCGCCCAGCGGCGCGGCCACTGCTTGTCGCCCCATGCCGTGTTGTCCTGCGCCTCCCAGTCGAGGATCAGTACGCTTTTGTGCACGTATCCGCGCACATTGTCGACGAAGAACCGGGCTTCGGTCTCCGGGTTGCCGCCGCGCGCGTAATGGTAGACGCCGGTCTCCTTGCCGCTGTCGATGGCGCCGGCGAGCTGACGGTTAGCGTCGGTGTTGACGCCGTTGGACAGGCAACCACCGTACACGCCGCCGGAACCCCATGTGGTGCCGACGATGACGAAATCGGCCGGCACGGTCGCGGTGTCGATGCCGCACTGCCAGTTCGAGATGTCGTACCCGTCCATGTCGGCCATCGCGGCCGGCGCGACCGCCATGGATATGGCGACCGCGAGCGCAGTCAGTAGCTTGCGCCATTGTCGGCGTGGATTCATGCGCTTGTGTTTCGGCTTGCCTTTGTTGAGGATGTTCAATTCCTCTCCTTTCCTTTGTCCGTACCGTCCGCCTTGTACGGACGGTGTGGAAATCTTTTGAATCTTTCAATCTGTGTTCGCGATATGCGCGTCACGTATGTCTTGGATCATCGAGGTTCCGGTTCCATTGCCGCCCAGACCGTGGTAAGCGGCATATATTCGTTCCGCGCTTTGCTTCAACGGAATGCTCGCAACACCACCTGCATCGACCATCTGACGGTGCAGAGCCTCGAGTTTGCAGAACAACAGTTCCCTGACGCCCTCATGCAGTGGATCGTGACGTTGGTCGACCTTGCTCAGAATCCAGGTGACGAACACGCCGCTGCCTCCGCTGCCGATGATGGCGATAACGATTGCGACGATGGTTTCCTGGCTCATTGGGAATCCTTCCGAAAGGAAAATCCCACACGTGGCTACCGTTGGAAGCCGCGATAACCACGTGTGGGATTTTGGAGGTTGAAATGTTGTTGGGAACGTTTGTGAATGAGGTCTGGTGGTCCTCCTGCGGGAAGCTCCGCGAGTGCACGAGGGTGGGCTACGAGTCGGCCTACCGCTGCCACATCCAGCCGAAATGGGCTGACGTCGACATGGAGTCGATCACCGCGAACGACATCGAGGAGTGGCTCGGCTCGTTCAATCAGGCCGGCGCCGCACGCAAGGCGTGGGCCGTGCTGCGGGCGATACTCCGACTCGCCTATCGCAAGGGAGTCACCGACAATGACGTGACACGTCGTGAAATCAGACTGCCGCACCTGCGGCGGTATGAGCCGCGCGTGCTCGACGCCAGACAGGTAAGACGGCTGCTCAAAGGCTTCTACGGTCACGCGTTGGAAGCCTGGTTATTGGTCTCCGTCTGCGCGGGACTGCGCCGATGCGAGTCCGTCGGCATTGAATGGGCCGACTTGGATTTACGCCGGGGAACCGTGACCGTCAAAAGGTCAGTGCAATGGGTCGCTGGACATGAAACGGTCACCGACCCGAAGACCGACCAGAGCCGACGGACGGTCGCACTACCACGGTTCGCAGTCAAACGGCTCGCGCAATTGCGCCACGGCAGAACCGGCAGGCTGGTCGGCGATCTGAACGCCAACCAGGTGGCAGCTCATTACACGTCATGGTGCCAACGCATGAAACTCCCCTGCGTGCCGCCGAGGAACCTCAGGCACACCTTCGGCACTCTGGCAATCGCTGCGGGAGCCGATATCTCAGTGGTCGCACGACAACTCGGTCACAGCGACATCAAGACAACCGCCCGCTACTATCTCCGCCCCGATTTGTCCGTGCTGAGAAGTCTGCAGCGGGCATGGGAAAGACTCATCATCGGAGCCGCGTAGCTTTCCGTAACCCTGTACAACGCGAAGGGCTTCACGGTCATCCGCACCGGCATGATGATGCTGGTCAGATATTCCGGCAATATCGGTAATGGCAGTTGGGATTCAGTGCAATGCGAATACGTGCTACCCCCCGAACTGCGCCCGCCTATCGAGGTCAATGCGATGGTGTGCGTGTCGAACGGGCAGACGGCGAGAATGCTTGTCGTCAATCCGAACGGCACCATCCGATGCGCGAACATGGGAGCCACGGGCAGCAATCAGAGTTGCGCCGGCTCGCTCTGCTATCCGATCCCATGAGGATAGTTTTCCGTAACCCCGATTCGTTTCACGAAACTGACCAGTGACCCGGAATTCACAATCAGTGGATGCGTCGTCAATGGTTTGGCGACCGTCTACTGCCGGTGGGTCAACAAAGGGCTTTTCGGCAACAAGGCGTGGAATGGAGTGCCTTTGGCGAGCATGGACGTGCAGTCCGCCAGTGAGGGCTTCAACGAGTTCGTAGACAATTCCTATGAAGAACAGATGCAGAATCGTTTTCTGTACGTCGCGGGAAACACGGTTTACTTCCGCACGTCGTATGACGCGACCATTCCAGCAAACACATGGCATGTCGGCAGCGTATCGTTTCCGGTGACGACGGTTTAGGCCGTGATGTACGAGGCGGATGTGGTGAAACCGTCGATGTTCTGGCTACCGCCGCGAGGTGATAAGCGTCTGTGGGTACGGAAGACTATTCCGACATCCAACAGCCGTGCGCCGTGGAGTAGGCGGATTTCGGGTCGCCTAGCATCTGCACCTTCCCATCACGCATGACAAGCAGGCTGAAACCGCAGGACGGGAACGATATGATGCTCTGGTCGGCGAGCGGACGGAACGCTTCTGGGATGGTCTCATTCGCCGTCGAGTAGTTCTGCTGTCCACTGCCGTCGAACTTGACGTTGCCGTTGATCGTGACGATGCGTCCGACGCGACATAGAGTGAGTCTGCTGTTCGTGTATGGAGGTTTCCATGGCTGGGTTACGGAATCCCACAGTTGGCTCATCGGAGGCAACTGCTTGACAAGCATGACAGGAGTTCCAGCGGTGATGCCACTGATCGGGATACGGGCGATCGGAATCCATACGGTGCCGGAATTGTTCAGGATACTACCCGACGGTACCGTGGGGTCAGCCGCCGTGCCACTGGTGGCGGTGCCCTTCAGCACCGCGAGCGCGATCGTTTCGATGTTGTTCGAGTCTCGCGTGTATTTCACGCAGATTAGGTCGTTGCGGTTCCGTCCTGTGACTCCGCTTTCGATGGTGACGGTTTCCGCCGCGGTGACGCGTGCGTATCGTCCTTCGATCACAAGGTTGAGGACCGGGATGAGCGCTTTGTTTGCTGACTGCATGGTCACGGCGGGGAATTTGCCGTCGCTGCCTTGCAGCAGGTAGTTGCCGTTTCCGACCAGTCCGGCCTGCATGGCTCCTTGGTCGCTGGATGTGATGTGCGGAGCGCCGGCCTTGCCGGTGATGAGATTCATGGTCATGGTCATTCCTTCCTATCTGTTGTGTTGTTGAGGTATGCGGCGTAGGCGGCGTCCTGCGTGGCTGCCAGCGCTTTGAACGTCTGCCAGCATGCGGTACAGACGAGCGCGCCCTGTGCGACTCCGTCGACGGTGGTATGGGTGATGTCGTGCCAGTCGCTGGAGGTGCGTGGGTCACCGTCGGCGAGGTATGCGGAGGCGTGGCATCGGTCGCAGGTGTATCTGGTGATGTTCGTGGTTCGTGCCATTGATGTTCCTTTCTCTTTCAGGCTGTGCGCTGGTAGATGTGTCCCGGAAGCGTCGTGCCGCATTCCTTCCAAGTGCCTCCGTAGGTTGTTCCCGGATTGGCCGCGGAAGTGGTCCAGTAAAGGGAGCCCACGGGGTGGGCGGCGATGAATGCCTGGCTCACGCTCATGCCGTTGTCTCCCTTGTCACCCTTCGGCCCTTTGTACACGACGTAGCTACCGACGCCTTTGACAGTCACATCGCTACCGTTGATGGCGGTGACCTGCCAGAACCCAAGTTCAAGACCATCTGTGCGTTGATATTGGTCAAAAATGGTGTCTCCGACCTGCAGGTTTCCATTTGGCTGAATACCAGATAGGGCAATTTTTCTCACTTCTCCGCCCCCACCCGAACCGCCGATGGCGCCATTGAATTTCCGTAGGCTCAGTCCTCGTGGCCCAGTGGCTCCCGTTGGACCCTTCGCCCCGGTGGCGCCGGTCGCTCCGGTGGCCCCGGTCGGGCCTTGCGGTCCTTGCACTCCCTGCTTGCCTTGCGGTCCGGTATCGCCCTTGGGGCCTTTGACATTGCCAAGTAGAATCTTCGTCATGCGTGCTCCTTATTTTCCGTCGTTGATCGTGTAGTACAGGTCGCCAGTCGCCTGATCGTAGGAGACGGGAGCTTCTGACGCGGTGGCCGTGTCCGCGTATACGGCGTACAGGTCTCCGTTCGGATCGACCTGGAGCGTGAAGAATCCTGATGCGGGTGCCGTCACGCCGCTGGCGCCCTGCGGGCCGGACGGCCCCTGTGGACCCTGCAGTCCCTGAACGCCCTGCGCTCCTTGCTTGCCTTGCGGGCCGGTGGCCCCGGTAGCTCCAGTAGAACCGGTGGGGCCAATGGGACCGGCCGGACCAGTAGGCCCGGTGGGACCTGCTGGCCCGGCCGGCCCGATATCCCCTTTGTCTCCCTTGTCACCCTTCAGACCTTCAGGGCCTTGCGGACCAGTAGGCCCGGCGGCTCCAGTGGCTCCTTTGGGGCCTTGCGCACCGATGATGGATTGACGGGAAATCGTCTTTCCCGTGAATAGGCTGCCGGACTGTGAAACGCACTGCCAGACGATGCTGTATTTTCCGCCACCTGACAATGCGGTCGAATATTCGTTGGCGAGTGGTGTTCGGTTCAACCATTCGCTCACGTTCCCCGCGAAAGTGGATCCCACCGGATATTCGCCGACGAGGGATTTCTTCATCACGAGCGCCGGAAGGCCGACGTCGCCTTTAGCTCCCTGAACGCCCTGCGCTCCTTGCTTGCCTTGCGGGCCGGTGGCCCCGGTATCGCCCTTGTCGCCTTTGGGGCCTTTGATGTTGCCGATCAATAGTCGCGCCATGTGTCACCTTTCCGGGATGTCCACGTACAGGTTCCCGCTCTCGGAGTCCCAGACGAACGAGGGTGGGTTCGTGTTGTCCGGATAGTTCACGTACAGGTCGCCGTCGCCTTCCATGCTGAGCGTGAAGAAGCCGTTCGAGGGGGCGGATACGCCGCTGTCGCCCTTGTCACCCTTCTCCCCTTGCGGGCCCTGGATGCCTTGGGAACCTTGGATGCCTTGTCTGCCCTGGGGGCCGGTCGCTCCCTGTGGACCCGTGGGACCCTGCGGACCTGTGGAACCCGTCGGGCCTTGCGGTCCCGCCGCGCCGATCGCGCCGGCATCACCCTTATCGCCTTTCTCGCCGCGTATCCCCTGCAGTCCCTGCGGGCCTTCGGGACCGGCGACGCCTTGCGGCCCTCGCTCCCCGGTCGCTCCTTTCTCTCCCCGAGGACCGGTGGGTCCGGTCGCTCCGGTGGCCCCCTGTGGCCCTGTGTCGCCCTTGTCGCCCTTCTCCCCTTGCGGACCCTGGTCGCCTTTCGGAAGCCCCAAATTCAAGGTTTTGTCGCTGCCGGCGCCCGTGAGCGACGCGCTTGCCTGTGCGCCGGGGGCGAGCGTGTCCACCGAACCGATTTTCAGGCCGGTGATGTAGTCGCCTTTCGGCTGTTTACCCGACAATGCGTTGTTGAGCGAGTCGATGTCGTTTCTGGTCACGTCGGCGCTGAACGTCCAGGCGTCGAGTTTGAGGCCGGCTCCAGCGTAGTAGGCGTGGCCACCATCCCCGATGGAGGATTCTCCGCTGTTGCCGCCGGCGCTGGCACCTCCGGATTCGTAGGTGACGGTGAGCACGCCTCCCGAAACCTTGACGATCTTCTTGGAGATCTCGGCAGTGACGACGAGGCCCGTGTTGTTGTCACGGCCCGTGACCAGGTCGCCGACGTCCGCGTCGATGCCGTCGGGAATGTCCACGTCGATGGTGCTGGTGTTCCGAAGTTCCTGGAATTTCTGCCTGCCCTTGTCCTCGAGCTCGTCGGCTTCGGCGTTGGACAACTCGTATGTGGCGGTGCGTTCGTCAAGCCCTTTGAGTGTCTGCGTGTGGCTGAACGTGCCGTTCGCGTCGGCGTACCAGTGGATGACGGTACGGTCCTTGAGTTCGCCCTTGCCCAGGCAGATGAGATGGTTGATAGGGTGCGCCGCCTGTTTGGCGGTGAAGTCGATGAGGTCCGAGTCGATGCTGTCGCCGATCGTGCGGACGGGCATGGCGCTCATGGCCACCTTGTCGCCGTCATTACGCAACCGGAGTTTGAGTCCGCTTGCCCTGAGCATCTTGACCAGACCGCTGTACAGGTCCACGTACCGGTCGAACTGGCAGGTGGTCTTGTGGTCGGCGCTTTCTTCGGTGACGGTGAACAGGCCTTGCAGTCCCGCACGGCTGACGAGCGTGCGCATGATGACGGGAATCGTGCCGGACAGGGTGAGGTAATCGTTGTTCCTGTCCGGTTCGATGATCTTCGAGGCGAGCACTCCATGCCAGTCGCGGCCATGCCATGTGACGGTGGACAGGCCGCCGTCCACGTCGACATCCGTGTCGTCGATGATGCCGCCGTACTCGGTGCCGTCGATCATGATGCGGCTCCCCGCCTTGAGCGCGGCGTCTTCGACCTGCAGGTCGAAGTCGTTCTCCCCGCTGCCGAACGCGAGGTCGAGCGTGTATGAGGCGTGGCTCGCCACGGGTTTGCCTGTGGCGTCGGTGACGATCAGGTCCATGGCGGTTCGCTCCTTTCCTCGCAGACCGTCAAGTCGAATTGGAATCCTCCCGGCCAGCTGATCGGCTGTGTTCCGGGCGCGAGCGGTTGGAACACGTACCGGCCGGAATCCTTGCCCGACCCTCGCACGGCCTGCGCGAAGCAGTTGGTGGCGAGCCCGGTGCCGCTGACCATGGTGACGGTCCTGACATCGCCGGTGCCGTCGATTTCCAGACGTGAGCCGGATGGTACGGTCACGTCGACCTCGTATCGGTTGGTTCCGATGATGACGTACGGGTTTGTGCACGGTCCGAATATCGTGAGTTTGACCGGCTGCGGGATGGACGTGTCGTTGACGATCTCGGCACCCAATGCCATGCCGGCGAAATCATGCGGATAATCATATGGATAGTCAAGGTCGGCGGTTCCGGAATCGTATCGCGGCGTGAAATGCGTCATGGTCGGACGGCGCCACACGCCATCGGCCAGCACGATGGTCAACTGTGTCTCGACCATCGTGGGCGTGATGGATTGCGGTTCGCTTTTCGTGATCCACGCTTTGGCTTCCCATTCGCCGTCGGCCACGAGCGTGCCCGGGTTCCCGGATGCCATGTCGGCGTCCGCGAGGCGGCGCAGTAGGTCGAGCGTGGCTGGAGAATCGTGGATCTTCACGGTGACTGTCGCCTCGCGTGCCTTGCGGGTGATGCCCGTCATGCCACGTGAGGCGAGGCTGTAGTCCCAGACGCGGGCTCGCAGTCCCGTGAGCGTCTCGCCGTACAGCGGCCCCTCGAAGCCGATGCGCTCACCTGTGGCCGCGCACACGTATTCAAGCGATTGCACTTCTCACCTTCCTTGCGAAGTCGCGGTCGCCGATCGTCGGCGTGTATCGGGCGATGATCGATCCGAGGTCGTCGTGCAGCGATTCGACGGCCGCGATGAGTTCCCGCAGATCGCCGTCGCCGGCATTGGCGCCGGTGCCGGCCGTGACGTTCAGCCTGCCGGTCTTCGACCAGTCCGCGTCGGAGAGGCTCATCGTGGAGACGAGCGAATCCATGGAACGGCTGACCACATGCGCGGAATCGTCGATGCCCAATGCCATGCCACGTCCGACCATCACGCCGACCTCGTCGCGGAACACACGCGACGGGGAATGGATGCCCAAAGCGTTCTTGGCCTTGTCCACCAAGCCCGACAACGCGTTGGTGATGCTGGAATACAACGAGCCGACCATTCCTGTGATGCCGTTGATCAATCCCTGGATGATGTTGCGGCCAGCATCCACCAGCCAGCTTCCCGCGCCGGACACCGCGCTCCGGACGGTTCCGCCGATCCCGCTCACGACGCTCCCGACACGGCCAACCATGTTGCTTACGGTGCCGACGATGCCGCCCCAGGCACTCGACACAATGCTTCCGACGCCATTCCACAACGCGGCCCACACGCTTCTGATGGTCGAGCATGCGGCGGATACCACTCCGCTGACCATGCCGACTCCTGCGGAAACGACGCCTTGGATGCCGCCCCACACTGCCGACGCGATGCCCTGGATGGCCGACCACGCGGCGCTCCAGTTCCCGTTGACGACCGCGAGCGCCAGTTGGATGATGCCTTGGATGACGGTGAGTGCGGTGTTGATGATTGTGGTGATGATGGTCCATGCGCCTTGTACGACGGTGGATATGGTGTTCCATAGTCCGTTCCAGACCGTGCTGATGATGGTGGTGGCGGTTTGGAAGATGGTTTGGATGTTCTGTATTCCGGCTTGCAGGAGTGGTGTGATGGTGGTGATGAATGTTTGGATGCCGGTGATGATCGCGGTGAGTGCGGTCATGATGATGGGGCCGATTGTGTTCCAGACGTTTTGGAGGATGGTGGTGATGAGTGTCCATCCGGTTTGCCAGATTTGCTGGATTTGGCTCATGGTCTGGGTGATGAATGTTCCGATGGCTTGCAGTGCGGGTTGGCATGCTGTGCTGATCTGGTTCCAGATTCCCGTGAACCATGTGGCGAAGCTGTTCCAGAGCTGTTTGCCCGTTTCGGTTTGGGTGAAGAACCATGTCAGTGCGGCCACGACCGCGGTGATGCCTGCGATGACGAGGATGAATGGGTTCGCATCCAAGGCAGCGCTGAATGCCAATTGCACGGCGGTCGCGGCCTTGGTCACCGCACTCCATGCCGATTGAGCTGCCTTGACAATATTGAACGAGCCGGCGAGTTGCTTCAGTGCTCCAGCCGCGTTTCCCGCGTCGGAGATCTTGCCAATCATGTCGAAAGCGGCCGTAGCGGTCTTCTCCACACCGGAGGCAGTCGCGGAAATGGCCTTCAGCCCACCGGAAACTGTTTTCAGCCCGGCTGATACCGCGCTGATGCCTTTGCTGGCGAGGATGAGCGCGGTGATTCCCTTGGCCAGCGGGATGATGGCGTCGGCATGCGCCGACATGTAGTCGAGAAGACCTGACACGGCATGCAGGAGCGTTTTGAATCCGTCCGCGACCGCCGGCAATTGTCCTTTCGCCTGATTGTAGAGTTCGGAGAGTGGTTCGGAGATGACATTCCAGACGGCTCCGGCAGCTCCCGACAGGGATGAGCCGAGTTCCTTCAGATCGTCCTTGAGGGAAGCGAGATAGGAGGCGAACTGCTGGACGGTCTGGCTTTTGCCGAGCTTGTCGAAAAAGGCAGTGACCGTGGGGATGGCCTGTTCCAATCCCTTCTGCAATCCCACGCCGACCTTCTCCAAAGTCGGGGACACCGCCGCAGTGAACGCGTCGATGAGCGGAATGGCCTGGTTGAACAGTCCGCGCAGTCCGTTGAGGACGGGCGTGGCTGCGGTCTCGCCGAGTCGGCTCAACGCGGCCTTCACGTTCGCCAGAGCGCCGGTGAACGTCGTTCCGGCGCTTTGTGCGGCACCGCCTAGGCCTTCCTGCATGGCGTCGGCGAAGGTCTGGAAGTCGATCTTGCCGTCCGAGACCATGTCGGACACTTCGGCGCTGGTCTTGTTCAGGTGCTTGCCGAGCATCTGGAGGACCGGGATGCCGCTCGACATGAGCTGGAGCATGTCGTCGCCCTGGAGTTTTCCTCGGGCGGCGACCGATCCGAAGATCGTGCCGATGTCGGTCAGGCTGCGGCCGCTGATCTGCGCGGTGTCGGCCACGGTCTTGAGGACCTTGGTGAGCTGGTCGCCTTCCTTGATGCCGGATGCTGACAGGCTGGCCGCGACGGTCGCGGCGTCGCCCAATCCGAACGCGGTGCCTTTGACGGAGGCGAGCGCGTCGTTCATGATTTCGGTGACGCTCGCGCTGTCGTGGCCGAGGCCTTTGAGTTTGGCCTGCGCGTTCTCGATGTTGAGGGCGCGGGTGAAGCCGCCTTTGGCGGCCAATGCGGTGATGCCGCCGGCGAGGGTGGCGATCGCGCCTGTGCCGACCTTGCCGATTTTGCCGAATGCTCCGCCGATCTTCGAGATGAGGGTGCTGGAGCTTTTCTTGGAGGCTTTGTTGACGGCGTCGCCGATGTCGCCTTCGATGCTTTTGCCGAATCCTTTGCCGGATGGTTCGACGTGGACGTATGCGACGCCTATGTCCTGTGCTGCCATCGTGTTTCCTTATTCGTAAGTTGGGATTCCGATGGCGGTCGGAGTCAGAGGTCGTCGTTGATGTGGAAGTAGGCTTTGAGCCGTTCCCTGTCCTCGCGTTGACGGCGGGTGAGGTTGTGCGTCGGGGTTGGCGGGCGGAGCGGGTCGTGCTCGTGGTCGAACCATGGGCGTTTGCGTTGTCCGGACAGCGTCCAGACCGCCTGTTCGGCTCCGTCGGGCGCGTAAACGGCGTTCTGCAACGCCATCCACGAGTGGCTCGTATGGTCTTTGAGGATTTCGCGGGTCAACGCCCAGGCGAGTCCCCAATCGACTCGTGGACGTTGGCCTTCAACCCATTCCCGGAAGCGTACGGGCCTGTATATCTGCCCGTACGCTCGGATCCAGTCGTAGGCTAGCGCCGCGCGGTGGTTGTTCCAGAGGTGGGCGAGGTAAACGCTTTTGGGTCCAGTCCGGATTCCTCGGCCCACGCCTTGATGGTCGCGGTGAGGTAGGCCATCGGACGTTTGGTCTTGCGCAGCACGTTCCAGAAGTTCGGCTGCATCGTCTGGAAGTAGGCGAGGAACGTGCTCACGCAGGCCGTGGTTTCCTCGTCGGACAATGCGGGCTTGCTTTTGACCAGGAGGATGGCCTGGACGAGTTCGATGGGCAGTTCCGCGTTGTTGAGGTTCGGCAGGTCGAGTTTGACGCCGGCGACCTCGAGGTGCACGTCGGGTTTGAGCTCTTCCGCTTCGGTCAGGTCCACGTCCACGACATGGTAGGTGTTGTCGCTCATTTCGTCTCCGTTTCATGGTTATCGGCGGTTATGGGTAATGGTCCCGTGCGGTCGACCGCCATCGGCCGCACGGGAAGAATCAATGGGTCACTTGGCGTCTTCGGTGACGAGGCCCCAGGCGTGGAACTGTTCGCCGTTGGTGCCCTTGAGCATCTTGAACGTCATGCTGAAGTTCATGATCTCGCTGGATTTCAGGCTCACGTCGTCACGGTCGGACACCTTCGAGTTGGTGCCGTACAGGAGGAACGGACGGTCCTGCTGGTCGAGCGCGACCAGCACGAGGATCCATTCCTTCTTCAGTTCGGCTCCCTTGATGCTGATGCCTCCGTCGGATTCGACGTCCACGTCGAAGTAGGCCGACACCACATCCTTGCGGCCCTCCATGGCGGCGAGCTGCAGGGTCCAGTAGCCCGGATCCGTGTCGGACAGCACGATGTCGCCGTTGTGGGCCTTGTAGTCGGTGCTGTCGCCCGGTTCCGGATGCAGTACGGCGCCGTCCTCCGTGGAGTAGCCGATCGGCTTCTTGCTTGCCGGCGGGGTCCAGGCCACTCCGGTCGGAGCCACGAACGTGCTGTCGCCCTTGGGGAACAGGAACAGCGCGTAGTTCTTGATCAGGCGCACGTTGCCTGCGGTGTTGCCGCTGGACACGTACCCGTAGTCGGTCGCGCCCTGCGCGGCGACGGTGGTTTTTTCGTTGTTGTCAGACATTCGTCTGCACCTTTCCGTTCTTCGCGTGTGGCGGCACGTTGTCTTTGGTTGTGTTTCAGTTGACGGTGACCTCGAGCAGGAGCACGCCGTACGCGCACACCAGCCTCTTGTCCTCGTCAGTCATGCGTACCGGCCCGGATTCGAGTGACGCGTCGATGAGCGGCGCGACGGTTCCAAGCCCGATGATCTCCCTCGCGATGTCGGCCCACAGGCGTGCGGCCTTGTCCCAGTCGCCCGTATGGTCCTCTCTCATGCAGCGCACGCTCAGCCGCAGCCGCACGTACTGCGAGATTGGGGTGCTCATGCCTTGCATGGAGTCGGCCAGCGTGGCTTCGGTGAAGGGAGGTTCGAGGTCGCTTCGTTCGATGGTGTCGAACGTCACGTCCGGGAACAGTGTCCTCAGTTTGGGCAGGAGCAGGGGTTCCGTGCGCCGGGGAGTGACCGGGATGCTCATACGCGCATCCTTCCGAGCGTGTCCTCTAGCGTGCCGTGCGCCTTCTCCACCGGTGCCGGGCAGATGATCGCCACGCCGCTACGGTTCTTGCCGTCATGGTCGCGGACCATGCAACGGTCATCCTCTACGGCGGCCTCGGCCGCGTCCCTCATGCGCGAGCGCAATGTCTCGTTTTTGAGGACCTGTTGGCTGAACGCCTTGCGGTTGAATACGAATCTGCATCGTTTGGCCATGCTTATCCTTCCCGTTCGCCCACGGTGATGACGTCGCCTATGTGGCGTCCGTGGAGGTTGTTCCACACTTGCGGTTTTCCTTTGACGGGCAGGAGGATGCCTCTGACTTTGATCAGGTCGGTGGCTTGGATGCCTGTCGGCTGGCTACCGCGGATGTGGATCGTGTATTCGGTGGTCTGCGGGCTGGCGTGCTCCTCGGTCTGGTCGGTGGTGGAGGTTGGCGCGACCATCGCCTGGAACGTGCCGACGCGGGCGGGTTTGCCCTGGATGGGGTTGCCGTCCGTGTCGGTGGTGGACTGGCCGCGCCGCACTTCGATGGTTTCCACTAGGACGTCTCCCCCGTTGCCATGTCGACGCTGAACGCGCGCTGAGCGTTGATGCCAAGGATGCGTTTCTCGTCGTCGCGCAGCCAGAGATCGCCGGTGGGCGCTCCGAAACTGTATTGTTCGCTGAAGCTGCCGGTGGTCTGGTTCATCTGCGTGATGCCGCCGGGAATGTCGTACGGGTCGGCCTGCATGATTCTGCGGACGATGTCGCAGGTGATCTTCGTCAGCAGGCGTGGCCGTTCTTCGAGGAGCCGCCGCCAGATGGGCGAGCGTTCCTTGATGTAGTCGGTCACGTCCGCGAGATGCGTGTCGGCTTTCTGACGTTCCTCGTCGGTGAGCTTGTGCCACCTCCGTTCGAGATCGTCGGAGGTGGCGAACATGTCCGGTTCGTCCGTCATGGTCACTTCTTGTCCGGCAGCTTGATCACCCCGGAGGCCGCGAGGCCGGTGATAGTGTCATCGAACTGTTTCGCCAAAGTATTGAAAGCCGTGACGAGCTTGTTGAATTCATCCTTGGTCGGAGCGGCTGCGGCGGCCTTGACGATGTTGCCGTCAACGTTGCCAATCGTCTGTTCGGGCGCGAACTGCTTGATGCCGCCGAGGGTGTCCTTGCCGGCCTCCGGCAGTTCGTAGGCACCGGAACCGGCGGAGAAGGCGGTGCCGTCGGTGTTGACGAGTCGCACCTGCGCGTCCAACGGGCCGACAGTGTGCTTTTCCTCGCCTGCGGGGTTGATCACAAGCGTCTGGATGGGGAAACTCATCGTTCACCTCACTTGGTCTTGAGCACGGCGAACGCGTTCGGGTCGATGACGGCGAACGCGTACATCGCTTCGGTACGGTATGCGATCTGGTTGTGGGCCTTCAGGTCGACGCCGGTCTGGTCCGGGTCGCCGTAGGCGATGATCTCGCTGGTCAGGTCGCGGACCATGCCCCATTTGATGAGGCTGAAGTCTCCCATGAACGCGAGCACCTTCGTCGGGGTCGTGGCCAGTCGTCCGTTGACGGTGCCGGAGGTCGCGGCGGTGATGCCGTCCAAGCTGCCGGCCTGCAGGTTCAGCGGGATCTCCGGGTAGAAGCGCATGCCGGTGGAGGGCACGCGCAGCTTGCGCAGACGGGACGCCCACGTCTTGGACAATGCCACGCCGTTGATGTCGTAGGAGTCGTTCAGCGCGTCGGCCAAGGCATCCACGTTGCTGATGTCGTCATCGCCGGCGGTCACCTGCACGGCGGACGTGCTCAACGGGTTGAATCCGGAAAGCGCGGCGCCGGTCTTCGGGTTGATCGCATGGTAGATCACGTAGTCGAGCGCACGACCCAAAGCGGCTGCCTGATCCGCTTGGATGCTGCGGATGATCTGCAGCTGGTTGTCCTCGTCCGCCCACTGGAGTTCGCTGGTGACGCGGGTGGTGGTCTGCACTTTGAAGCGTTTCGCCACGACGGAATCCACGGTCTGCTCGTAGCTGCCCTTGACGGCGCCTTCGGTCACCACCTCGGCTTCGCTCTTGCCGTTGAACACGAGGTAGTCGGCGTCGGAGAAGATCTGCGGCGTGCTGGGGCTCAGGAACGCGATGGTGCTGGTGTCCTTGGCCTTGTTCACGATTTCGGTGGCCACGCTCACGGGGAGCTTGATCTGGTCTGTTTTCATCGCCATGATGGCTTGTCCTTTCGGTCGGTTGGGTTATCTGCCGAGGAGCTGGTGGATGTACGAGAGCTCTTCGGCGTCCTTGCTGTTGTTCTGATGTGACGGAGAGCCGGTCTGGTTCCTCACCTGCGGCGGCTTGGATGCCGGATGCAGTGCCGCTTGCAGGAGGTCCGCGTGCGCTTCGAGCTCGTCCTTGGTGCTTCCGCGGAGCAGTTCGGCCGGGACGCCCTTGTCTTTGGCGACTTCGGACACCCATTCGGCGTGCTGCTTCTCGGCAGCGGCATCGTCGATCTGCTTGCGCAGGGCGGCGTTCGATTCCTTGAGCTTGTCGAGCTCGCTCTTGCCCGCGTTCTCCATCTCGTCGAGTCTCATGGCCTTGGATTTGAGCTCGTCGTAGTCCTTGTACTTGCCGCGCTCCTTGGCCAGTCTTCTCTCGACGATCTGGTCGACCTGCTCCTGGGTGAACGATTTCGGTTCGGGCTCGTTGCCTTCACCGGAACCGCCTTCGCCGGAACCGCCGTCGATGAGACGGATACGGGCCGGGAATCGGAATCTGTTGAACATGTCGTGCTCCTTCTTGCTGTTTCCCGTGGATTCGAGTTCGACCGCGCCACGGTGCGCTGTATGGTCCTCCCACGCGATGCGGCGCATGGTCGCCGCCGGCCGGAGGGCCGGTTGAGTGGTGGATGCGGGATTCGCACCCGCGTGGCAAAATGCGCCCGATTTACAGTCGGGTCCGTTCGTCTGCTCCGGCAATCCACCAAAAGGTGATAGAATGGATATGTAAGCGCCCTTGTTACCGCCCTTTTTGGTAGTTTCAGCGGCGCTTACTTGATTCTCAGCAACTGTCCTTTTTTGTTCAGGATGTATACGATCCCATTCTTGAAACGATGACTTTTCATGATGTTTCCGATGAGTTCCTCATCGCTCATGTTGTCGTTTTCGGAATTGTCGATGATCAGCCGTCTGCAATCCGGCTTTTTTGACGCGCTGCCCATATATCCGTCGATAGTGCGGAATTTGTCTGCTGATTGAGGCGTCTTGAGCTCGATGCCGCCTTCCAAATCAGACAAGCCGATCAGGAGCATACGCCCAGTGTCTGGATCCTTCGCTTCACGATGGTCGATCTGAAAGGCCGGGACGATTCCATGTCTGCGCAGTCTCTGGGCCGTTCGTATCTCCTGCGGTCTTGCCTTCTCGGTTTCCTCACGCATCCCATCACTTGGGAAGCTGATCAGTGGCTCTGCGCCGCTGTGGAGCCATTCTCGGTCGCGCCAGCGCATCTCGGCGAGTATCTGGTTGCGTTTCCAGTTGCCGAACTTCTGGTCCGGCGAACTGCGGGTTCTCAGGTATTCGTCGTGGGTAAGACGATGCTCGATGGCCGTCTTGCATTGTTCCCAGCGTTCACTCATGCCGTCGGGGTCGAAGCCTTTGAGCTTCTGCCTTCCCCAGCTGCTGATGACATCACAGTGACAGTGGCCATTGTGGAAGGTGGGGCCGAAGTCGGCCGTCTCTTCACTGAGGTATTCGAAGCCACGGGTGGCGAGCATGACGCAGAACGCGCATGGATCGCTGCCTCGTGGCACGCGCGCCCATTTTGGTTTTGTGGGGTCGGCATGCATGTCACGCATGGTCATAAGCCTGGCGGATGTGCTGACCATGTCACCAATGAGCTGCTGCCAGTCATCGATGGTCTTCAACTCCGGCCACAGACTGTCCACGCTCAATCCGGCATTGCTGCGTCCGGCGACGAGGTCGGAGTAGTTGAGACCATTCCAGTCAGTTCCGGAGAAACCGCCGTTCATGCGGTAGAGGACTTCGCTTGGATCAAGCAAATCCGGGTGTTCGAACTCCGGCAGATCCACTCCTGACTGCTCGGCCCATATAGCGCGTAGCTGGCTGAAATAATCGTCAGCCAGCTGCGCGGACTGTCTCGAGTAGTCCTCGACCACATCGCGCATGAACAACGGGTTGGAGCGGTACTGCGCTTCTATAGCGTCAGCCGCTTCGTCTGCCAATGCATCAAGGTCGGCGACGTATCCCGCATAGGCTTGGTCAAGCAGCCGTTGAAGATCTCTCCTGTTCGTCTCCGGTATGTTCAGGCTGTTGAGTTCCATCCTGAACCTCCTCGCCGCCGGCCGATGCCAGGCGAGCCTTTAGCTGATCGACCTGTTCCTTAGCGCGCTGGCGTTGCTGGTCGGCGCGTAAGCGGGTGATTTCCTCACGGCTCAGGCCGAGTCGTTCGAGTCCGACGTCGGAGTCGGCGTAGCCGGTGACCTTGTCGGCGATCTTCGTGAACGCGTCGGCGCGCGCCGCGTCGGAGATCTCCTTCGTGGGGGCCCATACCGGGTGTACGTCGCGCATGGAGTCGGGTATCGAGTTCGTGCCTTCGCGCAGTGCCACGGCGATGCCCATGGCGCGTTTGAGTTCGCGTCCGAAGGCCACGTTCTGCTTGTCGGCGATGCGGGTCAGGCGTCGTTCCGCTGATGCCATCGCCTCGGCACTGGGCGGATTGTCCAGTGTGATGCCCAGGTAGTCGACCGGCACGCGGGTCTGCGAGGCGACGAGCATGGCCATGGTCTTGAGCATGTCCGAATGGGGTGCCATGGACGCCTGCTGCACCTGCTGTAGTTGGGGCAGGTTGCCGTCCTCGTCGGCGCTGATGGCGTTGATCGCCTGGATGAGGCTCTTCCACGTGTTGCTGCTGAACGCGTCCTTGTTCGCGCCGATGAACCAGAGTTTGGGAACGGAGTAGAATTCGGCCGATGCCTCCATGCGGACCATGGTGCGGAATCCGGCGTCCACGAGGCTCATGAGCGAACGGCTGATGCGGCTGTGGCCGAACGGGCGGTCCATCTGCCTGTCGTAGGCGAGCGCGACGACCGTCGGCTGGTCGAAGTTCGTTTCGATTTTCTCCGCGCGCCATGGCAGTGGGCGCCCTGAGCATTCGTAGACCTTGCCGGGGAGCCATACGTTGAACGAGCAGATCCGTCCGTCCTTGTCGTCCTCGGTGATGGTCAGCGCGGCGGCCAGGCGGTGGTTGCGCCTGTCCCAGATTCCCGCGGACCAGTCGGCGGAACGGGGGATCATGCTGATTCGTTCCGGATCCTCCGGGTCTGCGGCGATGGTCAGGAAGCTGCATGAGTGCTTGTATGAGGATACGATCAGTTCGGATGCGGTGACGTCCAGCTGGTTGTCCTCGAACAGGTCGTTGATGCCCATCGTGTCGTCGCCGGAGATGCTGAATCCTTCCAGGTCGCTCAGGTCGCTCAATGATCGGACGGCGAGTTCGGGCCATCCGATCATCGCCTCGACCTTGTTTTTGATCTGGTCGGGGATGGAGATGCCGAAGTCCTTGAACCGTTCCTTGCAGTCGTAGTAGGCTCCGCGGATCAGGTTGCGCGGGTATTTCTCGCGCCAGACGCGCAGCAGTTCGTGGATGATGGGCATGTCCTCGTCGTCGACGCCGAGGATGGTGCCGACGTTGCCGCTCGCTGTGTCGAGGTAGCTGTTGCCGGTGAATTTCGGCGCTGTGCTGATTGTAGTGCCGTCGGCCATGTAGAACACCATCAGACCATCACCTCCTGCCGTCTTCCGGGATGCCGTTTCGTGGTGAACGCGCCGTAGAGCGCCAGTGTGGTGGATACGAGCGGCGTTATGTCGATATCCGAGCCGAGCTTGTTCCATGCGATCGCGCCGGACTGTCCCAACGGGCGCGTGGTCGCGCCCTTGACGGCTGCGGCCAGCTGCGGCTGGTATTCGTCCCGCGGGTGCTTGAGCGTGCCGGCCTTGAGCATGTCGAGGAACCGGCCGCATGCGCGGCCCATCTCCTGCATGTTCGTCACGGTGACCTTCACGTGCGCGGCCTTCAGGTCTGGCAGTAGGCTCATGGCGGGCGACTGCGCGTCGATGACCACGCTTGCGGTCTTGTGCCAGCGTTCGGCGAGCCAGTCCACGGCCCACATGGTTCCCGACTGCCTCGCGTCCTTGATGTTCGCCATCTGGATGACGGCCGACCCATCCTCGTACCGCAATGCGGCGCCGATGGTCAGCACGCTCCTGTCGGGCGGCATGTCGAGTCCGAAGCTCACCGTGCCGCCTTCGGGCACGTCGTCGGCCTCGGCGGCCTTCCACAGGTCGGGGCTGATGGCGTACGCGGTGGCGGTCTCATCCCAGATGCCGAGCGCCTCACGGCGGAACGAATCCTCGGCGAGGAGATTGCGCATGCGCAGTATCGCCTGCTCGCTGGTGCGTTTCGGATACGACGGGTTCGCTTTCGCCCACGCGCTCCTGTCATCCGGATCGCAGTCGCGGTCCGCGCCGAGCTCCACGTAGAGCATGTCGTCCGACTTGCCGGACAACGCGGTGGAACGTTTCTCCTCGAACGCCTCGCACTGGTCGCCCGGCTTCGGTGGATTGCCCATGAACACGATCAACGGGTTCGGACTCGTGTTCACGATCGGAATCAGGTTGTCCAAAGCCTTGATGGTGAGGATCTGAGCCTCGTCGAACACCTCGATGTCTGCGGAGTGCAGGCCTCGGCCGAAACCGTTCTCGCGGGCGCCGAACATGATGCGGCTGCCGTTGGTGAAACGGATCTCCTGCTGGCCGTTCGCTCGACGCACGTTCTGCACGTACCTGGACAGTTTCGAATTGTGTGTCAGGTCGCACATGTCGGCGAACGTCTCGTCGGAGGTGCGCGTGTGGTGCGCGGTCCAGATGACCAATGTCCCGGCGCGTCCGGCGCACAGGATGAACATCGCGGTGCCGACCGTGAACGTCTTGCCGATCTGCCTGCAGCTGGACAGTACCGCCCCACCGGAGCCGCACGCGTACTTGCCGTCCGCGCGTTTGGCGAACAGTAGGTAGAGGAAGCCTTTCTGCCACAGGTCGTAGTGGATTCCGGCCTTGGCCGCCGCGTTGTTGATCAGGTTGAAGTCGCTCGACGTGACGTCTTCCGGCTGCACGAGCCGTTGGGCGATCTCAGACAATCGACGCTCCGACATCCTCCGCCACCTCCGTCACGTCATCATTCGCATCGAACAGGCTGCCGGATTCCTCGGCCATGCGCATCCGTTCGTCGAATTCGGCGAGCTTGCTGCTGATCGACGGCAACGCGCTGGCCGGTGTCGACGGGTCATGCAGAGCCTCGCGCAGTCTGCCGACGATTTCGCGGAGCGTGTCCTCATGGGAACCGTCCATCATCCGTTCGAAGTTCCGTCTGTCGAGTTCCGGCTCGGGTTTTCTCTTCACCTCAACAGGTTTGCTTTTCCTCGCCCGAGCGGGATTGTTCTTTTTCCGACGATAATCCGCTTTCTGACGGCAGGATTTGGAGCAGTACCGTTGCGGCCGCCCGTGGCCGGAAGGCCGGAATTCCTTGCCGCAGAGTTCGCACTTCATGGCGTCCACCTCCGCTTTCCGACCTTTCGATGTTTCTCATGTTTCCGACGTTTGAATTCCGGGAGAGATATCGGCACTGCACCCGAGGTTGCCGCAGGGTGGCACACCCGGGGTCCCCGCCCTGGTATCGGGTCAGATGCCGAACGTTCTGAACGGCATCGAACTTGGTTTGATGGTCTGCTTGCCGGCCAGCAGCGCTCGTGCATGTTCGTCTGTCTTGTCGCTCTTGAACCTGTTGCAGATGCGGTGCGTGAGCCTGCAGTTCGCGAAGCTGTATGGATCACCGCCGCGTGAGACTGGTATGAGTTCGTCTACTTCGGCGCTCATGGGATGCGGCGACTTCAACGTCTTGTCGACGGGCCGTCCGCAGATGGCGCACGTGTCGTAGGCGGCGAGCACGCGCCTGCGCAGCATGTCCCTGCGATGCCCGTTGCTCCGGCGCGGGTTACTCCTGGCACTCATCGTCGAACACCCTGCGGAACGCGATCGACGCCCGGTCGAGCAGTCGTTCGAACTTTTCGGCGTTGAACATGGCGCACTCGCCCGGCTCACCCGACAGCGGGACAGGCACGCTCATCACGGCGAGCTGCCGGTCCGCGTTGTCCGTGATCTTGAGCGTGATGGTGGGCGGCATCATGCACCTCCCTCAATATGCGAAAGCCCCGCACCAAAGGTGGGGCTGAACTTATGAGATACGTTTCTTTCGTAATTCTCCATACGCACTTGTCGTTATTTTCAGTACCCGATATATGCAGAACGCTAAATGAGTCATTAACCATACAACAATCGCTGAAACTACTTTTTTCCCTATATCAGGTAATTGACCATATATCCCAAGGGAAGACCCCATAGAGGTCAATATAGTTATTCCGAGAGCAAGAGCCGACGAGTATACGACGCTGAAGAACATGTCATCCACGAGTCGTGTAAGTTTTAAATTCTCAGCTTGAATTTCTCCATTTTTCACGCGTTCTCGCAAATTTTGATTATATGTCATTCTAAGTTCAAATACGAAGATAGCGTGTGCGAACAATAAACCTCCGAGGACACCTAAAGCCGATACGATAATATCGGCGTTTACCGCAAACCGTCCAAAACAAAAATCCAATATTGCGACAATCGTCGGACACAATAATTCCCGCAATACGTATTTCCACGCAATATTTCGACCATCGTCCGATTCACGAATCTTCGGAGCCAATGTATCCATGTAGTGATAGAGGATGCCGTTATGATTCAAGTTCATATCTATCACCATTTTGCGGATTTACCTGTTCAAATAATGTATTCCAGTCAATAACTTCTGAGTCCGGTATCTCTTCATGCATCTCTCCACTGTCCCATCCAGTTTCAAGACGAATCTGTTCATCATGATATTTGCGAAAGATAGAATCAGAAAGTACACGCCTTAGTTGTCCGTTATCCAAACGTGGCTCACCGTCTCCGGTAATAACCTCACGAATTTTCGGACTCTTCTCATTGCCGATTGTGAACGTCTTTTTGCGACCATCGATTCCCGCAGCCTCGACCAGGACTCCTTGTTTGGGAATGGATTCATTATTCAATGACGGAATTGTCAGCATCCCTTCCCTTCCCATATTCTTTTTCCTCAGCGCCCGCCAGAATCTCGGATTAAGCACAGAGACACCCTTCGGAGGCAGAACAACCAATGCCATGCGGCCATACATCGTTTCCTTGGGATCATCGTCCAATCCGTTATCGACTGTCAGCTGTTGGTCGGTGCTGCTAATGGGAATTTTCATCGAAACAAGGCTACTTGAATCCAGCCACGCTTCCTTTTCGAGAATCCCATCGATTTTCGCGACCAATCCCGGGATAAAAGCACGTAAGCATTTCGCGAAATAGTCAATCACAAATTTTCCGTTAATGGAATTCATGTGTTCGACGGCAAAGATCGCCATCTTCACATCATCGCCTCTAGGGCAGCAAAAAACTATTCTGACTGTTTTCACGGCGGCTTCGTCGGGATTGATGTCTCTAACAACGTTGCCACGAAGTATGTCCAGCAATTGGCCACTTTCACCGTACTGACCGGACAACACATCAATCAGCACAAGCCGTCCATGGACTTCGTAATCGCTTACGGAATATATTCGTTCCCGTCTCTCATCTTTGAGAATGGTACCCTTGACGTGTTCTAAATAGGAACATAGATATGCTAAGACACTGTATCCGCCCCCGACATCCAGAACGTCGCGAGGAATATCTGGATTCTTTTTCCGCGTTTTTACAGTAAAGGCGTAGTAGTCAACAGTACTTCTGACCATCCATGCTCCCCAGCTTGAACGATATCGGTGTAGTTTGCGGTTGTTACCACAGATTCTACACGCGGCCGGGGATCATGGCGCTTCGGGTGCTGGGGATTACCCGGAGCGTCATGGAGCGGATGGCGCAGGATTCGCACCTGCGGACCCGTCAAGGTCTCCCGCTTAGCGAGCGGGTGCATTCGGCTGCTCCGCCAACCATCCCGGATATGAATCGAGGGCCTGAACGTGATTCACTGGCATGATTCAGACCCTCTAATCCACTGACAATTTTGCGTTGCACTTTCGATTTTGTCAAATCGAGTCGCGTCGCATGACCTGTCCATGCACGTCGGAAAGCCTGTACAACGGCTGCCCCTTCACGTTTTCACCAACCGGTTGGAGCCTGCCGCGCTTGCGCCATGAGCGAATCGTGTTCGCGTTGCACTGGAATCCGCATTCGCGCAGCAGTTCCGCACACTCCCCCGCCGTGAACGCCCTGCCCGATTCGATGCACTCCCGCAGGAAACCCAATCGCACATCGACCACGCGATAAGCGTTGCCGCACACCGGACAATCAACGCTCACCGCGCCGACCTCCGCACTCAGCTCCACTCCACACAGAGGATTCAGGCACCTGCCGATGCCATGCCTGGATGGTGGCACGTCGATGATGCTCATCGTCTTGCGCACCAATCGCTCCCAGTCGTGCCATATCAAACCGATGTCCGGCAATCGTGAAAGACGATTGCAATCCGCGCAGACGCTCAGGCACTTCGATGCGGACGGATGAATCCTGCTATCGGCCCATGGCATGGCCGGCGGAGCATACAACCGCCGCCAAAGAGCGACGGCCAAATCATCGATCTCCTGCAGATGGTCGATCACAGACAACCTGACCGGCGTCGGAGCCGAAGCCAAATTGGTCCGGCCCGGCTGATGGCCACCATAATGTGCGGTGCTGTCCAGGAACTCACGTAGGGCATGAATCCGTGACGGATAGTCGCGGAGCCATCCCCTAATGCCGGTCTCGCACTTGTCGCACATCGTGTTGCGAAGATTGCACTCCCCGCCGCACACTTGGCACATGCCGGCGAGCGCTGGCTTGTTTTGGTTGGTTTGTGTTGGTTGGGATTCGTTGTTTTGTTCGTTCATTTGTTCGATTCCCTCCGGCGTGGTAGTCTTCTGGTGGTGTCAGGAGCCCGGCCGGAAGGTCGGGTTTCTTGTTATTCGCGGGTGTGTTGGATGATTGCTTTGATTTCCTCTTTGGGGACTTGTGGCATCAGTGGCGAGATCTCATCGAGGCTGTATCCGGCCTGATGCCATTTGATGATCATGTCCATGAGGGTTTTCTTCACTTTCATTTCGTTTCCCTTCGTATTTGCTGGATGATCGTCTCGTATGGTTTGCGGTGGAAGATGCGTATCCACCATTCGGGGCGGCGGCCCCATATGGTTTTGACTTCGGTGAGGGGAAACCATGATACGTACCATTTTTGGCAATTTCCGCAGTACAGCACCTCGCCTTCCTCCTTCGGTCTGGGATGCTCATGGTCGAACGCTGGCGGCCTTGGCACCAAATAACTTCGATTGCTCATTTTGTGTCCTTGAGTGGGATGCGTTTCATTCCTTCGCCGCCTTCATTTCTTGGACTTCACCGTCAAAAAAATCGATGATGAGATTGCAGATGGCGACCGCCGACGTTTTGAGCTGGGTTTTTTCCTCTTTGTTTTCGGCTTTGATGGCGAAAACGCCATCCTTGCTGTTGAAATCGATTCTCATTTCGTGTCCTTCGTGGTTGGGCGGACGGTGAATGCGACGAGTCCGGTCTCGGCGGGGAACACCTTGACCGGCTCGCCAGTCCTCAAGGACATGGCCTGCGCGTAGTCGCCAGCATCGTCGATGTCCTCGAACGTTCTGACGCCTTCCTGGGTGACGACGTTGTAGCTCATCTTGTCGGCTCCTTGTCGGCTCCGTCGGCGTGCGCCCAGTCGCAGCTCATGCCTGCGGTCGAGGAGACGCAGGTGACGCGACGCGTATCCTGCAGTTCGACAACGCATTCTCGCATCGACGTGTTAGACCAGCGCTTGCATGCGGTGCTGGTCCGTGGATCAGGTTCGGAGGTTCCCTCTCCGCGCGCCCCGCAGCCCGCGAGCGCGGCCGTCGTGAGGATGGCTGCGAGGATGGCTGCGAGGATGGCTGCGAGGATGGCTGCGAGGATGCTGGCGATGGTTTCGGTGGTGTGTTTGGCTGTTCGTTTCATTAGAGGCTTCCCAGGTAGGCGATGATGATGGTTGCGGTGAGGATGATCAATGCGGCGGTGGTCATGCGTGTGCCGCCACATGGATTCGGATTGGTTTGTTGGTCATGGCTGGTTTCTTTCTCGTTTGTTTTCGGCTTCGTCCAATGCGGTGTCGAGCATGTCGGCGAGACGTTCGGCCTTGTCGGGCGTGAGCCTGTAGCTGGTGAGCTGGTATGCGTACGGGCCTATGGAATGGCCTTCTCGGATGTTCAGGATGATGCAGTTGCCTTTCGTGCTGGACTTGGCGGTCACGTCGAGGCTTTCGTAGGGTTTGGGGCTCATTCGCGGTTCCTTTTCGGATTGTGGTCGGGGCACAGGTCGAGTTCGTGGCTCCATCCCTGGTATTCGAGGCGGTATCTGGTGCCGATGTCGTGGCAGCGGCATTCGCGGCAGTCGGCGTGCAGGTGGTTGGGGCAGTCCACGTGGCCGTCACGCTCCTGCCATCCGGGTTCCGTGCAGTCGGATTCGAGTCCGCAATGGTGGCACACGTACATGGGATGGCAATTCGGGCAGTAGGTCTCCCAGTCGCCCTGCGAGTCCTCGCAGTACGTCCATCCGTCATCCTCCGCCTGCGCCAGCGCGGCGTCCTCGCTCCAGTAATCGTCGAACTGTTCGTAGCCGCAGCCGTCGCACACGCACGAGTAGGACGTTCGTTCGCGGATCATCACATGGTCCTTCCGGTGATGGACTTGTACAGGCTGCGGTAGTCGCTGATGTCGCGTTCGATGCACCAGCGGACGCGGTGATGGCTGGAATGCCTGCCGTACGGGTTTTCGCCCACGAACCAGTCGGCCAGATGTCGCATCGTGGTCACGTCCAGCTTCCGGTACGACATGCGGCGCACGATGTCCGGATCCAACCGGCGCAGGAAGTCCAGATCGAAATCCACGTTCGTTCCGGCCGGAACCAACGCGAACCGTTGCGCGAGGCTATCCAGGAATTCGAGGATCGCATCAGCGACGGCCTTGCGGTTGGTTCTGGACGGGTCGGAGTCCACCAGGGCGTACAACAGTCCAGAATCGCAGTGCATGCTGAAGCTCACCGGCGTGAAATCATCGAACGTGAGGCACTGCGGCTTCACCAGGCGGGTGAGCGTGCCGTACGTTTCGGTGGCGTCCACGCTCGTGCAGCGCATCCCGACCTCCAGCAGTTCGTCCAGGTCGCGGTCCACTCCAGTGGTCTCCACGTCGACCCACAGGAGCGCCTCCGGCTTCCCATTCCGGTCTTTGTCCTGTTTCCTCATGATTGTTCCTTCCAATTGCTTTGCCATTCGACGATTTCGATTTGCGTGAGCCGTTGTGCCGTGCCATCAGACAGCAGCCACCACCAGTCGCCGTTCCAGTCGCGTATCGGCACGCTGAGCGGATCCCGCCAGCTCGGGATGATGTAGCCGGACCGTTCCGCCTCGGCCGGATGCGCGTGCGTCCAACCATGACAGCCGGTCGTGCCGGAACCGCACAGTTCGACGATGTTGCACGGCAGGTCACGCATGGTCGGGTTGGCCCGACGGCGCAACTGCCGGTGATGGCCGCTCCTGCCCGGCCAAACACTCGGGTCGTGCAGGTTGCGTCCGCAACGCATGCAATGCCAGCCCTGGCGTGCGAGCGCGATGCGTTTCGATTCCTGGAATTGCCGGTCGCTCATCGTCGCTCCCTTCCGAACTGGTCGAGCAGGTTGATGCAGGTCGAGCAGTCGCGTTTGATATCGCGGATGCGGTCAAGGTCCATATCGGCGAGCGCCGGGCCTTTGAGCGCGTCGAGTTCCAATCGGTCGGCGGCCTGGATGGCCGAGGTGAGGACGCCGGCCATGCGTGCGATGGTCATGGCGTTCATGCCGCCGCCTCCTGTTCGAACAGTTGTTCGGCCAATACGTCGCCGGGCACGTTCGCGAGCTGACGGCGCAGCATGTCCGGGTCCAAGCCCTGGTTGAGCAGGTCCGCGACCTTGCATGCGAGCTCCATGTACGTGTCCGTGCCTTCGCAGGCTATCGGGCCGAGTACGCGTTTGACCTCTTCGCTGCCCCACGTGAACCGTCGGCGAGCGTTGGAATCTTTTGGTGTGGCGAATCCGCGTTCCTTGCCTTTGACGAGCCAGTTGCGGTATTTCGCGTTCCAGTCGGCCGAGCGGGCTGCCGAGTCGAGGGCCCTGTCGCGGAATTTTTCGGCTTCGATGTCGCAGTCGATGCCTAGCCGGTCGGCGAGCGCCCGGTGTTCCTCAGAGGGTTTCCAGTCGGCTGGTATTGGGATTGGTTTTCTCGCGCGCGCGTTACTCTCTCTAGGTTCTATATACGGTTCTTCCTTATATAGGTTCTGTGCGCAATCATGTTGCGCCCCTGATTGCGCCACTAGCGACGTTTTTTTGCGCCCCTGATTGCGCCCCTCCAACTTGTTTAGGGGCGCAGTGGCCTGCGCCTCTTGCGGCTGCTGTTCCAGAGGCGTAGTTTTTGCGCCCCTGAAATCCTTCATCGTGAGGTCCCAGACGATCGGACGGTATTTGCCGAGATGCTCGGTGATCCGCTGGTCTCCCCTTCGGATCAGTCCGGCCGTCTCCAGATCGTGCAGGCCGTTCTGGATGGTGCGCCGGCTGTATCCGGTCAGGGCCACGATGCGCTTCTGGCTCGGGAAAGCTCCCTTGCCCTGTGTGTCAGCGTGGTCGGCAAGCAGGAGCAGGATGCGCAGCAAAGCTCCTTTGACCATTTCGGCGGGCACGTTGTACATGGCCCACTCCAATGCCTTCATACTCATGATTTCTCCTTAGAAATCCGGTTCGGATTCCGGCTTGCCGAAATCACCGAACGATGCCGATTTGTCCTGTGGCTGACCCCACGGGTCCGACGGCGGCAACGAAGCGGAGGCTCCTCCCGTATAACCCGCCGGCATGGAAGCCGGATTGCCATACGCTCCAGCCGCACCCCGCTGCGCCTTGGACACCTGCGCCGTCGCATACCGCAAGGAAGGGCCGATCTCATCCACCTGCAATTCCACGGAAGAACGCTTCTGATGCTGCTCGTCCTCCCACGAACGCTGCGTCAGCCTGCCCTGGGCGACCACACGCATGCCCTTCGCGAGACTATTGGCGCAATGCTCCGCCAAATCACCCCACACCGTGCAGCGGAGAAACAACGCGTCCCCATCGACCCACTGCTGCGACTGCCGGTCGAACGTGCGCGGAGTGGACGCGATCGTGAACCCAGCCACGCTCCTGCCGTTCTTCGTCGACCTCAACTCAGGATCCGCGGTCAGATTGCCCACAACCGCGATGATCGTCTCACCAGCCATCAGAACCTTCCTTTCACGGCGAGAGTCTTGATGATGCGGATGGTCTCGCCACCATCCCTGGTCTTCACCATGTGCGTCAACTGCGCGGCCGCTCCCTGATGGAAACTGTCATCAGGCATCACCTCCAACACCGGCATGGCGATCTCGGACACGAACCGGCCCACCAGTCCGGTGAACCGCACGCCCACCGATTCCAGAATCACCAGCTCCTTCCACGCCTCGCTCTCCATCGCCCGACGGCACGCGCCGGCCACCGCCCTGTCACCACTCGTCATCTTCTTCGTGTCGACGTCCTTGACCGGAGCGTTCGGACTGAAATGCCAATGCGGCAGAATCTCCCTCATCGGTCACTCCCCTCAGTCGTCGTCCCTGGACGCGAACCGCACCACCAGCCACAACGCGGTGGCGAGATACACGCCCTCGACCAGCAGCGCGCCGGCCATGTTCCCCGAATCACGCCAGGTGAGCATGAGCGTCACGCTCACGACCAGGCCGATGACCGCAATCGCGAATTTCATGCGGCGCAAGGCGTAGTTCGGACGCCCTTCCTTCCGCTTCTGGGATTCGGGTCTGTCTTCGAGCCGGTAGTCGTTGCCGGTCATTTGTTTTCCTCCAGTTCCTTGAGGATGCGATTGCATTCGCGGCGCATGAATTGGATATCCGTCTTCGTGAACGTGAAATCGGTGCGTCCGGCCGTAGTGAAGAAGCTGACTTCGACTTCGGCGTGGTGGTCACTGGTCTCGTTCTGGTGTTTGCGGACGCGCATCTGCAGCGCGCCATTCGCGAACATGCTCATCTGGCACCTCCGATCATGTTGATGAGTGTGTGAATGATGTCTTTGCTTTCCTCGGCGGTGAATTCCGCCAGCGTTATCTCCTGAATGCCGTCGATGAGTCTGGCGAATCCGTCCACGTCCACCCGGACGTAGAAGCCACTCGACGCGAGCAGCACGTTATGCGGGTCATGGCGTCCCGACTTCGGCGGCGCCGGCGGATTCAGCCTCACGGCCTGTCTGATGCCCATGTCACAGCTCCTTGTTGATCGTGTCGACGATGAGGTCCACTATTCCGGTGACGTCAAGGTCGACGTAGCCGACGATGTGGCCGAGCGCCCGCATGGCCTCCACATCCCCGTCCTTGAATGGGTGGACCAGTTCGCCCTGGGTCTCGAACTCGTCGAACACTGCCTGCACGCAGGCCTTGCGAATCGTTTTCATGCCGACTCCTTTCCCTCGTATTCACATGTGCACTGGTACAGGTGTTGCGCGAAATAGGCGATCATCTGCTCCTTCGGATACATGACGATTCGTCCCGCCTTCACGAACTTCGGGCCGATGCCCGCGCTACGCCAGTACGCCAGGGTGCCTTCCTTGATGCCGCAGTTGTCCGCGATGTCCTTCGTTGTATTCATCGGCTTCAACGCCGCCGCCAATGCGGCGAACACCTCTTTGTCATCCATCACGCGCCTCCTTTGCGTGTGTGATGCCGGGCGGCGTTAGGAGAACCGCCCGGCCCTCTCCTAAAATCGGTGTCATCCCGCATTTCCGACGTGCGGGCCGAACAGTTAGGAGAAGAATCATGCTCACACAGCGACAGGCACTCGAAGAGGCGAGAGGAAACATCGCCTGCGGAACCAGCATCGCCGCGCGAATCAAGGAGACCTCGCAGAATCCCGAGATTCGGGAACTCGCGAAGGCTGTCTATTTCATCGGATTCGGCAGCCAGCAGATCGTCAACGCCTTCACCGACTCCGGCAGGATAAAGGATCTCTAGAAGGAAACGGCAGACGGCTTCCATCTGTCCAAGCACGGCGGCGGCAGCGGCGGCCTCCCTCAACTGCTCGAGGCCTCTGCCGCCGATCGACGACATGGCGAAGGTCGAATCAATGAGGTCGACGCTTGTCTTCGGCTGCGTCGCGGTGATGAGCCGGTTCCTCAAATCATCGAACGCGGAGAGCATTGCCCTTTGCATGTTCTTGTCCATCACGCACCCGCTTCCAACGACGGCTGAGCGCGACCCCAGTACCGGTCGATGAAATAGCGCTGCCCCTTGCCCGTGACCTTCGGAGTGCGGCTGACCGTGGTGTGACCATCCGCATGGGTGACGGTGGTCTCCTTGATGCGGAACAGGCCGAGGTCCATCGCACGCTGTGTCGGCACGTTGCGATTCGAACCGGACTTGCCGAGATATCCGTCAGCCTGAAGAAGACGGAACAGTCTGTTCTGGCCGATGTCCATCCCGTTCTGCCGGAGCATCTTCGCGAGCTCGCCGACCAGGCACGTGCCGTCGGACGCGGCTACGGCGTCCGCGAACCGAGCTTTCGGCTCCAGTTCCACGATGCGCGACTGCTGCGAGGCGATCTTCCGCTTCTGCGCTTCCATGGTGCGCTGGCCGATCATCACAGCCTTCGCGAGGATGGTCATGTCATCATCCGCGTCCGTGGCGGGAATGTAGCCGCCGGTTTTGCGGATCTGGGGCAGCACCTCATGAGTCACCCAACGCTGGAACTCCTTCGCCTCCGGCTTCCGCGAGCGCATGATGAGCTTGTACAGGCCAGGCTCGGAGATGATGAGAGGCGCACGCCCCGGCTGATTCCAAACCTCCGAATTGCGGAGGTTTGTGATTTCGTCATCATCAAGAGCTTCACGGAGATGATTTGTGTCAATGCCGAGGATGTCGCATGCGTCCTTGGCGACGAACCAAGGCTCCCCCGCCTCGTCTGACAGGGTGCGCAGTGCCGCGCCTTTGAAGTCGAATCGTTGTATTTCATTGTTCATTAGATTCTCCTTAGAATCGAGTTTGTGAGTAGTTTTCTTGAGGATCCGGCAGGCTGGGCTTCGACCATCATTGCCGGGGCGTCTTTGGCGTGGAACGTTCTGCAGCAGTTTCAAATCCACTCCATTCGCCGTAGGGACGATTTGTCCAAAACCGATCTGGAGCCTTTTCTTGATTCCACGTCAAACAGCATCGTGTATTTCCGGCTTGTTGGGCCTCTGACGATGTATGACGTCCGAATCCCCCCCCCTCAGGCAACGTTGGGAACAAGCCCCTATACGCCGCTGTTGGCCAAGCGGTTAAGGCCGAATCAGATCTGCCATACCGGTTTCACCGGCGAGAATGCGGTGCTGCTGCTTCCCGATGATTTCGAGATTGAGTGGCGGTCGTCCCACATGTCGCGCAGTCATAAGATTCGTGTATCTCTGACCGAGATAAAGAAGGAGGCGTGGAACCGCAGCTCGAAGAGTGTTCGGCAGATTCGCGAGAGGGCTTCGAGGCCGTAACCAACGGTTCTGCATCAGTCGCGTTCTCGTGGCGATGAGTCAACGAATCGAATATGCCACGCAAGGTCGCACACAAACCGGAATGACGCTTCCTGCGGGCGAGATGCCATCCCGCATCAACGCCAGCGAGATAAAACCACGCATCACCGAAGCTGCATGGGCCGTAACTTGATCCGTCGGTGACCACATCGAAGCAGTCGCCCTGCTTCACGTCGTCAATCCAATATTCGGATGGAAGCACATCAAGGCATGGCCCTCCGTCCGCTTCAATGGCACGGCATTTCCAAATGAGACGCTTGAAATCGCCCACCTGACCGGGTTCCTTAGGAATGCTCTTATCCATCCCCGTGCAACCGTTGCCGAAATCGACCCGTTCAAGCGGTTCACCTGGAATCCATTCGCGGACATCGGATCTCTTCATCTTCCTCATTTCGGATTCTCCTTAGAATCGTTTTCATTGGTGGTCATGCATTCCCATGACGCGCTGCTGCTGCGCCGTTAGCCGTTGAGCCACATATTGATGAAGACAGTGATGATGCTCACCATCGCGCAGACGATGGGAAACCAGGTCGCTATCGTTTCCATGTGAGAACACCTTCCTTTCGATTCATTCGTCGGCGAGCGCTGATTGCTTTCCCGACGTGTTTCGTTTGAGGGCCTTCCTGCCGAGTGGGAGAATGAGCAGACCCACGCAAAGAAGGGAGGTGAGAATATGAGCAATGGATCCGATTTCGCGAAGGCGAGCGCCGTGTTTGGGAAGGCCGCCGAAACTTCCGATCCCGACGAGAGGATGAGAGCCCTGTGCCAAGGGCTTTCCCTCCTCGCCAAGGGATTCGATTCGATGGATGCCTCCATGGCATCCGCCGCCTACTGTCTCGACGCGCTCTCGGATAAGTTCTGAACGGAGTTCCTGTATCTCCGCGCTTAGTCGGTCCGCGGCCTGATTGATGTGCTCGAGAATCGAGCCCATGACTTCGGTCGTCATGTCGCGGGCCGACAACTGCCGTCTGACCTCGATGCCGATGCCTCGCAGGTCAAGGCTGGACAGGTGGCTCCTCCTGTCGTCGCCTATTGCTCCGATAACCGTTCTGGCAGGTTCCTCGCGGACGGCTTTCCTTATCGCGCCCAGCATCGCCGGGTGCAGGCGTTCGAACTCCTCAACGGAAATCGGGTTCATGGATTCATCCGGCGTCTCAGCCGGAATGTTGATGCTCATTTCGGATTCTCCTTTCGATTCATGCGTCAGCGACTTATGATTTTTTGTCTCTGACGAAGAACTCACTGACATCACACCCAATCGCTTCAGCAATTTGATGCAATTCACGAACAGTGAATGGCGATGACGCTGGATATCTAAGCCTCCTTGTCAATGTGACTCGAGGGATTCCAGACTTCTCCGACGCCTCAGAAACGCTGAATTTCGCACTGGAAAGAGCCTTGTCAACTCGTTTTGCAACTGTTGCTGAATACTTCATGCTGTCCATGCTTTGCATACTAATGCCCATTTGGGCAGTATGCAAGTGCGACACGCCCAAACGGGCAGTTGTTAGCAAATTTACAGTCGTTATACTGTCCATATGGACATTAATGAAGCAACAGCTAAAGCAATTGCTGCAGAACGTTCTGCAGCAGGATTAACCATCAAAGAGCTTTCGGAGAAGTCTGGCGTACCAGAGCGAACGCTAATCAGAATGCTGAAAAACGAGCGTGACATCAAAGTAACGCAGATAGCTCAGCTAGCAGAAGTTTTCGGTATTAATCCACATGAACTCATTGAGGAAGCCGAGAAATTCATTGCTAGAGCCGCGCGCAATGAAGCTCGCGAGTGCGAATCCCAGATCACCGATGACCTAGTGGATCGCATCGCCGCACACCCCGAGGACTTCGACGTGGCGGCGAACCGTGATAAGGACAAGGATCTCGAGGCGGAGACGCCAAGAGACTAAATTTTTAGTACAAATCAACTAAGGAAAGAAGAGAACCATGTGCAAAAAGACAATCGCATTGGCCGTCGCGACGATGCTCGCTCTCGGGCTCGGCGCGTGCGGCAACGCCGGCGACACCGAAACCGCCGGCGCCGGCAGCACGAGCCAATCGCAGGCAACGAAGAAGAAGCCGGCGGAGAAGAAGCCGGTCGAGCAGCCTGCGGACCTGACCGGCACATGGAAGCAGACCAATTCCGGCAGCGACGACTCCTGGATGGAGGCCGAGATCACGGCCGATACGATCACAATCCAGTGGGTCAGCGACAACGGTGATACGAAGAGCCTGTATTGGAAGGGCTCCTACAATGCGCCGGACAAGGCCGGCGATTGGAAGTGGACGAGCCAGGGGGACACCGCGGCGATGCAGGAATCCCTGCTCGGCTCGCAGGACGCCACCAAGGACTTCACCTACACCAAGGCGGACGGCGTCAGCTGGGAGACCACCGCGATGGGCACCACCACGGTGGTGAAGACCGCCAAGCAGTGAGCGATAGGCTCAGCAAGCCGCTCAAAGCGGGAGCTCCAAGGAACTGGGTCTGCGCGCGTCATACGCGGATTGAACTATTAGAAATAACCGAATAGTTCAAAACCGTTGGAAACATCAACAACAGACCATCTTGTTGACGTCAACAAGATGGTTGTGGAATCGGAAGGAGACAAGCATGGCGGACGAACCACAGGAAGGCCGGATAATCCTCTACCAAGAGGACGGGCGCAACGTACCAGTCGAAGTCACGTACTGGCGGGAGACGTTCTGGCTCACACAGCAGAAAATGGCAGAATTGTTCAATGTTACCGTGCCGACCATCAACGAGCATTTGAAAAACATCTTCTCATCCGGCGAACTGACAGAGACGTCAACCATTCGGAAATCTCGAATAGTTCGACAAGAAGGTTCTCGCCAGGTATCAAGAGAAATCTCTTTCTACAATCTCGACGCAATCATCGCCGTCGGATACCGCGTCAACAGCAGACAGGCCACACAATTCCGCCAATGGGCCACCAGCATCCTACGCGAATACATCGTCAAGGGATTCGCCCTCAACGACGACATGCTCAAGAACGGCAGACCGTTCGGAGACGACTATTTCGAGGAACTGCTCGACCGCATCCGCGACATCCGCACCAGCGAGCGTCGGTTCTGGCAGAAGGTCACCGACCTGTTCAGCGAGGTCAGCTACGACTATGACCCGAACTCGCAGACGGCTAGGGACTTCTTCGCCAGCTGCCAGAACAAGATGCACTACGCCGTCACCCATCAGACCGCCGCTGAAATCGTCATGGATCGTGTGGACGCCGGCAAGCCGAACATGGGATTGACTACTTGGAAGGGCGCTCCGAAAGGACATCCACGGTCCACGGACGTGACCGTGGCAAAGAACTATCTGAACGAACGCGAGATGAAGGCGTTGAACACGCTCACCACCGGTCTGCTGGACCTCGTGGAGGCACGAGTACTGAACCACACCCTCACCAGCATGGAGGAATGCGCCACGCTGATCGACCAGTATATCTCCCTGTCGGGCATGCCGTTGCTGGAAGGCAAAGGCAACCGTGGACACGAGCAGATGAGACGCAAGGCCCTCGACGAGTTCCACAAGTGGGATGCGGCACGAGAAAGCGATTTCGACAGGTTCGCCAAGGGATTGGACGGAACTGGACGGTGAACGACGCCACATTGACGTCCTGGGCGAAGACGTTGGGAGTGCGCGTGGAGGAACGTCGGCTGGCCGGAGACAGGTGCGGGATCTACTACGCCCCGCTCCGCCTCATCATCCTCGACGAACGACTGGCCGGATTCCAGCGCCGCTGCACCCTCTGCCATGAGCTCATCCACGCGAAACACCACGATTCGGGATGCGGCACGCAGTATGGGTTGAAGTGCGAGCGCCGTTGCCGCAGGGAGACCGCGTTGGCGTTGATCTCGCCGGTGGATTACGGCATGGCCGAGGAAGTGTACGAAGGTAACACGTGGATGATGGCCGTGGAATTGGGCGTGACCGTACAGGTATTGTCCGACTACCGGCAGCTGCTCTACGATTCCGACGTGTGCGTGCAATAAAAGAAGCTCAGCGTCCACATACCGCGACGGGAAACAAAAAGGGTTCCGCCCGAACACAGTCGGACGGAACCCAAGGAACCAACAATCAGCATTTCCGTTTTCACCAAAATGAGGTTCCACGCACAGTGTAGCGCGGATCCTTGGAAAGAGACGACCATGGCCAGAGCGTTCGTAGACGACAGATGGCTCAAAAACGACGAGGACGGCAACCCGCCCAGCAGGGCCGCGAAACAGTCGCTGGCCAACGCTAAGGATCCGATGAAAGCCAATGTGCCCGACAAATGGCGGTCCGCGCTGTACGGCCAAGGCTCACGGTGGAGATGCCGCTGGTACACGCTCCGAGACGGCAAACGCGTCCAGAAATCACGGAACTTCGCCAAGCTCCGTGACGCTGAGGAATACGCAGCGGCCATCGAGGACGACATCAGACGCGGCAAATACCGCGACCCGCAGCAGGAACTACGCATCTTCCGGGACGTTGCCTCCGAATGGACGGACGGCAAGATGGATATCAAACAGGGCACTTTGGGCAGATACCGCCGCGAATTGCGCGTTTATATCAACCCCAAGTGGGGCGATCGCACACTGAGGGAAATCCAACGCGACGAACTGCAACAGTGGGTCACGCAGCTCACCGAAGGCGGGTATCCCGCCGAACTGCAGGACGATCGCGAATCGAAGCCATTGAGTCCACGCAGCATCCGCAACATCGTCAAGGTCGTCATGGGCGGTGTCATGGAATTCGCTTTGGAGCACGGCTGGATTGGCGAGAACCCCATTGAAAAGGTCACCGTGCCGCGCATCACGCAATCCGATGACGACATGGTGTTCCTTACCGTCGAGGAGGTGGAGTTGCTGGCCGGCATGGCCGAACGGGCAGGACGGCCGGTAGACGGGCTGATCGTCCGCTGGCAGGCATACACCGGTGCCCGCATTGGCGAGACGCTGGCACTCAAATGCGGCGACGTGGATGTGGATTCACGCAGGGCGCGCATCCGCCGCACTTGGACCGACGACGGCAAAGGCAGGCTTGTGCTGGGCACGCCGAAGAACGGCAAACCGCGCAGCATCGCCATACCCAGATTCCTCATACCGTCCATCGAACGGCAGATGGAGGGCATGGGCGACGACGACTGGCTGTTCCGCGCGGCAAGAGGCGGGAACCTGTGGACGAACACGTGGCGGACGCGTGTCTGGCGAAAGGCCGTCCGACTGGCCGGCATGGAGGACGAGGGCGTGACCATCCATAGTTTGAGGCATAGCTATGCGAGCTTTGCAATTGCTCAAGGCGCGGACGTGAAGACCCTACAGATGCAGCTCGGCCACTCCTCACCCAGCATCACGCTGAACACATACACGGCTCTCTGGCCGGAACGATTGGACGATGTGGCGGACGCGATTGGCGAGCTGCGCGCTGAACAGTTGAAGACCGTCTAGACGCGGAGGTTGCGCGGTCATCGTGTCGAATCGTGTCGATAGCCTACGGCCAAGAAAAAATAAAGCCTTGGAAACATAATGTTTCCAAGGCTTCCGGTCGGGCTGACAGGATTTGAACCTGCGACATTCTGCTCCCAAAGCAGACGCGCTACCAAACTGCGCTACAGCCCGTTCCTGCTCGCTTTCAGCGAACCCGCGTCGCGGAATCGCATCATGTGAACACGAATTTCTATTATAGCGTATGGTTGGACAACGACAGGCTTACAATAGCGTTTCGGAAGGGAGAGTGGCATGGGACGTCATCAGCAGGCTGAATCATCGGGCATTATCTCCTTTGTAATATGCGCCATCATCGCTTGGTTTGTCATGAACGCTTACATGCAGTTCGCTCCCGCCATTTGGCGTGTCACGCAACGACTGTTCACCATCTGCTCGGGAATCGTGGCAGGATGCGGCGTTATATCATTCAGTCTGGGTTATGCACGAAAATCACGCTCGCTGACGCTCAAACATGGTTGGACCATTCCGGTCCGTCGTATTTTCGAGATCCTCGCGCTTTCCATGGTGTATGCCTCGACCATTTTCGTCACATCGTTCATGATGTTGTCCATCATCAACAACATGATGGGCATCCGCACGCTGAAAGGCTATCTGTCGATCCTATGCGCGGCCATCGCAGGCGTTGTAGGCTATATCACTTTCGTGCAGGCGGAACTTATGAATGCCAAAACGATCGCTTCCCTACTGCCGTTTTTTGTGGTGTCCGGCGTGAGCATCGCCGGATTGACGTCCGACGATCCGTACTGGTACAACAATAATTTCTCCCAACTGGGCGACCGTACAACGTTCGCCGCGCGTATGTTCAATTCGACGCTGATGCTCGCGGGCATCTGCATCGTGATCATCAGCTATTTCGCCGTTTCCGAGCTCATCACCACGTATCGTCTGCAATTGCAGTATCTGGATTCCAATGCCATCAATGAGACGCCGAAGCATTTTCGTACGAAGATTCTGCTGCTGTCAATCATGTTGACGTTGGCCGGCATCGCTTTCGTAGGTATCGGCATGTTCCGTTACACGCCGCATCCGATTTTGCACAACGTGTTCGCCCGCGGCCTACCATGTTTGATGAGCGTGCTGATGATTGCCCTGCCTTGGCTTGCCCCGCAACTCTCAAAGATCGTATACGTGGTTTCCGATCTTGCGATTGCGATTGGCGCTTATGCCGGATTCCAATGGCTGAACGGGCATAACACGCTGACGAATGTGGAGGCGTTGGCCGGCATGATGTTCCTTGGCTGGTTCATCATTTTCTCGCGTCAGATCGCCGCCATCGAAGCGGATCGCGTGCAGACGCAGCTGGTGCTGTCGCAATCCGAGAGACCACGCTCCGTCGAAGATCTTGCGGAAGTCAGCGAAACCGTTCCCGACACAGTTTCAAGACTCGCCGCACAAGTCTGATGCAAGGCTGACCGGCAACCGCCGGATTTCAACATATACATACCAGTGGGGTGGAGCCATCGCATTGGCGACGACTCCACCCCACTAGATTCTGACGGCATAACGCGAGTGCGCCGTCAGAAGTTGTAGTGCTTGTTGGACGGCTTCTTGTCGCTCATCAACAGCAGGAAGCTTCTTGATTGCGCAGTAATCGCAAAACCGGCCTCATAATTAAGTTCCGGCCCCTTTGGATTATGCGTGTCGACAATTAAGCGCCATTTCTTGCCATATTGCTCATCGGGCAGGGTGAACATGATCGGCTCGTAATGCGCGTTGAAAATCAGAATGAAATCATTGTCGACCATCTGATTGCCGTACCAGTCGGTTTCCGGAATATCGGAACCGTTCAGATAGATCATCACAGTGAAGGCGTGTGTGTTCGACCAGTCGTCCATATCCATAATGGAGCCGGTATGATCCATCCATTCGACCTGCGGAATCGCAGTGCTGTCGTCTCCCTGCTCGCGACCGGAGAAGAAGCGGCGGCGATGCAGCACAGGATGCTCAAGCCTCAAATGGATCAGCTTCGATACGAATTCAAGCAGATCCTTCTGATCCTCGTCCAGATCCCAGTTCGTCCAGGAAATCGCATTGTCCTGACAGTAGGCGTTGTTATTGCCCTGCTGGGTGCGCGCCACTTCATCGCCGCCGCAGATCATCGGAATGCCTTGGCTGAGCAGCAGTGTGGCGAACATGTTGCGCATCTGCTGTTGACGAAGCTCGTTAACATCCTTGATGGTCGTAGGACCTTCGACACCGCAGTTCCAAGAACGGTTGTTGCTTTCACCGTCGCGATTGCCTTCGCCGTTGGCCTCATTATGCTTCTCGTTGTAGCTCACCAAATCGTTCATGGTGAAGCCGTCGTGCGCGGTGATGAAGTTCACGGATGCGACCGGTCGGCGGCCATTGACCTGATACAGGTCGGAACTGCCCATGAGACGGCTGGCGAATTCCGGCAAGGTAGACGGCTGCGAGCGCCAGAAGTCGCGCACGCAATCACGATAGCGGCCATTCCATTCGGACCAGCTGGATGGGAAGCCGCCCACCTGGTATCCGCCGGAACCCAAATCCCATGGCTCGGCGATCAGTTTGACGCGGGAGATGACCGGATCCTGTTCGACGATGTCGAAGAAGGCCGACAGTTTGTCGACTTCCTGGAACTGACGGGCCAATGTGGCGGCAAGATCGAATCGGAATCCGTCGACGTGCATTTCGGTGACCCAGTAGCGCAGGCTGTCGGTGATGAGCTGCAGGGCGTGCGGCGAGCGCATCAGCAGCGAGTTGCCGGTGCCTGTGGTGTCGAAGTAGTGTCTGCGGTCGTTGTCGACCAGACGGTAGTAGGCGCCGTTGTCGATGCCCTTGAAGCTGAGGGTCGGTCCACGGTTGTTGCCTTCGGCGGTGTGGTTGTACACCACGTCGAGGATGACTTCCATGCCGGCATGATGGTATGCCTTGACCATGGATTTGAATTCGTTGACCTGTTCGCCGCGCTGTCCGGAGCTGGAATACGCGTTGTGCGGGGCGAAGAAGCCGATGGTGTTGTATCCCCAGTAGTTGCTCAGGCCTTTTTCCTGAAGGAAGCTGTCATTGACGAACTGGTGGATGGGCATGAGCTCGATGGCCGTGACGCCCAGCTTCTTCAGGTATTCGATTACCGAGGGGTACGCCAGACCCGCATAGGTTCCGCGAATGTCCGGTGGCACGTCCATGTTGAGGTTGGTCATGCCGCGTACGTGGGCTTCGTAAATCACGGAATCGTGATATGAGATGTTCGGATGCTGGTCGTTGCCCCAGTCGAAATAGGGGTTCACCACGGCCGCTTTCATGGTGTGTGGGGCCGAGTCGAGCGTGTTCATGCTGGTAACGTCATCGGGGCTTCTGAACCAGTACGAGTAGAGGCTCTCATCGCCGTCGATGTTGCCTTCGATGGCTTTCGCGTAGGGGTCAAGCAGCAGTTTGTTCGGGTTGCAGCGCAGGCCTTGCGTCGGGTCGTATGGACCGTACACGCGATAGCCGTAACGCTGCCCCGGTTGGATTCCGGGCAGATAGTTGTGCCAGACATAAGAGTTCTGCTCGGTCATTTCGATTCGAGTTTCGTTGTCTTCCTCATCGAAAAGACAAAGCTCGACCTTTTGTGCCACTTGGGAAAAGAGGGCAAAATTCACGCCGGCGCCGTCATAGCTTGCGCCGAGCGGATACATCGATCCGGGTCTGATTTGCATGATTCAAGTATCTCACGTTTCAGCCCCCAAATCGTAATTTCGTGTTGTTCGGCGATTATTTTTACGATTCGAAAGAACTCTTGCCTGTATTTTGCCGGTTTCGTCGAATTTGCTCGTGAAGAATAGCGATCATGGAATTGGAGGCCGTAATACGGGTGCCGCGCAGCCGCTGCCAGGAGACCCACGCCGATTCGACGTGCTCATCGCCGTCGAAATGACGTTCGACGGGATGCCACGCGCGCAGGTGAAGCACCATGATGTTGGCAAGCTCGTCGGTCATGCCTTCGGACGAGTAAAACTGCCCCACATGGTCGAATTCGACACCGTCACGCCCGGCGGGCTCCACACCGGTCTCCTCACGAAGCTCCCGCAGCGCGGCCTCCTCCACGTCCTCTCCCCCGTCGATGAGTCCAGCCGGCAGACCGTAGGCGAAGGCGTCGCAGCCGATACGGTATTCCCGTTCGATCAGATACAGGTCATTCGCGCAATCATGCACCAGCATGACCACGCAAGGCGCGTGACGCATCACCTGACGGCGAATCACCGTTCGCCCGCCACCACGCATCGGCAATGCAATCCGCATGTCGTCGACGCCGAAAATCGCACCCTGATACACATGCCTGCTGTCAAGCACCGTGACCATACCGGACATGTCCACGCCATCGCTGGATTCATCCAGCAATACGTCCACCTGGGTTCCGTCTACCGCCTCGTCACACATGACGCGTCACCGTTCCTGCCCGCTCGAAGGAAATACCATATTCCATGGATCGGTATTCATGGAAATCCAACGCACGGCAGGAATGTCGCCGGTCGCTTCCGCAACCGCATAAGGAACGTCTTCCATCGCATACTGGAACCACATGGATTCGATAGCGCTGTGCGGAGTGTTGACGAACGCCGGACGCACACGCCCGTCACCATGGCCCATGGCAACGCCGGAAGCACGCATGGAAGCCTCATAGCGGGCCTGTTCAATGGCGTCCGTCACCGGATGATGCCTCAGATCGCTGGTTACATACACGTCGGCACCGGTCGCACGCACCTCATCGAACAAGGAATCACCGGAACCCGGAAGCACCGCCACCGTGCTGACCGGAACGTCCAGATCGCCGCAAACCTGCACGCCAAGCTCGGTGTACGGCAGCGCGCCAGCTACTCGACTGGCGAAATCACGCAACGCCACAGGTTCGGCAAGACGCCCCACACGCCCCAAACCGACCGGATGCTCGGCATCCGGATCATCGATGGGCACCAGCGGACGCTGATCCACCAAACCGAACATGTCAGCCGCAGCCATGCCGACGCCACGATACGCCGCATCGGCATTCGTATGCCCCACCCACAACGCACATCCGGCACGATTGAGCTTACGCACAATCTCACCACGGAAACCCAATCCCGACACCGCATGAACGGAACGGAAGAACAACGGATGATGGCAAACCAGCAAATCAACACCACCGGCAATCGCCTGATCAACCACCGCCATAGAGGGATCAGCCGCAAAAGCGATACCGCGCACAGGCTGACGCAAATCACCCACGATAAGACCAGGCTCATCCCACTGCTCCGCATAGCGAAGCGGATACAACGTTTCCAGCACATCCACAACCTGCTTCAGCGTTGCCATCATTCCTCCTTATGCCATTGCTCGACCACGCACATCCGCAACACACACGAAACCCAGTACCGTATCAGTGCGCGGCAAGCTGCCAATCCGAACCAATACCCGTGGAAACATCCAACGGAACCGCCATATCGACCGCATGCTCCATGGCATCCTTCACCAACGCAGTGACACGCTCCGCCTCACCCGGCGCAACCTCCACCACAAGTTCATCATGAATCTGCAAAATAATCCGACTGGCAAGACCAGCCTCATGCAACGCATCATCAGCACGAATCATAGCGATCTTCATAATATCCGCAGCAGAACCCTGAATAGGCGCATTCAATGCGGCACGCTCCGCAGCATCACGTACCGCACGATTCGGCGACTTCAAGCCCGGAAAATACCTACGACGACCATAAATCGTCTCCGTATATCCCTTTTCACGAGCCGAAGAAACCAACGACTCCAAATACTCATGGACCTTGCCGAACGTCGCAAAATACTGCCGCTTCAATGACTCGGCCTCACCCGGCTTAATGCCAAGCTGCTGCGAAAGCCCATACGTGCTCAGCCCATATGCCAAGCCATAGCTCATCGCCTTAACATGACTGCGCTGATCAGACGTAATCTCATCCACAGGAACGCCATACACCAAACTCGCCACATACTTATGAAAATCCCTACCGGAACGGAACGCCTCAATCAACGCCTCATCACCAGAAAGATCAGCCATAATACGCAACTCAACCTGAGAATAATCCGAACTCAACAACGACTCAAAACCCTCACCGGGCACAAAAGCCGAACGAATCTCACGACCAGCAGGATCACGATTCGGAATATTCTGCAAATTCGGATCAACCGAACTCAACCGACCAGTCGCAGCCACAGTCTGCTCAAACGTCGTATGAATACGACCATCAGACCTGTTCGTCGCATCAATCAACGTCTGCACAATCTGCTTAAGCTTATTCTTCTCACGATGCAACAACAACGCATCAAGAAACTGACAAGCCCTATCATTACCATACGAACGATCACGCAACACCTGCAAAGCAGCCGCATTCGTAGTATACGAACCAGTCTTAGTCTTCTTCGTAGGCTTCAAGCCCATATCCTCAAACAGAATCTTCTGCAACTGCTTAGGACTTTGCAGATTCACGCGCTCGCCCGCATACTGCCATGCCGTTTCCTGCGCGTAATTCGCGTCGGCGGCAAGCTGTTCGCGCATGCTCATCAGCCTGTTCATATCGACTTGCGCACCGGCATGCTCCATGCCATACAGCACACGGGATACTGGAATCTCCACAGATTCAAGCAATGAGAACTGCTCACGCTGATCCAATGAATCCGCCAGTTTACGCGCCAGCAAACCAACAATCGCAGTATGGCGCGGAAGCTGGTTGTCGTTCCGCTGCGCACTATCGTCCGGCTCGTCGAAATCAAGCGTGCCTTGCGTCGCGCCCTCGGACTGTTCCTCGATATGCAGGTCAAGGAAATGCGCCGCCGCCTGTTCGATATATGCGTTCTGATCCATCAGTCATTGCCTTCTTTCGTGTAATTCAGTAGACCGCCTGCCCGGAGCATCGCTGCCTGCCGCTTGGTGAAGCTGCCGCAGACGGGGATTTCACGGTTTCCAGCGTGAAGCGTCATGGTGCCGCTGTCCAGGCCGGCGTCGATGCCGGTGAGGGTCAGGGTCTCGCCTTGGGTCAAGGCGTCATAGTCATTGGGATCAGCAAAGGTCAGGGGCAGGATCCCGGCGTTGATGAGGTTGGCGGCGTGGATGCGGGCGAAGCTCTTAGCGATGACCGCCCGGACGCCTAAGTATAGGGTCACCAGCGCCGCGTGCTCCCTTGAGGAGCCTTGTCCATAGTTGCTGCCGCCTACTAAAATGGTTTCCCCGGCTGCCTTGGCGTTTTTGGCGAACTCCTTGTCGCACACGGCGAAACAGAACTCCGACAGCTTGGGGATGTTGGAGCGGTAGGGGAGGATCTTGGAGCCGGCAGGCATGATGTGGTCGGTGGTGATGTTATCCCCTACCTTCAGGGTCAGCTTGGCGGTGATGGTGTCGCCCACCGGCTTGCCCTGGGGGAATTCCTTGATGTTGGGACCGCGGAGCACGTCCAGATGGGCTGCCTCCTCCGGGGAGGCGGGGGCCAGCACGGCGCTGTCGTCAATGAGGAAGTGGTCCGGCATCTCCACATGGAGGGCCTCCATCCCCGGGTCCCGGGGATCGGTGATCTCCCCGGTGAGGGCGGCGGCCACGGCGGTCTCCGGGGACACCAGATACACCTTGGCATCCGCCGTACCGCTGCGGCCCTCGAAGTTGCGGTTGAAGGTCCGCAGGCTCACACCACCGGAGTTGGGGGAGAAGCCCATACCGATGCAGGGGCCGCAGGCACATTCCAGCAGCCGTGCACCGGAGGCCAGAATATCCGACAGCGCGTCGCAGTTGGCCAGCATGGTCAGGACCTGCCGGGAGCCGGGGGACACGGACATACTGACAGAGGGGGACACGGTCCTGCCCTTCAGCATGGCGGCGGTTTTCAGCAGATCGGACAGAGAGGGATTGGTGCAGGAGCCGACGCAGACCTGATCCACCTTAACGCCCTTCAGACTGCGGACGGGCACCACCTTATCCGGCATGTGGGGGCAGGCGATCAGCGGTTCCAGCGTGTCCAGATCAATGTGGATAATCCGGTCATAGGCCGCATCGGGATCAGCGGAAAGGGGGGTGAAGTCGGCTTCCCGCC
>ERZ773216.599-NODE-599-length-49816-cov-56.218504_pt1 | contig 49816 bp, 45 predicted proteins | sample MGYA00511259_ERZ773216 | MGnify/ENA primary metagenome ERZ773216 (study PRJEB29015, sample SAMEA2737764) | human gut metagenome | biome: human gut; feature: human-associated habitat; material: faeces | place: China | collected 2012 ... | reverse complement strand
ACCGCAAGGTGATGAATAATCTCATTCATCGACAGTCCTCTATAACTGAAATTTTTCTCTTGCGAAAAATCATATTCCAAAGTGGCTCTCAATTCCGATGCGCTGCCATATACAACAGATGCTCCGTCAAGCACCCACTCTTTCTTCGTAATATTATAATCTCTGATTTTTCCCGCATGACTATAAATCCCTTGAAAAAGCTTTCGATGAATGGAAATATATTCATTCGGAGAAAAAGAAAACGCTGTTTCAGAAAGGATTTCCGCAATACGCGAAGCCACCTTATCTGCTTCCTCTGTTCGTTCATCGTCCGATAATTGCACAGTTTTTTCTTCATAATAACTGTCAATCAGATGCTTGGCTTCCCTTATCGTGATTTTTCCTTCAATATTCTGAATGGCAGTATCGATTAAGTATTTCGATGGTTTCAGTCCATCTACAGCTTGCAGTCCGATGGCAGTACTCCAGGCATAGCTTTTATAGGCTTTGTCGGGTTCGGACTCTTTTAGGTATTCTTTAAATGGGTCTTTTTCCATGTTGATAACCTCATTTTGCAATTTTTCCAAATTATTCTTTCAAATTTCTTTATGAATAGCAATTATCAATGTTAACCAGCAATATACTTAAGAACTTTTCCCAAGCACTCTTTGCTAGTCTCAGTAGAAACTCTTTGATTGCTTCCAGGAGCATTAAGTGGAATAGGTTCCCACATAAAGCGCTGATTATAATACTCTAAAAGAGCTTTTTCGTATGTACCTTCAACTGAAGTTGAACTTTCACCTGAAGAAAGCCACCTCCAATTTCCCATTGCCTGGTAGACAAAACTATCAATAACAATTCCAGACAAATGATAACTTCTGAAAAAATTGTCACGAACATATCGCAAGTGCTTACACGTATCAAGAAGCAAACCATTACTACTTATATTCTTCTGTTTCATTGCATTCTGTTCTGCCTTTGGATTAGTTGAGCGCCAATTCCCACCCATATTTGTATCTGGATATCTATAAGAATCATCCCAATTTTTGAATGCTGGCAATATTTCAAAAAACATTCCATCTGAAAAATTAATTTTTACGACCTGTCCATCTGCTTTTACTTCGCTTCTCGGATATGAAACGAGGATGGCTCGCCTAACAGCCTGTAAAAGACGTGATTGACCATTACCATAAACAGAACTAAACTGCTCATAATATGATTCTGGCAATGACATCAAGATATCAATATCACTCGTATCAATAGCAGTCCCTCTTCCATAAGAACCAACATAAATACTATTTTGTCTATCACTCGCTATTCCCCAGAATTCTCGATTCATTGCCAATGTTACAGTACGATATCTTTTTGAAATAAGCGATCTAATATCTGCCGAAATTACCTCTCCATTTTTTTGAACACTCAGACTCAAAGTATTTATCCCTCCACTTTTCATAAATTGTTTTTAGTTTCTTCTTAAATGTACCGGGAGCATCTTATTTAATTCTTCTTGAGTAAAAAATTGTTCTTCATTCATTTTAAGAGCGAATTGAGCTGCTGCATAGCTTTTTCCATCAGTAAGCGGTGCAGAACAATATATTTCCGAACTCTCATCTATCAATTCGTTTCTTTTTTGCGTTATTTCATCAGTTTTCATTTCATCAAAATCAGTCAAAAGCGACAAATATTTTTCTCTGATTTTCCAAAGTAAATTTGCGGTTTTAATATGGTCTGTTTTTTCTGTGTAAATATCTTTATCTTTTAAATAACTTGTCAGAACAAGAAGTCCAGTTGAACATAACCCACCAGCCCACAACAGAATCTGTTTATTTGAAATGAGTACTCCTAAAAAACCACCAGTTGAAACTGCTGATAGAATAATTTGTCCCCACTTTATCCAATTATTACGTTTATGCAACCGATCTGCCATCTTAAAATGGCACGTATAAGTATATACAACTTTTCCATATTCTTCTTGTATTTGAGAATACAATTTTTCACGATAAGCAGATACTCTTGGTTCCATAGTATACATTTCCTCCATATATTTAGTATCACTCTACCCCTAATGCCTTAAACACCGCATCCTCCGCACTACTATAAAAAATAAGATTGAAACTTCCTATCAGTTCTGGTGGCACAGTGCCAAGATCTGCCGCACTGGTAATTGGAAGCAACACTTTTTTCGCACCACTGTCAAGACACACCTGTAAGCTGTTGGCAAGCTCATCCACTTTCAGAAGTGTACCACTAATACTGATTTCTCCCAATACAGCAAGTGTACTAACCGTAGAACGTCCAAGAGCAATACTACACAATGCAATCAGTGTTGGAAGAGCCAATTTACCTGCCATACCAATTCCTTGCAAATCCTGATAATTGATAATGTAGTCTTTCAACGTAGTGCTGATACTGCCGCTGATCCGATTCCCATTAGCCTTCAAAAAATTAAAAGCCGTGTTTGTGGATTCTTTGCAATCACGGTCACTCCCAAGACCTGTACGATCAAATTTTCCATTGCCTGGCAACATCTGACTTTCCAAGCGAAATACACCTATCATGCCGGACTTTCCTTGGCTTATCATATAAACCTGACCAGGATTACAAATACCATCCGGTATCAGTTTGCCGCTTCCTTGCTCTGGCACTGAAACAAATCTCTCCTCAAAAGTATCTAAATCTATATAGCTAAAGTTCACATATTTCTCACGGTATGTAAATTCATCTGGCTCCATGCCGATAGAACGAAGAAGAATATCCAACCATTCATCCTTGCTAAAAGCTTTTAGTCCCTGTTTCAGCTCATCAATATCAATATGCGGCATCTGGATCGGCGTCAGCTTACGAATACTAATTGGAGAAATATCTTTCTGCTTTTTCTGTTTGGAACGAAGCGGATTTCCCTCAATGTCCTCAATGCCAAAATTATTGTCGCCTTCAACCTCATAATCCAGCTGAACAATACACCAGATACCGCCACAGAGCAGGCGATCAAATTTTTCTGGATATTCATCGGCAATCGGTACATTACCAACGCCCAAATTAGAAAACTCTGCAAAAAAGCAATCCTTTTTCATATCCAGTCGAACAGTCACCATATCAATGATTGTGTGACTGCCTTTTTTACGTAGCTGAGACAGAATTTTCTGTGATTCATCCGGGCGTACAAAGTTGTCAGCAAGAATACGCTTCACATTCTGTACGCCTTTCTCTATAACCGTCTCATCATCTGAACTGCAATACTGTCCCAACAAGAACTCAAGAACATACACTGGGACATTCGCCCCTTCTTTAATTTTCTTTGTCAGGTCTTTCCGAACAATCTTACCGTCAAAGTTCTGACGGAGCTTGTTCTTTATTTCTTCACGGGTACTTTCACCCTCTGCAAATTGCTCCATCTTTCTCTCCTCCTATGGCATTAACTAAAAAAATCAAACTCGTCCACCGCAAAGGCGATGTCAATCTGGAATGGCTCCCGCTGTGGCAGCTGTAATCCCTGTTCATCTGCAATTACCAGATAATAAGTAGCTGTATTGCTGTATTTTAGAGATTTTAGATTAAACTGACAACGGAAAGTTCTTTCTGCACCGTTATCGCTGGTCTTATCTGCAATAATCTTCTGAACATCACTGATCTGCTTGCCGTTTTCGTCCGTAAAGTAAACCTGATAAGTAGCCGCTTCACGGTTTGCACTGACCGCATCCTTCTGATAGAAATTCAGTGAGAAAATCATATTGCTGATTTTACGGTTTGCGGACAGTAAATTGACCGTTACCGGCTTGGTATCATATTTCTGCTTATTTCGCCTATATTCCATAGAATCATTGCGGAGATAATGATACTCAATCACCGGAACAACCATTTCCTGCAAACTGATACCACCATGCACAAAATTCATACCGCCGCCATTCATTTTGATACGAATACTTTCTCTCGGTGCAAATCCATCGAATTCCGTATTTCCGCCCAAGAATTTTACAGGCATCAAGTAATCTGGTTGCACACCCTTCTGCATAATTGCATATCTTCTGCCATACTCCACACATCGCTTGATACTTTCTTTTTTTGTAATGTCAGAGTTTGTTACATCCACATCAAAAAAGCCTCTTTTATCTACTTTGTCCTCTTCCTTCAAAGGACTGTATGTATAAAGAAATCCATGATCTGCCGTAATTAAAATATTCGTTCCGCCAAATTCATTTACAATGATACGCACAAGGTTCTTTAATTCTGAAATCGCCTTGTCACACGCAGCAAAAACAGCAGTATCCGAAGTGTGGCTGGCTTCATCAATGGTATCGTGGTAAATATAAACCACATCCATACCTTTTACCAAAGCACATCTTTCCGCTCGTTTCATAGCAATGATGTCATTATACTTTAAGGCCACGCTTGCCGAATCTTCTGTTTTCAGAACCTTGTCCCTATAAGTACTTGCCGTAGACTGTCCATCTGCCAAAACCGTCAAAATATCGTTCCGAACCTCTACTGTCAATTCTTTGTGCGGCAACAAAGCTGCCATACCAAACTTTGTAGTAGAAGGGAAGATACTCTGCATACTACTGATAGAAACCTTACTTTGCGTTTCTCGCTGAAGCTGATCTGCCATCGTAGCTGCCACTTCATAACGCATGGCATCTGAGATAATTACAAATACTTTAGTATCCGAAGTCTGAATACGAGAACGGTAAAAATCTTCCTGCTGCGGTACTTCCAGAACTTTACCGTAAGTTGCCAGTTCATCCGCACATACATCTGACCAGTTATTGCCCAACTCACCTAAGAACCAGTGAGTATAAAGTCCTTCCACCTTATCGACAACATGCTTGAACAAATCATCCAGCAGAATATTGGAAGTCTCCAAGCTCTTTTGAAAACTAAGATGGAACAAACGGTAATAAGTGTCCATCTGATAGTACCTCTCTGTATATTCTTTCCAGATACTTTTCGCTTCTGCGGTATGGAATCCGGCTGAATGTTCCTTAAAGAAACTTTGCATATTCGCCACTTGTAAGATACCGTCATAAAAATTTTCAAATGGCTCATACCATACACAAGTTCTCCGTTTTTCAACAGTATTCGTAATGGTATCCACATCAATGATATGGTCACTGATCTCTGTCATTAGCTTTGTCAGAATCACTTCATTAATACACGGGAAGCATTCTGTTCCTACCAAATCCTCTACCGTCAGCTTTTCAAAGCGCTGATACAGACGGGCTTCATCCTCAACATAACGTGCCACATCATATAATTGCGGAATGTTGTCACTATGAAGCCATTCAGAAATAAAATCATAGCAATATGCCTGATGTGGCATGGAAATAAAGCCGTCCAGTCCGGCAAGATATTCCTGCCGCATGGTACGGGTAGCGGCAGTCAGCAGCAAATGAATTGCCAGTCGTCCAAGATCTGGTTCTTCCTCCACAAATCCGCATCCCTGACGAACCATCGCCCAAAATGCATCGTCTGCATGATATTTTACAAAATCCTGATAAATTACATTACTATTCAAATCCAGACCAGCCCGAAACACGCTACGGAGAATCATATTCGGCTGTGCTTCTTTCAAGCCGCAAATTGCCGCCATAACAGCCATGTGCAGCTGCGCCGGAGTTGCCGGAACTTTATTCTGTGTGCTGACCTTCAAGCGACGTTCTTTCGCATTGAAATAAGCACGATAATTCTTTACCTGCTTCCGCATGGCCGGATTCGATACAAGCCCCATCTCATCCATCCAGATGGAAATCAGGTCCGCCCGGAACTCCTCACTGTAAAGTTCCACATCCAGAAGCCAGTTATCATCCAGTCGATTATAGACACACGGACTGTAAACCAGATAGTTTGTAGTCAGATCATCTACCGAAAGCAGTTTCTTCACAGAAAACGCATTATTGCCAGTCAGAGCAATCACCTTTGCATTTTCCAGAACTACTTCATCCAGCTTATCCTCAAATTCCTTATCCTCATCATACCAGAAGATGATACGACGCTGATAAAACTCCGGCAGAGGTGCGGCAAATCTGCGGTTTAAGTCCTGTATTACTTTGTCTGTATCCATGCTGCTCCTCCTACCTTATAATTGTCCATTTTGCTTTTTTCGTTGTTCCATTCTGTACCAGTCTGCCGTTTTTCTGTAAGGAAGCGAACATACGAGAGACCGTTCTTTTGGATACACCCATTTCTTCTGCATAATATGCCTGAGTTGCAGATGGTTTTTTCTCTATAATCTGCAGTAGTTTTTCCAACTGTTTCTGTTCCTTATTAAGCAGGGCTTCACTTCCACTAGTGCCATTTTCATTGCTATTAACGCTATTTCCGGCACTGCCAACATCATTTTTGGCGTCGTTGGCGTCGTTTTTGGCGTCGTTTGTATCAATTTGACCTCGATAAATATTGATACGCAAATCAACTTCTCCACCAATAAACTCTGGCTCCCGCAATCCGGCTGCTTTTACTTTATCAATAATTCTCGGAATGCCGCTTCCCCAATGCTCAATCAGATTCATATACGCAAACGCATGAGCAAGAGCTTCATTTCTGATTTTGGAGTAGCCCTCTTTCATACGCTCCATCGTTTGTCCCATTGGCAGCTTTCCTGGAGAAGTGATTTCTAATCGGTTGTCATATACCGCTACCTGTATCGTACCATGATCCAGATAACTGCGATGTACCATAGCATTGATAATCAACTCACGAATGCTTTTCTCCGGCAGGTTCTCTTTAAACTCCACATTCTTTGATTCCCCTGCAAGAATTTCTTCTATGGTCATCATAACACCTCGCTCTCTTTGGTAGCCTTTACTGCCATATTTTTACTTGATTGATGAAGAAATTGAACTCAGTGCTTTGTTTAAAGCATCTTCATCAGCCTGTTTTTTTCTCTCACTTTCCCACATACCAAGTATCTGATAAATACATTCTTTCACAACAGGAAAATACTCTCGGCATTCTTCTTCGCTTAACTCATGAATTCCCTTGCTCAAAATTCCATAAATAGTTGTATTTTTGACCAGTACATCTGGAAGATATCCTTCCAACATCTTAATTCTTTCAGCAACTCTCGCCTGTTCAAACATCTCATTATCAATCACATCAGCCGCAGCTTCTTTTGCTTTGTAAACAAGTCTTTCAAGAATTCGTCTCAAATAAACATATGAACCAGCACCAACACCATTTGCAAAAAGTCCTATTGCGGTTCCAAGTTCCTTACGATCTTCCTTCAAAATTACATGTTTATATGCATCTAATTCTGGGAATGTCATATCTGCAACAGATGGATACTGTCCAATTTTCATCATTGACTTATCTGTTGTTAGAACAATATAATCAAGATGATGTTCCTCATTCATGCTACAAATAAATTTGAATACCAAAATCCTTGACACTTCTTCAATTTGTGATTCTTTCCACTTCCATACCGTATTTTGTTCTTCTATGTGTCCTCCAACCGTCGGTGTATTTTTAAGAATATACAACTGCTGAATTCTCCAAACTTCTTCTGAAAGTTTTTTTGAATAGCATTTATTATCCTTATCTTGAATATATATATAAGGCTTCATTGTAAAAACACGCTCTTCTTTACATTCTTTGCAATAAGCACTTATTCGAACTTTTCCATCAAGTAAAAGAATTAAATCTTCAATATTGTCTTCATCTATTTTCATTGACTTATAAAGCCCAGCTGTTTGCAAAAAATTTGCAAATACATTATCTTTTCCAGAAACTATATTTGATGGTATTGAATCAAAAATATTATGTCTCACTTTATTTTCTCCTTTACTACCGCTTTTTCAGGCACTTTCTCCTCATATTCCTGTTTCAATTCCTCTGCCAAATACGCATCGCTCATGCAGTGCATATCAGAAACACCATCACGGATCAGCTGATAGACCTGGGAATGATAAAAGAAATCCAATGCCACATCCAGTGAAAGTCCCTGCTGTTTAGCAAAACATTCGATAACACGACTATATTTTTTCTGAAGCAAAATCGGATTTGCTGTCATAGTGTTTCACTCCCTTCAAAATGCAACAGAGACAGTGCTTTCTCTGTGCGGAAACATATTTGCAGGTTCGGCTTTTCATAACGCAGGCGGTTGATAGCTTCCGTTTTATCAATCAGTCCGCCAGAGAACAGCTCCACGGTATTAAACACCTTATCGTTGGCAACACCACCCACAACAAAGTCATAATCCGTCGAATCTTTTCCGCTGCGACAGTTCAGAATGAAATCCAGCCACTCTTCGGAATAAGAATCGAATTTCAGTGTTTTCAGTTCAGCTTCCCGCCTTTCATCATATTCATACCTGGAGACAATACCATCTTTCCCACGGCGTTTGAACTTACCACACCACTTCGCCGCCTGTTCATACAACGGCGTGACATAGAAGCCACGCCCGAAGTCTACATTGGGGCGGGAATGAACCAAATCCGGCTTTGCAATTTCTAAGAAAGAACCATGATAGAGAATCATACTTCCACACCCCTTTCTTTCATCACGTCAAGAAGGTCATCAACGATATATTCCCTACTCTGGGTATGCAGCACTTCATATTCCGGCACAATGTAACCGTTCAGAATATCGCTTTGTTCGGTAAATGCCTGATAGACACGCTCTGCATCCACACCCAGCTTTGCTGCTACATTTTCAATACAAAATACAGCAAACTCCAGCTCACTGGAATTTTTGATTCTTTCATCCGTTATCATATGCAAGCCCTCCTTTTACGATAATTTTGAAAATTATCTATTAAAATCAAATAAAAAGTAGACGGATATTTTCTACCACAATTATATTGTGGCTGATTCGCATCAAATGACTTCCATAACTGCTTAATATCTGCAAATTCATATGGTTTAGTCAATGGCAATTTCTTTGGCGGCTCACCATACGAATAGAAAACCACCTTATCTAATGAGCTTTTTCTGATTCTACACCTGCTCTCATTATCTCAAATTCCTCTACATCCGAATCATGTAATTGCTTTAGTCTTTGAAGTACCTCAATTCCTTTCACTTTATCCTGAGCTTCTTTATATTTATTCTGTCCAATAAAATTAAGTAGCGCATTACAATAACATTGCGGATAATTCGGATTCATAACGATTTTTCTGTTTTGCTTGTTCAAAAAGCCCTGAACTGTTTCAGGATTTTCAGAATCTGCAAGGACAGAATAATCCCCATGCTTCTTATTGCCTTGTGTGTATATTTAACTGATTGTCTATATCCCGTCCTGCATACATTACTCTAAGTATTGTTACAACCTTTTTATCATTATCCGGAATATAAAGAACAAGATAATTATCTACCGGCAATACACGAAGTCCACGGCTTTTCCATGGTTCTTTTTCATATTTTCGATAACGCTCCGGCATCTTATCCAGGCTTAATATCTGTTCCTCCAAACGATCGAGCTGTCCGCTTGCGTTTTCCGGTGATTGTAATTCAAAAGCAATATATTCAAAAATTCCTCTCAAATCACTGTCAGCCTGTTCTGATACTTCTATTTCATATATCATAAGCCATAATCTTTGCGAATATCAGAAAAGGCTTTCTTAGCATTTTTTGTCCGTCCAGCCTGCATATCCGCATATCCCTTCTCTAATTCTTCATTGAACTCTACCTCTGATAATGCGCTGATATCAACAGGTCTGGCAGATGGTATTTTTACTTCAAACGGAAGACCTCTCTGTAAGATAATCTGCTTATAAAACATATTGATAGCATTGGAAGCAGGGATACCAAGTGTAGCCAGAATATTTTCTGCCTTCTCTTTGACATCCGGTTCAATCCTTGCATATAAATTTGCTGATTTTGTAGCCATATAAAACATCTCCTTTCGTGAGCAGTATTTTATCTGTCTTTATTATATGTAAATGTCCGCACAATAGCAATACTAGTTTCACATAAAATATTGTTCAATAAATAATAAAGGCTTTCAAAACATCCACATCTGAACGGCTGAAACCCTTAAATCAGTTATTATTATTCCTAACCAAAATCTGTATGATTTTATCATAATTTTCCGGTCTGTGTGGAAATGTACAGTCTGTGCATACCTTAATTTTTTTGCCATTCTTCTCTATGTAGGTCTTACTTCCGGGACAGTTTGGCATACTATACATAGGACAATAACAAAACAGACAATTAAAGTCATCCGAAAGTCCCTTGTGACACGGAAAATATTTGCAATCTGTGTTTTTAAAGTATTTATAAGAGTTTTCCATTTTTATTCCTTCTATATTCATATGCTTTTCTCACAAAGCTCTCTGCAAAATGCGGATTTGACGGATAATACAGGTGCGGAAATCCAAGCCAGTAATTATCATGGCTTATCACGCAGTCGTAGCTTCTGCCTGTGGCCGGCTTGGTCGCAATACAATCGGCTCCGTTATCGGTGCTGTCGTAATAATGAAATTCATGCGCCTTTATTTTTTCATTTGGCGGTAGAAAATTGCTATGCTTTTCCGCAAGCTCAATATATCCGAACCTGACCAGCTTTCCCTTAAAATGACACCCACCATCCAGTGCCCCCACAAGCTGCGACTTATTCATATCATTTTGTATATCTGCTTTGTTTTGTATATCTGCTTTATTTTGTACATCAGCCTTGTTTTGCTCCTCTGTATCATCACAGATGTTACGGATATATGTGTGAAGATACATAAATCCTCCACACTCTGCAACCGTCGGCATTCCGGCTCTAAAAGCTTTTTTTATAGCATTCAGCATAGATACGTTTTTACTCAATTCCTTTGCATACAGCTCCGGATAACCGCCTCCAAGCAGCATTGCATCACAATCCTCTGGAAGGCTGGTATCGTGAAGCGGTGAAAAATACTGTAATTTTGCACCGCACTTTTCAAGAAGCTTCAAATTATCTTCATAATAAAAGCAAAATGCTTCGTCCATGGCAACAGCTATGTTTACGGTATTATTTTGGTCTTGAAGCCTCATAGGCTCTGCATTTTTTAAGGTTTGACGCTTATCTTTATCTGCATTTTCGCTGTCACCGATTTCATCTGCCGCTTCTGCTATATCTATAAACAAATCCATATCTATCGTCTTTTTTAGTCTGTCGGCAGTTTCATTGAGCTGTTTTTTTATATCTAAAAGCTCATCCGGCATGACAAGCCCCAGGTGTCTGCTTGAAAGCCCGATATCCTTCTGTTCCGGGAAATATCCGACTACTTTTACGGAAAGCTCCTTCTCTATCAGAGGCTTTATGATATCATAATAGCCCTTCGACATCCGATTGAGCAGAACCCCCTTAATCAAGTGCTGAGTGTCATACTGCAAAAAACCGGATATAAGAGCAATCACTGACTTTCCCATGCCCTTTGCGTCCACCACGAGTATTATCGGAGTCTGCGTCACCTTTGCCAGATGGTATGACGAACCCAGCTCATATATTCCGCCAAGCCCGTCATATAATCCCATCACGCCCTCAAGCACCGCAAAATCACCATCGGCTCTTTCATCTAAGAAAAGCTGCACTGTTGTCTTTTCGTCCGTAAAAAACGTATCGAGATTTTTGGATGGTACGCCAAGCACCTTTTTGTGAAACATTGGGTCAATATAATCAGGTCCGCACTTATATGACAATACGTTTTTTCCGCTATCCTTTAAAAGCTGCAGTAAAGCGCAGGTTATCATTGTTTTTCCACTGCCGCTTTTGGGTGCAGCTATCATAAAACGATTTATTTTCATGTATTCATCCTTTATTTCATCATATATCTTAAAATATCAGCCTTTGATGATTTATTACGGGTTGTAGCATAAAAGCCCGGGTTAAAATTCAAATGAACATATCCACACCGGATTTTCTGCCTGCATCAGATGGTAATGTCCTATCTGCTTTGAGCGGCTGACCTGCAGCTGCACGATATCCTCATTTTTCACATCATATGCCGACATTATTTCCTTTATCTCACAAATTGTTTCCATGGAAATTGCATTTATCACTATACGGATATGTGGATTTTTTTCTTTAAGAGCCTCTATTATTTCCTTTAGATTGCCACCGCTGCCTCCGATAAATGCGTGTGTCGGCACCGGAAGATTATCCATCCCGTCAGGAGCCTTTGCATTTATCACATGGATATTTTCAAGTCCATGCTTTTCTTTATTTTGTGTGATAAGCTGCACGGCATTTTCCTTCTGCTCGATGGCATAGACCTCCATATCATCGGAAAGTGATGCGGCCTCTACCGCTATGGAGCCGGTTCCGCTTCCCACATCATAAAGCACTGAATCCGATGTCAAATGAAGCTTGCAGATGCTTACATGCCTTATTTCCTCTTTGGTCATCGGAACCTTTTCACGGATAAACTCTGCATCTCTTATATGAGGTGTGACATTTTTTGCAACCGGATTGGGATTTTTTATCATGCAGATATACAGTCCCTCCCTTTTAAGCTTTGTGCACTCCTGTGGTGAAAACTGCGATATATTTTCATCCGGATATGATAGCTGGTATCCCACAGTTACCGAGCATTTTTGTAAACCATACCTTTCGTCACTGCTTAATAGGTGTCCAAGCATATTCACATCCTTTACACCTGACATCAGCATAAACGTTTTTGCATGGTGGCTAATCCGTGATGTGATATTAGAAAGCTTTACTCCGTGGATGCTGCATATATATGCATCGCTGTAGGTTTCACCGACTGCTGCCGCCATATATGACACAGATGAAATTCCAGGAAAGATTGACACATCCGCATTTAATTTTCCTTCAGATATTTCATTTTTTATCGCCAGATACAGCTTTCTGCTTCCACTGTAAAAGCCCGTATCTCCCGAGAATAATATAAGAACATTACTGATTTTTACAGTATCTGCACCAATTTCGTATAGATAAGGAATAATCTGTTCTGCAAGATAATACGGCTTTTTGTCTATCTTCGCACTATACTTTTCTATCATGCGGCTTGCGCCAAGTATAATATCAGCGCTTTCTATTGCATCTGAAACAGCTTTTGTCATACAAGCATCATTTCCCATTCCAATGCCGGCAAGCATGATATGAAGCTTGGTATATTTCCTGTCAATATATTCACAAACAGCTTCAAATGACATTCCATCATCCTGCACGCTTTGCCCCACAATATAGACCGGAATATTTTTATTTTTTGCGGCAGCTATTTTCTCAATAAAGCCCCCGGCCGTACCGCTTTTTTTGGTGACCAGACATCTGATGTCATACTGGTCAATAAGTGCCTCATTAAGCTGTGTGCTAAACGGTCCCTGCAATGCCAGAATGTGCTTTCCTGTAATATCATTGTGCATGCACAAGCTTATGCTCTCAAGCCCCGGAAGCACGCGCACATACAATCTTTCCCTGACGTCTGAGGTTTTACAATACACTGACAGCTCCTTGCTTCCTGTTGTGAGCAGTATATTTCCGTCTGTATTGTTAAGTGCCTTAGCACATGCTTCATTGTCCTCAAAATAGCGGATATTATCATAATCTGCTGAAATATCCGTATCTCTTTTAAGACGCACATATTCGATATTTTCTGATATGCTGCTATCCGCCTGATTGTCTGTAACAGCATATGCCTCGTTAAAAGCATAAACTGCCTGCTTTATATTTTCGGTAACAATGGCTGCATATGGATGGGTTGCATCCACTATGAGCTTACATTTTTGTTCCGCAAAGAAGCTTCTCATGCCTTCGCTGTCCATACGCCCCATATGAACATGCGCAAACGCATTTTCCTGCAGCACGATTTCACCGTATTCTGTTGCCACACAAACCGTATGCTCTATGCCTCTTTCACACAGATGCTCTGATAGCTTACGTCCCTCTGTTGTTCCTGCAAAAATCAGTATTTTACTCAATCTGATATCCTCTCCTTGTGACAAGCTTTCCGTCAATTATTTGTGTACCCTCATTGCCGATAAAGACTGTCGTAAACATGTTGACCTGTGCACTGCGAAGCTCACCGAGCGTACAGACCGTATAGCTTGTTCCCTCACGTCCGATATTTTCGACATAGCCGCACGGCCGTTCCGGCTCTATCGCACGAAGCAGAATATCACAGGCTCTCATCAGATAGTCCTTTCTCTTGTGACTTGACGGATTGTACAGTGCTATGACAAAATCCCCCTCTGCGGCAGCCACAAGACGCTTTTCAATCTTTTCCCACGGCGTGAGCAGGTCACTTAAGCTGATGGTACAAAAATCATGGTTTAATGGTGCTCCAAGCACTGCCGCACCACTGTTTGCCGCTGTAATGCCGGGTATTACCGAAAGCTCTACGTTATCATATTCCTGCCCAATCTCATACATAAGAGAGGCCAGTCCGTATATTCCGGCATCACCACTACATACAAGCGAGACTGTTTTGCCCTCAAGTGCCTTTTTAAAGCACAGATGGCATCTTTGTTTTTCCTGACGCATCGGAGTGGTCAAAAGCTCTTTTGTCTGGAATTTTTCTCCGAGCAGCTTTATATATACGGTGTATCCCACTATGACATCACTCTCTTCCAAGGCATCAATCGCCTGCTTTGTCATCATGCTTTCAAAGCCCGGTCCCATACCTACTATGTAAATTTTATTCATGTTAATCTCCATCTCTACTAATTTTATATAACCTTGCCACCGCAACCGTTACACTGTCATATTTATGTTTTTTATAGATAAGTTCTCCTGCTTTATTGCATTCCCTGCTGCATGCAAGCACTGCTGCACGCTCGCACACGTTGTCCACTCCAACATGCTCCCTGACAAACTGCGAAGCACTGAATTCTCCCTGCACCGCCATGAGCTCATCCGCGGTATAAGTGACAAATTCTATCCTGTTTCTTTCACAAAATTCCTTTATTCCCGGTTCATCTTTTTTCACATCTATTGATGCAATCATGTCTATATCCGAAATATCTATTTGCAGCTTTAAAAGACTTTGTCTGATTGCCCTGTCAATATTTTCAAACGCTGTATCCCTTCTGCATCCAATACCAAGTACAAATTGTGTGGGTTTTAAGTAAATACTGCCATTTTTAGGGTCCTTTGCTTTTTCGCATGATACTACAATATCAGCTCCGTAAGCAGGTGGGAAATCCACTGTTTTTATTACATCAGCGCTCATATCAGCTTCATCTAAAAATGCCTTTATAAGGCTTCTGTGCTTAGCCGGGATGTGCTCCCAGTCGACCGACATAGTAACCACTTCCCCCGCCAATACCTTTGATGATACTCTGGCGATGCCATCTTTATTGACTATTGCAAGCCTGCATTTCTTTGCAAAAACATCAACTGCAAATTTATTATTGATATCAGTAGCGGTTGTTATAACAGGTGTGGCATTCATCAGTGCTGCTAATAATACTGCAAGCTCATTGGCACCTCCCACATGCCCTGAAAGAATCGGAATAACAAACTGTCCCAGCTCATCTATCACAATAACAGGACTGTCTTTAAGCTTGCTATTAACAGAAGAAGCTATAGCCCTCACTGCAATACCGCATGCCCCGATAAAAATCAGAGCCTTTTTTTCACTCATCTGTGTGGCTGTCCAGTCTGATATATTTTGTGATATACAGCCGGTATTTCTATAATTTTCATCGGTGGAATTTTTAATATTCACATCCGATAACCTCGAGCATTTGGTAAAAACCTCCACCTCATATTCACTTTTTTCAAGCTTATTAGCTATGTCACATGACAGCTCATAGCCCTTTTTTGTGAAGCTTACAATGCAAATTTTCATATTTTCAGTTCTCATATATTTCCCATATTTATATATTCACGCCTTTTTTCAATCGTTATCATTTGACTCTACAGAAGCCTTGCGATACTCTGTCGAAAAATCCGGTGCGTAAAGTCTTGATTTCTCGTAATGCCGGTGAGCTATGACATCCCCCACAAGCACTATCGCTGTCTTTGTGATATTGTGCTTCCTCGCTGTCTGCTCCAGTGTAGCAACAGTGCACACGTATGCCTCCTCCTGTGGCCAGGTTGCCTTGTATACAATTGCAGCAGGTGTGTCAGACTCATAGCCTCCCTCAATCAGACTTTCTGTAAGCTTATCTAAAAGCCCCGTGCTTAAGTAAATCGCCATGGAAGCGTGGTGTGAGGCAAAGCTTTCTATGCTCTCTTTCGGTGGCACCTTTGTGCGCCCCTCCATGCGAGTGATGATGAGTGACTGCGAAATACCCGGAAGCGTGTACTCGATATTGAGCGATGCAGCAGCGCCAAAGCACGCGCTCACCCCCGGACAGCTCTCATATGGTATTAAAAGAGCATCAAGCTCATCCATCTGCTCGCGCACCGCACCGTATATGCTTGGCTCTCCCGTGTGCAGGCGAACAGTCATTTTTCCGTCTGCCTCTGCAGCTTTCATAACTGTGATGACCTCATCCAGTGTCATTTTTGCGCTGTTATATATTTCACAGCTCTTCTTTGCATAGTCCAAAAGCTGTGGATTAACAAGCGAGCCTGCATAAATTATCACATCTGCCTTTTGTAAAAGTCGCATTCCGCGTACTGTTATTAAATCTGCTGCGCCTGTTCCTGCGCCAACAAAGTAAACCATTTTTCCGCCTTTCTGCTTTTTGCAAGCTCTCCAAATTCGTTTGAATACATGATACAGTCTATCTCAAGTCTGCCCTTTGCTCTCTTATCCAGATAAAAGCATATGCGCTCCATCGCATAATCCATTACCTCATACAGCCTGCCGCTTTCCTTAAGTGCCGCCAGGGCCTCCTCTGTCGTAAGGCTGTCCATAATGCGCTTTATGTATTCGGGCGCTACACCGCACTTAAACGCAAATGCCGTCAAAAGCTCTATCCTGCAGTCAGCCTCCCTCGAATGAGTGTTCATGATGCCTCCTGCTACCTTTATGAGCTTACCTATATGCCCTGTCAAAAGCATCCTCGTAAAGCCCATATCTGCTGCCATATCAATTGTTTCGCCGATAAAGTTGGAGCATTTGACACTCCTGTCCAGATCATAGCCATAGCTTTCCTTCATAAAGTCAAGACCGTAATTTCCCGGTGAAACTGCCACATAATCATATCCAAACGAATATCTCTGCCTAAGCTCCACCCTTATCGTATCAATAAGAGCCTGTGAGCTCATAGGCTCAACAATACCGCTTGTGCCGAGAATTGATATACCACCAACTATCCCAAGCCTTGGATTAAAGGTCTTTTTTGCAATCTCCTTCCCCTTTGGAACCGAGATTGTGATGTCAAGTGTCCCATTAAAATCCAAAAGCTCACAGACCTCCCTTACCTCTTTTTCTATCATCTCACGCGGCACATGATTGATAGCCGCGTTTCCAACAGGCTGGTCTAATCCGGGTTTGGTGACTCTTCCCACTCCGTCACCACCGTCTATATTTATGATAACCAAATCCTGCCTTTTTTTGCATAAAGCAGATGTATCTGAATGCAAAATCCGTACAGAAGCATATATATAGGCTCCGGTGGTCACATCCGGGTCATCCCCTCCATCCTTTATCACAGCACAGCTTACCTCGTTTTCACTTCTTTTTATGTCGGTGATATCAGCCGTGTAAGCTATTCCCTTAGGTGTCTGAATCGTTATTTTGTTTTTAGCCTTTCCGGTTAAAAGCATATATGCCGCTGCCTTTGATGCCGCCGCAGCACAGCTTCCTGTGGTAAATCCGTATCTCATAATCACTAAATACCCTCATGCATCAGCCTCTATCAACCAGACTGTAAATCAGCGCATTGCATATAGCAGCCGCAATATTGCTGCCACCCTTTCGTCCGACATTTACTATGTATGGCACTCCTGTCTCCATAATAAGCTCCTTGGCTGCCTCCACATTGACAAAGCCCACCGGCACACCGATTACAAATGCAGGCTTATATATTCCTTTTTCTATCATATCGTACAGCTCTATAAGCGCTGTCGGTGCATTTCCTATCGCAAAAATCACAGGCTTATCTATCCTTGATGCAAACTCCATGCTTACTGCCGCGCGCGTTGTCTTTTTCTCCTTTGCAATAAGAGCGACCTCATCATCAGCCATAAAGCAGTGCGCCTGTCCGCCGAATTTTGCCAGATATTTTTTATTTATGCCTGAAAGAGCCATGTTGGTATCAGTCACTATATCAGCGCCCTCTGATATCAGCCTTTTTGCAATAGCAACGGCGTCCTTAGAGTATTTAAGCGTCTGTATATAATCAAAATCAGCACTCGTGTGTATGACTCTTTTTGTTATCATCTCCTGATCAGCAGGCAGCGTAATCTGCATTTCAGACAGCTCATGTGAAATTATCTCAAAGCTCCTCTTTTCAATCTCCATCGGCTCTAACTGTTTAATTTTTTTCAATGCACTCACCTATCACTTTCAATAATCTTACATTTTCATCAAATGTCTTTACCGCCACACGAAAATACCCTTCCGAAAGCCCCACATAGTTGGAGCAGTCCCGTATCAGTATTCCCTTATTAAGCAGTATATCATATAATGGAAGCTTGCTATAAAACAGTATGAAATCAGCATCACTTTTATATACCTTAAAACCAAGCTTTTTTAGTCCATCTGACAACAGCCTTCTTTGTCCGCTCACATACGATGCCGTTTCTTTAATATACTCTGATTCCATAATGCATGTCTCTCCTGCCATCTGTGCCATAACAGACACGTTCCACTCCGGCAGATTTCTTTGAACCTTTTGTCTTAATGCCTCATTTTTACTGAGCATATATCCAAGCCTTACTCCCGGAATAGCAAAAAGCTTGGTAAAGGCTCTTACAACAATCAGATTGTCATAGTCACATAAAAGTGACAAAACAGAATAATTTTTTTCACAAAAGCCCATGAAGCATTCATCTGCCACCACATAAATATGCTTTTCTTTGCAATGCCCTATTATTTGCTTCATGAAAGTGCTGTCTGCAAGATATCCTGTCGGATTGTTTGGATTTGCGATAAAAAATATATCTGTATCATCTGTAAGCATATCCATTAAAGCATCCAGCCGTGCAGCAGGAGAAAAATCACTCTGCTCATCCAGCAGGAAATATCCGATATCACAGCCGACTGCACTAAGCACATGCTCATAACCGAAAAAGCCCGGGGCCAGAAGCACTGCTTTTTTGGGCTTTATGGCATGAGCTATCGCCATAAAAAGCTCTGAAGCTCCGTTTCCTGGAATTACATCCTCGCTTTGTATGCTGCAGCCTTGCTGTGTGAAATACTCTGATATCGCTTTTTTAAGGCCACTGCATGCCATGTCGGGATATCTGTCTGCATACGAAAGTGCATCACTCATAGCCTCTTTAACAGAATGCGGTATGCCAAGAGGATTGATATTTACCGAAAAATCCATATTTACTTTATTGTTGTATATGTCACCGCCATGGATGCTTTTCATTCAAGTCCTCCATCAATTCTTACATCAATTCTTCCATATTCAAAGCAATATTAAAACAAGACTCATAACCGCCACAGATAAAAGCTCACACAAAAACGCAGTAATATACATCAGCCTGTTTGCACGCTTTATATCCTTGTACTCTATCTCACGCAGACCGTCTCCTATGTATTTTTTCTTCACAAGCTTCCCAAAATACACTGCATCACCCGCCAGCTGCACCCTTAAAGCTCCCGCACATACGGACTCCGTCTGGGCTGAGTTGGGGCTTGCATGATTGAAACGATCTCTTTTAAAGATGCGGTATGCATTTTTGCCATCAAACTGCCTGCCACCGATAAATGCCGCAGCAATCATCAGATATGCACTGATTCTTGCCGGTATAAAATTGACCACATCATCAAGCCTTGCCGCAAATCTGCCAAAATACATATATTTATCATTTTTGTAGCCAAGCATGGAATCCATCGTATTCACAGCCTTGTATACAAAGCCAAGCACCGGCCCGCCGATTGCCGTGTAAAGCATAGGTGCAATCACTCCGTCAGATGTATTTTCAGCTATCGTCTCAACTGCCGCCCTTGTGACGCCTGCTGCATCAAGCACAGATGTATCTCTGCCAACAATCATGGAAACAGCCCTTCTTCCTGCATCAACTCCATCTGTCCTTAGCGCATCGTACACCCTCATGCTCTCCACACGAAGACACTTTGTGGCAAGAATCTGCCACGTCATGACAACCTCTACTATTATCCCGGCATATAGATTTATGCTGTATGCTGTCGCCAGGATCAACGCTGATACGGCAAATACGACAATAATTACTGTAAAAGCAAGAAGCATGCCTCTTTTATATTTTGATAACTTTATTTTTTCTATATTTGCATCAACCGCAGTTTTTTCCCCGGAGCGATTATTTCTGACATCACAATTAAGCCTCTTATCGAGAAAAGAAATGAGTGAACCGATAAGCCTGACCGGATGCGGTATAAAATGCGGATCTCCTATTAATAAATCAAGCAGAAAGCCTGCTATAAATGCAAAAATATGATAACACATATATTAATCCTTCTTAAATAAACCCATAAAAAATGTATAAATCATAGCGATATGGGCTGTATTTCATTAAACACGATCTCATCGCCCTCAACTGCCACTTCACACGAGTAGCCACAGCCGTTTTTCACCTGATAATCATAGTAATCCATATCACAGTAATGGCTCATTATTGCCATGATAGTCCCTCCATGCACAAAAAATACTATCTGTATCTCTTTATCAGGCATAGCCTTCTTAAGCTCTAGTGCCTGTGTGAGCACTCTCTCAAATCCAAATATGCTTCTTTTACAGAACTCTTTTCTGCTCTCCCCATTGGGAAAAGCAAGTGTACCACCACTGTCAATCCATGCCTGATATGAGTCCCTGAAACGGATATCTGTGCTAAGTTCCTTATAGCTTTTTAGCTCCCATTCACCGAAATCCATCTCAGCAAACTCTTTTACGGTATGAATTTTATGGTGCTGTGAAACCGGCAAAATAATCTCTGCCGTCTGTTTACAGCGCCTCATTGGACTGGTAATAATTATCTGCTCCTTTAAGCTATTTTCCTCCAAAGCCTTGTATACACCATTATTTAGCGCATTTTTAAGCTCAAAAACTCCGGCTTCATCGAGTGGCTCATCTGTCCTTCCCAGATATCTGTGCTCTCTGTTTGAGACAGTGCAGCCGTGTCTTATAAATATACAGTTTATTTTATTTTCTGACCGATTCCACATATTACGCGAACTACCTCGTCTGCTTTTTTTGCAAGCAGTATCTCTGCTCTGCCTGTCTGCTCCCTGTACTCTCTCTCAAATGCATCAAGAGGCACTATGCCGTTTCCAATCTCATCAGCAATGACTATAGTATCCTGATTTTTCTCTGCAAATTGCATGAATTTCAAAAGATATTCCTGCAGCGGAAGATTTTTCTCTAGCACGGCCCTGATAAAATAATGGAAATTATCAATTATAAATATCCGCTCATCATCGACGGCAAAATCCCATGGCCAGTCCATGTATGATGCCTTATCATCACAAGCATTATCTTTTAGAAAAAAACAGTCATACACATCATATTTTTCTGTTTTTTCTATCATATTTTCGAGCACATAATCAAGCTTTCCCTGTGCCACTCCGCCTATCACAAGCTTCATATTTTCTCCAATTCCAAAGTTTAAATTTCATAGTACAACTTTTATCAAAATTCTTATCCGTACCATTCCTATATACAAAACAAATATACTAAATAATAAAAGAGACACCACCCAAAGCCACTGCCATGGCGCACTCACATATACACACAAAATACCCTGCCGTATCGCCTGTGATGCCGCCAAGCTCCTTTTTTGTTTTCACATAATAATACCAAAAGCTAAGTGCTGCCGCAATGATCATAGCCACCGCATAAGGCAGTGACACAATGAGTAAAACAGCCATACACAGTGCAAGCTGGATGTATAGTGCTGCCCTCACGATTGTTCTGTGTGCAGTGTCTGCAAACATAAATAACAGTCCATCGCTTTTTGCCGATTTAAATGACACAACAGCTATTCCGCTTAAGCATCTTGTTATAAAAAAGCCTGCACAAAAAACAATAAATGCTTTATCATTCATTATCTGAGAAAACGCTCCCATGAATAATAATCCGTATGCTGCAAGCATTATAACGGCAAACGCCCCTATATGTGAATCCTTAAGTATTGTAAGCTTTTCCTCCCGTGGCTTGTATGAATGAAACGCATCCATTGTATCCATAAAACCATCTATGTGAAAGCCTCCCGTAACCGCTATCGGAATCAGCGCACCTACGCATACATAGCATATATCCGTCACTCCAAAATGAGAGTATATATATCTCCAAAGCATAAGAAGCAGTCCAATCACAGCTCCTATCCACGGAAAGAATACCAGCATGTACTTCATGTCATCATCATTCCATTTAAATTGTGGCATAGGTATCTTTGAATACATGGAAAAAGATACTATGCACGACCTTATTAACTTCATAATACACTTAACCTCCACACTGCTTCACTTAACCGTCACAGAAATGCCTGCAACCACCTCAACGACACGCTCTGCCATCGCAGAAAGCCCTCTGTTTACAATACCCATTGCCTTTATGTAATTCATCGTTGATTCATCATAGCTGACTCCGTCTTCAAATACATTGTTTGTCACAATAACAAGCTCTGCAACATTTTCACTTAAGATACTTACCTCTTTTAACACCTTTTTACTCACACGGCGTATTTGGGTATTCTCATAATCTTTCATATTTTCAGTATCATCCAAAGCCTCTTTTTCAGCTTCGGTAGCTTGTATACCGGAAGCATCTGCAGGTGGAAACATCTCATTTGCCACAAGGTTTGACATACACTCAAGCAGTGCTGACCGCCCGGTTTTCAAACAGTTTTCTGATTGCAGCTTAGAAACCGCATTTTGGATATCCCGAGGCTGTTCTATGGTAATAAAGCCTTTTCCGGCACGAAGTCTTCTGTGCCTGTCTATCTTCCGCTGTCCCTCATCATCAAATACCTGCATGGTGGCAATATAATATTTTTCTTTGTATCTCTTTTCATTTGACGCGTGACAAATATACTTTTCTGCATATGCCGATTTACCGCTGCCGCTGCCGCCTGTTATAAGTGTAATCATCTATACGTACCTCTCATACTGTGATACCGAGATATCGTCGAAGGTTGTCCGTCCTTTGTATACGCTAAGTGCCATATCCAAAAGCGCAAACATCATCACGGCACCAGTCCCCTCTCCAAGCGCAAGGGATGCTCTTATGACGGGCTTTACGGAAAGTGCCTCACACAAAAGCGCCACGGCAGGCTCCCTGCCCTCATGTGATGGAATGATAAAATCAGCAGCTCCGGAAAGAAGCCTTTCTGCTGCCAATGCAGAAACCATGCTTATCACTCCGTCAAGCACAACAGGAATATGGTATAATGCACCGCCTATACATACTCCGACAAGTCCTGCAATATCAAGCCCTCCGACTGTCATAAGTATCTCAAAAGTATCCTTATTATATAAATCATACTTTTCTATAGCGTCCTCAATTACACGGATTTTTTTCTCAAGCCCGCTGTCATTCAGTCCCGCTCCTCTTCCTGTCACTGTGGCCACATCGCATCTTAACATGGCGGCTGCCATTGCCGCACTTGTGGTGGTGTTTCCTATACCCATCTCACCGGTTGCAATAATTCTGTAGCCATCTGCCTTACACCCACGCACTATTTCTATACCTGCTGCAATCGCTTCAAGTGTCTCAGCCCTTGTCATGGCAGGCTCTTTTGCAAAGTTTCTCGTGCCCATGCGCACCTTTCTTTGAAGCAGCCCTTTAACACTCTCGTCACTGTTTATTCCTATATCCACAGGAATTGTATCAGCCCCTGCAGTCATTGCCATGCGTCCGACAGATGAAGCCTTCCTTGCCATGGATTTTGCAACTGCAAGTGTCACCTCCTGTCCGGACTGGCTGATGCCCTCAGCAACCACACCATTATCCGCACACATCATTATGACCGCCTTTTTTGAGATATCTATATTTTCATCTCCCAAAACAGCGCCGATCTTAGCCGTTAAAAGCTCAAAATCACCCATGCCATCGAGCGGCTTTGCCACCGAATCCCAGTTTGAACGGATTTTTTTGTACATTTTTACATCAGGTGGCGTTATTTTTAATTTTTTTAATTCTTCAACTGTAAAATGGTCAGAAATAATATTGTTTTCAATCATATTTTGCCTCACGAAGCATGCCGTACACTGCATCCATATCCAGATACTCTCTCAGTGTATCCGCAAGCCTGTCATACTGTTTTTCCTTGAAGCTCTTATAGCTTACAATAGCGCTGTCATTCACATCAATGCCCTTTTTATCGGCAATATAATCCACTATCACTCTGGTGGCCTCTGCAGTATCAAAAATGCCGTGGATATACGAGCCATACACATTCCTGCCATCAGATATGACATTATTTAACTCATTTTTCCTGTCAGCACAAGCCCCCTGCTCATCTGAAGCTGTGCTATATGCGCTCTTCCCCATATGTAACTCATAGCCCAGAAAGTGACAGCCTGAAAGCCTGCTCAATACACCATCTACATGTGCTATTTCACCGCTTGTCTGAAGCCGTGTCTTGCTGTCTTTTAGAACGGTATCTATAGGAAGAAGCTCCATGCCACGCATAAATCCCCCCTCCTCGACACCGTCGGGGTCGGCTATTGAAGCCCCAAGCATCTGATAGCCTCCGCATATTCCAAAAACAGGTATCTCACAGGAGAGCTTTTTGACAGCGGCCTCGAGTCCGTTTTGTCTCATCCACAAAAGATCCCCCATCGTATTCTTGCTTCCCGGCAGAAACACTATATCAGGATGGCGCAGCTCACTGACTGTTGACACATACCGCACTGTCACCTCAGACATCTGCTCAAAGACATTGAAATCCGTGAAATTTGATATTCTCGGATATCTGATGACCGCTATATCAATAAGCCCATCTGTCTTTTTGTCAAAGCGCTCTGTTAGGCTGTCCTCATCCTCAAGCTGTACATCCATATATGGCACCACTGCTGTCACAGGCACCCCGCCTCTCTCCTCAAGCATCTGTATCCCCGGGTCAAGGATCGTCTTGTCTCCACGGAATTTATTGATAATAAGCCCGCAGACACGATTCTTTTCCTCATCGGTTAAAAGCATAAGTGTGCCAAGCAGCTGCGCAAAAACGCCACCTCTGTCGATATCACCCACGAGCAGCACCGGTGCATCCACCATATGCGCAAGCCCCATGTTTACAATATCATTTTCCTTCAGATTTATCTCCGCCGGGCTTCCGGCGCCCTCAATCACTATGATATCCGCATACTCCTCAAGCTTTTTAAATGCCTTTTTTATATCCGGTATGAGAGTTTTCTTGTATGCAAAATACTCTCTCGCCGGCATGTTCTTAAGCACCCTTCCGTTTACAATCACCTGTGAGCCTGTATTATTTGTAGGCTTTAAAAGAATAGGATTCATGCAGACCATAGGCTTAATGCCTGCTGCCTCAGCCTGCATCACCTGGGCCCGTCCCATCTCAAGTCCTTCGTCTGTTATATAAGAGTTGAGCGCCATGTTCTGTGATTTGAACGGTGCCACCCTGTATCCGTCCTGTCTGAAAATACGGCACAAGCCCGCGACAAGAAAGCTCTTGCCTGAATTGGACATTGTACCCTGTACCATAATTACCTTTGCCATATCTATACCTGCTGTCTGAATTTATGTGGTAGTCTGTTGCGTTATCATGAATATTAAACTGTAGTGTGAACAGTAACATCCTTAAAGCTGTGCCAATTGTTCTCATGAAAAGGAATTTTAATAATTTTCCCTGTAGAGACTGCATACTCATAAAGTCTGCTGTTAAACTGCTCATACGTGCCAAACTCTGTTCTGTCACATATAACACCCTCGCATGCATCAATAAGCTCCTTTGCCTTTTTTATAATGGCATCGTCTACAGGCTCAAAGCTTCTTGCGCTGACAATCTCAGCAGAAAGCGCCTTTGCCGCAGGATAATCCAAATCATTTTCATAGATGATTCCTGTCGCAAACGGGATACCCTTTCTCTGTAAGCTCCTGAAGCTTTTTCTGCCCAAGCCGCCTCCTGCTATGACAAATACCCTTGCCCTTCCATACGGTTTCTCAAGCTCTAAATCCTCTCCTGTTTCATCAAAGCTTCCTGCCGTAATTCCAAAAAGCCCTGAAACATATTGGTCAGTAAATACCTCCTCGGGAGTTCCGTATCTGTCCACATATCTGCCATCTATACACAAAATATGGTCTGACACACGCTTTGCCATATCAAGCTCATGGAGCGACATGATAACCGTAAGATTCTTCTGTCTTTTAAGCCTTTGGAGTATTGATAAAAACTCAAGCTTGTACTTTATATCAAGATATGAGGTAGGCTCGTCTAACACTATAATCTCCGGCTGTTGACATATAGCCCGTGACAGCATAACCCGCTGTCTTTGTCCATCGCTTATCTTTGTAAAATCCTTATCTTTTATCTGTGATACATTGACCAGCTCCATCGCCTCATCCACAGCCTTTTTGTCCTCATCCGAAAGTACTCCGAACCGGCCTGTGTATGGATATCTGCCCGTCGCAACCACATCATAGCAGGTCATAAGCTCCGTCTTTAGCTTATCGGTAAGCACAACAGCCATTTTCTTTGCAAATTCATTGCCATTCATCGTCACTACATCACTTTTATCAAGATATATCGTACCGCTCACAAGCGAAAGCTGTCTTGCAATACTTTTTAAAATAGTCGATTTACCGGCACCGTTTGGCCCGATTAATGTGAGAATCTCTCCCCTTTTCAGGGAAAAATCAATATTTTCAATAAGCGGCCTGTTATCATATCCAACGGCCAGCTTTTGAGCAGTAAAATAATATTCCATCAGACATTTTTCTCCTTGCTGCGTCTTATCATGATAAACAGCACTACCGGTGCCCCAAATACTGCCGTAACCGTGCTGATACTAAGCTCCGTAGGCGCAAACATCATCCTTGCAAGCAAATCACAAAACAGGCAGAACACCGCTCCACCAAGGAAGCAGGCCGGTATCATATATATGGGCTTTGTGCTCTTTAGCATGCTTTTTACTATGTGTGGCACGGCTATTCCGACAAACGATATCGGTCCCGCAAACGCCACTATACATGCGGAAAGCAGGCTTGAAAGCAATACCAGAAGCACCCGGATACGCTTTATGTTTACACCCAGATTTACGGCATATGACTCTCCGAGCTGATATGCCATAAGTGGCTTTGACATTAGAAAAACAAAAATAAATGTGATTCCCACCACAATGCTCATCACACCAACGCTGTCCCAGGTCATGCCCGAAAAGCTTCCCCTTGACCAGTTATGCAGATTTACTATGTCGGAATCATCTGCAAATGTCACCACAAACTCAGTCACCGCAGAGCATATGTAGCCAATCATGACACCGCTCACCACAAGCATTGACATGCTGCTTACCTTTCTTGAAATGATAAGCACAAACCCCATTGAAAGCATTGCTCCCAAAAACGCTGCTGCAATCATGGCCAGTGAGCTCACACGTATGGCATTTCCAAGTAAAAATACCATAACAAGTGCCACTATCATCTTAGCCCCAGATGATATGCCGAGCACAAAAGGTCCCGCGATTGGATTATGAAAAAACGTCTGCAAAAGATAGCCTGCAAGCGCTAACGCCCCGCCCAGTATCATCGCTGCAATAGCTCTTGGCATGCGGATATCCCACACAATACGTCCTACCCTGTCTGAGTGATCATAAAGTGTTGCAAATGCAGCCTTAAATGATATGTGTACAGTTCCTATACACACATTCATGATAAGCAATATGATAATTAAGATTATAAGAATAATAAATGTTGTAAAACACCTTATTTTTCTGGTTTTTTCCATGTTGTAGCTCCGCTTTTTATCTTTTTGTGCTATTGATTTTCCTGTTGAGCTTAAACAGATATTTCATGCCGCTGTCGGGTGCACCTGTAATCATCGAATGCATATCATCAATCATATATCCGATGGACATAGACTGCTGATACATATCGTTCGTGGTGCAAAATACATTACCACCTTTGACAGCCCTAAAATCAGCAAGCACCGGGCACTTGTTCAAAAGCTCATTCAGATTCTTCACACCGCCGTCTATCGCACTGTTATATATCAGATAGTCAGCATCAATTGCTCCATTGTAGAAATCCTCCAGCTGCATATTCATGGTTGACCTGCCTGTATCGTCGTCATTTGACGCATCAAAAATATATTTTCCGCCGGCAAGCGAAATCATCTTTGGCACATAATCTGTGCTTTTGCGCACCTGAACCTGTCCATTGGATGTGATATAAAAAAATGCAACTGTCGGTCTGCTGTCAGCATTTGCAGCAGTATCGGTACCATCTGTCTTTGCGATGCGATTTACAATATCCACCTGCTCATTAAAGAGCTCATCGGCCTTTTCATCCTTGTCTGTGAGTGCTCCGAAAAACTTCACCCACTCCACTCTGCCGAGCGGCTCCTCCTCATAGCTTGAGTACTCGATTATTGAAGGGATATCAAAGCTTTTAAGCTTTTCCGTTACCTGCGGCGAATGGGTAATCATAGTATTTTCTATGGCAAGAGAACAATTTTCTGACACCAAAAGCTCATAATCGGGCTTTGAATATTTGCCGGCATAAAGCATTCTGCCACTTTCAAGAGCCTTTCTTGCACTGTCAATGTACCAGCCATCACTGTCAAGCCCCGAAAATTTAATAGTGTCCACTGCATCAAGCTTGTCAAACATATCCATCACACCTGATGCGACCAGATACAAATCACTTACAGGCTCCTTCAATACAATGATATCCTTGTCAATATTCTTTGGAGTCTTTCTGCCCTTTGGCACGGTAAGTATTTTGGTACCGTCCTTTGTCGTAAGTATCTTGTATCCACCCTCATAATAGTCAACAGAAAAATTCTTTGCATATAAAAGCTTCATACTGCTCTTATATATAAGACCGTTTTGTGCCTCTGCCTCAGCCTTCGATTCGGTATTCCCTGAATCGGAAGAAGGACTGTCGCAGCCTGACAGCCAGAACAGTCCTATAATTGATATCAATATATATATAATTATCTTTTTTCTTCCATGCATAGCTTAATTATTCTCCATCCTCACCAAGCACCTCTGTAGCAGAATCTGAATGGAAGGTAAGTGTGTACTCAACCTCGTGCGGCTTGCTCATAGCAACTGTATCTCCGATAACCTGCATAGGTGTATCAAGCTTAACCGGAATTTCAAATACAGAATTGCCGTCTGTATTTACAGGCATATATTTCTGTCCGTCAACTATCATATAATCATAGTTTGGACTGCTCCACTGCACTGTTGCAGTAGCGGCTCCACCGCTTATAGTCACCTCAGCCGGTGATGCAATGCTCGCCTTACCGCTTCCGCCCTCGAAATCAAGATTGATATTGTATGTTCCGTCAGGAAGCTCTTTTCCTGCACTTTCAGATACGCTTGCATCTGCGACCGCAGGTGTGGCATTTGAAACCTTTACCTTGTGGTCATACCATTTGCCCTTTGTACCGATAAGTGCAAGGTCAAATTCCTCATCCAAAACAGGAACCGGTATATCAAACGCATTGACCTCCTCAGTTGTGCCATCGCCATAATCGACAGTCTCGACAGTTGGCTCCAAAAGATGGGCCTTGTCCTTTGAGGCATCCTTTGCTGTTCCCAAAAAGAGATTTACAATGTGTGTGGATGTAAGAGCAACATGTATTGTTGCCTTGCCATCCTTCACGGTGAGTGTACCTTTGTTGTCATATGCATCATTCACATGAAACATTGAGCTGTCTGTAGTAAACTCTGCTGTATATGTACCATCTGAAAGTGCTATCTTTTCTGTTTTTTCAGCCTTTTTTGTGCTCTCTGTCGCGTCCTGCACTGCTTTTTTGCTTTCTGTTTCAGCTTTTGCATTCTTATTACCACATGCTGCCAGGCTCATGGCACAAACCAGTGCCAGTGCAATGATGTAAGTAAACTTGTTTCTGAATAATTTTCTCATGTCCGATATACTGCTCCTGTTATTTTATAGCTTCCCCACTATACATTTAAGTAACTGCTACTTGCTCATAGCAGCCGCTGTATGCTCAACATAAAGCTTCTGGATACCCTCAATCTCACCAAGTCCGTTAATCTGTGTATCGATTTTATCAAACTTTCCTGATGCCTTAAACTGTGAAAGCCATGAATCATCATCACTTCCTGCCATATCATTGTTTGCATGGTCTCCTGCAACAACCATAAGCGGACGAAGAATGACGTTCTTGTAGCCAGCGGCTGACACCTTCTCAATGACAGACTCACATGATGTATCCTCCGGCTCACCCTCTACAGTTCCGATAAATACGTTCTCATAACCCAAATCTGTCATCTGGCTCTGCATCTGGCTGTATGAAATCTTTGCTGTATGGCTTGTTCCATGTCCCATAAATACAAATGCTGTGCCCTCTTCCTTTGCAGCATCAAGGCTGTCATAGCCTGCCTTTTCTACCGCTTCCTCTGTAAGAATTTCTGCAACAGCCTTTTTATCCTCATTTACAACTGTTGCATCACTTCCAACCTCACCGAGGAGTGGCTCTGCAATCTTTACAGACTCAAATTTATCCTTATACTTCTCTACAGCCTCTGAAAGCTCATCATACTCTGCGCCATGCATCAGGTGTGTAGGCTGTACCACAAGATTCTTCACACCATTTTTGACTGCACGCTCAAGTGCCTGATCCATATTGTCAATCTTCTCGTCATCTCTTGCCTGTACATGATTGATGATAATCTGTGCTGTGAAGGCTCTTCTGACTGACCAGTCAGGATTTGCAGCTGCTATTGCATCCTCCACACCCTTGATATCAGCCACACGGCTGTCGTTGAAGGATGTACCAAAGCTTACTACAAGAATCTCGTTCTCGCCGATATTATCCTGGTTTCTCGGATCATCCTTTGAAGCATCGCCTGTATCTCTGCCGAAATAGTCAGGATCAGCATTTTCTCCCTCTACAAGCTCCTTCTGTGTGTCTGTGAGCTTGTCCCAGGCCTCCTTAGCCTCCTTGCACTGCTTGTCTGTATCATCTGTTCTCTCCTGCACGTAGATTGCATCGATTAAATCTGCCACATGCATTGCTGCCTCCTGATCTGCTTTTGCGCTTGTCTCACTCTCTGAAGCCTTAGATACCTGTGTATCATTCTTTGCATCATCTGCCTTGCTGCCACAGCCGGTCACTGCTGTCATAGCCATAACTGCTGCCATCAGTACTACTACTAATTTCTTTTTCATATTTTCTCCTTTTCATTAGCCCTGCAGCTGTTAAGCTGCACATGATTTAAATATGTAAAACGAAAACATTTAAAACGTCAAAAATAAAAGCTCTTTGTACTATTGCGTCAAAGAGCTATACATGTCAAAATCCTTCTAACTCAGACTATACGGCTATCATAGCCTTATCTGTAATTATAATTATTTCATCACGTACAGCCAGTTACTCGTGGCTTGAAACACTATTGTTTCCGTACAACACAAAGGCAGGTCTCCCGGCTTAAATATCATCGCTTCGGCCGTCTTCCCGGTTGCCCAGTGACTTCTCGGCCGTCACTCCTTAATTACGGTGACGAGTTCGTACAGGATTTGCACCTGTTTCCCTTTTCACCGGAGCCAGCTTCACATCGCCTGTCATAAATCAGATTCAAATGCTTGTCTGCTCCGACACCTTTATGCTACATATTCAGTTTCTTCGTGCGTTGCTTACGCAATCGCTTGGATTATTATATTACAACTTGTAACATTATTCAACAGATTTTTATCAGACGCTTTACAGACACATTTACAAAAGCGGTGCAAAAAGCTGCAAAATACTCTGCAGCAGCCTGCCTGCAAATGAGATATCATTTGTGCTTTCCTCATACACCTCCTCTGAAACCGCAAACGTCTCTATCGCATCCTCTTTTATTTTTCCGATGCACTGAGTCCTGTACATGTATACAAAATCCTCAAAATTCCAGTACATGCTCCTGAAATCCAGATTGCATGTACCAACTATCGCAGTATCATCATCTGCCACTATACACTTTGAATGTATAAAGCCGGGTGTATATAGATATATCCTTACCCCCGCCTCGATAAGAGGTCTGAAATTGGCTTTTGTCTGCAGATAAATGAGCTTTTTATCGGGAATCTCAGGTACAACAATACGCACATCAACACCTGACCTGGCTGCCGATACCATAGCATGTGACAGCTCCGTTCCAAGTATCAGATATGGTGTAAAAATATAAACATATTTTTTAGCTCTTGAGATGATACTCACATAAAGATTCTCTCCTACATCATCATGCTCAAGTGGAGAATCGCAAAACGGCTGGACAAAACCGCTTTCCTCTGACTGGCTGAAAGTATTGTGTGGATTCAAATATTCATCATGTACTGCATTGTCCTTATTGATATAATTCCACATCTCAAGGAACATCGTCGTGAAACTGTTTACACACTCTCCCTCCACACGGATACCGGCATCCTTCCAGTATCCAAACCTAATTTTTTTGTTGATATACTCATCTGCTATATTGTAACCACCGGTATGCGCCACACGTCCGTCTACTACCAGTATCTTCCTATGGTCCCTGTCATTCATAATTACCGAAAGCATGGGCTTATATGGATTGAATCGTCTGGTCTGTATTCCGATGCTCTCCATCTCCTTTATAAAATGTGGCGGAATGGCATTTATGCTGCCAAAATCATCATATATGATTCTCACCACAACTCCATGCTTTACCTTTTCTTTGAGTATATCAAGTATCTGATCAAGCATAACGCCACTGCCGATTATGAAATACTCCATAAAGATAAACTTTTCAGCTGACCTTAAATCTTTTAAAATGCTCTCAAAAGCCTCCTCACCTGATTTAAAGTACTCTGTGCAGTCCTCCGCATACAGTGGATATTTCTGATTTTGAGTAATAAGCCTGCTTTGTCTGTATGCATCCATATCTGTCTGTCTGAGAGTCTCATTTAGCAGCTCGTTCTCAGGACGAAGCGGAGCATATGCTTCCACAATTCTTGCCATTCTTTTCTGTGTCTTTGACGTAAGCTCCGGTCTTCCGAAAAAGAAATAGCACGGAATACCAACGATCGGAACACTCAGTATCAAAAATATCCATGACATTTTTATATACATTTTCATCCGCCTGTTGACAATATAAAGCGAAAGCAATATGGCCGCCACATACAGCAGATCCTGAAACACCCTGCTGGCAACAGATGCCGTATAAAACAAAAAGAACCACCATATCATCTGTATGATTATTATTGTCGAAACTATAAAAAGCTTTGAAAGCAGTCTTTGTAATATTTTTCTCATTTAAGCCCTACCACGAAATTACTATTATACAACCTAATATTTCCTATATTATCTATAATAAATCTCTAATACATATTATAATATTCCCACCAATTTATCAACATTTATAATCCCCCACGAGCCTTTGTGACTATCCCCTGCCCTGTCACATGTATTATACAGGGCTAGCTTAACCGCCTCCGGTCTCATATTTGGATTTTTTTCCAATAGAAGTGCTATGGCACCTGACACAATCGGTGTAGCCATTGAAGTACCTGTTTTTCTTACATATGTGCCATCCCTCGTTCCAAGGCTTATGATATCATGCCCGGGAGCCAGAATCTCAGGCTTTACAATACAGCAATCGGTCGGACCTTTGCCACTTCTTATATCATCAAAGCTTCCGACTGTTATTATTTTTCTTGAAATTCCCGGCACAGTTACAGAAAACGGTGCCGGGCCGTAGTTGCCCGCCGCTGCAACAACTACCACTCCCATATCCCACAATTCATCTATCAGCTTCAATATCTTAATACGCTCTGCTGTATCAGAACATGGCAGATATCCTACAGAGAAGTTGAGTATTTTTATATTAAGTCTGACGCAGTTTTCTTTTATATACTTAAGTGCACGAATTGAATCCGACGTCTGCCCCATGCCAAGATAATCAAGCACCTTAAACACATATAGTCCTGCCCCCGGAGCCATGCCTATATCTGCAGCCGATAATATACCGCACACATGTGTACCATGCCCGTTATCGTCATAACATGTCTCCTTTCCACCCACAAAATCCATAAAGTGCTTTATGCACCCATCAAGCTGTTTGTGTTTAAACACACCCGTATCAAGCACTGCTATATTGACATTTTTACCACTATATCCATTTTTATATACCAGATTTGCATTTATACTATATTTCGCATTTTTCATTATTATTTTATTTTTTAATTTAGTATATGATTCGTTTTCACAATATGACACAGCTTCGCTCATAGTATGATTAAAGGGTCAAAATACCTTTTGACCCTCATATCATAGTATTAATCACTACGTGAACACATACACAAACGCACCTGTTTTGTCCTAACTCAAACCTCATTAATATAATTTCATATATTAAAAGGACTGCACCTGCGTGCAGCCCTTTACTTGGATATTATTGTTATACTTTAACGTATATTAATTAATCCTCTTTTACATCCTTTATAGAGAAGCTGATTCTTCCCATCTTGTCCTTGCCAAGGCAAACAACCTTTACCTTGTCTCCAAGCGTGAGTACATCCTCTACTCTGTTGATTCTCTCTTTTGCAATCTTTGAAATGTGAACCATTCCCTCTTTGCCAGGAGCAAATTCGATGAAAGCTCCGAACTCTTTGATGCTTACAACTGTTCCCTCAAGAATCTGTCCCTGCTCAAAATCAGTTGTGATAATCTTAATCATCTCGATTGCCTTTGCAATCATCTCTTTATCTGTTCCGCAAACTGAAACAGCACCATCATCTGTGATATCGATCTTGACACCGGTTCTGTCGATAATCTCGTTGATTGTCTTACCCTTCTGTCCGACAACATCACCAATCTTTGATGGATCAATTGTAATCTGCTCTATCTTTGGAGCCCACTCATTTACTTCTTTTCTAGGCTCAGCGATTGCCTTGCTCATGACCTCATCCATGATGTAGAGACGTGCCTCACGTGTTCTCGCGATTGCCTCCTCAACGATAGGTCTTGTAAGTCCGTGAATCTTGATATCCATCTGGATAGCTGTGATACCCTTATGTGTACCTGTTACCTTGAAATCCATATCTCCGAAGAAATCCTCAAGACCCTGGATATCTGTAAGTACAAGGAAATCATCATCTGTATCGCCTGTTACAAGTCCGCATGAAATTCCGGCAACCATAGCCTTGATTGGAACACCTGCAGCCATAAGTGACATACATGATGCACATGTTGAAGCCATTGATGTAGAGCCGTTTGACTCAAATGTCTCCGATACGGCACGGATAGTATATGGGAACTCCTCAATGCTTGGAAGTACAGGAACAAGTGCCTTCTCAGCAAGTGCTCCGTGTCCAATCTCACGACGTCCCGGTCCACGTGATACCTTTGTCTCTCCTACAGAGTATGCAGGGAAGTTATAGTGATGCATATATCTCTTTGTTGTGATATTTGCATCAAGTCCGTCGATTTTCTGAATCTCTGATAAAGGAGCAAGTGTTACAACATCACAAATCTGTGTCTGTCCACGGGTAAACATTGCAGAGCCGTGAACTCTAGGAATCAAATCAACCTCTGCTGCGAGTGGTCTGATCTGGTTGATTGCACGACCGTCCGGACGCTTGTGATCCTTTAAAATCATCTTTCTGACTGTCTTCTTCTGATACTGGTAAATAGCCTCACCAAGTACTGCAAGGTACTCCTCATTGTCAGCGAAGGCTTCCTCTAACTGCTCTGTGATAGCTCTTATATTTTCCTCACGCTTCTGCTTCTCATCTGTGAATACTGCCTCCTCCATCTGCTCAGGAGTAACAATTTTCTTAATATCCTCAAACATCTGCTCAGGAATAGCACAGCTCTCATACTCATGCTTTGGCTTGCCAATCTCATCACGGATCTGATCCATGAATGCGATAACTGTCTGGTTGATATCGTGGCACTTATAGATTGCTTCAATCATCTGATCCTCAGGAATCTCATTGGCGCCTGCCTCAATCATGATGACCTTTTCCTTTGTAGAAGCAACTGTGAGCTGTAAATCTCCCTCATCCCACTGCTTCTGTGAAGGGTTTACGATAAACTCTCCATCAACAAGTCCCATCTGTGTCATGGCACATGGTCCGTCAAACGGAATATCTGAAATGTGAACAGCAAGAGCTGTACCAATCATTGCAACTATCTCAGGACGGCACTCAGGATCCACTGACATAACAAGGTTGTTTAATGTAACATCATTTCTGTAATCCTTTGGGAAAAGGGGTCTCATAGGACGGTCAATTACACGGTCTGTAAGAATGGCGTTCTCAGATGCCTTTCCCTCACGCTTGTTAAAACCACCCGGAATTTTTCCTACAGAGTACATCTTCTCCTCAAACTCAACGCTGAGTGGGAAGAAATCCACACCATCACGTGGCTTGTCAGATGCTGTAGCTGTTGAAAGAACTGTTGTATCACCATACTTGATAAAAACAGCTCCGTTTGCCTGAGCTGCTACTCTTCCGATATCTACAGTAAGAGTCCTGCCGGCAAGTTCCATTGAATAACTTTTGTACATATTAATTCTCCTTAAAATTCTTTTGCAGAAGTGTATTCCTCTTCCGAAACTACTAAACAATACATGTACGCTCATGCACTCTTTAGTGGTCTCGGCTTACTTCTGCTTTTCTAAAAACAATAATAGAGCGGAATAATAATTACTCCGCTCTAAAGAAAATACTATTTTCTGAGTCCTAAACGCTCGATAAGTGAACGATATCTCTCGATATCAATCTCCTTAAGGTATGCAAGTAATCCACGTCTCTGACCGATCATCTTTAACATTCCTCTTCTTGAGTGATGATCCTTTGGGTTCTGTTTGAAATGCTCAGTTAACTCTGCGATTCTTGCTGAAAGAATTGCAATCTGAACCTCTGGTGAACCTGTGTCATTTGGTGTTCTACCGTACTCTGCGATAATAGCCTGTTTCTTTTCCTTTGCGATCATTGTTGATCCTCCTTATATTATAATGCGCCCTGATATCTGTATGATGCTCAGCAATAGGTCGGAGTGTCCAACTACCGAACATGGGCAAAACCATACTTATGCAGTATAGCATAGTAAGCATTTGTTGTAAACTGTTTTTTTATTAATCCGGCAAATATCTTGCGACACAAATCGGATTTCTGTAATATGCATTTGAAACCTTGATTCCATCACGCTTGTTGCTGGCATGTACAATCTGTCCGTTTCCGATATAAATTGCAACATGTGAGATACTCCTTCCACCTCCGTAGAAGAATAAATCTCCCGGCTTTGCTTCAGATGCACTGATTTTTGTGCCGTATGAAGGCTGTGCTCTTGATGAATGCGGTAATGAGATTCCATACTTTCCAAGAATTCTCATTGTGAAGCCTGAGCAGTCAACTCCCTTCTCAAGGCTTGTACCACCCCACACATATCTGTTTCCGACAAACTGTAACGCATACGATACAACAGATGCCCTTACATCTGATACGCCGTCACCATATTTCACCTGCTCTATTGTCTTTGCTGTAGGAAGTGCCTGTGCCAGTGTCACATAATCCTGTGATATATATCCTACCGAATCATCCACACTTATCTCAACCCAGCCGTCAGCGACAGAATTAACCGTAAATGCCTCTGAATTTCCAACCTGCGAAAGCACCGTAGCATCTGTTGACTTCTCTGCACGCACATTCAGTGTTTCAGTATTTACTGTGGCAACCGTCTTAATCTCCTGTTCTGCAATAGCCTCTGCCTCATCTCCTGTTACAAGATACTGCTTGTTTACATATCCTGTCACCTTGCCTGATGTGACCTTATACCATTCTCCGGCATCCTCAAGAAGCTCACAGGCATTGTGATTGGTAAGTATTCCTATTACCTCGCTGTCTGTCGAAGCTTCCTGTCTGATATTTAAGTTTCCGCTGCTTATAACCGACATACCAAGATTTGTATAACCACAGGTCTGTGCGGCTGTCGGTGTCTGCGCTGCCTCATTTGCCTGCTCAGGCTCCTGTGAGGCACCATCTGTCTGCGGTGTGCCCTGTGCAGATGCTGTTACAACATTGCTGTCATTTTGTGCAACAGAAAGCTCAGCTCCATAGTATGTGAGAGCAGATGTCGCTCCTGCTGTAAGAAGCTCCGTGGCATCTGCCGCCTCTGTCAGATCAAGTGCCACCCCTGCATTGACTGTTCTGTTTTCCTTTAATGATGCTCTGGCATCTACTGTGCTGCTTGAACTCATAGATACAGCACCTATGATAATAGCAAACGCTACAACGCCTGCTGCCTGTCCTAATTTTAATTTATTTTTCATATAGCCTCCAGTTCATGCTATCCATAATCCCATGTTTACGAGTATATCACAAATTGTTAAAATGTCAATATTTCTCCGTAATATTTCCGTAATATTTGTCATTTTTTCGTTATTTTGGGTAATTTTGCAAAAAAACAGCCACACTAGAATGTGTGACTGCCTGCATAATTGATTGTATAATTGATATCTGCACTCATCTGGCTCTTTAACGCTTCTATTGAATCAAACTTCATCTCAGGTCTTACGAACTTATGAAGCTCTACCATGATATCCTGTCCGTAAACATCCTGCCCAAAATCTATGATATATGTCTCTGCACCGATTGGATTTTTGCCCTCTATAGTAGGCTTGCATCCTATATTGGTTACACCAAGGTACCAGTTGTCCCTGACAAGAACTCTTGACATATACACTCCCTTTGGTGGAAGCAGCTTATCGTGCGGCACTGAAAGGTTGACCGTCGGAATGCCAATAGTCCTGCCTAGTGCTCTGCCATGCACTACTCTTCCTTTTATGAAAAAGGGATATCCCAGCAGTTCATTCGCCTTCTTAATATGTCCTGCCGCAATCTCCTCGCGGATATAGGTACTGCTTATATCCCTGTCTCCATCCTTTATCTTGTCCACCACAATAAGATCGTATCCAAGCTCTCCTGCCATCGCAGAAAGCAGCTTGTGGTCTCCTGCCCTGTTGTGCCCGAAACGGAAATCATCTCCGACAATGATACACTTGACATTAAGACTTTTAACTATCCATCTGACAAACGCATCCGCCTCCATCGTCATCACCTGTGGCACAAACGGACACTCTATCAGATAGTCAATACCTGATTTTTCAAACACATACTCTTTTTCATCATTTGTGATTATAACCTTTGACTCAACGCCAAGTACCTCCGATTTGGGAGGAATGTCAAACGTAAATATGATGCGCTTGTAGCCATGCAGATTGCTCTGTTCAATTTGCTTTTCCATCAGAAATTCATGTCCTCGGTGAAGCCCGTCAAACTTTCCAAACGAGATGACGGACGGCTCCTTGACATGAAAATCCAGAGTTTTGCTTATATATTCCATAATATCTGTATACTATTCTATTCCATAAAAATCTTAACCGGCTTAAACTCACCGGTCTCATCAAGATACGAATACACCCCGACAAATATGCCCTCATGATTGTATACTCTGTATCTTATATCAGAGTCAGCACTGTGTTTTAAATAATCCGTAAGCACTGCCGGAAGCTTATTCCCATTTCTGACAAGCTTATCGGCCTCTGCCACAGTATGCACTGCCGGCAGGTTTTCAAACACCCGGTCAACAGGCATAACCATATCAAAGCAGCCTTCATCCACCTTTGACTGAATCTGTGAAAGTGTAAGTGCATGCTCTAAGTCAAAGCCTGCTACCCTTACTCTAAGCAGTGACTTCATGCAGCCATGGCAGCCCAGCCTCTCTCCGATGTCATTGCACAGCGTCCTGATATATGTGCCCTTTGAACAGTGCACCGTCATCGTAACCTCAGGCAAATCAATGCTTTCAACCTTGATATCAAACACCTCGATATCCCTGGCTTTTCTCTCTATAACCTTGCCCTCCCTGGCAAGCTCATAGAGCTTTTTCCCATTAACCTTTAGAGCCGAATACATTGGCGGCACCTGCTTTTGTCTGCCAATAAACTGTGATATTGCATCATACACCGCCTGCTCAGTCACATTGACCTTAGCCTGATTCAAGACCTGCCCTGAAATATCCTGTGTATCTGTCTCCTGTCCTAAAAGCAGCACCGCTTTATAGACCTTGTCCTTATCTGTCAAAAGGTCACACACTCTGGTTGCCTTTCCAAGGCAGACAGGAAGGACGCCCTCTGCATCAGGATCAAGTGTACCTGTATGACCAATCTTCTTCTGGTGGAATATGCCTCGAAGCTTTGCCACAACGTCAAAGCTTGTATAGCCCTTTTCCTTGTATACATTGATTATTCCATTAACCATCTGCCCAAGAATCTCTCCCTAAATATTATCCTTAATTGCCGTAAGGATGCGGTCTGTTGCCACCTCAAGCGGTCCTTCAATTGTAAATCCGGCGGCCTTTACATGTCCACCGCCGCCAAATACCGACGCAACCTTTGCCACATCGTAATCACCGTTTACGCGCAGGCTGCCCTTGTAGGTACCATCCTCATTTTCGTAGAGAAATACAGCAACCTTTATATCCTTTGTCACGCGCAGCTGATTTACAATACCGTCGAGATGCTTTGGAAGCACATCGTACTTCTCCATCTCAGCGCGCGATACTGCAGACAATATAACATCACCATTCAGATACAAAGCAGCATTCAAAAGTGCCTGCCCCATAATCTTGTTCTGAGCAAATGTCTTTGTATAAAATGTATCATCGATTATCCTTGAATAATCAATGCCCATCTCCATCAGGGTTCCTGCAATATCCATAGTCTTTTTTGAAGTGCAGGAATACTGGAACACGCCTGTATCATGCACCATGCCTGTGTAAATACACTCTGCTATCTGTATTGTGATGCGCTCCTTTGGCAGAAGCTCGAACACCAGCTCACAGGTCGAGCTAGCATCCGGAAAGATGTAATTTGCGTCTGCAAAGGCCCCGTTTGTAACATGATGATCTATGCAAAGTGTCCTTTTTGCAGACTCAAAATACTTAGCCGCATTTCCCAGTCTGCCTGTGTCACTGCAGTCACATGCTATGAACAGATCGTATACGGTATCATCTGCATAGCTGCTGTCAATCTCATCTGCTCTTTGCATAAACTTAAAAATGTTCGGGCTTGGCTCTAAATAAAGCCTTGCATTTATATCAGGATAATAATCCTTTATGTAGTTGTATACCGCAAGCGTTGAGCCGACACAGTCGCCATCCGGTCTCACATGACCGGAAACGGCAACTGATTGTGCATCCTTTAAAATAGAATCAATCTCTGTCATAATCAATCCTCTTGTTAATCCTCTTTGAGATTTTTTGTTACTTCATCAATCTTTTTAGACATCTCAACACCATACTCTATAGACTGGTCTATGATAAATGTAATAGCCGGTGTGTTTCTCAAATTGATGTTCTTTGCGAGAGTTCTGCGTATATATCCCTCCGCTGACTTAAGTCCTGCAAGTGTATCAGCCTGTGATTTCTTGTCACCAAGCACACTGATATAAGCCTTTGCTGTCTTTAAATCAGGTGCCACCTCGACAGCAACTACACTTGTCATGGGATTGATACGCGGATCCTTTATCTCACCGCGTATGATATTTGACAGTTCACGCATTACCTCTTCGTTGATACGAATATTTTTTATGCTGTTCTTTCTCATATAATCCCGCTTTCTTTTTATATTAAACCGCAACTATCCGAATAGCCGCATTAATTCAAGATAACCAATATATGATTATCTTGGAACCTCTACCATCTTGTAGGCTTCTACGATATCCAATTCCTGAATATCATTAAATCCGTCAAATACAAGACCACACTCGTAGCCTGTCTTGACCTCCTTGACGTCATCCTTGAATCTCTTGAGTGAAGCAAGGTCTCCCTCGAATATCTGCTCACCCTCTCTGCTTATTCTGACACGGCAGCCTCTCTCCATAAATCCGTCAAGCACATATGAACCTGCAATATTTCCAACGCCTGAAGCCTTGAAAATCTGTCTGATTTCCGCATGTCCGATAACCTTCTCCTCAAATACAGGATCAAGCATACCCTTCATGGCAGCGGATACGTCCTCAATTGCATTGTAGATAACCTTGTAAAGTCTGATATCTACGCCCTCACGGTCTGCTGTAGCCTTGGCAACAGGATCCGGTCTGACGTTAAAGCCAATGATGATTGCATTTGATGCTGATGCAAGGATAACATCTGACTCGTTGATGGCACCAACGCCGCCATGGATGACTTTGACCACAACCTCCTCATTTGAAAGCTTGACAAGACTCTGCTTAACAGCCTCAACTGAACCCTGTACATCTGCCTTTACGATGATATCAAGCTCCTTCATATTGCCGGACTGAATCTGTGAGAACAGATCATCAAGTGACATCTTTGCCTTTGTATCCTCGATGAGCTTATTCTTCTCCTCTGAAATATATGTGTCAGAGAATGCCTTTGCCTCCTTCTCTGAATCACATGCCACAAATGTCTCACCTGCTGATGGCACACTGTTGAGTCCAAGTATCTCTACAGGTGTAGAAGGCTTAGCCTCCTTTACTCTGCGGCCCTTGTCATCAATCATGGCTCTTACCTTACCATAGCTGCTTCCGCATGCGATAGGATCTCCGACATGGAGTGTTCCTTTTTGTACAAGCACTGTGGCAACCGCACCACGGCCCTTGTCAAGCTGCGCCTCAATTACGAGACCTCTTGCATTTCTGTCAGGATTAGCTTTGAGCTCGAGCACCTCTGCTGTGAGAAGAATCATCTCAAGGAGATTGTCGATACCCTCCTTAGTATGTGCAGATACAGGACAGAATATTGTGCTTCCGCCCCAATCCTCAGGAATAAGCTCATACTCTGAGAGCTCCTGCTTAACCTTGTCGATATTGGCACTTGGCTTATCTATCTTGTTGACTGCAACGATAATCTCTACACCGGCTGCCTTTGCATGGTTTATTGCTTCAACAGTCTGTGGCATTACACCATCATCTGCAGCAACAACAAGGATTGCGATATCTGTAGAGTTTGCACCACGCATACGCATTGCTGTAAATGCCTCATGTCCCGGTGTATCAAGGAATGTGATGTTCTGGTCATTGATCGATACAACAGATGCACCGATGTGCTGTGTGATACCACCTGCCTCACGGTCTGTAACACGTGTCTGTCTGATGGCATCAAGCAGTGATGTCTTACCATGATCTACATGACCCATTACGCAGACTACAGGTGGACGAGGAACCATCTTGCTCTCATCCTCTTCATCCTCCTTGAGAAGCTCTGCAATCACATCGACCTTCTCCTCTTCCTCACAGATGAAATTAAACTCTAACGCAATCTCCTCGGCAGCTGCAAAATCAACTTCAGAGTTAACTGTTACCATCTCGCCCTTCATGAAAAGCTTCTTTACGATGGCTGAAGGCTGAACCTTCATCTTGTCAGCTAAATCCCTGATTGTAATCTTCTCCGGAAGAGAAATTGTCTTAATCTCGTTCTCATCCTCTTTTGGCTGTGCCTTAGGCTGCTGTGGCTTTTTCTTGCCGCCGTGCTTCTCGAGATTGATGTAATTCTCCTGCTTCTTTCCGAGCTTATCCTGCTTCTGGCTCTGATTGTGATTGTGCTTATTCTTTCTGTCGTTGCCTCTGTCTCTGCTCTCCTTGCCTCTTACATCATCAGGAGCTGCCACTGCAACGGTTTCTTTTCTGAAACGGTTTCTATCATCACTTCTGCCGCCTGCTCTCTCGTTATTTCTGTCATTGCTTCTGCTTCTGTCATTATTTCTGTCAAAGCTTCTGCCACCCTCAGCAGGACGTCTCGAGTCATTTCTGAAACCTCTGTTATTGTCTCTATTGTTGTCTCTGCTGTTGTCTCTGCTGTTGTCTCTGCTGTTATCGCGGTTATTGTCGCGATTGTTTGGTCTTCTATCGCTGTTTCGGTCAGTATTTCTGCTTCTATCGGCATTTCTATCGGTATTTCTGTCAGTATTTCTGTTGTTGGTTCTATCGCCATTATCCTGACGTCTGTCGCCTCTTCTATCAGCATCAGCCTGACGTGCCGGACGTGAATTGGCTGTCTTCATATCTGCATACGGATCCGCTGTACGCTCACTTATAGGACGCATAGCTCTCTCTCCGACAGGTCTTGGCTTAATAATGCTGTGCTGCTCAGGACGTGATGACTGATTATCGCGTCTGCCATTGCCATTTCTTCGCTGCGAACCATTATTTCCATTATTTCCGCTGCCGTTTCCACCATTTGGTTTTCTTCCCTGCTTACTGTACTGGGCATTGAAAACTGCTGTGATGCTTGCCTTTTTCTTTGGTCTGTCGGCTGCCTTAGCCTCATCCTTTTTAGGTTCTTCCTTCTTAGGTGCATCTTTTTTTACTTCTGTTTTTGCGTACTTCTTTCGTACAATTTGCTGTGCCTCATCCTCAAGACCGCTCTGCACATTTTTGACAGCAAACTGTGTGCCGTTTAATGTGTCTATGACTTCCTGCGACTTTATATTTAATTCTTTTGCAAGTTCATGAACTCTCATTTTTGCCATATATCTATTTTCCTCCATTATTCAGTTTTATTCGACTGCAGCTTTTTTATCACTGCATTTGCAAGGTTTTCATCCGTTACCGCAAGGGAAGCGCGAAACTCTTTGCCTATTGCATTCCCTAACCCCACCTTGTCACTATAAAAATAAATCGGAACCTCATAGAAAGCAGTCATATCCGAAAAATGCTTCTTTGTGTTGTCTGATGAATCATCTGCAACTATCACTAAAAATGCCTTTCCTGTCTTTACAGCTTTCTCTGTCGAAAACTCTCCGCTAACCACATTGCCTGACTTTGCTGCTAATCCCAGCATAGAAAGTACTCTATCTGTCAATTTGGTTCATCTCCTTTTCAAGCTCCTCATATACCTGTTCTGATACACTAACACCAAGGGAACGCTCAAGTGCCTTTGTCTTTTTAGCCTTTTTAAAGCATTCAAGACTCTTACATATATAAGCTCCCCTGCCGTTTTTCTTGCCGGTGTCATCGAGAATAAGGTCTCCCTCCGCAGTCTTTACCACGCGGATAAGCGACTTCTTTTCCTTCATCTCCTGACAGCCTACGCATTTGCGCATTGGAATCTTTTTATTTGCCATTACTGCTCATCACCACTATCTGCCGCATCATCTGTCTCATCGAAATCTAAAGCATCTGCATTACCGGCTGCTGCATCATTTTCTGCATCTGCCTGTTCTTCCTCGGCTAATCTCTCGTTCTCAGCAAGCTCATCATCTGAATAATCATAATCGTCATCATAATCATCCTCTTCATAGTCATTCTCATAATCCATGAAGTCTCCTGACTCTCTGGCCTGTGTCTCGCTCTTGATATCAATCTTAAAGCCTGTAAGTCTTGCTGCAAGTCTTGCATTCTGTCCTTCCTTGCCGATTGCAAGTGAAAGCTGATAATCCGGAACAACAACCTTTGCTGATTTCTCATCTGCATCTGCGATAACAGAGATAACCTTTGCAGGGCTAAGTGCGTTCTGGATAAGTATTGCCGGATTCTCATCCCATGTGATGATATCGATTTTCTCACCGCGAAGCTCATTTACGATAGCATTTACTCTGGCACCATTCATACCTACACATGCTCCTACAGGGTCTACGTTTGGATCATTTGACCATACTGCAATCTTTGTTCTGCTTCCGGCCTCACGTGAAATAGCCTTTATCTCAACTATGCCCTCTTTAACCTCTGTAACCTCTGACTCGAAAAGTCTCTTCACAAGCTCAGGATGTGTTCTTGAAACAAGAATCTTTGGTCCCTTTGATGTGGACTTAACCTCAAGGATATATACCTTGATACGCTCTGTAGGCTTGAATACCTCACCCTTTATCTGCTCACTCTCAGTCAGAAGTGCATCTGCCTTGCCTAAGTTGATGCTGACATTCTTTCCGATGTATCTTTGAACAACACCTGTCACAACATCCTTTTCCTTGCTGTTGTACTCGTCAAATATTACCTTTCTCTCCTCCTCGCGGATTTTCTGAAGGATAACATTCTTTGCGTTCTGTGTAGCAATACGTCCGAATTCCTTTGACTTAACCTCAACTCTCACGATATCTCCAAGCTGATAGTTACCGTTTACCTTGTGCGCATCTGCTAAGGAAATCTCCTCAACCGGATCCTCAACCGTATCTACAACCGTCTTCTCCTGGTAGCATGAGAAAGCACATGTCTCAGGATCGATTTCTACCTTTACATTGTCTGATTTACCAAAATGGTTCTTGCAAGCAGTCACAAGAGAGTTCTCAATTGCCTCAAGTAAAGTTTCTTTACTGATGTTTTTCTCCTGCTCTAATATATTTAACGCTTCTAATAACTCATTGCTCATTATTTTTTCCTCCTATTTGTGTTATCGTGCGCTTTAATTAAAAATCCAATGCCTGACGTATAAGCGCAATGTCACTCTTATTGAATGTAGTCTCATTGCCGTCTTCATCGGTTATTGTCACTGTATCCTTATCATAGGCTTTAAGCAGACCATAAAATTCCTTTGATTTGTTGATAGCCCTATATGTGCGAATCTCTATCTCCTTATTCATATTGCGCACATAGTCCTTTTCCTTCTTGAGAGGTCTTCCAAGCCCCGGCGAGCTGACCTCGAAGGTGTACGAATCAGGAATATAGTCCTCTCTGTCGAGAATCTCATTCATCTGCCTTGCAACCACTTCACAGTCATCAACAGTTATGCCACCCTCCTTATCGATATATGCTCTCAGGTAGTTCATGCCGCCTTCCTTAACATACTCGACATCAACAAGCTCAAAATTCATGCTGTCAAGAATTGGTTGTATAAAGCCCTCTGTCTTTGCCTCATATACACTTGCCTTTGACATTCTATCACCTCTCTTTTTTATACTTGTAACTATTCATAATTGTTCCAAGTGGTTCTGAATAGCTGCCTGATGTTTATAAACGTGAATTGAGAGAGGACTTTTGCCCTCTCTCAATCTAGTCAACGTTGTTATCATAGGTATAATAGCACTATCAGAAAAAAAAATCAAGTTTTTTTAAAAAAGTACTTGCTTTTTTTGAAACTCCATGATAGTATAATACACGGTTCGTTGGTCAAGCGGTTAAGACGCCGCCCTCTCACGGCGGAAACACGGGTTCGATTCCCGTACGGACTGCTCACTGATATTTATTTAATTAAATACAGCCCAACCCGAAAGCATCGCATTTATGCGATGTTTTTTTGTTGTTGACGCCAGACGCACCCGCAGCACCGAAATGCACCTTGCATGCGCTAACGCTACGCTGTCAAGATACTGTACGAATTATGCTTTTTAGGCTCACTTTGCTTGTTCTACAGTATCTAAACAGCTTCGCTAGTCGCTTATGCAAGGTGCATTTCGGTGCTACGGGTGCGTCTTAAGTCTATCCACGAAGTGAAAAATATTTCTGCCTTAAATAAAATGCCTTGGAGCACATTCTGTTTACCACAGAATGCTCCAAGGCATAAATAATTTAAGTATAAGCCTGAATTAAAAATTAATCATCATATCCGTTAGGATTGTTCTTCTGCCATCTCCATGAGTCGGCACACATCTCCTTAATACCATACTGTGCTTCCCAGCCGAGCTCTCTCTTGGCCTTTGATGGATCACAGTAGCATGTAGCAATATCGCCAGGTCTTCTAGGCTTGATTGTATAAGGAATCTTAACACCTGTTGCAGCCTCGAAATTCTTTACGATATCAAGCACGCTGTAGCCGTGTCCTGTTCCAAGATTGTAGATACAAAGACCTGCATTCTCCTCGATTTTCTTTAAAGCCTTGACATGTCCAACCGCAAGGTCAACTACATGGATGTAATCTCTCACACCTGTTCCGTCAGGAGTATCATAGTCATCTCCGAATACTCCAAGCTCTTTGAGCTTGCCTACTGCCACCTGTGTGATGTAAGGCATGAGGTTGTTTGGAATACCGTTTGGATTCTCACCCATTGTACCACTCTTATGAGCTCCGATTGGATTGAAGTAACGAAGAAGAATAACGTTCCACTCATTATCTGCCTTATAGATGTCCATAAGTATCTGCTCAAGCATAGACTTTGTCCAGCCATATGGGTTTGTACACTGTCCCTTTGGACACTCCTCTGTGATAGGAATCTGTGCTGGATCTCCGTATACTGTAGCTGATGAAGAGAAAATGATGCTCTTGCAGCCATTCTGTCTCATCACATCAACAAGTGTAAGTGTTCCTGCGATATTGTTGTTATAGTACTCCCAAGGCTTTGCCACAGACTCTCCTACTGCCTTGAGTCCTGCAAAGTGAATACAGCTATCTATCTTTTCTTCCTTAAAAATCTTATTTAAGATGTCTCTGTCAAGGATATCTCCCTTATAGAACTTTACTTCTTTGCCTGTAAGAGCCTTAACTCTGTCAAGTGACTTCTCAGATGAATTTGAAAGATTGTCAAGTACTACAACATCGTAGCCTGCATCAAGAAGTTCCACACATGTGTGGCTTCCGATATATCCGGCTCCACCAGTAACTAAAATTGCCATAATAAATATCTCCTTTTCATTTTTGTTAAATTTATTGTAGCGCATTTGCTCATTTTTGTATAGAATAAAATGTAGAAGAAATATGTAAAAATGTTGTAAAGGTAGGCAATATGAACAATAAATACAAAAATTCCTATATCGTAAAAGAAAAAGAGCTTGTATCTCTGTCCGTATATAACGTAGGCTTCCAGAGCTGTGATAGCCTGTATCAGTGGGGTCCCGGTATCAGAGACCATTATCTGATTCACTATATCATAAGCGGTAAAGGCCGCTACACTGTAAATGGCAGTGTTCACACATTAACTCCCGGCGATGCGTTTCTCGTATATCCAAATACCGAAGTGATTTATCAGGCTGATGAAAAAGATCCTTGGGAATATACCTGGGTAGGCTTTACCGGCAGCGATGCTGCAACCATTTTAAGAGCCACTGATTTCACAAAAGCACATCCATACATACACAGTGTATCAAACGGAAACGAAATCAAAAGACAGCTCATGCATATATATGACGCCAGAGGCACAGAATTTGAAAATGCACTCGAAATGACCGGGCGACTCTACACCACCCTCGCTCTTTTTGTCAGCGCCGCCACATCCAAGCCGCCGCAAAACAGTGCAAACTCCTATGTACAAAAGGGCATCGAATACATCTCCGCCAACTATTCATACCCTATCACCGTTGAGGATATTGCATCATATATAGGCTTAAGCCGAAGTCACCTGTTCCGTTCCTTCCAGAGCATCCTCGGTGTATCGCCAAAGGAATATCTGACCGATTTCAGAATCAAACAGGCATGCTATCTGCTTAAACACTCCTCATTGTCCATCACAGCAATTGCAGGCTCTATAGGGTTTGATAACAGCCTTTATTTTTCAAAGACCTTTCATAAAATAAAAGGCCTTTCGCCTAAGGAGTATCGCAGTAAATACAAAAAAGCTCAAGAATAAAAAAAAGCTACCGGGCTTCACATGAAGCCCGGCAGCTTTTTCATATATCTCTTTATGCTAAACTAAGCAAGCTTAGATTTAGCAACCTCTACTAATTTAGCAAATCCTGCTACATCTGTAACAGCCATATCAGCTAATACCTTACGGTTAAGGTCAACGTTTGCTAACTTTAAGCCGTGCATGAACTGGCTGTATGAAAGTCCGTTGAGACGAGCTGCTGCGTTGATACGAGCAATCCATAACTGACGGAACTGTCTCTTTCTC
>ERZ773216.597-NODE-597-length-49884-cov-5.729294_pt1 | contig 49884 bp, 29 predicted proteins | sample MGYA00511259_ERZ773216 | MGnify/ENA primary metagenome ERZ773216 (study PRJEB29015, sample SAMEA2737764) | human gut metagenome | biome: human gut; feature: human-associated habitat; material: faeces | place: China | collected 2012 ... | reverse complement strand
AAGTGAATGAGACCGCTTTCCGGGATTTTCAGCATATCAGGTGTTTGCATCTTGAACACACGTGTACGAATGCAGCGGATGTAGTCCGATGCAGGCGAACGCGTGTTGTGAGAGCAAGCAAACAACGATATGTGAAAATCCCGGAAAGCGGTCTCATTCACTTCCGGACCTTTATTCGTTCCGTGCTATAATTGCTAGTTTGTTTCACCTGCCGGCTTGGTCCCCAGTGTGATCTGGACGGTACGCTCTACATACTGTCCGTTCTCCAGGGACTGGACGGTTAAGTTCACGGTATCGCCTCCCTTGTAGTAGGTCAGCATATCCTTCAGATCTGCCATAGTGCGGACGGTCTGGCCGTCAAACTTGGTGATGATATCCTTTTCTCTTAAATCAGACTTGGAAGCAGCACTGTCTTCTACGATCTTGTATACATAGATACCTCTCGGCATGCCATACATGCTTGCTGCGGTCTCATCAATATTCTGACCCTGGATTCCCAGATAGCCCTGGTCTGCCTCATCGACTGCGACACGGGTCTTCTTGTTCATCAGCTCATTGATGATATCCTGTGCCTGTGAGATTGGGATCGCGTAGCCCATGCCCTCTACCTCAGTAGAAGAATATTTGGCTGCATTGATGCCGATCACCTCGCCCTTCATATTTAACAGAGCACCGCCGCTGTTGCCAGGGTTGATGGCTGCATCGGTCTGGAGCAGAGTGCGGGAAGTCTGGTCCTCAGCCTTCACCTCACGATTTAAAGCGCTGACATAACCAACGGTTACGGACTGTCCGTAGCCAAGGGCATTGCCAATGGCAATAACGCCCTGGCCTACCTTTAACGCATCGGAATCACCGAGGGTTGCAACCTTGATCTGGCTCATGGTGTCAGACGGGATGTCCTTTAACGGAATGGCAATAACAGCCAGGTCGGTCTCGGAGTCCGTGCCCTTAATTGCCGCACTCACCTGGGAATTATCAATGAAGGTAACCGTCAGTTCCTTGGAATCCTCGACCACATGATTGTTGGTCACGATCAGAAGCTCCTCATCGTTCTGGCCCACAATAATACCGGAACCGCTGCTCGGAACCTCTACGGTCTGACTCGGTCCGAACCAGGTCTGCTGCTGCATAACCATAGTGTTGTTGATGGCAACAACAGATGGCATTGCCTTTTCAACGATGGAGGAAACATCGGTCTGGATTGCGGAAGTAACCGGTGCACCGGAGGTCGTGCTGCTGCCGTCATCTGACGGTTCTACCTTTACCTGTGCCTGGGTCTCAGTCTGGCCGATGGTCGTATACTGCCCTTTCAGGTACTCACCTGTGGTATTTACCGCAAACATCGTTCCTCCGGCAACGGTACCAAACAAAACGGCTGCTGCGGTAACGCCCGCAATTTTTCCTGCCATGCTGCGTCCGCTGCGTTTTGCATGCTCCGGTTTCTGGTGGGACTCATGAGAAGATTCCGGTCTGCGCCAAGCCCAGCCTCCGGTTGTATGGTGCTGGTCCTGGTTCTGGGAATCTGCCTGCTGGCCGCCTCCCTGTGCGGAAGCCTGTGCATTCCAGGAAGCTGTGCTGCCCTGGCTGCTGTTCTGCGGAGCGGACTGCCATGCATTTGTGCCCTGACTTCCATTCTGTGCAGCAGACTGCCATGTGCTATTGTTCTGGCTGCCTCCCTGTGCAGCGGACTGCCATGTGCTGCCCTGGCTGTTCTGTGCGTTCACACCGGCTGCGTTCTGCCATGTGCTGTTTCCGCCACTGCCCTGGCTGCTTTCTCCGGCTGCGCTCCGCCATGCTTCACTGCTGCTCTGGCTGCTCTCCTGTGCGGCATACTGCTCTCCTCTGACCTCCTGGTTTTCTGTGTTCCGGGATTCGTTGCTGCGGTATTCCATATGTTCATCGTTGCGGTCATTATAACCGGCTTCCGAATTGTTTCTGTTTTCTCTGTCTTCTTCGTACATCATGATGATCTCCTTTCTGTACTTCTTTTCCTTAACTCTGTAAAGAACTATAACAGAGAAATGTGTTGCAATTGTGTTCCCTTTGCAATTTAATTGTGAACATCTGCCATAAGTGAAAATAATAGAAAAAGGATCGAAAACCGGCAGCTTCTGAACTGCTGATTTTCGATCCTTGTCTTTCTTTCGCATTTCGCGCTCTATACCGCGCTTACTGTCCCGGTGCTGATACTGGTCCGGATCCGGATGAAGAGCTGCTTCCGTTTCCGCTTCCGGACGGTCCTCCGGATGAAACATTTCCGGAGCCTGCGCCGGTCGGCGTTGTGGAACTGCTTCCCGGATGAGAAGCTGCGCTGGTCGGTGCCGTACTGCTTCCCGGATGAGATGCTGCTGTCGGTACCGTATTGCCGGAACCGGATGTCGTACTCTCGCCGGTGCTGCCCGGATGCGCTGCTGACGTAGTCGGCGTTTTACTGCTTCCCGGATGAGATGCTGCGCTGGTCGGTGTCGTAGTGCCTGTATGGCCTGAGGAGGTGGTCTCCGTGCTGCTTCCCGGATGGGATGCAGAGCTGCTTTCCGTGGTACTTCCCGGCCGGTCTGTCACCTTCGTATCCGCGATACCGGATTCACTGGCGGAGGTCTCGTTGTTCTTATGGTTATTGCGGCTTTCCGTCTCTACCGGATTGCCATTTGCATCCGTCTCCACTGCAGTCGTGGAAGCGTGACTGCTGGAAATCGTCTCATCCTTTACCAGGAAGCCGTCTGCATCGGTCTCGTATTTTACATACTTGCCATCCGCATCGGTTTCCATCTTAAGCTTTTTGCTGACCTTCTTGCCGTTTTTGTCGTACTCGTATACCGCCTGATAGCCTTCCTCGTCTTTCGACTTTTCAGAAGACTTCGTGGAAGCTGCCGTGGTTTTCTGCGGCTGCACCACACCGTCGCCGGTTCCTACATTACCGACAAACTGGCCTTCCTTATAGATACCAGTGTCGGAAGAAATCTTTGCGCTGATCTTCTTGACGGTCTCAGATGGCGTATAGCTTTCATCGCCGAACAAAAACTTGTGCAGCTCAATGACGTTGCTCTCCAGCGTTGCCGGAACAACCACGGCACCCTTCTTGCCCATGTTCGCGTCACCGCGGGCCTGCGGGAATCCGGTGGTCTCGCCCAGATGGAACTTGTTGATGTTCTTTGCGTTGCTTACCAGATCATCGACCCAGACACTGGTAGACACCTGCGGGAACACGGTTCCGATCAACGTATACAAGGTCTGGAAGTCAGCCTTTTTCGCTTTTTCAAAGGCCTGGGCAATGATCTTACGCTGACGCTCGGTACGCGCGTAGTCCGTATCCATCAGACGGAGACGTCCGTACGCTACAGCCTGGACACCATCCAGATGGTTCATGCCTGCGTGAGTCAGCTGGTGGGAACCGATACCGGTTGCTTTTACAGTTTCCGTAATAAAGGAGTTAATATAGTAGAACTCCGCCTTGCTCAGCTCAATGTCAACACCGCCCAGAACATCAATGGCATTGGCTACGGCCTTCCAGTTAAAGGTCATATAATCCTGAATCTGTAGATCCAGGTTGCGGTTCAGGGCTTCGACGGCCTGCTTCGGTCCGCCTACAAAGTAAGCCTGGTTGATCTTGGTATAGGATCCCTTATCGTTGATATTTAAGTAAGAATCACGGTATACCGATACCAGCTTGATCTCGCCGGTATCCCGGTTGATGTTGCAGAGGATGATAACATCTGAGTTTGTAGATTTCTCGATTGCGTTGTCACGGGCATCCACACCAAAGATGGCAATGGTCCAGTAGCCCTTCATGTTCTCTTCCGCATCCATCGCAATGTCGTTTGTCTTGATCTCGCTGATCTTAAACTCCTCCGAGCGTTGGATCTGTGACATCATACGGGCCATGAACGCATAGCTGAAAATAGCCACCAGCGCGATACACTCTGCCACGATCATGGCAATGATACGGCGTCTGCGCTTTTTCTTTGCCTCGCTCTGTCCGAAATCAGAACGGCTGCTGCGCCGACCGTTTCCGCCGGTCGTCCTTCCGGCTGCTGCTTCCCGTACCGCACGGCTGCCTGCGGTTTCCCGCGCTGCACTGCTGCGCACATCCGGTCCCTTGCTCCGGCTGGATGTTTCCCGGGGCTCCTCCTGCTTTGGCTGCTTCGGGATCGCATGGATACGGGAATCTCCCATCACATCCAGCTCCCGCTCTGCTGCCTCCTGGCGTTTCCTCTGGCGGCTCTCCCAACGCTCCCGCTCGGACGCGTATCCGCCCTCCTGCCCGGACGAAACACCGGCTGCCGTATCCCGCATGCGTGGGTTGCGTCTGCTTCTCCGCTCTGTACTGCGCTCTAACTCATCGTCAAAATCGTGACTCATGTTTTGTACCTCATTCTCATTCCTGCCTGCTCCGGCGACCGGGTCAATAGGCGTTCTTATTAATAAAGCCTTTGAAAAATGTCAGAAACAATATCTTAAAATCAAATCCCAAAGTCCAGTTTTCAATGTAATAAAGATCGTGCTCGATCCGCTTGGTGATAGATGTATCGCCACGGTAGCCATTCACCTGCGCCCACCCGGTCATACCCGGACGTACCTGATGCTTGATCATGTAACGCGGGATCTCTTCCTTGAAGCGTTCTACAAAATATGGACGCTCCGGCCTTGGTCCCACCAGGCTCATGCTGCCAAACAGCACGTTGAACAGCTGCGGCATCTCGTCGATGCTGGTCTTGCGGATCACCCGGCCGATGGGGGTCACCCTTGGGTCGCGCTTCGTGGTCCATTCACTCTTTTCTTTTTCCGGTGCCTGCACCTCCATGGAACGGAACTTGTACATCTTAAACGGACGGTTATGCAGTCCCACCCGCTCCTGGCAGTAGATCAGCGGCCCCGGGGAGGTCAGCTTGATCAGGATAGCCGTAAGCAGCATGATCGGCGAAAACAGGATCAGGGCCACAATGGCACCAAAAATGTCGATTGCCCGTTTCATGGCCGCATTCAGCGGATCATTCAGCGGGACACGGCGGATGTTGATGACCGGAAGCCCCTGCAGATCCTCTGTATAAGGCTTTGTCGGGATCACCTTGTTGTAGTCCGGAATAAATTTGGTATGCACACCGGACTTTTCACAGACCGCTACGATCTGCTCCAGACCACCGTACTCCTTCAGGCTTAAGGTAATGGCAATTTCATCCAGACGGTTCATGTCCAGGATCGGCTTTAAATCCTTCATGGTTCCGATCACCTTGATGCCGCGGTAGTCATAGCCCCACGGCTTGTGGTCATCCAGAATGCCCCGCACCCGGTAGCCCCACTCCGGATTGGCCAGCACGCGGTCAATATAGCCCTCCGCCGCGCGGCTGTAGCCTACCAGAATGATATGCTTCTGATTGTATCCCTTTGCGCGCATGGAGCGCAGCACGGTACGAATCAGATTTCGTTCCAGCGTCTCCGCTGTAATGTTGGTCAGGAAGAAGCCGGCCATCAGTCTGGCTGAGAATTCCCTCAGGTATGGATTTTTTCTTCCTAAATAGAGGATTGTTCCAAAGAGGAACAGTCCGATGATATTGGCCTTGCAGATGTTGGCAAATTCCTGTCGTCTGCCCTGCACCCGCTTTGGCGTAAACAGATGAAAGACGGTATACAAAAGCAGATAGACCGGTATGATCACCACCAGGACCCGCATGTAAAACCAGGTCGGCAGGATACCAGCCTCAGGATCTGCTCCGAACAATCCGCTCTTCAGTGTAATAAACCAGCTGAATACATAGGCGGCTGCGATCACCAGTGCATCCAGAAGCACATGCAGCCGGTTCAGTCTGGTCTGATTATCTTTTATCATATGGTCCACCTTTATCTCTGAAATACTGTTTTCAAAATTACCAAAACAGCAACGGATCTTGCCGGCTTCCCATTTCAGGATAGTCCCCCGGCAGTATAATGGAATCGTAACGATTATACACGAATTTTCTGGATCGAAATATTAAATTTCTCTTAACTTTTCGCCGGTCCGGCCATTTTTTTCCGGATCTGGCGTCTGGAAAACTCATAAATATAGAGCGCTGCTCCGTAGATCAGCTCCCATTCGATGGCAAGATAGTTGTGAAAATCCTCTTTCCGGTACGGAACCTTCCGGGTCTTTTTTACGGTTTTGATGCCCTCTAAAACTCCGGCCACGTAATCCTTCTCAAAGCCCAGCTTCTTAAAGAAGCAGTATTTCCCGGCAATCCCCGCGGCGATCGGGATGCTGTTGATCAGAAGCTGCGGTGCCGGCATGTTCTTGTAATTTAAGTACACGTTGTTGCGGGCAGCCAGCTTCACCTTAAAGGAATTGTACTTAGAGCCGCTGGTGCCGCTTCCCACATGGAACACCTTCGCAGACGGGCAGTATAAATTATAGTATCCCGCAATCTTGGCCCGGTATCCCACATCGATATCTTCCAGATACGCAAAATGCATCTCATCGAAATAACCGATTTTCTCAAAGATCTCCCGGCGGTAAATCGCTGCTCCGGCACAGGCAGAAAAGATGTGGCACGGACGGTCATAGCGTTCGATTTCCTGTCCCACGCCCCTCTGGTAAGCCCAGCCCATGATGCTGTACATATCGCCGCCATCATCCATCAGCTCCTTATGGTAAAGCTGGATCATCTTCGGACTGACGGAAAAGATCTTCGGAGAAGCTTCTATGGCCTTTAACAGCTCGCCCACATACTCCGGCTCTGCCTCGGTATCGTTATTTAAAAGGATCACATAGGGTGTTTTTGCTGCCTTGATCCCCACATTCACCGCGCCGGAAAAGCCGGTATTGGTCTCCAGGAATATGGACGGAAGCCCGTGCTCCTTCAGCCATTCTACACTGCCGTCGGTGGAGCCATTGTCCACCACCAGCAGCTCAAAGTCACGGCAAAGCTGCTTATCCAGGGCAGCCATGCACGGCTCCATGAACTTTAAGCCGTTGTAATTCGGAATCACGATCGTTACTTTTTTCATGCGTCTTCCTCCAGCTTACTGCTCTTTGATCTCAGGCAGCTTGTACGGCTCGCCGATCTTCTCTTTTAAGAGATCCCGCAGGGAGAAATCGGACTTGCGCAGTGTCAGGTTCGGGTTGTAATACGGATCGCCGTTCTGTAAAATATCCGGCCAGCGCTTTGCCACCAGGGCCCACTCGCGGTTGAAGCGTGCCACCTTCTCCGGTGTATCCTCCAGTCCGCGGGACTTGGACTCGTAGTGATGCATCACCGCGTACGGCGCGTAAACCACCAGATAACCGGCCGCGCGCACCTTTAAGCAGAAATCCACATCATTGAAAGCCACGGCCAGCTCTTCGGTCAGACCGCCTACCTCTTCAAACACGGATTTTTTCACCATCAGGCAGGCTGCTGTCACGGCACTGTAATCCTGGGCGCACATAGCGCGGTGGAAATAGCTGTTCTCCGCCTCATGCAGACCGATAAAGGTATGGCCTGCCACGCCGCCAAAGCCGATCACCACACCGGCATGCTGGATGGTGTCGTCCTCGTAAAGCAGGCGCGCGCCCACAATACCGACCTCTTTTCGCTGGCAGAAGCCCAGCATTTCCTCAAACAGGCGCGGGGCAATGATCTCGGTATCGTTGTTTAACAGCATCAGGTATTCGCCCTTCGCAAAGGTCGCGCCAAAGTTGTTGATGGCGGAATAGTTGAACTCCCGCTCCCAGCGCACCACCCTCACCTGCGGAAACTCCTTCTGGATCTTCTCGTAATAGGCAAAGGTCTCCTGCTCGGTGCTGTTGTTCTCCACCACAATAAACTCCAGGTTTTTATAGGTAGCCCGCTCGATGATGGAACGGATGCACAGGTCCAGATCCACGCTGTGGTCCTTGTTCGGGATGATCACGGACACCAGCGGGTCGCCCTGGATTTTAAAGGTGGTATGGTAAATGCCGTAGTCCACACCCTTCTCCACCTTCTCTGCCGGAATGCCGCAGCGCTCATAATGGGCCATGATGGCTCTTGCACCTGCCTCAAAGGCGTACAGCTTGCTCTCCGGGTTGCTGGCCGTGGATTCCTGGTGACAGCGCCAGTGATACAGCACCTTCGGGATATGACAGATTTCCTTCGCGTTCTCGGTACAGCGGAAGATAAAGTCATAATCCTGCGCGCCGTCAAACTCATGGCGAAAGCCGCCCACCCGGTCTAACAGGGCTCGTTTTACCACAAATAAGTGACAGATATAGTTGACGCTGGTTAAGAGATCCGGGTTAAAATCCGGCTTAAAATGCGGGTCGAACAGCGCACCTCCGTCCATATCCAGCTTATCCTCATCGGAATAGATCACATCGCAGTCCGGATGCCCGTTGATGGTCTTTGCCACCTCATAGAGCGCATGCTCCGGGATGGTGTCGTCATGGTCGGCCAGAATGATGAAATCTCCCTTCGCCATCCGGAGGGCCGCGTTGGTGTTGCCGGAAATACCAAGGTTATCTCCCAGCTCCGACACATGGAAGCGGCTGTCCTTTCTGGTGTACTCTGCCATGACGCGGCTCACAATAGCGCCCTCACCCTTCGGGCTTCCGTTGGCCACGCATACCTCCCAGTTTCTGTAGGTCTGGGCCAGAATGGAGTCCAGCATCTCCCGCAGATATTTCTCCGGTGTCCTGTAGGCCGGAATGACGATGGATAACAGCGGCTCATACGAAAACCTTGCCTCCCGCTGGGCGGCCAGCTCCTCCTCCTTCGGACGGGTCAGCTCATACCACTCGCCATAATCATAGTCGTTGTCCAGCCCCTGCAGCTTGTGACGGGATTTTAAGAGCAGAGCCTTTAAGCCGTGCTTCTTTCCAAACTCCAGTGCCACATGCACCGTCTCCATATTCATGAGATCTCTGATCTTTTCCATGCGCTTGTGCGCCACGCTGGCGCGCTTTGCGATCAGCTCCTCATTGTATTTCACCCGGGCGGTCCTGCCGTCGCAGCGGATGACCAGCCAGTAATCCGCGCCGCGCTCATATGGGAACTGAATGTCAAAGCCATAATCACGGTCATAGACCTGCTTGTAATAGATCTGGCTCACATCGTCCCGACGAGTTGCCACGCATTTGATTTCCAGCGGCTTTTTGTTCTGGTCCAGGACCTCAAATTCCGCTTTGGACTCCGGTGTTTTTCCGATGACCCATCCGTTTAGCTGAATGGAATTTTCCCGGATCCTTACCACATCAATCTTGTATTTCATGAAATTATTTCTCCTCGAAGTTCAGACGTTCTTCTTCCACAACAAGCGGACGGTGCATCACACGCTGGTTGATGGAAAGGACATACTCGCCCACCATACCGATAAAAAAGATCTGCACCGATCCCAGAAACAGCATTCCGATGAGCATCGGCGCCATGCCTGCCGGAAAACGGTCCCACCAGATCAGCTTCATGACCAGGTAAACGATGGCTATCACCATGCTTAAGAAGGCGCTGATGGCCCCCACAAAGGTTGCCAGGCGCAGACCTGCCTTCGTATAGGAGGTCACACTGAGCATGGCCGCATCGTACAGACGGTAGAAATTGTTGTGGGTCTTTCCTGCCCGGCGTTTCGGCTGCTCGTAAGGGATTTCCTTGCGCTTATAGCCAAGCTCTGCCACGATGCCCCGCAGAAACGGAGTCGGGTCATCCAGGTTCCGTAAAACCTCAATAAAGTCTCGGTCATAAAGCCCGGAGCCGGTAAAATGCTCGATCTGCTCCACGTCAGACAGCCGCTTGATGGTCTTATAATAAAAGCTTCTGAGGGCATACATGATCTTGTTTTCCTTGCTGCTGGTCTTAATGCCGATGACGATCTTGTAGCCCTCCTCCCAGGCCTTCACATATTTCGGGATCATATCCACCGGATCCTGGAAATCTGCCACCATCTCAATGACGCAGTCTCCGGTCACCTGCAGCATGCCGTAATACGGAGAATTGAACTGTCCGAAATTGCGGGCGTTGAAAATTGCCTTGATCTTCGGGTTCTCTGCGCAGAGCCTGCGCAGGATCGGGCGGGTTTCATCGGTTGAATCATTGTCGATGAACACCAACTCGTAGTCGTACTGAGGCAGATCCCGTGTCAGGGTCTCCAGCACTGCCTTGCTGATGGCCTCTACATTTTCCTGTTCATTGTAGCAGGGGATCAGCACACTGATCTTTTTCATAATCATTTCCTTCCAAAGTTGTATATTGTTTTCTTATCCAAGCATCCGCCGGATCCCCTCCGCAAAGGAGATCTGCTCCTTCCAGGTTCCACCGGTCAGCCTCCTGAGGTTTTCATTGACCGGACAGATGGAGAGTGCCCCCTCCTTCGCCTGGACAAAGCTTCCGTATTCCAGATTTCCATTTCCACCGCAGAGACTGTGGATCTCCTCCACAAAATCCCGCAGCACCCGGGTATCCTCCGAAGCCACGTTCACCGCATGGCACTCGCCCCGGTGGCTGTCGCTGTAACGGTACAGCTCCACCACAGCGCGGGAGGCATCCTCAATGTCCATAAAATTCCAGCGGTGGCGGCAGGCGCTTAAGGAGACGGTCTTTCCCTCCGGCAGCTCCCGGGTCAGCGTGGAAATGATGGACCACGGATGATCTCCTTTTCCGTAAACACTGAAAAACCGCAGATGATAGTAAGTCAGCTGCAGCTCCCGGCATAACTGCTTCGCCTGTTCAAAGAAAGCCAGCTTTGCCTTTCCGTATTCATTGACCGGATGGCAGTCCATGGACTCCTCCATGGTGCCGTCGGCCGTGATCCCGTACTCCACACGGGAGCCGGCATCCATAAACACCTGACATCCCAGAAGTCCTGCCGCCTCCATGCAGCGCAGGGAGCCGTCAATGTTTAACTTCTGTACCGCGGGAGAATCGATCTCCTGGCGGTTCACGCCGCGCCACGCAAAATGTAAAAACGCGTCGGCATGGCCGATCTGCGGCACACACTCCACCGCCTGATCCATCTGTGCCGGGATCCGGTGCAGATGCTCATGAACCGGAAGACAGTCTGTTTTCTGAGACTCCGGGCGCACCAGGCAGTATACCTCTGCGCCTGCCTCCAGAAAACGCTTCGCCACATGGCTTCCGATAAAACCGGTGGCTCCGGTCATCACGATCCGTTTCCCTGAAAGCTCTGTCATAGTTCCTCCATCCCTGCGTCCTCTCCGCGGCCTGGATCTGCCGCAGAGCTCCGCCTGTGCTTCTATAAGTGTTCGATCCGGTTAGTGCGGAGTGTCATAATCTCCACCTTTCCGCCGAACCTTGTCTTTATGATTCCCGCAATCTCATCGGTATAACCCGGTGCCACAATGAGCACCGCATCCACCGGTTCCTCAAAATAATGATCCGGCGGCACGATCGGCACATGGGAGGCCGGCGCAAACCGCCCCTGCTTAAATGGGGCAGAATCAATGATATAGGCCAGATGCTTTCCAAGCTCCGAAGTCGATGCCAGGGTAAAGCCCTGATGGCTGGCACCCCACATGGCAAGTCGCCTGCCCTCGCGGGCCAGACGCCCGGTCAGAGCACACACCTCACCCGTCACAATCTCATGGCCTTCCATCAGATGGGCGATGATGCCGGCATCTGCTCTGGCACAATCTGCCACAGCTTTCCGGTCATCCGCACTTTCGGCAGATGCCTCTGGCATTGCCGTCTTGCGCACGATCATGGACAGGGTATCGCGGTTGATCATTTCCTCCTCGAGCACCGCAAAGCCGCAGTGGTTCAGCAGCGCCCGCAGCGTATCGAAGGTGTAATAGGCAATGTGGTCCCGGATCAGCTCGTAATAGCTGCCCTTCTCCAGGATATATTCCAGGCTCGGCACCGTCACAAGTCCCATGCCGTCCTCTGCCAGATTGTTCCAGATGGCCTTCAGCATGATATCCGGTCTTGGCTGATGCTCTAAAAAGTTAAAGGATAAAAATACATCAAAGGGCTTCTCCGGCACACTCCAGCCGCTCTCCGGCAGCATGGAGGCCTCCGGGGAATGACCGAAATGCTGATCCTCCCGCTCCGGAAATTCTCTCCAGACATGAAGTCCCTCCTTCTGCGCAGTCTCCACCAGATCTGCTCTGTGCTCCATTCCGTAGATTTCCACCGGAAACTCCTGCAAGAATTTCAGGAACTCTCCCCGTCCGCAGCCGGCCTCAAAAAACGTTTTCCCCTCCAAATGGTAGGTCTCGATCAGGTGACGGTACTGTGCCGTGCGCAGCTCCCGCATGGTAGAAGACCCGCCGCCTGCCCGGATCACATCCCGGTAATAGGGCACCGGCTCACAGTCAAACTGGACCAGGCCGCAGCCGCTGCACTGGCGCAGCTGAAGGGTCACTCCCTTATCCTGCTGCACGGAAGCAGCATCCGGAATATCCTGGGCAGAAGCCGGGGCAGATGTCAGCTCAAAGAGGCTTGCTTCCGGCAGAAGCTTCCCGCAGGCTATGCAATGTTTCATAAATTCCCTCCGCAAATGTTCTGGCAGGCCGCCAGGAGGTTTCCTGCAGGATCCGGCTGATATCCGGCATCAGGTCTGCCGGCCCCTCCGCGTTCTGCGGACGCTCTCCATAGCTGTAGCTTCCACGATATCCGCACAGGGCATACATTTCTTCAATGTAGCTCCGAAGCGGCCGCGTATCGCTGCTGCCAATATTGTAGACACCGGCCGGGGCTTCCGTAAGCAGGGAAACCAGGGCCGCTGCCGCGTCATCGATATAAAGAAAATTCCAGTTCTGTGTACATTCCCCAAGCTTCATGCTGCCGCCCTCCTGCCAGGTGCGCAGGCAGGACTGCACCAGAGACCAGGGATGGTCCCCCGGACCGTACACACTGTATATCCTCGTATGAATATACTCCATATTCTTCTGTTTGCAAAGTATTTTTGCTTTTTCGCAAAAATCCACCTTTGCCTTGCCATATTCAGACACCGGATGACAGGGCGTATCCTCCGCCACTGTCCGGTGCCAGACTCCGTACTCTGCCTGGGAACCGGTAAATAAAAAACGGTGGCAGCCAAGCGCTGCCGCTGCCTCCACCGCATCCAGGGCATAGGTGACATTGCGCTGCTGCACATCCCGCTTTGTGCGGTTGTCGCTGCCCGCGCCATCCCAGCCAATATGGACCCAGGCATCCGCCAAAAAGCCGTGGAGCGTCCGGATCTCTGCCAGATCCAGCGGGCAGATGCTAAGACTTCCCGGAGTATTTCCGGCTTCTATCGTTTCCAGATGCTTCATGTTAGACGAAGCGGGGCGGACCACCGCAAAAACCCGGTGCCCCGCCTCCATTAATTTTTTCACTGTTGCCGCGCCGATAAAGCTTGTTGCGCCTGTTACTACGACCTGCATTATTTCATCCTCGGAATGATCATCAGTTTGTCCATCTCCTCATCCGGAAGGAATGGGGAAAGGTCCTCAAGCGGCGGAGATACTAACGTACCGTCCGGCAGACGCTTTGCGGAGGACTTCGGTTCAAAATTCTGGTCCATGGTCACAAAGAATTCGCAGATGACCGGCCCGTCCACAGCCAGGGTCTTTTCCACAGCCTCTGCCAGTTCCTCATTGTGATGTGCCGCAATATATGGATAGCCGTAAGCCCAGGCCAGCTTTTCCATATCCGGGAAGCTTAAGTCATGGCTGTCGGTACCGATTCCCACTAACGGCTCGCCAAAGAAGTTCTTCTGGGTCTGGCGGATGGAATGGTAGCCGCCGTTATTGATCAGGAAGATCTTGATCGGCATCCTGTGATGGATGATGGTCTGCAGCTCCTGCAGGTTCATCTGAATGCTTCCGTCACCGGTTACAAGAATAATATCATGGCGACTGTAGCCGTCTCCCTCATGCTCCGGGTCGTGAGCTGCCATGCAGGCGCCGATCGCCGCAGGCAGGTCGTAGCCCATAGATGCGATCGCGGAATTGGATAAGAAGCGCTGTCCCTTTTTCATAATATAGCCATGTCCGCCGACCACACAGGCAGAACCATTGCCGACTACGGTGATCTGGTCCTCACTTAAGCGGCTGCTGATCGCCTCGATCACCGCGTAAACGTTCGCTTCATGATCTGGATCCGGCTTCAGTTGTTCTTTACGAATGGTAGGATATTTCTCCCGGTACATACGGCAGGTCTCACTCCAGGTCATGCCCGGCAGGCCCTCTCCACCGTCAAATACCGGCTTTTTATCGTATTCCTCCCGAAGGACCGCTGCCATGGTTTCCATCAGATCCTTTGCGTCCGCATGGACCGGCATATCCACATGTACACTCGGCTTCTTTAATTCCTCCGGGTCTACATCATTCATGATCACATATGCCTCGCGGGCCCAGGTCTTGTAATTGTAGCCCACCTGGCGGATGCTTAAACGGCTTCCGACAGAAAATACCAGGTCACTGTTCTGGACCGCCAAATTGCCCGGCCGGTCACCCAGATTGCCCGGTCTGCCCACGTACCACGGACAGTCATCGTACATACAGTCATTGGCATTCCAGCCTACTACTGCCGGGATCCCCAGTCCGTCTGCCACTTCCATAAACGCGTCAAACGCTCCTGCAATACGGATTCCGTTTCCGGCGTACAGAACCGGACGTTTTGCGTTTCGGATCTTCTCGATGATCTCTTTTGCCAGTTCTCTGGAAACCGGAGCCGGAAGTACCTGACGGTGCTCGCCCTTTCCGGCATAATCCTCCGCAATGGCGTGAGGCGGCTCTACCACACTGGTTCCCTCTGTTCCATGCACGCCTGCAAGGACCGCTTTCTTTTCTTTCTCCTCGGTTGCTCCCGCAAATACGGCTGCGCCAGAGGTATGATCCAGCCCTACGGTATGCAGGGCCCATCCGGTGCCGCCCGCCTCATAATCTGCGGCGTCAAAGCCGACCAGCTGTTCTGTGTCTACATATGCGCCCTGCACATCCAGCGGGATATCCAGCCAGGCCGGACCCGGACGTCCGGAGTAGGCCAGATAAATAGCCTTTTCCAGACAGTAGCGAATGCGCAGCGGGTCAATGACCATCTCGCTGTACTTTGTCATGCAGTCAATGGATTTCACAATATCAAATTCCTGGTCACCCATAGCGCGGATGCCCACGCCGGACCAGCGGGCCGTGGTGTCGTAACGGACCTGACCGGATAAGATCAGCATAGGAATGGAATCCAGCCAGCCGCCCACCACTCCGGTGATGGCATTGGTACCGCCGGGGCCTGTGGTCACACACAGCGCTCCGATCTTGTTGTGGATTCTGGCATATGCCTCTGCCGCAATGGCGCAGGCCTGCTCATGATGCTGATACAGGCAGTGCAGCCCTTCCTGATGCCCCAGTGCATCGTTTAAATGCATGGCACCTCCCCCCGTAACCGTAAAGACCTGATTGATGCCTGCCTCTACCAGTTTCCCGGCAATGTAGTTGGATACTTTGATCTTCATTGGGAATCTCCTCCTGTTGTGTTTTGTATGAATCCTGTACGGCTCATATGCCGTTTTCTTTCTCTCCAATGCTACTAGTATACCATACATTCCCTTATCCTGCATCCCAAAATCTCGACTGGCAGAGCGTGGCTGGATTTCCAGTAACCTTCACTTTTCAAGCTGTATCAAATCCGCTATAATCACCACCGTAATGCAACTGCGGATCTTCGGCCAACGTTCCACAAGCAAAAAGGAGAAATAAAAATCATGAACAAACATTACAAATTACTGGCTGTATTATCCACCGCTGCGGCAATGTCAGCGGCAACCCCTGCACTCGCTCTTTCCATTCCGGGAAGCGTTTCCACCGTGCTGGCAGCAACCGCCGGCTGGCTGACCGAGGACGGCGAGCTCCGCTACAGAGACAGCGAGGGCTACTACCTGACCGATTCCTGGAAAAAGAAGGACGGCGAGTGGTATTACTTAAACGAGGACGGCTACATTTCCCGTTCCTGCATGATCGATGAGTATTATGTAAACGAGGAAGGACGTCGCGTGATCAACCAGTGGATCAGCGAGGCGAATGAGGACGAATGGGACTCTGATGCTCCGGACACCTACTGGTACTACTACGGAAAAGACGGAAAAAGCGTGGTCTCCAAATGGCAGGAGATTGACGGAAAAAACTACTATTTTAATGAAGAGGGCCACATGCAGACCGGCATGCTGGAGTTAGACGGCGCCACCTACTACCTTGGTGAGGAAGGCGACGGCGCCATGAAAACCGGCTGGATCGAGCTGGAAAATGAGAACGAGGAGCTGGATCAGGATACCGTATGGCATTTCTTTGACAGCAACGGACGCATGGTTATGAACCAGATCGACCGTAAGATCAACGGTTCCTGCTACACCTTCCAGAACGGTATCCTGCAGACCGGATGGTTCCGCCTGCCGGAGACTGCTCAGGCATCTGCAGACGCACAATCCGATCCTGACGCTGAGACTGCAACCGGTTCCGACGCACAATCCGCTGAAATAAACAGCGCACTCCCGGCTATCGCCTCCTACCAGTTCTATGAGGAGGACGGCAAGCGCGGCAACGGCTGGTACCAGATGGAGGGAGCTCCGGAGATCAGCGAAGAGGGCGAAGCCTTCATCTTCTATATCAAGAAAGGACGCCCGTACTATGCAGCAACCGGCGTACAGGTATTTACCGTAGACGGCAGACGCTTTGGCTTCAATGAGCGCGGAGAGCTGCAGACCGGCCTTCAGAGCGTGATCACCGAGGACGGCCAGACCGCAAACTACTACTTTGGCGATGACGGTGTCATGAAGACCGGCAAGCAGACCATTTACGATGAGGATCTCGGTGAAAACCAGACCTGGTTCTTCTACACCGACGGCGGCAATAAGGGCCGTGGCTTCCACGGTGTCCGCGACAACAATGTCTATGTACAGGGACTTCGCCTGGATGCAGACCGGGACCTGCGCTATGCACCGGCACAGCTGGATGGCGTATCCTACCTGGTAGGCACCAACGGCGCCATCCAGAAAGCATCCTCCTCTTCCAAATCCGCCGCAAAACCGGAGCTTGGAAACGGCTTCAAGGATGTGAAGGATTCCAACGATAAAATCTGGACCGTTGACGTAAACGGAATCATCCAGCAGTAACCCGCAAACATCATTTCATCCGTTCAAACCGGCACCGGAGCCGCTTCCCATCTGCTTTGGGCTGCGGTCCCGGTGCTTTCTTTCTATAAAAAACGCCGTTCATAACATTTTTCTTACGATTTCTCCGATTTCCTTACAATGCCTCCATGCCTCTTGTCAGCCTATACTTCGGCTGTTATAATAAATTTGCAGAGAGAGAAAGGATGATCACTATGAAGAAAAAAGCAGGACTCACCCTCATCTTAACCATCCTGTGTTTTCTGATGAGCGCATTCCCTGCCATGGCAGGTGAGTGGCACAAAACCGCAGAAGATCAATATCAATATATTAAGGACGACGGCACCAAGGCCACCGGGCTCCTGGAACTAAAGGACGGTACCTACTATCTCGACGATAAAGGCAACCGCAAAACCTCTTACTGGCTCCGCTATAAGGGCGACTGGTATTTCTTCGGTGAAGACGGACAGATGGTCACCGATTCCTGGGTTGACAATTATCATGTCAGTGAAGACGGACAGATGGATAAGATGCGTTAAGAGCAGACAAAAAACAAAAACAGCGGACGCGCCTAGTGGCGTGCATCCGCTGTTTTTGTTTTCCCTGTTTATTTCTGAATATCAAAGGTCATGTAGGTATCTGCCGGAATATCGGTCTCGTACATCGGCTCACCCTTAGCTTCATAAGCACTCTTCTCATAAATCTTTAAGTGCGTCTCACGGTCCTGGAAAAATCCGCCGAAGGTGTCCGCACCGGACTCTCCGTAATTGTAATCCTGAACCGCTGCCTCATCGTTGATGCTCTTAAGCACGGCATCCGCATACTCTGCGGCGTCTTCCCCACTGGTACCGTCCTTCACCACAATGGTCACATCGATCAGGGACTTGTCCTCATCGATCGTAAAATCGATGGAATCTGCCATCGGATAATCATTTTCATCCAGACAGATCTCATCCACCTCATCGCGGAACTGGTCCATATCCAGCTCGATGTTGTTATAAATGTTGAAATCCGGTGATTCCGCTTCACTGGCATCCGGCTGAACGATGTTGCTCTTGGTGCATCCGCATAAAAGCACCATGCAGCCTGCTGCTACAAGCAGTGCTCTTTTTCCCATTTTTATCATGATTGATTTCCTCCTGTAAAACATAAAGCAGGTATCATTATATACGAAAGCCGCCGGTTTGAACAGCAGCTTTCGAAAAATGTAATAAAAATGTGATAAAAAATTCCCTATCCAAGAACAATCAGACGTGCTACCGCCAGCGGATCATCTTCCGGGAAGGACTGCATGCACACCAGGATATCCCTGATCTGCTGTCCGTCCATACCAAGCATGGCAGCAATCTGATCGGCCGGATGCCCGCCCGCCGAAAGCTCCCGGATCTGCTTCACCCGGTCTGCCATTGTCTCCAGCTGCTCCTTAAGTCCGTCTGCGCCAGCCAGTCCCTCCCGGTCTGCCTCTGCCGGTTCCTCCTCCAGGAAGTCTTCCAGCCGAAGCTCCTTTTTCCCGGTATCTTCTCTATAGTACTCCTCTGACAGTTCCCAGTCTTCTGCCTGGCCTGTTTTTTTCTGATTCTGCATTGTTTCTCCTCCTTACTATCCTTCCATCTGCCGCCCCAGAAATCCGGCCGCAGTGGAAACCAGCCGAAGCTCCGCTTCGCCCAGTCTGGCTTTCGGGTCCCGGCTTAAGAGCGCCACCGCCCCAATGGGATCTCCCTCGCAGATGATCGGCACGATCACCTCTGCCACCACGCCGTCCATCTCCTCACCTGCGACCGGAATAAATTCTCTTGTATCCTTCTCAGCCACCACAGCTTCCCGCTCATGGATCACCTGCTCCAGCTGCCTGCTGATCATCTTCTGCAGCATGTCCCGCTTCGGTCCGCCGGAAACAGCGATCACCTGGTCACGGTCCGTGATGCAGACCAGCATACCGGTAGACTGCGCCATAGACTCCGCGTACTGAGTGGCAAATGCCGCCAGCTCAACCATGGGAGAATATTTTTTCAGGATGATCTCTCCCTCCCGGTCTGTAAAGATTTCCAGCGGAGTGCCCTCCCGCAGTCTCAGCGTTCTTCGTATCTCCTTCGGAATCACGACACGTCCAAGATCATCGATCCTTCTCACAATTCCTGTAGCTTTCATAATGCTCCTCCTGCATAATTTCCATATCGTGTGTCTTATGGATAGTATGCGGAGGGCTTCAAAATTTATGCACCGGAGCTGTCCCGAACTATTCACCGAGCTGAATGATCTGTCCCAGGATCGTCCGGGCAAGCTCCATCATGGCCTGGCAGTCCTTCTGTCTGTTTCTGCGGTCCACATACAGAAAATACGGCTGCTCTGCCATCACAAACCGGAGTTCATCTCCGTAGGAAGCAACCAGCTCCGGAATGCCGGCTGTGTTCAGCTTTGCATTCGGATACATGGTCAGGCGAATCTCCTGACGGTTGATGCGCACCTCCGTCACATAGGCTCTGTGAGCCATGGCCTTTAAAAGCGCTACCTGCAAAAGATTCGCCACTGCTTTCGGAATATCGCCAAAGCGGTCCATCAGCTCATCCTGCATATCCAGGTATTCTTCCTCATTCTCAATGCCGGAAATGCGCTTATATACATCCAGCTTCTGATACTCATTCTTAATGTAGGAAAACGGGATATAGGCATCCACATCGCACTCCACGGTGGACGCAAAATCCTCCGTCTCATCCCGGCGGCCCTGGATAGCCTGCACCGCCTGATTTAACAGCTTACAGTAAAGATCATAGCCGACCGCTTCCATATGCCCGTGCTGCTCTGCACCCAGTACGTTTCCCGCACCGCGGATCTCCAGATCCCGCATGGCAATCTTAACGCCAGAGCCCAGCTCCGTAAACTCACGGATGGCCTGCAGACGCTTCTCTGCCTCTTCCTTTAAAAGCTTGTCGCGCTTATACATCAGAAACGCATACGAGGTACGGCTGGAACGGCCCACACGGCCCCGCAGCTGATACAGCTGGGAAAGTCCCATGCGGTCCGCATCCTGAATGATCATGGTATTGGCATTGGGGATATCCAGCCCCGTCTCAATGATGGTGGTGGATACCAGCACATCAATGTCACCATTCACAAAATCCAGCAGAATCTGCTCCAGCCTGTGCTCCGGCATCTGCCCGTGGGCGTACACCACCGTAGCATCCGGTACCAGCTCCTGCACATGGTGCGCAACCTCCTCAATATCCTTCACGCGGTTGTATACATAGTAAACCTGACCGCCCCGGGCCAGCTCGCGGTTCACCGCCTCACGGACCATCTCATCGTTGTGCTCCATGACATAGGTCTGGATCGGGACACGGTCCACCGGCGGCTCCTCCAGCACGCTCATATCGCGGATGCCCACCAGACTCATATGAAGGGTCCGCGGGATCGGTGTTGCCGTCAGAGTCAGCACATCCACGTTTTCCTTCATCTGCTTGATCTTTTCCTTGTGGGCCACACCGAAGCGCTGCTCCTCATCAATGATCAGGAGCCCCAGATCTTTGAATTTCACATCCTTCGAAAGAACCCGGTGCGTACCAATGACAATATCCACCTGGCCCTTCTTCAGATCTTCGATCGTCTTTTTGATCTGCCCCGGTGTGCGGAACCTTGACATCAGCTCAATCCGCACCGGGAAGTCCTTCATGCGCTGTACAAAGGTATTGTAATGCTGCTGCGCCAGAATGGTGGTCGGCACCAGGTAGACCACCTGCTTACTCTCCTGCACCGCCTTAAACGCTGCCCTCAGCGCAATCTCCGTCTTGCCGTAGCCCACGTCACCGCAGATCAGCCGGTCCATGATCCGGCGGCTTTCCATGTCCCGCTTGGTATCCTCAATCGCGGTGATCTGATCCTCCGTTTCATCGTAGGGGAACAATTCTTCAAACTCCTGCTGCCATACGGTATCTTCCCCGTACTGGTAGCCGCCCAGCTCCCGGCGCGCCGCATAGAGCTGCACCAGATCCTTCGCGATCTCTTTCACCGCAGTCTTCACCTTCGCCTTGGTCCGGTTCCACTGCTCACCGCCCAGCCTGTTCAGCTTCGGTGCCTTCGCGTCAGAGCCCGCATACTTCTGAATGCCGTCCAGACGAGTGGCCGGAAGGTAAAGACTTCCGTTGTCCGCGTACTCCACCTTCAGGTAATCCTTGATAACGCCGTCCCGCTCAATCTTCTCAATCCCACGGTAAATGCCAAGTCCGTGGTCCTCATGCACCACGTAGTCCCCCACCGAAAGCTCGGAAAAGCTCTGAATCTTCCTTCCCTCATAGGAAGTCTTCTTACGCCTGCGCTTTTTCTTCTCTTTGCCGAACATATCACCTTCCGTGATGACCGCAAATTTGATCTGCGGATAGGCAAAGCCCCGGTGCAGATTGCCGAAGGCAACCAGGATCTCTCCCGGCTGCACCTCCCGGCTCTCATCGTCCGTACAGAAAGCGCTCAGACTGTACTCCCGCAGATCTTCCGCCAGACGGCTGGCACGGGTACGGGAACCGGACAAGAGGATCACCCGGTATCCCTCCTTCTTCCAGCCTGTCAGGTCTTTGATCAGCATCTCAAAGCTGTTCTGATAAGAATTCATGTTCCTGACATCAAAGAAAAAACGCTTCTCCGTCGTCATGCCCGGAAGCTTCTGTTCCAGACCGGTCAGATACACCGTATCCTTCCGCTGTGCCCTGACCAGGATCTCCCGCACCGGGTACAGCAGTCCGGTCTGTCCGGGAAGCAGGTAGCCTTTCTCAAGCCGGTGCTCCATACTCTCCCGGAACTCCAGTTCCACCGCCTCGCCCTGTTCCTTCAGGCGCAGCGGCTCATCCAGAAAGATCATGCTCCGCTCCGGATCAAAGTAATCCAGAAACGAAACGGTTTCTTTATTAAAATACGAAATCCAGGCATCCAGTCCGGTCTGTTTCCAGCCCTCCCCGATGCCCTCCGTCAGTTCCTTTACAATCCCGCTGATGCGGTATGCTTCCTCGGTATTCTGCTGTGCTCTCAGCTTCTCCGCAAAGGCCTTTGCCTCACTGCGGATCCGCTCAATGCCTTCCCTGGCCTGCTTCTTTGTCAGCACGATTTCGGTGGCCGGATAAATGTCAATCTCATCCAGCTGCTCAATAGAGCGCTGGCTCTCCAGGTCAAAGGTACGGATGGAATCCACCTCGGTGTCCCAAAGCTCAATACGCACCGGGAGCTCCTCCGTCAACGGATAGATGTCCAGAATGCCGCCCCGCACGGAAAACTGTCCCATACCGTCCACCTGCGGCATACGCTCATAGCCAAGTTCAGCCAGACGGAGCTTCCAGGCTTCCAGGTCCAGCTCCTGTCCGGTTTCCAGATGAAGCACCTGCTCCTGCATGCAGCGCAGCGGAAGCAGATGGTCCATCAGGCCGTCCATGGTGGTCACCACGACACCGTTTTGATCCTCCATCAGATGGCGCAGAACCTGCAGCCGCTCCCTGGTGAGCAGATTTCCGTGGATATCCGCACTGTAAAACAGCAGATCCTTCGCCGGATACAGCCAGACATTGTCCCGGAAGCAGCCGAAATCATCGTAAATCTCCCGTGCCCTGGCATCATCATATGTTACCACAAGCTTCCACGGCCGGTCTGCCACGGTTTCCTGCATCAGATGCACCTTCTGGGAATCCAGACAGCCGCTGACCTGCACCGGCCCTTTCTTCTTTTTCAGACACTCCTGAAGTTGTTCAAACTCCGCCAGCTCCGTAAGTGGATTTGCAAATACTCTGCTCATGATACCTACTCCGCTTTCTTTTTGGCATTATAATGATTCATGGCACGCTCCGCTCCGGTTGTCATCATCATGACCGCAGCCTCAGCCGCCTCGCCAAACGCCTCATCCATGATCTTCTGCTCCTCTGCTCCGAAACGGCTCAGCACATAATCTGCCAGATCCATCTTCGGCGGCTTCGCGCCCACGCCCACCTTGATGCGCGGAAACTCCTGGGTGCCCAGGTGCGCAATGATGTTCTTGATTCCATTATGCCCGCCGGCGCTTCCCTTTAACCGGATGCGCAGCTGTCCCGGCTCCAGACTGATATCATCGTAAATGACAATGATATTCTCCGGGTCGATCTTATAATAATCCACCGCCTCGCGGATGCTCTCGCCGCTTAAGTTCATAAAGGTCTGAGGCTTTAAGAGAAGCACCTTCTCCCCCTCGATCACGCCCCTGCCGCACAGCGCCTTGTGCTTGCGGTCGCTCACATCAATATTATATTTGTCCGCCAGCACATCGATCACCGAAAAGCCAACGTTATGTCTCGTTTTATCATATTCCCGTGTGGGATTCCCAAGTCCTGCAATTAAATACATCATTTTATCCTTCCTATGCTGCTTTCTGTAAACATGGTTTTTTATAAATATAGAATAGCAAAATTCGGAATGTATTGCAATGAGAACGGCCCGACAAACTTTTAGATACCAGAAAAGCACCGGGAGCATTCGCTCCCGGCGCTTTCTCTGTAATTCTTATGGTTGAAAACGATTCCATTACTTATCGTCTTCGCGTTTCTTGGTCACTGCCACAAATGCTGCAAGCATCATGCTGGACAGGAAGAATACCAGTCCGTTTGTTCCGCTCTGGCCGGTCTTCGGAAGTGCTGCTAACGGCACATCCTCATCGTCGATCATAAGCAGATTGTCTGCTCCGTCTTCGTTCGGCAGGTTTGCTAACGGAACTGCATCCGGGTCAATGGTTACGGTTGTTGTTCCAGGGCCGCCGGACGGTGTAGAACCGTTGTCTCTCGGACCAGAAGAACTTCCGCCGCCACCACCACCACCGCTGTTGCCGCCACCCGTGGTTCTGGTCGGGATGTCGCCGGTGGTTCCGGTTTCTGTTTCCGTTCCAATGCTTGCTGTTGCTGCATTGACAAACTTCTTATTGGTTACATCTGCACTTGTTACCGTGTAAGTTGCCTTCAGGGTAACTGCTTCGCCAACCTTTAAGGTTGCGATTGTTGCTGTACCATTTGCATTCAGCATATAACCGCTGCCTGCCTTTAACTCAGCACCGCTTAACAGATCTGCTACAACGATGTCATTCAAAGTCTGATTTCCGGTATTCTCTACCTTGATGTCAAACTCTGCTGTTTCACTGCTGCGGAAGTATCCTCTGGACGGAAGATTGGTGACGGTCTTGGTTACCTTCCAGTTTGCATCTGCATCAACCTTCGGGATATCCGGGGTCTCGCCTTCTTCCTTCTTCGGATTATCCGGATTCTGCGGATCAGTCAGTTCTGCGACTGCCACGTTCTTGAAGTGTTCTTTGCGTAAATCTGCTTCGGTTACAGTATGCTCAGCCTTAATTGTAATCGATGCGTTTTCTGCAAGGCCATTCACAACTGCTGCTGCCAGTCCGGTTGCAGCGTCTGTAGTTACATCGTAGCCAGCACCCTCCAGAATGGTGGTGTTCTCTAACTGATCCACTACACGGAAGTTTCCTAATACGGTATTGCCGGTATTGGTTACCGTAATATCGAAGGTCACTTTCTCGCCTGCTGCATACTTGCCATCTGCTGCTGCAGCTTTACTGGTTACAGTTTTCTGTACCTGCACTCCCTTAGTCGGGATGGTATCGGTCTCTGCCGGATTCTCCGGTCCTTCCGTTTCCTTATCAGGATCTGTCGGATCCGGAACTTTGGAAGTAACCGTTACAGTATTCTTAAAGTTCTTATTCGCAACATCTGCCTTAGTTACCACATGGCTTGCGGTAATGGTTATCTCAGCGTTAAGCGGCAGATCTGCGATCACTGCCTTGTTGTTATCTACAACATAGCCTGCGCCTGCTTCAATGGTAGTATCTGCCAGCTCATCGGTTACCGTAACTTTGCTCAGTGCAAGGTTTCCGGTATTCTTAACCTTAATCTCGAAACGGACAGTGTCACCTTCTACGAAACCTTCTCCGCCTGCCGGAAGATTGGTTACGGTCTTGGTAATTTCCATAGCCGGTCTTCTGGAATCAATGGCGATCGGATCGGTCTCATCTTCTCCAGTTACCTTGCCATCCGGTTTCTTCGGGTTCTCGGTCTTTGCTGTTGCGGTTGCTTTGTTTGTAAAGCTTGTGTTGCCAAGATCTGCTGCTTTTACTGTGTAAGTTGCTTTCACATCAACCGAAGCACCTGCTGTTAATACAGCGATGGTTGCGGTTCCGTCTGCATTCACAGTATACTCACCTGTATTGGCAACAATGGTTGCACCGTTTAACTCGTCTTTTACAATTACGTCTTTCAGATCCGTATTACCAGTGTTGGTTACCTTGATGTTAAATTCCATCACATCGCCAAGCTCAAATACAGTCTTCGGAGCGGTCGGAGCCTTGACAGTCTTTTCAACTTTCAGTCCATCTTCATAGATGTGGAAGTCTGCCGGGATCCAGGTAATCTTATAGTTTGCATTTGCTGCTGCGTCAGTCTCCGTAACGGTAACTGCATCTTTGTAAGTACCTCTTGCCTCATCAGTGCCAGCACCCGGTCTGGTTACCTTGAAAGCAAGCTTATCACCCGCTACTACTTCACCGCTTGTTACGGTTGCGCCAAAAACAGTTTCCGGACGGATCCATCTCATAATTCTCGTCACAACACCAGGAGTAGAGATATAGTCTTCCGGATCAGCCTCACCAACATACTTGGATGCTTCATCTGCAGTAATGGTGATTTCTCTCGGATCTACCGTTAAGGTTCCCTCAACTGTGTCAATCTCGTAGTTCTTTTCCTTGGTGCCATCATTCAGCGTGTAAGTAAAGGTGTTCTTACTATTTCCAGCATTGGTCTGGCTTCCGGTCACCTTGTAGGTTGCACCTTCGCCATCCGCAAATCCATCTCCGGATACTGCTACGGAATCGTTGGTTAATGCATTTCCGTCATAGGTCTTCTGATCGGTTGCACTGGTCAAGGTTACCTGTCTCTTTGCAATCTCCAGAGAACCATCGGTTACGTTGAAGATTACATTGCTGTAGTTTCCGTTGGTATTCGCAAAATCACTTGCCTTCAGCCCCATTGAGTAGGTTCCGGCTTCGGTCTTAGACAGTGTGCCATTTCCATTGAAGCTGAAATCGCCTTCTGTATAGGCCGGGTTGCTGATGGAAACATCATAACCGGTTACCGTCATTTCTGCTCCATCGTAGGTCTTGCTACCTGTATGACCGGTAATGGTTACGATAATTTCATCTGCACTCGGAGATACGGTCAATGTCCCGGCGTTCTTGGTAATCTCGTAGTTCTTTTCCTTGGTGCCATCCTTCAGCGTGTAAGTAAAGGTATTATCACTGGTTCCTGCAGTTGTCTGTGTACCAGTTACCTCGTACGTTGCGCCTTCACCGTTTGCAAATTCATCTCCACCAACGGTTACATTGCTGTTGGTCAGCGGTGTTCCATCATAGGTCTTACTGTCAGTTGCACTTGTCAATGTTACATTTCGTTTCGTGATGGTTAAGGTTCCATCTACAATCACGAATCGAACGTTTTTAAAGTTGCTGCTGTTGTTGGTAAAGTCCGTTGACTCCAGACCCATATGGTAAGTATCAGCATCGATTCCGGTCACAATCTTATGGGACGCATCTCCGGTGAAGCTGAAGTCACTTTCATGATACAGGCCATTGCTGATTTCGGTGACATCATAACCCTCCGCTTTGTGTTCCTGGCCGTCATACTTGGCAGAATTGCTATGCTCTGTAATGGTCACAACTACTTCATCAGCGATCGGTTTTATCTCTAAGCTACCTTCCTGCGGTGTGATGTTGTAGTTGTCTGCCTTTGTTCCCTCATTCAGGGTGTAGGTAAAGGTATTCGGTTTCGTACCAACATTGGTAATGGTTCCGGTTACATCGTAAGTTGCGCCGTCATTCTTTACGAATCCATCGCCACTTACCGTTACAGTGTCATTGGTCAATGCGGTTCCATCATAAACCTTTTCAGCATCTGCACTGGTCAGGGTAACATCACGTTTTGTGATCGTCAGCTTACCGTCTTCTTTCACTACAAACTCTACATTGGCAAAGTTGCCATTGCTGTTTGCGAAGTTCTCCGCTTTCAGACCCATATTGTAAGTGTCAGCATCCGTTCCCTTCGCCTCTGCCTTGCCGCTGAAAGTAATATCCTTTTCCGTATACAGGCTGCCTGCCGGAATCGTTACATCATAACCAGTTACGCTATGCTCATCTCCGTCGTACTTAACGGTTTCAGTGTGACCCTTGATAGTAACGGTAATCTTTTCAGTTACCGGAGTAACTTCCAGTTTGCCATAGACTAGTTCAATGTCGTAGTTTTCAGGCTTGGTATTTCCATTCAGATTGTAGGTGAATGTATTTTCACTCGTACCAACCTTTGTCTGGCTTCCGGTTACTTTGTAGGTTGCACCTTCGCCTTCTGCAAAGCCATCTCCGGCAGTTACGGTTACGGTCTGCGCTGTTAATGCTTCACCGTCATACACCTTGCTTGCATTTGCACTGGCCAGCGTCACTTTACGCTTTTCAATGGTCAAGTTACCATCCACAATCACGAATTTTACTTTTTCAAAGCTTGCATTTCTGTTATGGAAATCAGCTTCTTTCAATTCCATATTGTAAATGCCAGCATCGGTTGCCTTCACCTCTGCATTGCCTGTAAACGTAAAATCTGCTTCGTGATAGAGAGGATTACTGATATTTGTTACTGTGTAACCAGCTACTGTATGCTCCGTACCATTGTACAAGAAGCTTCCGCTCTGTTCTGTGATAGTTACGACTACTTCATCTTTCGTAGCAGTTACAATCAACTTACCTTCATGCTTACTGATCTCATAGTTATCTGCATTGGTTCCGGCGTTTAAAATGTAATTAAAGGTATTATCACTGGTTCCGGCAGTTGTCTGTGTACCAGTTACCTCGTACGTTGCGCCCTCACCGTTTGCAAATCCATCTCCACCAACGGTTATCTCGCTGTTGGTCAGCGGTGTTCCATCATATACCTTGCTGTCATTTGCACTGGTCAGAGTCACTGCACGTTTCTGAACTGTCAGCACAATATCATTCTGGATTACAAAGGTTACGCTTGCAAAGTTTTCGTTGGTATTCACAAAATCTGCTGCGTTTAATTCTGTTGTATAAGAACCAGCATCTTTACCGGTTGCAGAATCTTTCGCTCCATTAAACTGAACATTGGAAGTTTTATAAAGCGAGTTATCGGCAGCTATCTCATAACCGCTTACGGTATACTCTTCGCCATCATATTTCTCTGTGCGACTATGTCCTGTAATGGTTACGGTAACTATATCCGTTACCGGATTAACAGTCAGATTTCCATAAACTTTGGTGATCGCATAGTTGGTACTCTTTGTGCCCTCGTTCAACTGATAGGTGAACGTGTTCTTACTTGTACCTTTGTTCAGCTGACTGCCAGTAACATTGTAAGTTGCTCCATCGCTTCCTACAAATGCTCCCGCCGTTACGGTCACTTTGTTGTTGGTTAACTCAGTTCCATCGTAAACCTTTTCAGCATCTGCACTGGTCAGAGTAATCTCAACCGGTTTAATTACCAGTTCACCAGGATCTACCACCTTAAAGGTTACATCCTTAAAGTTCTTGTTGATATTTTCAAACTGAGCCGCGTCAAGTGTACCTTTATATGTATCTGCATCAGTTCCTTTGATCGTTGCATCGCCGATAAACTTGATGGAAGAATCATTCAGCGGATAATTTGTATTATCAGCTGTGGCGGTATAACCCGTTACAGATTTTTCCGTTGCGTCGTAAGTTGCCTCAGCATGCTTACCACGAATGGTTACAACTACCGGAGTTTCAATCGCACGAACGGTCAGGTCTCCCAGGTCTTCTGTAAATTTATAGTTATCTGTGTTGGTTCCCTGAGTCAGGCTGTAACGGAAATGGTTTTTACTGCTTCCGCTTTCAGTCTGAGAACCATATACATCGTAGGTTGCGCCTTCGCCATTTGCAAAACCATCACCACTTACGATCACATTTTTTGCTGTCAGCGGAGTACCGTCATAATCCTTGCTTGCAGAATCACTGGTCAGAATTACTTCACGTTTTTTAATGGTAAGCTTGCCATCTACAATCTCAAACGTTACTTTCGTGAAGTTCTGATTCGTATTCTGGAAATCAGCAGGGGTCAGTTCCATGTCATAGCTTCCGGCATTAGTTCCCTTAACCTCTGCGTTTCCGCTAAAAGTGAAGTCTTTTTCCGTATACAGCTTACTGCTGATAGACTGAACAGTATAACCGGTTACGGTTTTCTCCGTTCCATCGTAAGTTTTTGTACCACTGTTTTCCTTAATGGTTACTACAACTTCATCTGCAGTTGCTGTAATTGTCAGCTTGCCTTCCACTACGCTGATCTCATAGTTGTCCTTGCTGGTATTGCTCTTCAGCGTATAGGTAAAGGTATTATCCGTTTCACCAACCTCAGTCCGGCTCGCAAAATTACTGTAGTCTGCACCCTCGTTTTCTGCGAATCCGTCACCCGTTACCTCAACGGTTTCTTTCTTTAATGCTGTTCCATCGTAAGCTTTGGAATCACTTCCACTTGTCAGGGTTACGCTGCGTTTCTGAATTACTAACTGTCCATCCTCTACAACGAATGTTACATTCGGGAAGTTAGAGGTATTCGTATTTGTAAAGTCAGATGGGCTCAGATTCATACCGTATGTTCCGGCATTCGTGCCCTTAACCTCTGCGCTTCCACTAAAGGTGAAATCGTTGACCGTATATAGTGGATTGCTGATGCTCTCTACGGTATAACCCGTTACTGTTTTCTCTGTACCATCGTATTTTTCAGTGCCACTGTTTTCTTTGATGGTAACGGTCACAGCTTTAGTAACTGGAGTCACCTTCAGTTTGCCATAGACTGGTGTAATCTCATAGTTACCTGCATTTACTCCGTTTGCAAATTCATAGGTAAATGTATTGTCTACTTCACCAACATTCGTTATGGTTCCGGTTACATCATAGCTCGGTGCTTCATTCGTTACAAATCCATCACCGCTTACCGTCACAATGCTATTGGTTAATGCTGTTCCATCATAAACCTTTTCATCATCTGCACTGGTCAGGGTAACGTTTCTCTTTGTAATCGTTAACTCACCATCAGAAACAAGTACAAAACTTACTTTCTGGAAGGTGTTATTATCCTTGTTTGTAAACTGGCTTGCATCCAATCCCATCGGATATTCACCGGCGTTTTTCTCCGTCACCTTAGCATTTCCGCTGAATGTAAAGTCTGCAGCAGAATACAGGCTACTTGCATCTGCACCTGCACATTCTACAACGTAAGTATAGCCCTCTGCCGTTTTCGCAATACCGTCATATTTCTCGTTGGTCTTATTACCAGTGATCTTTACAACAATTTCATTGGTAACCGGAGTAACTTTCAGTTCTCCCATCGTGGTCTGTACGTCGTAGTTGTTTATTACAGAAGGATCCAGTGTGAAATTAAATGTGTTGGTAGACGTGCCAACTTCTGTCTGAGTACCAGTTACCTTGTAAGTAAGCTTGTCAGCATCTGCAGCTACCAGACCATCGATCGTCAGATTGGTTGCTGTCAGTGCCTTACCGTCATAAATCTTATTAGCGGATGGGCTGGTCAGTTTCAGAAGCTTCTTGCCAATTTCCAGGGTATTGTCCTGAATTACGAAGGTAACCCTACTAAAGTTCGCATTGTCATTTCTAAAATCAGTCGCTGACAATGCCATATTATACGTTCCGGCATTGGTTCCGGATACTGTCTGATGCGCAGTATCACCAACAAAGGTGAAATCATTTTCATGATACAGGTTGTTGCTGATAGATACTACATCATATCCGCTCACCGTATGCGCTGTTCCGTCGTATGTTACTGTGTCACCGTGTTCCCTAATGGTAACGACTACTTCGCTGTCATTCGCAGTAACGATTAATATTCCTTCCTCAGTAGTAATGTTGTAGTTCCCTGCTTTGGTGTTATCATGAAGTGTGTATGCCGGTTCAGCAAATGTATTGTCGCTAGATCCAACTACTGTCTGGCTTCCGGTTACATGACAGTCTGCACCTTCTCCGTCTGCGAACCCATCACCGGTTACCGTAACCTCTGAATTCGTCAGCGGTGTTCCGTCATAAGACTTGGAAGCTGCAGCACTTGTCAGAACTACATTACGTTTCGTGATGGTCAGTTCACCATCGGTTACACGAAACTGTACATTAGTAAAGTTGCTGTTGATATTATGGAAAGATTCCGGAGTAAGTCTCATCGGATAAGGAATTGCCCTTGCATCAGTACCTGTCGCGGTATCGCTGCCAGGTGTTACAAGTGCCACATTCGCAGCAGTGTACTTTCCGTTTCCGCCCTCAATATTTGTTACAGTATATCCGGTCGTGGTCTGCTCACTTCCGTTATACATCTTAGACTCTTTATTACCAACAATCGTTACCGTTACCAAGTCATTAATCGGATTAATGATTAATTTTCCCGGAAGTGCTGCTGCAACAATATGCTGTTCATCAATCAGTTTGCCTACTGGCTCACCAGCAAATACTGCATCGTACTCTCCAGCATCTGTACCAGATGCGCCTGCTGTTACTCCAGTAATCGTAACTCCTGTATTGGTATCGGTTCTGGTATAACCAGATACGCTCTTTACTGTACCATCATAAGTGTATGTCGCACTGTCTGCCTGCAGCGTCACATTCTTATAATAGTAGAAATTAATCTCATCCGTACCGGTACCAACGATATGCTTCTTGGTTGCCGGGTCTTTAGCTACATGCGTATATCCGGAAATATCCGGTGCATTTTCTGTAACCTCGGTTCCCCAGGTACTTGTCTTTGTAGTCGGATCCTGTACCTTCTCAGATGTGCCATTCAGAAGATAATTTACCGTGTAGGACTTCTGCTGCGGAGTCCAGTTTGCCGTAAGCTTTACATTCTTTTCCGGCATTACAAAACTATCGCCTGCATGATATGTCCTGCTTCCATCTTCGGAATAAGTCCAGCCTGTAAAGTCATAACCTGTCTTTTCCGGTTCTGTGGCTACAACAACTACCGTAGAGCCCACATTCTTAAACCATTTTGTCTGAGCACTTCCCCAGGTACCGCCATTCAAATCATAATCTACATAATATCCAGCTACATACTTTGCATAGAAATTTACATTATGATCTGTGATGGTATACGGGAATGTAACAGCCTCACCTGATAACGCTTCATTATCATACCATCCCAGGAAGGTATACGTTACTCCATTTACGGTCTTTGTATTCGGATACTTACTTGCGGTCGGGCTCGTCTGCTCATTTTTATAATAAGAACCAGCCTCTGCGTATTCATATCCGGTCTGTCCGGCATTCCAAAGCCAGTAATTCGCTGTATAAACGTCTTTTACTTTGATTTCAACCGTACAATCTACATGCTTATCCGGATTTGTGCCATTGTTCCTGGAAATTTTATAAGGCTTAAGCTTGATAGATTCGATATCATCTTCTGTGATTGTTTTTCCATGCTTTCGTTCTATTTCTGCCTTATATGCCTCAAAAATCGTATTCCAGTCAGATGCATAGGTTCCTGTCTGCGTAATTTCCAAACTGCTGCCGGTTGTTCCATTCGGCCATTTTACTACACGACTGGAAACGCTATCCAGCATATTTTTATTATTTTCCCAGGTACCATTGGTAACCACAATCTTACCTGTACCAATGTTGCGTCCCCATACCGACGAATCATTTGATTTTGGGTCAGCTGTCGGAGTAGTTAAATAATAAAACTGTGCATCTTCTGTTGTAGTTGCCTGGATTACTGTAATCTCTTTCGCTGCACTAAATCGATGTCCTGCATGATCTACGGCCCATACCGTGATTGTTGCAGTTCCAAGCTTTCTTCCGGTTACCATACCGGTTTCATCTACAGTCAGAATACTTTCGTCTGAAGACTCCCAAGTAAGTGTTGCGGAACCGGTGGTCGGCTGAAGATTTGCGTTTAATTGAACCTGTCCAAATAATTTTACTTTGTTGTCACCGGTCAAGGTCACTCCGGTGATTGGATCTGCGGTAACGGTAATTGTCGCCGTGTCATAATCCTGTTTCCACCCATAAATAGTGTTATAATGAGTAATCGTCGCTGTTCCGACTCCAACCGCTGTTACCATAGCAGTCCATCCGCTTCCGGTCACCGTCAAAACGCTCGTATTCGAAGATGACCAGCTTGCAGAATACCCGCCCTCGTCACTTCTAAGCCTCTGTGTCTCACCAATCTTCATAGTAGCATTATAGCCTTCAATAGAAGCTGCCATAACACCACTCGACGCTGCCACCGCATAAATCGTAAAGTGCTCTGCCTTGAATCCAACTTCCTCTACAGCCGCATCCTCTACGTTCTGCTCGCTGACAGTCTCAAGCTTCAGCTCGCCTGCCTCAGCCTCTGCTGCATTTTCTGCGCTCAGCTGGGTCTTGCTGGTATCGTCTACTGCTACGATCTCGACCTTATCGGAAGCCTCGGTCATTTCCTGGATCGGAGCACCGGTGAAGGTTACGTCTACATAGCCGCTCTCGGACCAGCTGTTGCTGAGTTTCTTCCCATTATAAAGGAGATTGATATCGTATGCTAATACGCTGTGAACGGTTGTGCCCTCGGCCTCGCTGTCCATCTTCTCTTTGATGGTATCGCCCAGAGCGTCGGTTACTTCGGTTACGGAAAGCTCGGTGCCTTCCGGAAGAATGCCTTCCTCTGCGTGCAGGCTGATGGTCACGCCTTCGCTGCTCACATAGGATGCGCTGAATTCCGGATGTGCCACGCCCACGGTTTCTTCCAGGCTGGCCACGATCTCCAGATCTTCGGTAACGGCTTCTACTGCATAGACATGCTCATGCTGCTCCAGATCGGATGCGCTTGCCACATCTGCTGCGTCTGCCTCTTCAAGAGGTTCGCCGTTGGCGGTTACTTCGGTGATCTCGTAGCCTACCTGCGGGTCTACTGCAAAGTACAGGGTCTCGCCTTCGTTTACGGTGTGTGCGCCTTTGATCGTTGCTGCGCCTACCGGATCTACGGAGTAATCTACGCTGTACTGGCCCTCTACTGCTGCCTCACCTGTCAGGTCCTCGGCCTTTACCACATACGCTCTTGCGTTTGCGCTGCCCCAGATGGTTACGGTATTGTATGCCTTACCATTCAGCTCGCCTGCCAGTTCAATGGAGTCATCCTCCAGGAACTGCTCGTCGTTGTCAAAACCAATATTCTCGCTGCCGCCGTTGCCTGCCGGCTGTTCTCCGGTTGTTTCATCCGGAGCGGTAACGTCTTCGGCCGGAGCCTCAGTCTCTTCGGTGAGCTCGCCGTCTGTCTCATCGGCTGCGGTGGTCTCGTCTGCCTGAGTCTCGTCTGCAATGGTTTCCTCCGTGCTGTCATCAGCAACGGTTTCTTCTGCGGTGGTCTCTACAGGAGCCTCTGTTTCTTTTTCCGGCTCCTCTGCTTCGGTCTCTTCCTCAGCGTCTGCTGCCGGAGCTTCCACTGCTGCTTCTGCGCTGGTGCTTACACGGAATACCTTCTTTGCGGAGATGGATGCGCTTGCGCTTCCCTCTTCCGGAGTAAGCTCAATTTCTTCCTCAGCCTCGTCTGCTGCCGGTGCCTCTGCCTCGGTTTCCGGCTCAGTCTCTGCTTCGGTCTCTTCTGCTGCGGAGGTTTCTGTCTCAGCAGCTTCCTCTGCGCCGGTGGTCTCCTCTGCCTCTCCGTTCTCGGAAGCGTTCTCGCTCTCGGTTACGTCTGCTTCGGTCTCGGCTGCTTCAGTTTCGTCAGAAGCGCTCTCGGATTCAGAGGTTTCGCCTTCCGGTTTTACAACCTCTGCCTGCGGCTTCTTTTCATCGTCCACCATGGTGGTGCCGCTGTAGTCTTCCGCGTTCTCCACACCCTCTGCATCTTCGATGTTGGTGGTGTTCGGATTTACGGTGACACGTGCAGTTTCATATCCGCTTACGTTTGCGCGGAAGGTTACTGCCATGTCGCTCTCGTTGATGAACAGGAATACCACATCGTCGGTACCTGCGTTGTAGAATACCTGCAGATCTGTATGCTCTGTTGCATAACTGCTGTCGATATCTACATCGAGCTGATACACCTTTCCGGCCTTGCTTCCTATCAGCTTTTCATAGGAAGTCTTAAGGCTCTTTTGTTTTGCTTTCAGCTCCAGGGATGAAAAATCGAACACATCTCCACTTTCCAGAGCTGTGCTGATCGCATCCTCAAGTTCGCTGCTGTTAAGCAGGAACAGAGAGCTTTCTTCTTCGCCTGCCGCGAACGCCACGGTCAGGTTGGTGCCAAAGTTGGTCACAACCATGGCTACCGTCAGCATAAACGCCACGATGCGTTTATACTCGTGCCTGATGACTTTTCTCAGGCCCAGTGTTTTCGCTTCGAGTCCCTTCATACTTCTCTCTCCTTTTCCCTTTATTTTTTGCTATCTAAATGTAAGGATAACGTTTTTCAGACAACTGTTTCATTGTCATCTTCAGTATACTCTTTTAAGCGTTACAAGAACTGTTATTTTCCATATTTTTCCTTAATTTTTTTCTAATCCTTCCGCAATTTCCAGCTCCTTGACGTTTTTTCCCATGTTCCTTTTCAGGCTGTCTCCGCTCACTGTCAGCGCCGGTCTGCACGCGTAATATACATCGATTTTCCGGCGCCGGTTCACCGTCCGGAAGTTTCTGCATACACGGTCTGCCGCGATCTTACAACCGTCCTGGTCTGTGCTGGTGACCAGCACCAGGAACTGGTTCTTGCCGTAGCGGGTGTACAGATCGGATCTGCGCACTGAACGGATAATGGAGCGTTCCAGTCTCTGCCGTACCTCCTCCAGCTGCTCGGAGGATTCCAGAGGCTCGCCGTCCCGGTCAAGCAGGGTAAAGAGCACCAGATGTGCCCTGGTATCTTCCCGTCCCAGCACCCAGACGATATACCGGTAAATATCGATGAAGGTCAGGTAATCGCACCGGGTTGCGACGAACACATTGGGATCCGGTCTCAGGTGCTGCTGGATTTCTTCTATATTATTCATCTCGTACTGGATCATATTGCGGATTGCCCGGTAATGCTCCATCATCTCCTCCGACATGCGGATGCCGTATTCCTGCTGGGATTCCTTGGCGATCTGTTCATAATACTCCACAGCCAGCTTATATTCCTTCATGGCAGTCAGGCATTCCAGCTTAACCAGCTGCCATTCCTCGTAGGGATAGCGGCTGAGTGCCTGCTCACAATACGGAAGCAGCTCTGCATAGCGGTTCTGCTTTTTCAAAAGCCTGCTCAGCTCTCTCAACACCTTAAAGTAAAGCTCCTGATATTTCCAGTTTGCAGATGCTACCCACTCATCCGCGATCATCAGCGGAAGAAATTCTCCTTTATAGATCCTGCATGCCTCCTCCAGAAGCTCTACCTCCTTCAACGGATCCTTTTCTTCCAGTGCTGCCATGACCTGCTTCTGGAACACCTCTACATCAAGCTCCACATCTACATGCTCCGCTGCCCACATGTATATGCCGCCTTTGGTGGAAATATACTCGCCATCGGGAAGACCGGCTGCCACCAGGCTTTTTCTCAGCCGGAAGATCATGGCACGCAGGGAATTGGCCGCCTGCTCTATGTCGCTGTCCCCGTAGAGCTGCTCCAGCAGCCGGGTTCTCCGGATGCCCTCTCCGCGGCTGTAGATGAGAAGCATCAAAAGGTGCAGCATCTTACTGCTGAGACTCTTTCCCAGAAGAAGCGGCTGTCCCTGATAGGTCATGCTGAATCGTCCAAGCATCTGTATGTAAATGACATTCGGATCATTCTGAAAGTTCTTTCCGGATACTTCTTCCCGTTTTGCTTCTGTTATTTCCCCCATTTTTAAAGCTCCTGTTTCCGTTATATTTTTTATTGCATTATCATGCACTTTTTCCTTTTTCATAACGCACGCCTCCCTTTCTACTCACTATAGCAAGTAAAAGTACCGGATGCAAGTACTTCGCCCCAATCGGTCAAACTTCGGCAAAATTGGTATTTTTTCGGGTGAAAAAGAATGTGACTTGGGGACGCAATTTCCTATCATAAAAGCACCCGCAGAGATGATATCCCGCGAGTGCCTTTCTGACTTTTTATATATTTGTGCGTTATTTGCAGACGTTATTTACGCCAGCTCTTCCTGCTGCTCCTCCAGTGCCGCTGTCGCGTACTTTTCAAGGATCACAGACTGGAGCATATCGCGGGTTCCCGAATTGATCGGATGTGCGATATCACGGTACTCGCCATCTGCTGCCTTGCGGCTCGGCATAGCGATGAACAATCCCTTCTCACCTTCAATGACTTTGATATCATGGACAACAAATTCGTTATCTATGGTAATGGAAACGATTGCTTTCATTTTCCCTTCTTTTTCGATTTTCCTCACTCTCACATCTGTTATCTGCATGTGGAACCCCTCCCCCGTTTTGATGAAGCTGTCCGGAAAAAGCCCGAAGGCCTGTCCCGGTCAGCTCTGCCTGTTTTCATGATGTCGAAACGATGCCGCCCTGCCGGCTGTCCTGCCGGACCCCTTACAGGGTATAGCGCTCGTTTTTCTCGATAACGATCTTAATATCATCCGGCGTACCGATATAGGTCGTGTTGGCACGGATGGTATCGCGGCTCTCTACGATGCAGTTCTCGATAACAGTGTTGTCGCCAATATAAACATCGTTCAGGATGATGGAATTCTTGATCACGCAGTTGTTTCCAACATATGCTTTCTTGAAGAGAATGGAGTTTTCTACGGTTCCGTTGATGATAGATCCGCTGGAAATCAGGCTGTTCTTCACCAGTGCGCCCGGATTGTATTTTGCCGGCGGAAGGTCATCCACCTTGGAGTATACATCCGGATATTCCTTGAAGAAATAGTTGCGTACCTCCGGCTTTAAGAAGTCCATATTGGTCTTGTAGTAGGACTCTACAGAAGCGATATTGCTCCAGTAGGAATTCAGCTTGTATGCATAGATACGTTTTAAGTTTTTGTAACGCACCAGGATATCGCGGACAAAGTCTACGCGGTCTTCTGCCGCGCAGCGCTCAATGAGCTCGATCAGCTGGCGTCTGCGGATCACATAAATACCGCAGGAAATGGTGCTGGAGGTGGAAACCATAGGCTTCTCATCGAAGTCGATGATGCGGCCATCGTCGTTTAACTTCACCTGGCCAAAGCGGGTGATGTCCTCTGTCTCCGGCATATCCTTGCAGACTACGGTAATGTCTGCCTTCTTTTCAATGTGATATTCCAGAACCTTGTTGTAGTCCAGCTTGTAGATACCGTCGCCGGCAGCAATGACCACATATGGCTCATGGCTGTTCTTTAAAAAGGTGAGATTCTGATAAAGGGCATCTGCGGTGCCGCGGTACCAGTCACTGTTCTCTGCGGTGATGGTCGGAGTGAATACATAAAGTCCGCCCTGTTTTCTTCCGAAATCCCACCACTTGGATGAGCTTAAATGCTCGTTTAAGGAACGGGAGTTGTACTGGGTAAATACCGCCACGTTCTGGATATGGGAGTTGCTCATGTTGCTGAGCGCAAAGTCAATGCTGCGGTAGCTGCCTGCAACCGGCATTGCGGAAATCGCGCGCTTGTTGGATAATTCCCGCATTCTCTTACTGTTTCCGCCTGCTAATACAATACCAATCGCTTTCATCGTACGCCACCTGCCTTTATAATGTAGTCTCCGCTTGCCAGTGCTCCGTCGGTATAGTCCTCCGGAGTGGTGACGCCGGAAATTGCGGTATTCTTACCAATTTTTACATGATCCGGGATCACGCTGTGCTCACCAATGGTAACCAGGTCGAACTGGTAAACCTTCGGATCGTATTTGCTCGGTGCGTACTCGCCCACACCAAGCTCGGAGCCCTCGCCCACTGTGGTATCTTCTGCCACGATCGCTTTGTTTACCTTTGCGCCTGCTTTGATATGGCAGTCGCGCATGATGATGGAATCGTGTACCTCTGCTCCCGGCTCAATGGTAACGCCCGCGCCAATGACCGAATTGGTAATGGTTCCATGCACCTCGGTACCCTCACCGATGATGCTCCGGTCGATGACTGCATCTGCTGCCACATACTGTGGCGGGATGATATCGCTCTTGGTATAAATCTTCCAGTATTCCTCGTAAAGGTTGAACTCCGGAATGATATCGATGAGCTCCATGTTTGCCTCCCAGTAGGAGCCGAGGGTTCCGACATCCTTCCAGTAGCCGTTGTACTCGTAGGCAAAGATACGTTCCTGCTTCTCATGGCAGTACGGAATGACATGCTTACCAAAGTCACAGCCAGGCTCTTCCGACATGGCAATGAGCGCTTCCTTCAGCGCCTTCCAGCTGAATATGTAGATTCCCATGGAAGCCAGGTTGCTGCGCGGATTTGCCGGCTTCTCCTCAAACTCGGTGATACGGTTATTCTCATCGGTGATCACGATACCGAAGCGGCTTGCCTCTTCGATCGGAACCGGCATACATGCGATGGTGACATCTGCGTTGTTTGCTTTGTGATATTCCAGCATAACCTCATAATCCATCTTATAGATGTGGTCGCCGGAAAGGATCAGAACGTAGTCCGGATTGTAGCTTTCCATGTACTCCAGGTTCTGATAAATGGCGTTCGCGGTACCGGTATACCAGTCACTGCCCTTGCTCCGCTCGTACGGCGGAAGAATGGTAACTCCTCCGACATTACGGTCCAAATCCCACGGAATGCCAATTCCGATGTGACTGTTCAGACGTAATGGCTGATACTGTGTTAAAACGCCAACTGTGTCAACGCCAGAATTGATACAGTTGCTGAGCGGAAAATCGATAATTCTGTATTTGCCGCCAAACGATACTGCCGGTTTTGCGACTTTTTGTGTTAATACTCCAAGGCGGCTGCCCTGTCCCCCTGCCAAAAGCATGGCAATCATTTCCTTTTTAATCACGTTATCACCTCGCTGTAGTGTTTTCTTGTGCCTATTATTATACCACGCATTTCAGAGAAAGTGAACAAATAATTGTATTATTTTCAATAATTTTTGTACATTTTCCGACACTTTTTGCGCTATTTTTGTATTTGTCAATATATGGTAGATTGAGAATTGGGTAACACAATTTATGGATTTTGTCGTACCGCTTCCCGGAAAGAGCCGAAAATGCGCGTATTTCGATATTTTCCTTGAATCACCTTATAAAATGAAGTATAATCTTGTTTAAGTATGCAAATAATGATATATCTGTTAAAAGATTGAAAAGAATGCAGATCAAAGGAGAAGTATTATGGATTTAGTTACTGTAAGAGAACTGTATAAAAACCGGGAAGCTTACCTGGATAAAGAGGTTTCTGTCGGCGGCTGGGTGCGCAGCGTGCGTGCTTCCAAGGCCTTTGGCTTTATCGTAGTCAGCGACGGAACCTATTTTGAGACCCTTCAGGTCGTTTATCATGACAACATGGCAAACTTTGCCGAGATCAGCAAATTAAACGTAGGCGCTGCCATCATCGTAAAGGGTACCCTGGTTGCTACCCCGGATGCAAAACAGCCATTTGAGATCCAGGCTGTAGAGGTTGCTGTAGAGGGTCCGTCTGCTCCGGATTACCCGCTGCAGAAAAAACGCCACACCCTGGAATATCTGCGTACCATCACACATCTGCGTCCGCGCACCAACACCTTCCAGGCTGTATTCCGCGTACGTTCCCTGATCGCATACGCAATCCATCAGTATTTCCAGGAGCGTGATTTCGTTTATGTTCACACTCCGCTCATCACCGGAAGTGACTGCGAGGGTGCCGGTGAGATGTTCCAGGTAACCACCATGGATTTAAACAACATCCCGAAGACTGAGGACGGTGCTGTTGATTTCACCCAAGATTTCTTTGCAAAACCGACCAACTTAACCGTAAGCGGTCAGTTAAACGGCGAAACCTACGCCATGGCATTCCGCAACATCTACACCTTCGGACCAACCTTCCGCGCTGAGAATTCCAACACAACCCGCCATGCGGCAGAGTTCTGGATGATCGAGCCGGAATGCGCATTTGCAGATTTAAATGACAACATGGACCTTGCAGAGGCAATGCTGAAATATGTGATCCGTTATGTACTGGAGAATGCACCGGAAGAGATGAATTTCTTCAATTCTTTTGTTGATAAGGGACTTCTGGACAGACTGAACCATGTGATCAATTCTGAGTTTGGTCATGTTACTTACACAGAAGCAGTAGAGCTTCTGGAGAAGAACAACGATAAATTTGACTACAAAGTATTCTGGGGATGCGATCTGCAGACAGAGCATGAACGTTATCTTACAGAAGAAATCTTTAAGAAACCTGTATTTGTAACAGATTATCCGAAGGAGATCAAAGCTTTCTACATGAAGATGAATGAGGATAACAAGACTGTTGCAGCTATGGACTGTCTGGTGCCTGGAATCGGTGAGATCATCGGTGGAAGCCAGAGAGAGGATGACATTGAGAAACTTGAGAAACGTATGGACGAGCTGGGACTTAAGAAAGAGGATTATGACTTCTATCTTGATCTTCGTAAATATGGTTCCACACGCCATTCAGGATTTGGTCTTGGATTTGAACGTTGCGTAATGTACCTTACCGGCATGGGCAACATCCGCGACGTAATTCCATTCCCAAGAACTGTTAAAAACTGTGATTTATAATTTGACTGATATCAGTATTGTGGGAGCATTGAAGCTGCAGAGCAATCCGCAGATATCAAAAATGTTATAGAAAGAGAGATTGGCATGAGATTTATTCATCTTGCAGATGTACACCTTGGTGCAGTTCCTGACAGGGGCTGTCCATGGAGCAGCAGGCGGGAGGAAGAAATCTGGGAAACTTTCCGCCGGGTTATTGCGGGTATCCGCGAGAATCCGGTGGATTTGTTATTTATAGCAGGAGATTTATTCCACCGCCAGCCTCTTTTACGGGAGCTAAAAGAAGTAAACTACCTGTTTTCCACCATACCGGATACAAGAATCTATCTGATGGCAGGAAACCATGACTACATCAAGGCAGATTCTTTTTACCGGGACTTTCAGTGGGAAAAGAATGTGACATTTTTTAAGAATGAACAGCTTACATGTGTCAAGGATGAGAAACTGGACGTTTATGTATATGGATTGAGCTATGAGCATCAGGAGATTGATAAACCGCTGTATGATGCGGTGCGTCCGGTGGAGGGAGAAGGACTTCATATTCTCCTCGCGCATGGCGGTGATGCAAACCATATTCCCATGAATATCAGATCGATCGTTTCTTCAGGATTTGACTATGTTGCGCTTGGACACATTCATAAACCACAGATTCTGATCAGGGATAATGCGGCTTATGCGGGCGCGTTAGAGCCTATTGACAGAAATGACCTTGGTGAGCATGGATACATAGAAGGGCATCTGGAAAATGGAAGACTTAAGACAACCTTTGTTCCTTTTGCCTGTCGTTCTTATGAACAGATTCTTCTGATGCTGCGTGAGGATTCTACACAGGCATCACTTGAGGACATGCTGAAAGCAGATCTGGCAAGCAAAGGGCGTATGAATATTTACAGGATCGTGATCAGAGGAACCAGGGCACCGGAGCTTTTGCTGCTTCCAGAGAGACTGAAATCATTCGGATATGTGACAGAAGTATTGGACGAGTCCAGGCCGGCATATGATCTGGAAACACTTCAGAAGAAATATAGTGGAACATTGATCGGCGACTATATCAGCTATTTCCTTGAGAAAGACAGAAATATAGTGGAGGAGAAGGCTTTGTATTATGGCCTTCAGGCTCTGCTGGAGACAAGCAGGTGACAGGTAAGCTATGATTATCAGAAAGTTAAATATTAAAAACTTTGGGAAAGTCCATGATAAGACTCTGGAATTTTCCCCGGGTATTAATGTTCTCTATGGAGAGAATGAGAGTGGCAAAACCACGATTCATACTTTTATAAAGAGTATGCTCTTTGGACTGACCAGAATGCGTGGAAAGGCTGCGAGAAACGATACCTACAATACATATGAACCATGGGAAAATCCGGGAGTGTATGGCGGTATTATATGGTTTAACAGTAAAGACCATGACTACCGTCTGTCCAGAAATTTTCAGAAAGATCATGTTCTGGCAGAGTTGCTGAATGAAGATACGAAAGAACTGGCAGATATTGATGAGGTGGGACTGGAGAAAATCTTTGGAAATATCAGTGAGGCTATTTACGATAATACAGTTTCTGTTGCGCAGCTTAAGAGCGTAACAGGTCAGGACCTGGTACGTGAACTTCAGAATTATATGGCAAGTTATCAGGGAGCGGGAGACAGCTCCATAGATCTTGGACGTGCCATGCAGATGCTGAAAATGTCAAGAAAAGGCTACCAGGTACAGGCAGACCGGAAGCAGAAGGAAACAGAAACAGAACAGCAGAAGCTTCAGGCAAAGATGGATTATGTGATAAATGAAATGAATGATCTGAAAGAAAAACTTGCAGATATTGATGAGAAGGAAGGTTCTCTTGGGATGCGCCCCGGTGATGAAAATGGTGCGGTTCTTCTGGACGAGAGACTTGCGGAGACAAGAAAGAAAAGAAATGGATTTGCTATGGGAATGTTGGTGTCAGCGGCAGTCGGAATCATAGCGCTGATTTTATCTGCGATTATGGCGGACAGCGTTGTGGTGAGCATTGTTGTTGCCGTTATAGCTGCGATGCTGGTGGGATTCTGTGGAAAACAACAGATGAAATACGCAAGAGAATTTCAGAAGAGAATGCGTATGAAGAGTCGCTGGATGTCCAGACAGGAGAAACTGAAATGGAGCAAAGAAAGCCTTAAACAGGATTATGACGAGAAAGAGACGGCACTCCGTAATCTTCAGGAAGAATATCAGGAATATGAAGAGAATTCCTATCTGCCGACGTCAGAGGAGATGGAAGTGCAGGCTTTAAATATGGCTATGGAAACGATTGAGAAGCTTTCAGGAAATATCCATCATCAGGTAGGCAGAAAACTTCGGATCCGTACTTCTCAGATATTAAGTGAAATTACCGGCGGAAAGTATCAGGAAGTCCTCATGGATGCAGGATTCCGTATGACAGTGAATACCGGTGACAGAACAGTAGCGCTGGAACGTCTCAGCAGAGGGACAATGGAACAGATCTACTTTGCACTTCGTATGGCGGCAGGTGAGCTTCTGTGCCAGGAAGAGAGTTTTCCGGTGATACTGGATGATGTATTTGGCATGTATGATGAAGAACGGCTCGCGGCAGTTCTCAGATGGATGCATAAAGAAAATAAACAGATCATTATCAGTACCTGCCATAAACGGGAGATGGAGATTCTGGACAGGGAAGGAATTCCATATCAAAAATTGATTCTTTCATAAATAAAAAAGAGAGATTATATGTAATTACTCCGAAATGTGTTAACAGGAGTTAAACATATAATCTCTCTTTTTATGAGTCAGTCGGATATCTGCAATCCGCCTTTGTTACTTATTAGTTATTATTTTTCCTTATACTGAGCCATGTAATTGCTTACACAACGGTTGATTCTGTCAACCGGGTTGAGCAGATGGCTGACGGACTGGTCATGATTCAGAGTATCAATGATCAGGGCAATATATTTACTCATATCGCAGGAGATATAATAGTCTTTTGCGAGAAGCTCAGGAGACTGGTAGATCAGGTTTGTGGTAAGCAGTTTGTCAAACACACCTGCTTTATGAGCTTCGTCAAATTTCTCAAGTCCATCTGTGAACAGTCCGAAAGTAGAACAGATATAAATTCTGCCGGCGCCTCTTTCTTTAAGAAGAGAAGAAATCTTAATAACTGTATCACCGGAGGAAATCATATCATCGATCAGAATCATATCCTTGCCTTTAAGGTTTGGTCCAAGGAATTCGTAAGCTGCGATCGGATGACGTCCATTGATTCTCTTGGAGTAGTCAAGACGTTTATAATACATACCCATATCAACACCAAGAATGTTGGCAAGATAAATTGCACGATTCATACTTCCCTCATCAGGGCTGATAATCATAAAGTGATCATTGTCAATATGCAGTCCTTCTTCGTTTTTGAGAAGAGCCTTGATGAACTGATAGGATGGCTGCACTGTTTCAAATCCATGCAGTGGTGTTGCATTCTGTACACGAGCGTCATGTGCGTCGAATGTAATGATGTTCTCTACACCCATGCTTACAAGTTCCTGAAGTGCTGTTGCGCAGTCCAGGGACTCTCTGCCGCTGCGGATATTCTGGCGGCTTTCATACAGATATGGCATAATAACGTTTACTCTGCGGGCCTTTCCGCCGATAGCGCCGATAACACGTTTCAGATCCTGAAAATGGTCATCAGGGGACATAAGATTCTTATACGGTCCAATATTATAGGTAAGACTGTAGTTACATACATCAACCATCAGATAGATATCATCACCACGTACGGATTCCATGATCGTGCATTTCGCTTCACCGGAACCGAAACGTGCTGTCTGAACCGGAATCAGATAGGAATCTCTCTGATATCCCTCGAATGCAAAAGAATCAAACTCTTCGTGGCTGCGTTCCTTGCGCCACTGCACCAGCCATTCGTTTACTTTCTCACCCAGATCCTTACAGCTGATCAGAGGGATCAGACCAAGTCTGCCCACCGGAAGTGTAGTTAAATCTTTAGTTGTTGCCTGTGCCATGATTTTATTTTCCTCCTAAAAAAATTTTCTGTATACGGATATCCTTTCCTTCCAGCTTCACCATACGGTAGTTGCTGGCGATTCTCGAAAAGGTTCGTTCGGAATAAGTATCCGAGAAATTTTCCAGTTTCAGATTTGTTGATATGATCGTAGACTTCCTGCGCATGATGCGTTCATTTATGCACAAAAACAACTGGGAAGAGACAAAGCTGTTTGTAAGTTCAGTTCCCAGGTCGTCGATGATCAGCAGATCGCTGTCAAATACAAATTCCTGTCCTTCTGTTTTATCTCTGGAGAATTTGGAGTCTGCCAGCAGTTCAAACAGATCAAATGCGGAAAAGTACATAACGCAATGTGCTGATTCCAGAAGATCATGAGCAATACAGTGAGAAAGAAAAGTCTTACCCACACCGGTATCACCGTAAAGAAACAGATTCTCAAAGGAACTGTCAAAATTTCTCACAAAACCTCTGGCAATATCATAAGCTCTCCGGGCCGTCTCTCTTTCTGTCAGTCCGGTAGCTTCGTTCTTCATTGTATCAGAATAATAATCAAAAGAAAAGTGGTCAAAGTTTTCTTTTTTGAGAATTTCTTTTAAATTGGACTGCGTATAGAGCAGTTCTATCTCTGCTTTCTTAAAACAGGTACATTTTTGGCTTCCGACGTAACCGGTATCCTGACAGACCGGACACTTATATGGAAGTTCCAGATAATCCTCCGGATATGAGTTACATACCAGCAGGGCATTGCGCTCCTGGGACAGAAGAGAGATTGCAGCTTTAAGGTCCTCAAGACCTGATGATTCTCCGCTTAAGAGTGCTCTTGCTTTTTTGGCGCTTAAGGTGGCAACCTCTTCATCTATTTCGTGGATGCGCGGGATTTTTTTATAAATCTCCTGAGTACGCTCCTCCAGAATACGTCTGTTCTGAGACTGGGTCTTGCTGTATTCCCGCATGATCGTATCATACTGATAATTCTGTAAAGGCATGACTTCACACCCTTTCGTTTGTTTTTTTTGTAGTTGTTCAGTGACTTTCAGACGATTATGTCACTGCCGTTACTGATTCAGTAATTTCTTTTCATATTCGTTAAAGTCGTACTGTCGCTGATGGAAATTGTTAAACCGGTTTGATGCAGCCGGTTTGGAAGCTGCTTTTCGCTGGGTATTCTTTTCCAGCTTCTGGCGCTGATGCTGAGCATCGAGGAGCCGGACATCTGCAAGTGTACGGACATTTTTATCTTTCCATCCGGAAAGGATTTTATCTGCATACTGGAAACTTGGCTGTCCGGTAGAGAGAACTGTACGGCTGCAGGCTTCCTGGATGATATCCATGGTAAAACCATAATCATTCAGCCAGGTGTTCATAAGAGAAATCTCTGTATCTACCGGATTTCGTCCGCTGATTCCCATTGATTTAAAAATAGTAAAGTATTCTTTGGCATAACGGGAATTTGCCTCTTTTGCCATGGTGACAGTGGTGATTCCCTCATCTGCCCAGGCAAGAGCAACGGTTTCTATGTAACGCATACTCTTATGCCCGCGGCTGACACTGTATTCGATCAGGTACTCGATCAGATCAGGCGAGAATTTCAGCTCATCATAGAAAAACAGGATCTTTTTCATCTCGGTAGGAGTGAGCGTTTTGCCGAGATACTGTTCTGCGATATAGAGGAGCTGTACGATCTCATCATTTTGCTTTAATTCTTTTACACGGTCAGGAGACAGTGCAGTGGCTGATCTGGTGGTCTGCTTCACAGGCTGTGCCGGCGCAGAAGAAGTCTGGGTTTCTGTTTTTGTAACAGGGGCTGCCGAAACAGGTGTGTCGGAAGCAGCAGATTTTACAGGTGGTACATTCAATATGATATCTGCTATATCTTCGCTATTTCTGTAGGTTAAAGTAAGGAGTTTTTCTTTCTCCCAGTATTTCAGAGCGCGGATAATGTCACGTTCTGTACAGAAGAAATGATCAGCCATCTGCTCCAGACTGAAGGGTACAGAGGTGTCAGAAAGAAGCCTCAGAAGATAGATATATACTTTCACAAATTCTCCATTGGCCCCAGGCATATAGTTGTCTATGAAATTGTTGGTTAATACAGTTACTTCCGCATTGCGGGAATTCTGTAAAGTGATCATAGCCATGAATCTCCACTCTCTTTCATAATAATAAGATGTTAGGGTCAAAAGGTATTTTGCCCCTAACTTGATGTCACGAATTACGTTTTGACCTTTTGACCCTGACATCAATATATAAGATTATAACATCTTAGCTCTTAACTCTTCCGGAGTCATCTGAGATAACATTGTCGGTGCGATATCAAATACACTTCTGGCACCAGATTCACCTTTCACAGAAAGTCTATGAGCAGCACGTGCATAAGCAACAAGTACACTTCCTGTAAACTCTGGGTTTGAATCAAGTTTTAAAGAGTATTCGATAACATGTTTATTACCTTCACATCCTGTTTCACCAGTACGGATAACGAAACCACCATGTGGCATCTTACTATGATGTGCCTTTAATTCCTCCTCGGTAATAAATGTTACAGTTGTATCGTAGTCAGAGAAGTAATTAGGCATTGTTTTAATTGCTGTTTCAATAGCTGCTTTATCAGCACCTTCTTCCGGAACAACATAGCACTCTCTTAAATGCTTCTGTCGTGTTGTAAGTTCTGGTTCACTTCCACTTCTTACCTGCTCCACAGCATCTTCGATAGGAACTGTGTACTGGATTGCATTTTTAACCCCTTCAATACGGCGAATCGCATCAGAATGTCCCTGACTTACACCCTTGCCCCAGAAAGTATAAGTACTTCCCTGTACAAGAATGGACTCGGCATACAAACGATTTAAAGAAAACATTCCAGGATCCCAGCCGACAGAAATAATACTGATTTTATTTCCTTTTTTTGAAGCATTATCCATAGCAGCAAAATATTCAGGAATCTTTGCGTGGGTATCAAAACTGTCAATCGTATTAAAAGAAGCAGCAACTTCCGGACCAATAACAGGAAGATCTGTTGCAGAACCACCACAAAGAATCATTACGTCAATCTCATCTTTCATAGATGCCATCTCATCAAAATGCTTCACAGCAGCACTCTCTGTCTGAATAGATACAGTAGCAGGATCTCTTCTTGTAAATACCGCTGCCAATTCCATATCATCATTACGCTTAATTGACTGCTCCACACCACGACCAATATTACCATAACCTACAATACCAATCTTGATTTTGTTCATTATTCTACCTCACTTATTATTTTATATACTTTTATATGCTTTCATAATCTCCCTTTGAGATGTAAGCTTATGATACATTGCAAAACTGCATAGCGAAAAAATGCAGAGTCTGCTGTTTGATTATAACATACAGAAGTAAAAAAATGGAGAAAAAAGTTTTGATTAATAAAAAATTCAAGAATGTCCCGGAATTTTTCATAGCACTTGCCGTCATCTAAAAACACACCGTCTTTTTTATCAGGAATATGTTATAATAACAACAGGAACAAAAAGATTCTAAAAATACCGAGGTATTCCTAATTCAAGTCGAGCAGCCGCGAGACTTAAAAAATATTGGAGAATTTTGTATGATTACAAGAAAAGAAGCAATTGAATATGGTCTATCCTTTCCCAATACATATGTAGATGCTCCGTTTCGCGATCCAAACTGGCAGCTCATCAGAGTAAAAGAAAGCAAAAAAGTGTTTTTATGGATATATGAAAAAGATGGATTTGTTCAGTTAAATGTAAAAGTAGAACCAGAATGGAGAGATTTCTGGAGAGAAGTATACCCATCGGTCATTCCGGGATATCATCAAAATAAAAAGCACTGGAATACAATAATACTTGATGGAACAATACCTGTAAAAGAAATTAAACGAATGATTACAGAAAGTTATGACCTGATAACAGACAGTCCAACAAAACGAATTTATGAAGCAGTCAAACGTATTCCAAAAGGTCATGTAGCAACTTATGGGCAGGTAGCGGCTATGGCAGGCAATCCAAAGATGTCACGTGCAGTTGGAAATGCTCTTCATAAAAATCCTGATCCGGAAACAATCCCCTGTTTTCGAGTGGTAAACTCCAAAGGAGAACTTGCAGAGGCTTTTGTATTTGGAGGGGAAGGAGAGCAGGCAAAACGTTTGGAAGAAGATGGTGTGGAAGTAAAAAATGGAAAAGTTGA